>Ga0326597_10011586_pt1 | contig 11675 bp, 11 predicted proteins | sample RVTome_12_FD_203789 | JGI IMG/M metagenome (GOLD analysis project Ga0326597, IMG submission 203789) | Soil microbial communities from uranium-contaminated site in the Upper Colorado River Basin, Wyoming, United States - RVT100D185 | ecosystem: Environmental > Terrestrial > Soil > Contaminated >...
GCTCATTCTGGCGAGCGGGGTAGTCGTGCCGGCGACGAACCTCGAGGCATGGCTCGGCACGTGGACCCGGCGCGACCTGCTCGGCTTCCTCGCGCAAAGCGGCGTCGGAGCGCGGAACGCGTGGGGCAAGGAGCGGCTGGCCGAGGTGGCAACGAGGGAGCGCGGCGAGCTGCTCAGGGCCCGCATGGCCGCCGCCGGAGTGGTCGAGCTCGCCCCGCCGCACGTGGTCGGGGCTCGCCTGCTGCGCCGGCACGTGGAAGCGGCGCGCGACTCCTGGCGCCTCTGGCTCGGATTCGGGACGGGGATCGTTCGCCGGAATTAGATCAGACCGCCGCGCCGGAGCCGCCCGATCTGGTCGAAGCGCTCCTCGTACACCGCGAGGACTTCCTGGGGCGAGACGGTGGCCACGCCTGCCTTCCCGACCTCCACCCCCGCCGCGTAGTTTGCCAGTTGGGCCGCCTCGTGCACCGAGGCGCCGGCCGCGAGCGCGGCTCCCATCCACGCCGTCACCGTGTCGCCCGCCCCCGACACGTCGTAGATGTCCCGCGCGATGCTCGGGAGGTGCGTCGTGCTTCCCTCCTTCATCACCAGCACCATCCCCTCGGCGCCCAGCGTCACCAGCAGGTTGTCCACCTTGAGCCGCGCCAGCACCTCGGGGAGGGCGCTGCCGTTCTGGAGATCCACGGCCGCTCCGAGGGCCGACTCGAGCTCCCGGCGGTTGGGCTTGAAGACCGTGGCGCCGGCGTACTGGAAGAACTGGCGGAACTTCGGGTCCACCACGATGGGGATGCCGCGGCGCTTGGCCACCTCGATGGCCGACGCGATGAGCCCGGGGGCGAGCGCGCCCTTGTTGTAGTCCTCGAGCAGCAGCGCGTCGGCGTCGGCCAGCGCCTCGCGCGTGATCCGGATGAGCCGCTCGAGATCCGACCCGTCGAGCAGTGATTCCACCTCGTCGTCGATGCGGACGATCTGCTGCGACCGCGCGATGATGCGGGTCTTCGAGGTGGTCGGCCGGCCGGCCACCGTGAGCACGAAACGGTCCTCGAGCCGGGCGACCGCCAGCTCCTGGCGGATCGCCGCGCCGTCGGTGTCGTCGCCGACGGTCCCGACGAGCAGGCAGTGCGCGCCGAGCGCCGCGACGTTGGCGGCCACGTTGGCGGCGCCGCCGAGCGCGGCGTGGCGCTCGCGCACGGTCACGACCGGCACCGGCGCCTCCGGGCTCAGCCGCTCGGTCTCCCCGACGAGATAGCGGTCGAGCATGATGTCGCCGACCACGACCACGCGGCTCTCCGTCATCTTCTGAATCAGCTGCAGCACGCGGTCGCGCGTGAGCGGCGCCGGTGGCGGTCTCATCGCAGCACTCCCCTTCGGCTGAGGCCGAGCGTGGCCTGCAGCCGTCCTTCGAATCGGTTCACGGTACGGCCCTCCTGATGGCCCGAGTTCACGACGTGATGGAGGCCGGCGTTGAGGTGCAGGTCGAGCGGCCCTTCGCGCCCGCTGAGGTCGAGCGCGGCGCGCCAGGTGCGCTCGACCACGCCGATGAAGAGCTGGGGGATCCGGCCCGCCTCGCCGGCGGTCCCCGGAAAGGGCGCATTGATCTCGCCCTCCCCCTGCCGGAGCAGCGTGAGCTCCGGGGTCAGGAGCCAGCGGGTGCCGCGCGGCACGCTGACCGTCAGCGTGATCTGGTCCATGTCGCTGAAGTTGCGGCCGATGCCAACGACGCCGTCGGTGAAGTTCTGGAACGGATCGAGCGTGCGGAAGGCCAGGCTCGACGCCTGGGTGTAGAACGCCCGCCAGCCGAGCGCGCGGCCCAGCGGCCCGAACCCGGCGACCGTGAGCGCCCAGCGGTTGGGATAGCGAGTCGCCCCGGAGGCGTTCTCGTACTGGAAGTCGTCGATGCCCAGCTGCGCTTCGAGCGTGGTCCGGCCGCGGACGCGCCACCGGGCCTCGGCGCCGAAGAGGACGTTGCCGTCGTCGCCGAGCCCGTACTGGTTGGCGAGCAGCAGGAGGCTGAGCGGGTTCCGGTAGCGGCCGTCGAACTCGCGATCGATTCCCGAGAGCACCGTGGTCTCCCAGATGCCGATCCGGAACCGGTCGCTGAGCCGGGCGCTCGCGCGGTGGGCGAAGAAGTAGCGATGCACCCGATTGCCCAGCGTGTCGCGGGCGTCCTCGAGCGAGCGGGCGAGCGCCTCCAGCTGGAGCATCCGGGTGCCCACGAGGAATCCGGCCTCGACCTGCGGGTACCCATAGTTGCTCAGGCCGACCCCCGGCACCCCCACCGGCCCCCAGTTCCGGTCCATCTGCCCATAGAACACGCTGCCGTACTTGAACTGGGCGCTGAGGTAGGCCTCGGGGAAGCGCCAGGCGAGCTCGAGGTCCTTCCGCCCCGGCCACTCCGGGTCGTCCACGATTCGCGGCTCGGCCGCGGGGCGGCTCACCAGCGCGAACGGGCCGATCACCGCCTCGCCCGCGAGCTCGGCGTACGGGCGCGCGCCGTCGGGCCCGAGCGGGTGGAGCACGTCGCGGCGGATGTGGCTGTAGGCCTGAGCGCCGGCGCGAGCGGCGACGCGCCAGGTCTGGTCGCCGGGGAGCTCCTCGAGCGACGCGCGAAGCGCCCGGATCAGCGCCGCGGATCCCTCGGCGTCGGCCGCCGTGTCGGCGTCGGCGAGCGCCCGCAGGGCGTCGGCTCGCCGGAACGGGCGCACCATCGGCGAGGGATCCTCGATGTCGCCGCGGACGATGAGGTGCTGGAGGAGAGGCAGCCTGGGGTCGTCGAGCGGGAGGTAGGGCGACGCCTGGGCGCGGGCGCACGGGGGGGCGAGCGCGCCGGCGAGAACGACGGCGGCTGCGAGGGTGCGGAGGGACGGTGGCATCGGCCCGTAAGGTATGAGAGGGCCCGCCCCGCCGCTATCTTCCGCCCGTGTCCGAGCTCCGGATCGAGCGCACGCGCGGCGACTTCATCGAGTCGGTGCCCTTCGTCTCGGTCGCCGCGGCCAAGGCCGCCGGCGTGCTGCGCTTTTATGACTGAGACCGGCGGGGAGCTGGTGCGCGACCTCCCCTCAACCGAGGTAGGGTGGATGGCGAAACAAGACAATCTCGACCCGCAGACGCGCGATCTCGTGCGGTTTGCCGCCGCCATCGCCCAGGGTTACGAGCCCGAGCTGCGCGAGCGCGTGGGGCCGCTCCGGTCGTCGCAGGTCCCGGCCCAATGGGTCGAGGAGTTGCTGCTCCAGTCGGTCCTCATGGTGGGCTATCCGCGGGCGCTCGTCGCCTTCGGCGTGTGGCGCAAGTTCAGCGGCGTGCCGGCGCCGCAGACCGACGACGGCCAGGACTACGTCCAGGTGCCGGAGTGGACCAGGCGGGGCGAGGAGGTGTGCGGAACGATCTATGGCGAGAACTACCGGAAGCTGCGCGAAAGCGTGCGCCAGCTGCACCCCGCCATCGACGCGTGGATGATCACCGAGGGCTACGGTCGCACGCTCGGCCGTGTGGGTCTCGATCTCATGCGGCGCGAGCTCTGTACGGTGGCGCAGACCGCCGTGCTGGAGACACCCAAGCAACTTCACTCGCACCTCCGCGGCGCGCTCAACGCGGGCGCGTCATTCAGTCAGATCGAGGGGGTGCTGTCCATCGTCAACCCGCTCCTGTCGTTCGACCAGTGGAAGAAGGTCAAGGAGCTCTGGCGCACGGTGCGCGAGGGGTGGTCGCCGGGGAACTGATGTTCATCGATCGCGCGGTGGTTCGGGTCGTGGCCGGCACGGGAGGATCGGGGGCCTGCTCCTTCGCCCGGTTCAAGTACAAGCCCAAGGGCGGGCCCGATGGCGGCGACGGCGGCCACGGCGGCAGCGTGTACGTGCGCGGCGACCCGAACTTCGCCACGTTGCTCGACTACCGCTACCGGACCGTCTGGAAGGCGGAGCGGGGGGAGCACGGGAAGGGGAAGACCCAGACCGGCGCCTCGTCGGACGACGTCTACATGCCGGTGCCCCCTGGTACCGCGATCCGGGACGCCGACACCGGTGCCGTCCTCGGTGAGGTGCTCGGCGGCGGGGACACGGTGCTGGTGGCGCGCGGGGGCCGTGGCGGCCGGGGAAACGCGCGGTTCGCCACCCCCACCCACCAAGCGCCTCGTGAATGGGAACCGGGCGAGGAGGGTCAGGAACGGCAGATCGAGCTGGTGCTGAAGCTCATCGCCGACGTCGGCCTCGTCGGCGAGCCCAACGCCGGCAAGAGCACCCTGCTTTCGGTGCTCTCGGCGGCGCGGCCCAAGATCGCCGACTACCCGTTCACCACGCTCGAGCCCAATCTCGGCGTCGTGCAGCTCTCGGATCACCGCACGTTCGTGATGGCGGACATCCCGGGGATCATCGAGGGCGCGCACGCCGGCAAGGGGCTCGGCCTCAAGTTCCTCCAACACGTCGAGCGGACCCGCGTGCTGGCGTTCCTGGTGCCGCTCGACAGTCCCGATCTGCAGGTGGCCTACGAACGGTTGCGCGACGAGGTGCGCCGCTACAGCGACGCGCTGGCAGAGAAGCCGCATGTCCTCCTCCTCACCAAGCGCGACCTGCAGCCGCCCGCCGATCCGCTCCCCGTCGTGCACGCGCCCGAGGCGGCCGGCGTGCTCGCCGTGTCGAGCGCGGCGGGCACCGGCCTCGAGGAGCTCATGGAGTTCCTCTGGAAGTTCGTGGAGGAGGCCAAGTCCGCGGAGGGCGCCGGCGAGGGTGCCACGGAGGACCTGTCCGAGGTGACGGGCTACTGGGAGTTCATGGACGACGAATGATGGACGACGAACGCCTCGCCTATCTGGCGCTGGCGCAGGTCCCCGGCCTCGGACCCGCGCGACTCCAAACGCTCCTCGAGATCTGTCACACCCCGCTCGGCGCCCACTCGGCGCCGTTCGCGTTTTTGAGCACCTTGCCGGGGATCACGCGCGCCTGCGCCACGGCCATCAAGGCAACGCCCCTCTCGGCAGGTCGCCGGCTACACGAGGCGGTGGAGCGCGTCGGGGCCCGGATTCTCGTACCGGACGACGCCGAGTTCCCGGCGCTGCTCCGGACCATCCCCGATCCGCCGCCCATCCTCTTCGCGCTTGGCGACCTCGGCCTGCTCGATCGTCTCGCGCTCGCCATCGTGGGCAGCCGCGACCACACCGCGTACGGCGAGACGGTAGGACGGACGCTGGCCGCGCAGGCGGGGCGCACCGGCATCGTAGTCGTGAGCGGGATGGCGCGCGGGCTGGATGCGGTGGCCCACACGGCGGCGCTCGACGCGGGCGGCACCACCATCGGCGTGCTCGGGAACGGCATCGGCGTGGTCTACCCGGCCGCCAACCGCGCGCTGTACGACCGAGTGGCGGCGCGGGGACTGCTGCTCACCGAGTTTCCACCCGGCGAGCGACCCCACGCCGGCAGCTTCCCGCGTCGGAACCGCCTGATCAGCGGCCTCGCCCGCGTTACGCTCGTGGTCGAGGCGGCGGGCGGCTCCGGCGCGCTCATCACCGCCGGCACGGCGCTCGACCAGGGCCGAGAGGTCATGGCCGTACCGGGTCCGATCACCAGCCCGGTCTCGACCGGGTGCAACCGTCTCATCCGCGACGGCGCCACGCCCTACCTCGAGCCCACCGACCTGTTCCAGCACTACCCGGAGGCGGTCTTCGTGCCCGAGCCGCCATCCAGCCCGGAGCCACCCGTCCGGCCGCTCCCCGACTCGTTGACCGCGGAAGAGCGCCGCCTGGTGGAGCTTCTCGCCTTCGAGCCGGCGCACCTCGACAGCCTGGTCGAACGCGCCAGCCGCCCCGTCGGGCACCTCCTCGCGCTGCTCTGCGCGCTCGAGTTGCACGGTCTCGTCGAGCAGCAGCCGGGCCGGATGTTCCGTCGCCGCTGACCGCGCCCGTGTGAGGAGGGCCGGGGGTGCATATTCCGGTGTGCACATCTACGTCCACATCCCGTTCTGCGCCCGGCGGTGCAGCTATTGTGATTTCGCGATCGCGGTGCGGCGGGACGTGCCCTCGCAGCGGTTCGTTGACGCCATTCTGCAGGAGTGGGCCGGCTGGCAGGAACACCCCGTGTGGGCGGAGTCCGGCGAGGTCCGGACGGTGTACTTCGGCGGAGGAACGCCGTCGCGGCTCGATGCCGCGGGCATCGGGGACCTGCTGGAGGGGATCGTGTCGGCGCGGCCGGTGGCGCCGGGAGCGGAGGTGACGCTCGAGGCCAATCCGGAGGACGTGACGCCGGCGGTGGCGGGCCAGTGGCGGGCGGCAGGGGTGAATCGCGTGTCGCTCGGCGTCCAGTCTTTCGATCCCGTGGTGCTCCGATGGATGCACCGGACGCACACCGCGGAGCAGGTGGCGCCCGCGGTGGAGGCGATCCGCGCAGCGGGGATCGGTGACGTTTCGCTCGATCTCATCTTCGGGCTGCCGGCCGCGCTCGGCCGCGACTGGGATCGAGACCTGGCACGCGCCTTCGCGCTCGAGCCCGAGCATCTGTCCCTCTACGGGCTCACGATCGAGGAGCATACGCCGCTCGGCCGGTGGGCGGAGCGCGGCGAGGTGACGCCGGTGGACGAGGAGCGGTTCGCCGCCGAATTCCTGGCGGCCGACCGCGCGCTCGCGTGTCACGGCTTCGAGCACTATGAGGTGTCCAATGCCGCGCGGCCGGGCCGGCGGGCGCGGCACAACAGCGCCTACTGGCGTCGGGCGCCATTCATCGGCCTCGGTCCCTCGGCGCACAGCGGGGCCGCTCGCTGGCGACGGTGGAACCTGCGCGACTGGACCGCCTACCAGCGTGCGGCCGGCGAGGGGCGAAGCGTGGTCGGTGGCGGGGAGGAGCTGTCGGAGGAGTCGGTCGGGCTGGAGGAGGTGTATCTCGGGCTCAGGACGAGCGATGGAGTGCCCGCCGGGCGCCTCCCGAAGGACGCGGTTGCGGCCTGGACCGAGGCCGGGTGGGCCCGGATCACCCCCGACGGGCAGGTGCGGCTGACGGCCGAGGGGTGGTTGCGGCTCGACGCGCTGGTGGCGTCCGCCACCGCGTAGTCAATAGATTTCCCCGCTATGCCCATGGCCGACCAGCTGAGCGAACGCGAGCTCCGGGTGCTCGAGGCGGTCGTGCAGACCTACATCGAGACGGCCGAGCCCGCGGGGAGCCAGACCATCGCCCGCCGGTTCGGATTGGGCGTCTCGGCGGCCACGATCCGCCACACCATGAGCGAGCTGGAAGACAAGGGCTACCTCTTCCACCCGCACACCTCGGCGGGCCGGATCCCCACCGACCGGGCGTACCGGGTCTACGTCAACGAGATCATGCGGCTCTCGCCCCCGAGCCACGCCGCGCAGCACGCGCTGCAGGCCGAGCTGCTCGGTGCCCGGAACGCGGTGGACGAGATCCTGCGGCGCGCCGCCCAGGTCCTCGGCGTCCTGACCCAGGAGCTCGGCATGGCGGTGGCGCCGGCGCTCGACGAGATGGTGCTCGAGCGGCTCGAGCTCGTGCCCGTGAGCGCGGAGCGGCTGCTCCTCGTCTTCAATCTCCGAAGCGGCGTCGTCCGCACGATTTTCGTCGAGGTGCCGGGCCGGGTCGGCGTGAAGACGGTGCACGACGTCGCCCGGATCCTGAACGAGCGGCTGGGCGGGCACACGCTGCAGCAGATCCGGGCCACCCTGCCCGAGCGGCTCCGCGACGCCCGCGCGGCCGAAGGCGGGCGGGAGCTGCTCAACATCTTCATCGCCGAGGCCGAAGGGATCTTCGATCTCTCGGACGAGCCGAACGCCGTGGTGCTGGGGAGCGCGCAGATGCTGGCGGAGCAGCCGGAGTTCGCGTCGAATGCCCGGATGCGCGACCTGCTCCGGCTCACCGAAGGGCGCGGCCTGCTCAAGCAGGCGCTCGCCTTGCGACGGCAGACGGGGCTCTCGATCACGATCGGCGCTGAGAACCCGGACGCCCGGCTGACCGACTTCACGCTCGTGACCTCGTCCTACGAGGTCGGCGACCTCAAGGGCGTCATCGGGGTCATGGGCCCGACGCGGATGCCGTACGACAAGATCATCGGACTGGTGGAGCACACCAGCCGAATGGTGGAGGATCTCCTGGAGTGACCGAGTTCTACGACCTGCTCGGCGTCCCGCGCGACGCGACCGACGCCGACATCAAGAAGGCCTACCGCAAGTTGGCCATGGAATTCCACCCGGACCGGAACCCCGCGCCCGAGGCTGAGGCCAAGTTCAAGGAGATCACCGAGGCCTACGAGGTCCTCCGCGACCCGCAGAAGCGCGCGGCGTACGACCGCTACGGGAAGGCGGGCGTGGGGAGCGCCGCCGGCGGGGGCTTCGGGTTCCACCACGTGGACCTCACCGAGGCGCTCAACATCTTCATGCGCGACTTCGGCGGCATGGGCGGATTCGAGTCGCTGTTCGGCGGCGGGCGCGCGCGGGCCGATGCGCGGCGAGGGCAGGATGTGCGGGTGACGGTCAAGCTGACGCTGGCCGAGGTGGCCGCGGGGGTCAAGAAGACGGTGCGGTTCAAGGCGCCGGATCGTTGCACCGTGTGCGAGGGAATCGGCGCCAAGCCGGGAACCAGGCCCACGACCTGCGCTACCTGCGGCGGCAGCGGCGAGGTCCGCCGGGCCGCGCGGAGCATGTTCGGACAGTTCATGAGCGTGTCGCCGTGCCCCACCTGCGCCGGCGAGGGCGCGGTGGTGCTCGAGGCCTGCGAGGTGTGCCGCGGCGAGGGCAGGGTCAAGGCGGACCGGACGGTCGCCGTCGAGATCCCCGCCGGCGTCTCGGGCAACAACTACCTGACGCTCCGCGGTCAGGGCGCATCGGGACCGCGTAACGGCCCCTCGGGCGATCTGCTCGTCATGCTCGACATCAAGGACGACGACCGGTTCGAGCGCCAGGGCGACGATCTGATCTTCGATCTCGCGCTGTCGTTCTCGCAGGTCGCGCTCGGCGCGGAGGTGTCGATCCCGACGCCCTATGGGAACGAGGAGATCCGGGTCGCGCCCGGGACCCAGCCGGAGACGATCATCCGCCTCCGGGGCCGTGGGCTGCCTGTGCTGGGCCAGCACACCAAGGGCGACTTGATCATCCGCCTGCACGTGTGGACCCCGGAGCGGCTGAGCGCCGAGCAGGAGCGGCTGTTCCATGAGCTCGCCAAGCTCGAGGGTGAGCCGCCGAAGCGGTCGCCCGGCTTCTGGTCCAAGCTCAAGGAAGCGCTGGGCGCATGACCTGGTGGGCGATCGACCTGCGGCCGGATCCCTCGCGTCGCGAGTGGGTGGGGACCTGGCTTGTGGCCCGGACGGGGCAGGCGGTGGAGGAGCGGGACGACGGCACCCTCGTCACGTTCGCCGAGGACGAGCGCGCGGCCGACGCGCTGGTGGCGGCGCTCGCCGCGGCGGGTGAGGCGCCGGTTGAGACGTCGCGCCGCCCGCTCGAGGCGGTGGACTGGACGATCCGCTGGCGGGATGGCCTCGGGCCGAGGCGGCTCGGACGGCTGACGATAATGCCCTCGTGGGTCGCGCTCCTGCACGGGACCGAGGGGCCTATCGTGGTGCTCGACCCCGAGACCGCCTTCGGGAGCGGCGAGCACGGCTCCACCCGGGCGGCGCTGACGCTGCTCGAGCGCCACCTGCGGCCAGGCGATCGCGTGCTCGACCTCGGGAGCGGCAGCGGCATCCTCGCTATCGCGGCCGTGCGGCTGGGCGCGGCCAGCGCGGTGGGAATCGAGAACGACGGCGAGGCGAACCCGGTGGCCCGGCGCAATGCGGCGCGAAACGGGGTGGCGAGCGCCGTCGAGTTTCTCGAGGGCGATGCCGGAGCCCTCGGCCCGCTGCTCGGGCCCGCCGATCTGCTGCTCTCGAACATCCTCCGCACCGTCAATACGGCGCTGCTTCCGGCGATCGTCGCGGCGCTTCGGCCCGGCGGGTTGGCCATCTTCTCCGGCATGGAGGAGATGGAGGCCGAGACCTTCCGTCCGGTGCTCGCCACCGCCGGGCTCACCGTGCGCGACGAGGCGGTGGACGCCGGATGGTGGGCGGTGGCGGCCGCGCGCCCATGATCGTCGTGCTCGTTCCGCACGGCGTCACCGCCGGTCGGCGCGAGCGGGTCGGCGAGGGCGAGCAACATCACCTCCGGGTGCGCCGGGCCGGGGCCGGTGACCTCGTGGCGCTGCGCGACGGCTCGGGGCTCGTCGGGACCGGCCGGCTGGTGCCGGCCGGCCGTGAGTGGATGGTGGACGTGGAGGCAGTGGAACGGCGCGCGCCGCCGCCGCCGCTCACACTCGCCATCGGGGCGGGGGACCGGGAGCGGTTCGCCTGGCTGGTGGAGAAAGCGGCGGAGCTGGGTGTCACCCGCGTCGTGCCGATCGAGACCGAGCGCACGAGCGGCGTCGCCGCGCGGGTTCGCGCAACCCACCTGGCGAAGCTCCGCGGGCAGGCGCTCGAGGCGATCAAGCAGTGCGGCGCCGCCTGGGCGCTGCACGTGGACGCGCCGGTGGCGCTGGCCGAGTTCGCCGCCGCCACCGGTGGCGGGCTCCGCTGGCTGGCCGACGCCGCCGGCGAGGCGCCGCCCGCGGCGCTGGACGCCACGCCGGTGACCGTGGTAATCGGACCGGAAGGCGGGCTGAGCGCCGCGGAGCGCTCGACCCTCGCGGATGCCGGCTACCGACCGACGGTGCTTGCGCCACACACGCTCCGATTCGAGACCGCCGCGCTCGCCGCTGCTGCGGCGGTCACCGCGGCCAGACTTCGGGGGACGCATGGCTGACTGCCTCTTTTGCAGGATCGCGGCGGGCGAGATCCCGGCGAAAATCGCGAAGCGTACCGCCGACGCGATCGCCTTCCACGACATCGACCCGAAGGCGCCGGTGCATGTGCTCGTCATTCCGACGCGACACATCGCGGCCGTGCGGAACGCCGGGGGCGTGGAGGGGGAGGCGCAGCTGGGGAGGCTGCTGGCGTTCGCGGCGGAGGTGGCGGGCGAGCTCGGGCTGGATGTCCGCGGGTACCGGATCGTGGCCAATACGGGGCCCGATGCGGGGCAGAGCGTAGACCACTTGCATTTTCATGTCATGGGCGGTCGCAGAATGACCTGGCCGCCGGGGTGACGTGGTGAAGTCGTGATGGCGGCCGGACAGGTCATCCTGAGCGAAGCGAAGGATCGGGTGGCGTGGGAGTGAGCCCGAGTCTCTCCCCCAGGTCCTCCCAATGCGGATTGCATGCCTCGACCAATGCCAGCTTCTTGACGCGAACCCACCTTTGATTCGTTTCTCCCGCTCGATGGCGGCGGTCGGCTCCGAGATCACCTCAAAGTGGATCAGCGTCGTAATGCCATACCGCCGGGTAAACCCGAACTTCGGGCCGTACCGGTGCTCCCAAAGCCGCCGCCCAAGATCATTCGTGACGCCGACATAGAGCCGGCGGGTTCGGCTAGCCGGAATGTAGACGAACATCTTGCGGGTGCCCATGCCCGGACCGATTCTTCGCTTCACTCAGGATGACGCCGGACGACCGGATCTCGGGCACCTCTCTCACGCCGCCCATCGCATTTCCATTCCACGACGCCTGGCAGCTCCCACCCTGCCTTGCCCCTCGCTTCTCCCCGCTCTAAATTGCACAAGTTATTCCGATTTCTGCCCTTAACTGGGCTCGAGAGGGGTGAGACAGCGAATGCCAGAAGTCATCATCCA
>Ga0326597_10011587_pt1 | contig 11675 bp, 11 predicted proteins | sample RVTome_12_FD_203789 | JGI IMG/M metagenome (GOLD analysis project Ga0326597, IMG submission 203789) | Soil microbial communities from uranium-contaminated site in the Upper Colorado River Basin, Wyoming, United States - RVT100D185 | ecosystem: Environmental > Terrestrial > Soil > Contaminated >...
TTGGTCGAGTATGCGGGAGGCCCGTGGTAGACTCCTGACAGGTTCTTGTCGCCTTGTCATGAGGAGGAAGGCGACTTTAAACGGCTACCGACAAACAACTTAGCGAGCGACGACAATGCGAGGTGTGCCAACTTCGGAAGAGGTGCGGCTCGAGCTGGTCCGGTTGCTCGAGTTCGGTCGCACTCCCATGGAGATCGTGCGAGTCCTCGACGTTATGGACTACGAGCTGGGCTTGGTGCCTGTCTTTACAGCACGGAGGGACCCGGCGCTGAGCGAGGAATGCCGTCGACTCCGCGTTCGTTTGAACTGATGAAAGGGAATCGACGAACCATGAGCACAAAGACCGTGTTTGTCCGCTGCAAGGTGTCGCCGGGTACGTTCGACACCGAGTACTACGTGATCCTGGACTCGACCTCAGCATATGTCGATCGAGATGACGTGAAAGTACAGAGCGCGCCGACGCGGGGCTCCGAGGTAGATGGCTCCGTTCGGGCTTACCTGATTCAAGAGACGGAGAACAGGTTCCTCGTAGAGCTCCCCGGGCAGGCTGTCGTCGGCGGACTACGTACTTGGATCCCACGGGCCCAGCTCGCGAACTGAGCGAGCGCTTTGGAATAGCTTGATTCTCAGCGATCAAGGCATTCGCAAGGCGCTTGCGTCGGGCGATCTAGATCCCCACAGGGCCGGCTCGTGATGAGCGCGAACCACGAAACGGTATGGAGGTAGGTCATGCGCCTGGCTAACAAGGTTTCGCTCATCACTGGCGCCGGAGCGGGTATGGGCTACGCGGCCGCCCACATGTTCGCGCGCGAAGGCTCAGCCATCGCGGTAGTCGACTTCGACGAGACAACCGGCAACGCCGCCGCGGAGTCGGTGCGGGCGGCCAGCGGAGACGCCGAGTTCTTCCAATGCGATATCACCGAGCCAAAGGGCGGGATCGTGCTGATGACCAAGGCGATGGCGCTCGACTATGCAGCTGAGAACATCCGCGTGAACTGCCTGTGCCCGGGCTCGACGCGGACTGCACAAACGGAAGCTCGGCTCAAGGATGCGGCAGATCCGGATGCGGTGATCGCGCCGCTCGTCGCCCATCACGCGATGAAGCGCCTGGCCGATCCCGGGGAAATCGCTGCGGCCGCGCTGTTTCTCGCATCGGATGAGTCCACGTTCGTCACCGGCATCGCGTTCGCCGTGGACGCCGGCTGGACGGCCGATGTAGGACCGCGAACGGAAAACCGCGAGCCGCTTGGGTGACATCGAGCTCTTCCAGGCGATGCGCGGAGCCCGGGGGGCCTTCTGAGCCTCCTCAAGGCTACATTGGCGGAAGCGGTGGAAGAGAGCGTAAGCTTGCCCCACTGAAAGCAGGATCGGTCATGGCGCGCGCAAGCGGCACCCTTCTCGGCTCCTACGAGATTCTCGCCCCGCTCGGCTCGGGCGGAATGGGAGACGTCTACCGCGCCAGGGACCGGAAGCTGGGCCGAGAGGTCGCCATCAAGGTGCTCCGGCCCGGGCTCGCCTCCGATCCCGAACGGCTCATGCGGTTCGAGCAGGAGGCTCGGACGGCGTCGGCGCTCAACCATCCCAACATCGTCACCATTTATGAAATCGGCGAGCACCAGGGCACGCGCTACATCGCCATGGAGCACGTGGACGGGAGCACGCTGCGCGAGCTGCTGGCTTCCGGCCCCCTCCCTCCCAGAAAGCTACTCGACCTCGGGAAACAGATCGCGGAAGGCCTCGCCAAGGCCCACGCGGCGGGCATAGTTCATCGGGATCTGAAGCCGGAGAACATCATGCTGAGCCGCGACGGCTACGTGAAGATCCTCGATTTCGGGCTCGCCAAGCTGCGGCCCTATCCTTCCAGGATCGACACCGAGATGGCGACGAGCGAAAGGGTCGAGACGCAGGAAGGCGTCATCGTGGGTACGGTGGCCTACATGTCGCCGGAGCAGGCGAAGGGACTGCCGGTGGATTTCCGCTCCGACCAGTTCTCGTTCGGGGCGATTCTCTACGAGCTGGCCACCGGCAAGCGGCCGTTCGAGAGGTCGAGCACCGCGGAAACTCTCCGCGCCATCCTCGGGGAAGAGCCGGAGCCCGTTGCCTCACACGATCCCTCCGTTCCGCCTCATTTGGCGCGGATCCTCGAGAGGTGCCTCGCAAAGGATCCTCAAGGCCGCTACGATTCCACCCGGGATCTGGCGCGGGAAATCCTCGGGGTGGAATCGTCGGCTCCGCCGCTTCCGGCGGGTTCGGCCGCTCGAACGCCTTGGCGAGCGGGAGCCGCTCTGGCCGCGGCGGTCCTGGCCATCCTCGTGGTGGCGATCTATGTGTCGAGAATCCATGAGAGGCGCGATCGGATTGAGGGGGCCAAGAACGGGCCCGGCATCCAATCCATCGCCGTCCTGCCGCTCGAGAATCTCTCCGGCGATCCGGAACAGGAGTATTTCGCGGACGGTATGACCGAAGCGTTGATTACCGAGCTATCCCGGTTCAGCGGGCTCCGGGTCGTCTCGCGAACCTCGGTGATGCGCTACAAGGACACTCTGGCGCCCCTTCCCGAGATCGGCCGCGAGCTCTCGGTCGACGCGGTCGTGGAAGGGTCCGTGCTCAAGGCGGATGGCCGGGTTCGGGTGACCGCCCAGCTGATTGATGCTCGAGCCGATCGGCACCTCTGGGCCGAGAACTACGATCGCGAACTGCAGGACATTCTAGCGCTACAGAGCGACGTGGCCCGAGAGATCGCTCGCAAGGTCCAGGTCGCTCTGACGCCCGCCGAGGAGTCTCGCCTGGCCGCAGCCCGCCCCATCGACCCCGAGGCCTATGAGGCCTACTTGAGGGGCCGGTACCATTTCAATCGAACGAGTGAGGCCGAGCTCGAGAAGGCCGTCGGCTACTTCGAGCGAGCGCTCGCGAAGGAGCCGCGCTACGCCGCCGCATATTCCGGACTCGCGGACAGCTACAACCGTCTGGGGATGACTTTGATCGGGAAACCTCCAGGCGAGATGCGGTCCAAGGCCATCGCTGCGGCGAGCGAAGCCCTCCGGATCGACGACGGGCTCGCCGAAGCCCATGTGTCGCTCGGTTGGGCGAAGTTCTTCGATTGGGACTGGCACGGAGCCGAAGAGTCGTTTCTCCACGCGATCGCGCTCAACCCGAAGTATGCCGAAGCCCATCAAATGTATTCGCTGCACCTGGTGGCGCTCGGGCGGTTCGACCAGGCGATCGCGACGGGGAGGAGGGCCGTCGAGCTCGATCCTCTCTCGGTGAACTCCCAGGCCCGGCTGGGCCAGGTCCTCTTCTTCGCTCGTCGTTACGACGATGCCATCCGAGAGTTCCGGAACGCGCTGGAGTTGGACCCGAACTTCGTTTTTGCGCTATGGCACCTCGGCGATATCTACACGCAGGTATCGCGGTACGACGAAGCCATCACCGTCCTCGAAAAAGCCGCCACGCTATCGAGGAGAAACCCGGCCGTCCTGGGGTACCTGGGTTGTGCGTACGCAAATTCGGGGCGAGATCGGGAAGCTCGAGAGCTCCTGAAGGAAATGACGGAGCTCTCCGAGACCCGATACATATCGCCGTTCACCCTGGCATGGCTCGAGGTCTGTTTGAAGGACCGGGAAAGCGCATTCGAGTCGCTGGAGAAGGCCTTCGCGGAGCGCTCCTACCTCATGGTTTATCTCGCGGTATACCCTCCCCTCGACTCGCTTCGGGACGACCCGCGCTTTCGCGACCTCCTTCGCCGCATGAGCTTCCCAGGTGACGCGCGGCTTCCTTCGTAGAGCTCCAGCAGCTCAGCGTTCGATCCTTTTTCCATGTCAGTTCCGCAATTCTCCTCGGCCACCGGCCCTCTTCCTGGGGACGAAACGGATCTCGATCTGTTTATCGACGGCTTCCGCGATGCGACGGAGCATCGACAGCGAGTGACCTTCGTAGTCCGCGTCTTCCAGACGGCAGATGACCGACGCCGTCGTGCCGACGCGCTCGGCCAGTTCACTCTGGGTGAGGCCCGCATTGGTGCGGAGTTCATAGATCTGACTCGCAATGCGAGAATTCAGGAGCTCTTCCTCGAAGGAATCAATGCGCTCCCTATCCTCGCCGACGTAGCGATCGTAGACGTGCTCGAGCGCTTTCGAGCGGAACCTCCTGGCCTTTTTTTCTAACGAGCATTTCTCAATCCTCCCCTCGGAACGCCCGGGAGGCCGGATCGAATTCAAACTTCCGTTTCCGTTCTACGGCGCGATCGATTTCCTTCGGAGGCACTGTCTCTTCCTTTACCAGGCCATGAGATACGACAACGAACGCCTTACCGCTAAAGAACCCCTGTCGATCCGCGCTGAGCGAGGTCGTCGCGAAGGCGAGCCTCGAGTTCAATCTCAACGAGGAGTAGCCGGGCCCGGCCGCGTCGCTCCCCACACACATAGAGACGAAACTCCGAGCGCGGAGCCTCCCTCCACTCGGCACCCAGATATCTGGGTCAGCGAGCCGTGCCGCGTCCGATGCGAACGGCCTCGAACTCCCGCTCCGTCGGCACGATCAGGAATCGATATCCCCTCCGGATGAGCTCCACCACGTTCTCCTTGTTCGCCAGCGTTCCGCAGGGGATGCCCGTCGAGCGACAGACATCGACAACCTCTTGTATCGCAGAGTCTACGAACGGCTGCCTGGACGGGTCGGCGACGGCTCCGTAAGACATCGCAAGGTCGACCGGCGACGGGATGAGGACGCCGATGCCTTTGACCTCGCGCGCGATCGCTTCGACGTTCTCGATTCCCTCCTGGTTCTCGATGAGCAGGATCAGGAGAATGTCGCCGTTCGGGTCGAGAGGCCAGGTGTCCGCGCGCCCGGCGTACTCCGCCATGGAGAGTCCCCAATAGCGTGAGGCGATGCCCGGAGCGTATCCCCGCATGCCTTCGGGCTCGGCATCGGGCGCGCCGGTGGGGTGGGGATAACGGGCGCCGCTCACGATCGACCGCGCTTCTTCTACGTTGGATACGTGCGGGAACACGATACCAAACGCGCCGATGTCGAGCGCTTGCTTGATGAGCCAATGATTGCGCTCGCGGCCGTAGAACGGCAACCGTACGAGAGGCGTGACCTCGGGCTGGATACTCCCCTTCTCCACGATTTGCCGCCGGTCCAGCATGAACTGGAGAAACGTCCGAAAGCCCACGAAGTCGAGGGGCTCGTGCTCCATGTCGTAGATGACGAAGTCGATGGGCGCACCGCCGTAGAACGCCCCGCCGCCGGGTGATTTGTCGCTGGCGAAGGTCCCGAAGACGACCTCCCCGGCTTCGAGCTTTTCGATCGTCTTGTTGAGATGCCGCGGCGCTCCCGGCTGGCCGGCGGCGGACGTCGACAGGACGAGTAACATGGCAAGAAGAACACCGGCGCTCCGGACAATTCCTTTCCCGATTGGCATCGCTGTCCTCCCGCGACATTCTGGTACAGTAACCCTCCGGAACCGAAACCCCATGGCGCCGCTCGCCGAGCGTATTCTCCCGAGCCCCTCGGCGGTGCTCGTCGCCGGAGGAGAGCGCGACCTCCGCGCTCGACTCCTGAGCGAGCTCGCGACGGACTTCGAACGACTCGGCTCGGAAACGATCGTCGTCACCGCTGATATCGGCCTTCCGTTTCTCGGACCTCCGGGTGCGGTGACGCGCCTGCGCCGGCGAAACGGCGACTGGGCGGTCGAGCGCATCGAACCGCTCTGCACTCTCGACGCTGCGCGGTTCCGCCTTCCGCTTCTTCTCGCTTCCCGGCGCGCGCTCGAGGGCTCCTCCGGCGCCCCCGTCCTCGTGGAGGTCCCGCGACTGACGCGAGGCATGAGCGCGTCCGAGCTTCTGACGGGATTCGTCGAGACCCTGGACACCAAGACCGTTCTTTCGCTCGGAGGCCTGGGCGAGCTTCGAGAGGAGCTTGCCGCGCTCGGAGTCGAGGTCCTCGAGATTGACGAAGAAAAGGGGCGGGCCCTCGATCGTGCGAGCGCGCGTACCCATCTCTGGAACCAGTTTCTCGAGGGTGCTGCGGAGGTCACTCTTCCAATAAAGGGTTTGCCGCTTCTGGGGGCACCTCCTCCCCGGGTCGCTTCGAGCGCCTTTCCGGGACGCCAGATCGCGCTCCTCGGATCGTGTGGCGAGGCTCTTGGCTTCGGAGAGATCCTTTCATTCGAGAACGGAATTCTTCGAGCCCGCGTGGGCTCATGGGCTGCCGTGGAGCCGCGTGCCCTTCTCATACGCGATGCCCGACGAGATGCCCGAGGGTTCCTTTCTACGGACCAAACCTTCGAGCCGCCGTCGATCGTTCGCGGAGGCGGGGAAGAGGGAGCTTCCGATCGGAGGGCCGGCGCCCGCGCGGTGGAGTTACGACCGCCCGTCATGACGCTCGCATCCGCGAAGGCCCTCCTCGTCAACGGAGTCTTCGGCGATCCTTTGCTGCACGTCCGCCTTCGGCACCGGAAGCGGAGCCTCCTGTTCGATCTCGGAGAGACGGCGCGGCTTCCGGCGCGCATCGTCCATCAGGTCTCCGATGTCTTCATCTCCCACGCCCATTTCGATCACATCGGTGGATTCCTATGGCTCCTCCGCTCGTCGATCGGCTCGCCGCGACCGCGCTCGCTTTACGGTCCCCCGGGTCTCGCCGATCACATCGAGGGGATGATCGCCGGCATCCATTGGGATCGCATCGGCGATCGCGGACCGGTTTTCGTCGTCAACGAGCTCCACCCCGGAAGGCTCGCGCGCTTCCGGCTCCAGGCCGGCGGAAGAGGACGCGAGCCGCTCGAAGAACGCGAGCTTCGAGACGACATTCTCCTCGAGGAGCCGGATTTCCGGGTGCGAGCGGCAAGGCTCGACCACGGCATTCCGGTCCTCGCTTTCGCCTTCGAGGAGACGAGGGCGCTTCACGTTCGCGCGGACGGAGTGGCCGAATTAGGAGTCACGCCCGGACCCTGGCTCAGCCTTCTGAAGCGGCTTGTGCTCGAAGGCCGGAGCGATGACGTCGTTCCGCTCCCCGACGGGTCCGAACGGAGGGCCTCGGATCTCGAGGCGGCCCTGATCTACTCCCGCCCGGGCCAGAAGTTGGTGTACGCAACCGATCTCGACGAGAACGAGGCCAACCATCGCGCGCTTTCGGCGCTGGCGTCCGAGGCGCGCGTCCTGTACTGCGAGGCGAGCTTCGTAGAAGAGGATCGAGAGCTGGCGCGGGCGACCCAGCACTTGACGGCTCGAGGCTGCGCGCGGATCGCCGCCTCCGCCCGCGTGGAGAAGCTCGTGCCCTTTCACTTCTCCAAGAGATACGAGCACGACCCCGGAAGGGTCTACCGCCAGGTGATGGAGATCTTCCCGGCGACGGTCGTGGCCCGGTGAGACGCCGCCATGGAACTGCGTCCGGACGCAGCAAGGAATGAAATGCTGCCCCCTCCGGCTCCGCCTCCGCCTGCTCGTCCCATCGTGTGCAAAGTCCATAACGCGTGAGCCCGCGCCCTTCTACTTCATTGACGACCGAGATGCTCGATTTGGCCGCGCCTCAACGCGCGTCGAGGACCCCCGGCTCGGCGATGACCTTTTCGATCTCCGCCGCTTCCATAGGAAGGATTCTTGACAGAACCTCGTAACCGCTTTCCGTCACGAGAATCATGTCCTCGAGCGTCACGCGGAAGTTGTTGAGATCGGGAAGGGCCATCACCGGCTCGATCACGAAGACCTGACCCGGAACGAGCGGCTTCGCCGGGTCGCCGGCTCCCCCGATGTAGTAGTCCACGTAGTGCCCGAGAGGGGCGCCGCTCTCGTGCCTCCTTATGTAGCTTTCGGCGCCGCGCCGCAGGGAGTCGGAGTCGAGCTTCGTCAGCTCCTTCCTCATTGCCTCGACCGAGGCGAGGGCGATGTCGCGCTGGGTGACACCCGGGCGGATGGTCGCGAGAGCCGCGCGATAGGCGACGAGATAGAGGTCGTAGAGCGCGCGCTGCTCCTTGGTGAAGGTCCCGGAGACCGGAGCGGTGCGCGCGAGGTCGGTCTTGAAGTAGTCGTACTCGCAGGAGAGGTCGACGAGCATGACTTCGCCCGCCTCCATCACCCGATCGAACTTGTCGTAGTGGTTGAAGAGCTCGATGAAGCTCTTCATGAAGTTGGGACCCGACTGCAGGTCTTCCGAGTAGGCGGCGCGCTGGGACCCGTTCTGCCGGCAGGCGAAACGAGCGACGCCCGCGAGCTGCGACTCCCGGATCCCGGCCCGGACCGACCGGAGGGTCTCGAGCAAGCTGAGACTCGAGATCTCGACCGCTCGCCGTATCGTCGCGATCTCCGGAGCATCCTTGACCGCGCGCATCTCGGTCAGAATCGGGTCGAGGTTCCGGAACTCCATCCAGTCGAAACGCCGGGAGAGGCTCGATTGGAAGTCCCTCTGGCGGTCGGTGGGCTCGTCGAGGCCCTCGGGGAAGATCTTTACCTTGGGGAACGGCAGGAAATCCTCGCGGCCGAGGAGGAGGTACACCGCGGGTTTCCTCCCGGCGAGGGCGCCGAGATCGTTCACCAGCTCGGATCGAGGCTTGACGGCTCGGAAGCCGGCGCTCAGGAGCTCGCGCTTCTTCTCCTCGGAGACCGGGAGCATGTATAGATCGGAGGCGCGAGTCGCACCGTCCACGAGCAGAACCGCGTTCGATTCGGACGAGCCGAGGCTGGTGAGGTAGTGGAAGTGGACTTCCTGCTTGAACTCTCCGACGAAGTACCCGGGGTCGTATCGGTGCGCCTGCCAGTTGGTGCTGAAGTCGGCTTCGGCAACCAGCAGAGCTATCCCGCCGTCGAGCCTGTCGAAGAGTCGCTGGCGACGCTCCGACGGCTGGGCCTCGATTCGGAAGGCAGCGAGAAGAGAGAGGGCAGCGACGCCGACCATCGCGTTTCGATTCAGCCTCATTGGAAAACACTCCCTGTCACGAAGAGAGCGTATCGCCGCTCGATCCAGGCATGCTACTCTCTTCCCGTCTCATAGGCTTCCGCACGTGCACCGTATCCCACCGGCTTCCGTCCGATGGATCGTGGGCCAGCGGTTCGATCTCGTCTGGTTCGTGGGCGGAGCTCTCACCGGATACGCGATGTTCTTTCTCCATGCCGGACTTTCGCTCGACATGCTCACGGTGTGGTTCGTCTGGTTCGTTCTCCTGGACAGCCCGCACTTCTTCGGCACCTACTCCAGAACCTACCTCGATCGCGAACAATGGCGGGAGCGCCGAGGTCTCCTCCTGGGGAGTCTGGCCTTGTTCTTGGTCCCTCCCCTGGTGCTCCTCGCTTCCTTCGCGATTGACCGCGCCGGCCTTCCTCACGCGACCGCGGGGCTCGTGGCCCTGGCCGCGATGGTGAACCTCTGGGCCTACTGGCACGTGGTGCGACAGCACTATGGAATCATGGCTCTCTACCAGCGCAAGAACGACGACACCGACCCCGCCGACCGGCGCATCGATAGCTTGCTTCTCTACATCGGGCTTCTGGCCCCGTTCGCGGCCTTTCTCGTGCGCCACCCCGAGACGCGCGCCGTCGTGGGTCTTGCGCCGATGAGGGATCTCGGGGCGTTGGAACCACCCTGGGTCGGGGCCGTGGTCGCGGCCTCAGCCATCGCCGTCGTCGTCGTCACGTTCGTGTTCGGCTCGCGGCAGCTTCAGCGATGGCGGCTCGGCCTCCCGGTGAACGTTCCCAAGATTCTCTTCCTCGCGGCCGTCGTCCCATTGCACCTCTCGATCGGCTACAGCGAGGCGGTGCTCACAGCCCCGATTCTCGGCTTCGCGGCCTTCGTCACCATCTTTCACGACGTGCAGTACCACGCCATCGTCTGGTTCTATCAACGGAACCGATACCGCAGCGGCGACGCGTCGCGCTTCGGACCCGCGGCATGGGTCGGCCGCAGTTTCGTCACCTTCATGGCCTGCGCCCTGACCTCGGGCGTCCTCATGGGGTTTCTCTCTTGCTCCCTGGGAGTCCAACCGGGCTGCACTCCGCTGGTCGACACGAGCGGGATTCCTCTCTTCGGGGGCGTGAGCTTTCGGGACCTCTTCTTCGGGGTATTCCTCGGCTTCCTCATGCATCACTACTTTCTCGATCAGTTCATCTGGCGTCCCAGCCGTGATGACCGCCTGCGGCTGGACCTCGACCTGGCCGTGACGTGAAGCCCGTGGATCTCCCCCTCCTGTTCGTCCCGGGCGTCCTCGGGACCACGCTCGTCGATCTCTCGAATCCCGGCCGCGCGGTATGGGGAAGCGCCCGAGGACTCCTCGCGCTTCGCAAGCATTCGTTCGCCGCCGGCGAGAACGGACTGGTGCCGGGCGAGATCCTCTGGAGATTCGCCGTGGTTCCGGGACTCTACTCGATCCCGGTATACGAAGATCTCGCCCTCCGCCTCGCGGCCATCGGATACGAGCGAGCCCGCCTGGCGGCGCCGGTGTCGGCGCGGGCTCTCTACGGTCTTTCCTACGACTGGCGCCAGGACGTGGTGCATGGCGCGCGCGAGGTGGAAGGGGCGGTCGAGCGTCTCAAGACGAAGCTCGGCGTCCCGCGCGTGGCTTTCCTTGCCCACTCCTGGGGATGCAACGTCGTCCGATACTATCTCCGCTATGGGGGAGCGGACCTCTTATCCGATACCCCCGAAGACCCCAGGCCGGGAGAGAGCAACGCCTCTTCGTTCTTCGCGCTCGGACCTCTCGCGGGGGGGACGCTTCGCGCACTTCACGAGGCGAATCACGGTTTCCCGGTCGCGCCCTTGCGCCTGGGCATTGCCGCCCGACAAGCCGCGAGAACGCCATCTCTCTACCAGATGCTCCCCTTCGACGAGGGTCGGGCCGTTGACGAGGAGGGCCGCCCGATCGACCTCGACCTCTCCGACGTGGAGACGTGGAGAGCGAACGGGTGGGGACCGTTCCAACCGGATGCTCTGCGCAAGCAGGACCCCTCTCGCGTCGAACATTTCCTCCGGAAGTCCCTCCGCCGAGCGCGGCGGTTGTGGGAGTTGCTCCGAGAGCGACATCCCTCCGATGAGCGCGTGCGTACGCATACCTACACCGTCCGCGACGCGCCGACGCTCACGAAGCTCGTGCTCGCAGGAGGACGGACGTTCGCGAGCGACGAAGAAGTCGCCCGTCACTGCCCGGGCCTCCTTCGCCTGGTCACGACCCCGGGCGATGGCTACGTCTCGGTGGAAGACGTTCGCCGTCACATGCCGGGGAGCGACCTCCTTTCCGTCGAGGATTGCTCCCATCGGCACCTTTATCGGAACGACGAAGCTCTCGCCGATTTAACCCGGAACCTGGAGGGCGAGTCGCGATGAAGCGGCGGCCTCGGCGAAAAGCGGCGACCCCGCCGCTACGGGACGCGCACCCGGATACCTGGGCGCTGCTGGGCCTGGAATCGATCTACGAGCCCTCGCCCGAGAGAGAAGCCCTGTTCGTCTCGGCCCTGGGAGAGATCACGCGATGGCATCTGGACCGCAACCCCCTGTACGACACCTATTGCCGAGCCCTGTCCTTCGATCCGGAGCGCGATCTCCATCGCTCCGAGGACCTCCCGCCCCTTTCGGCGGACCTGTTCAAGGTCTTTGACCTCACCACCCTCCGCCACGTGGACTATTTCACCGTCTCGTCGAGCGGCACGGGAGGCCGTCGGACGACGATCCCGCTCGACCTCGAGACGGTGACG
>Ga0326597_10011588_pt1 | contig 11674 bp, 11 predicted proteins | sample RVTome_12_FD_203789 | JGI IMG/M metagenome (GOLD analysis project Ga0326597, IMG submission 203789) | Soil microbial communities from uranium-contaminated site in the Upper Colorado River Basin, Wyoming, United States - RVT100D185 | ecosystem: Environmental > Terrestrial > Soil > Contaminated >...
CGAGCGGGATCCGCTCCACGTGCATCTGCGGCATCGCGCCGAGCGTGCCCGACAGCGTGATCCGCGGCTTCGCTCCCGGGCGGAGGGCTTCGTAATGCGACGCCCGGATCTCGGCGACAAGCCGGTCGATCTCGTCGCGCGGCACGCTGTAGTGCGCCAGCACGCGGGCGAAGATTTCGATCGAGGTTTCGAATTCCTCGGGGATCACGGCGTTGGCGCCGAGCCGCGTGAGCTCGGGGATCTCGACCACGTAGCGCGTCCGCGCGATGATGTACAGGTTGGGGTTCACCGCCCGGGCCACCCGCACTATGCTGCGCGTGGCGGCCGGGTCGGAGATGGCGATGACGAGCAGCCGGGCGCGGTCCACGCCGAGCGCGCGGAGGATCTCCTCGCGCGTGGCATCGCCGTAGAACGCGGGCTCTCCCTCCGCCCGGGCACGGCGCACCGTCTGGGCGTTGAGCTCGACGATCAGGTACGGGGCGTGGATCGACCGGAGCGCGGCGGCGAGGTTTCGACCGTTGAGCCCGTACCCCGCGATCACGACGTGGTCCGACACCGGCTCCTCGACCGGCGCAAAGCCGCGCGGCCGAAACCCCGGCAGGAGGCGGTCGAGCGGCACGAGCCGCTCCAGGCGTTCAAGCAGCGCAGGCCCGCTCTGCAACAGGAACGGGGTCACCAGCATCGTCACCACCGCCACGGCGAGGAACTGCTGGTACAGTCCGTTCGGGAGCAGCCCCGCCGACCGCCCCTCCGCGGCCAGCACGAAGGAGAACTCCCCGATCTGCGACACCGCGACCCCCGCGAGCAGCGCGACCCGGCCCGAATAACCCATCAGGGCGGGGCCGACCGCGGCGGAGAGCGATTTGCCCCCCATGATCACCGCCACGCCGCCGAAGGTGAGCAGTGGATGCGCCCGCACGGTGTCGAGCTGCACCAGCATGCCGACGGCGACGAAGAACAGGGAGATGAAGATGTCGCGGAACGGCATCAGCTCGGCCAGCGCCTGGTGCGCGTAGTCGGACTCCGAGATCACGAGTCCGGCGAGAAACGCGCCGAGCGCGAGCGACGCGCCGGCGGCGGCGGTGCCCAGCGCGGTGAGCGTGCCGATCAGGATGACGGCGATCAGGAACAGCTCGCGGCTCCGCGTCTTGACGATCTCGGCGAGCGCCCGCGGGACCAGGGTCCGCGCCGCGACGAGGACGCCCACCACCACCAGCGTCGCCTTGCCGAGGGCGAGCGCCAGCCCCAAGGCGCCACCCTTCGCCGTCCCCGCCAGGAACGGGAGGAGCAGCATGATCGGCACGACGCACAGGTCCTGGAAGATGAGGATCCCGGTCGCCAGGCGGCCGTGCGGTGCGTCGATCTCGCCCTTGTCGGTCAGGCCCTTGAGGACGATCGCCGTACTCGACAGCGCGATCAGGAAGCCGAGGAACAGCGCCACGCGCCAGCTCGGCAGGAACGCGACGCCCGCCGCTACCGTGGCGAGGACGGTGAACCCCATCTGCCCGAGGCCGCCCACCACGACCTGACGGCCCATCTCCTTGAGGCGGCTGAGCGAGAACTCGATGCCGATCGTGAAGAGCAGCAGGATCACGCCCACCTCGGCCAGGCTTTCGACCCGGTGCGGGTCGGAGACGAGCCCCAGGGCGTTGGGCCCGAGGATCATCCCGGCCACGATGAATCCCGGCAGCGCCGGCAGCTTGAGCCGGTGGAACGCCAAGATCACCAGCAGAGAGCCGGCGAAGATGACGGCGAGGTCGCGTAGGACGAGGAGTTGTTCCACGGTCGCCTAACATAAGGCACTGCCTGCTGGCGAGGGGAGAGGGCGCTTCGTACCTTGGGGGCCGTGAGCGACTGGCTACAGCAGCGGCTCGGTCTGAGCCCCACGTTGCAGATGCACCTGCTCGTCTCGGTGGTCGTCGTTGCCGGGCTGTGGCTGCTTCAGCGGATCGTCCTCGCCCTCGTCTACCGCCGCATCACCGACCCCCGGACCCGCTACCGCTGGCGCAAGACCACCACCTACGTCTTCATCGTCGCCGGTATCCTGGTGATCGGGCGGGAGTGGCTGGAGGGGTTCAAGTCGCTCGCGACCTTCCTCGGCCTCGTCTCGGCCGGCATCGCGATCGCCCTCAAGGACCCGCTCGTGAACCTCGCCGGGTGGGCCTACATCGTGGGGCGGCGGCCGTTCGACGTGGGGGATCGGATCGAGATCGCCGGCCACAAAGGCGACGTCATCGACCAGCGCCTGTTCCAGTTCACCCTGAACGAGATCGGTGTCTGGGTGGACGCCGACCAGAGCACCGGCCGCATCATCCACATCCCCAACGGCCGGATCTTCACCGACCCGGTCGCGAACTACGACAAGGGGTTCAAGTACATCTGGAACGAAGTCCCCGTGGTCGTGACGTTCGAGAGCAACTGGAAGAAAGCGAAGGAGATCCTCACGGCGATCGCGTTCAAGCACGCCGAGCACCTGACCGCGGAGGCGGAGCGGGACCTGCTCACGGCGTCGCGGCAATACTTCATCAACTACAAGAAGCTGACGCCGATCGTGTACACGAGCGCGGTGGATTCGGGGGTGCGGCTCACGATGCGCTACTTGATCGAGCCGCGGCGGCGGCGGGGCACGGTGTCGGCGATCTGGGAAGAGATCCTCACCGAGTTCGCGAAGAGCTCCGACATCGACCTGGCGTACCCGACGACACGCCCGTTCCACCACTCGGTCGAGGGCAAGCCGGCGCTCCGGCCCCAGCAATAGCTAGCGGAGCGCGTTCCCTGTTTCCACCACGGCCCGCGCCAGCAGGTCGAAGTCCTCCCGCCGGCTCCGGTGATTCGTGATCGCGACGCGGATCGCGAACCGGCCCGCGAGTTCGGTGTGCGAGGGCACCGCCAGCCCGCTTTCCTGCACGCGCAGCAGGATCTCCTGATTCAGCGCGTTGAGCGCCGCGTCGTCCAAGCCGGGGGCGGTGTAACGGAAGCACACGACGTTGAGCGGCGCGGGCGCGAGCAGCTCGAGCCGCGGATGCGCCGCGATCAGGTCGACGAGATGCGCCGCCTGCCGCACGTTCTGCTCGATCAGGCGGGCGAACGCCTCCACGCCGTGCGCCTTGAGCGACATCCACACCTTCAAGGCCCGAAACCCGCGCGACAGCTGCACGCCGCGCTCGGCGAACGGGAAGCCGCCCGCGGCGATGCCGCGGTCGAACGCCGCGAGGTAGGCGGGCGTCACGGCGAAGGTCGCGCGGTGCGCGGTCTGGTCGCGCACCAACGTGCACCCCACCTCGTACGGCAGGTACATCCACTTGTGGAGGTCGAAGGCCACCGAGTCGGCCTGCTCGATTCCCCGGACTAGGGGGCGGAGCGCCGGCGAGATCGCCGCCAGCGCGCCGAACGCGCCATCGACGTGGAACCAGAGGCCTTGCTCGCGACAGAGGGCGGCGAGAGCGGGCAGGTCGTCGGTCGCGCCGGTGTTGACGGTACCGGCGTTGCCGACGACGCAGATGGGGCGGTGGCCCGCGGCGCGGTCGGCCGCGATCGCCCGGCGCAACGCCGCCACGTCGATGGTATAGTCGGGCGCGACGAGGATCCGGCGCAGGGCCTGGTTGCCGAGCCCGAGCAGCTCGACCGCCTTGCGCACCGAGGAGTGCGTCTCGGTCGAGGCGTAGGCGAGGAGGCGCGGCACGTCCGGCTCCCCCCCCTGCAACCCGCGGTCGCGCACGTCGAACCCGGCGCGGGCGTTCCGCGCCACCGCGAGACCGACGAAGTTGGCCATCGAGCCCCCGGAGACGAGCAGGCCGTGCGTTCCGGCCGGGAGCCCCAGGAGCTCGACGAGCCACCCGATCACCTGATTCTCGACCACGGCGGCGGCATCGTCGAACTCGGCGACCTGGGGGTTCATCCCCGAGGCGAGCATGTCCGCGAGCATGGCGAGCGGCGTGCCCGTCCCGATAACCCAGCCCCAGAAGCGCGGGTGCACGTTGCCGGTCGGATAGGGCAGGACGTCGCGCGTGAACTGCTCATAGACGGCGGCCGCCGGCGTGGCCCCGAGCGGCACGGGTTCCGCGAGGCGCGCCCGCACAGCGGCGGGCAGCGGCCGCCACGCCGGCCGCTCCCGCACCGTGCGCAGGTAGTCCAGCATGTCGTCGAGCATCCGGTGGCCCAGCGCGCGCAGCTCGTCCCACTCCCGGGCGTTGGCGGGGTCGAGCGTGAGCTCAGAGCCGCTCGAGCTCGGAGACGGTGCGTTCATTCCGGACGTTTCCCGTGTTGAGGGTGGACTTGGGTTCGAGCAGCAGCACGTGCGTCTCTTCTTCGGCGATGGGCAGGTGCTCGACACCGCGGGGAATGATGGCGAACTCCCCGGGCCCGAGCACCAAGTCCCGGTCCCGCAGGCGCAGCCGCAACCGGCCCCGCACGACGAGAAACAGCTCGTCCTCGCGGTCGTGGTGGTGCCACACGAACTCACCCTTGAGCTTCACCAGCTTCACGTGGGCGTCGTTCACATCGCCCACGATCTTCGGGCTCCAGAAGTCCTGGAATCGCTCGAACATCTCGGCCAGGTTGACGGTGCGGATCATGCCACCTCCTCGGTGACGCGCGCCAGAACGGTCGCCGTGTCCGCGACCGTGGCGAACTCGCCGTGCAGATCGGCGAGCGCCACGGCGTGGATCAGCTCCGCGCCGTACCGCTTGCCGTCGGGGGGGGGCCCGACGTTGTCGAAGGTCGCTGTCGCATCGGATACGACGTACGTGGTGAATCCGAGGTTCCCTGCCATGCGCGCGGTAGTCGAGACGCACAGGTTGGTCTGCATCCCCGTGAGGACCAGCGTCGTCAGGCCCCGGCGCCGCAGGTCGGCCTCGAGCGTGGTGCCGATGAACGCGCTGTTCACCGACTTCTGCACGACGGGCTCGCCCGGGAGGGGCCGGACCTCGTCCTTGATCTCGCAGCCGGGCTGGCCGGGACGGAGCGGCGACTCCGGCTGTTTCGACAGGTGCTGGACGTGGATGATCGGGCGGCCGCTTTCCCGCCAGGCGCGCTGGAGTCGTGCGATGTTCGCCTCGAGCGCCGGGTTGTTCCGGTGGTATTCCTCGTTGAAGCGGTCGAATCCCTTCTGCACGTCGATGACGAGCAAAACGGCGTTCTGAGGGAGCGGAGTCATGGCGTAACCTCTTCCGTGGCGGACGGGCGTCCTGTAGGGAACGTCAGCTTGTGCGAGAACTGAATCCAGATGACGGCGCCGAGAATCATGCCCATCGCCACCACCGTACGGGCCGTAATCGGCTCGGCGAGCAAGAGCCAGCCCAGCAGCACGGCGATCACCGGGTTCACATACGCGTACGTGCCGACGATCGTCGCGGAGGCGTGGCGCAGCGCGTAGGCGTAGGCGCTGTAACCCAGGATCGAACCGAACACGACGAGGTACGCGAAGGCGCCGAAGCCCTTGGGGCTCAAGTGCCAGCTGCGCCACTCGCCCAGCGCGGAGCCGAAGAGGGCGACGACCGCGCCGCCCACGATCATCTGAATCGCGGCCCCCATGTAGGGACTCGCCTGGGTGGGGTGGCGCTTGGCGTACACCGAGCCGAGCGACCACGACGCGCTCGCGAAGGTGAGGGCGAGGGGCCCCCGCAGGTCGGCCTTGAGGATCTCCGCGGGGCTCGCGCCCACCAGCAGGGTTGTGCCGAGGAAGCCCAGCACCAGACCGGCCACGACGCGCCAGTTCAGGTCGCCCGACCCGCCGGGAATGATCCTGTCGAAGAACGCGGTCCAGATGGCGACGGTGACGACGAAGACGCTCGCGATGCCCGAGGCCGTGTACTGCTCGGCCCAGACGACGAAGGCGTTGCCGCCGGCCAACAGAAAGAGCCCGACGATCGCCAGCGTGCGCCAGTCGCTGCCGCGCCGCGGCAGGGGATCGCCCAACGCGCGGGCGAGCACGAACAGCAGCACGCCCGCCGTGAAGAAGCGCAGCCCCGCGAACAAGAACGGCGGCAGCTCGCCCACGCCGATCTTGATGGCGAGGTAGGTCGAGCCCCAGAAGACGCAGACGATGAGATAGGCGACCAGCGCCTTGCCCTTGAGCGCCGCCATGTCAGTCGGGCTCCGTCGGGATCAGGCCCGGCTTCTCGAACAGGGTGGAGAGCACGATCGTCGTCCGTGTGTTCATCTGTGGGTTCGGGCCGCGCAGGTCGCGCAGGATTTCCTGCACGCCCTCCAGGTCCGCGGCGATCACCTTCAAGATGTAGCAGTCGTCGCCCGCGACGTGGTGGCACTCCAGCACGCCAGGGTGCTTTTCCATCTCGCGCATCCGGGGCTCGTCGCCGACGTAGTCGGAGCTGCCGTAGCGTACCGCCACGAACGCGGTCACGGGCAGCCCCGCCTTGGTGCGATCGAGCTGCGCGCGGTAGCCGAGGATGTGTGCCGTCTCCTCGAGGCGCTTGACCCGCTCCATCACCGCGGGCCGCGACAGTCCGACTGCGTCGGCAATCGCCTGGTAGCTGGCGCGGCCATCTTGCGCTAGAATGCGGAGGATGCGGCGGTCGATCGCGTCGAGCTCAGTTTTGGCCGGCATTCCGATTGTCTCCGTGCTGATTGCCCTACTATCCGTCGTTGAGAACGATTGATTATGAACGCATCATAACCATATGACGGTTCCTTCCGACGGAATATCCGTTTTCCAACCCCAAATTGTCCTTTGATTAGGACACTATAGGTCACTACTATTCCGCCATGTCGGCCATGTCCGCATCGATCGCAGACCTCCGCGCCCTCGTCCGCACGTTTCCCTCGGCGCTGCTCGGCTACTCGGGGGGCGTCGATTCGGCGCTCTTGGCGGTGGTGCTGCGGCAGGAACTAGGCAGCGACCGGATGCTCGCGGCCATCGGGCGCAGCGCCTCCTACCCGGAGGCGCAGTGGCGCGCCGCCCGTGACGTGGCGGATCGCTTCGACATCCCGGTGTTCGAGATCGACACACACGAGCTCGAAGACCCGAGCTACCTCGCCAACCCCACCAACCGCTGCTTCTACTGCAAGACCGAGCTCTGGAGCCGCCTAGTGCCGCTGGCGCGGGCGCGCGGTCTCGCCGTGGTGTGCGACGGCACGAATGCCGACGATGGCGGGGACCACCGCCCGGGGCGGGCCGCGGGGGAGCGCGCGGGCGTGCGCTCGCCGCTCGCCGAGGCCGGACTTACGAAGGCGGCGATTCGCGACGCAGCGCGGGCCCTCGGGTTGCCGACGTGGGACGCGCCCGCGGCGCCGTGCCTGTCGAGTCGCGTGCAATTCGGTCTCCAGATCACGCCGGCGCGCCTCGCGCAGGTGGAGTTGGCGGAGGCGTACCTGCGCGAGCTGGGCGTGAGCGGCGACCTCCGGGTTCGCCATCGCGGCGAGACGGCGCGCATCGAGGTCGAGCCGGTCTGGATCCCGTGGGCCGAGCAGCGGCTTGGCACGATTGCGACGCGGCTCACAGCCCTGGGTTTCGCGCAGGTGGAGGTGGACCCGCGCGGCTACCGCCGGGGGAGCCTGTTAGAGTCTTCGTCGCCCTGAGTCTTCCCGACGCGGTGCGCCAGGGATTGTGGGACGCCATCGCGCCGCTGCGCGAGCGCGGCCTGCCGATCACGTGGGTGCGCCCGGAGGGGATCCACTTCACGCTCAAGTTTCTCGGTGACGTCGACGACTCGCGGGAACCCGCGTTGCGCGCGGCGCTCGCCCAGGCTGCGGGGGAGGGGCCGGGTGGCGCGGCACGAGGCGTGACGGTGCACGTCGAGGGATTCGGCGTGTTCCCGGACTTTCGGCGGCCGCGCGTCGTGTGGGCCGGCGTGGCGCCCGATCCGGCGCTCGAGCTGTTGCAGCACCGGGTGGAGCAGGCGTTCGCGCCCCTGGGATTTGCGACGGAGGCGCGGCCGTTCCGGCCCCACGTGACGCTCGGTCGCGCGGGGCGCGAGGCGCGCCCGCGGGACTTCACGGGAATCGAGGACGCCCTCGCGACCCTCGCGTTCGCCGCGACGGCAGTCGTCCCCGACCTGGACCTGATGCAGAGCACGCTCCAATCGGGCGGGGTGGTGTATCAGGTGCAACACCGTGAACGGCTGTCTTAGGGGGCTTCTCCGGCTTGGTTGCCTCGTCGCGATCGCGGCGGGGCTGCTGGCTTTGTGGTGGTTCCGCGAGCCGATCCTGCGCACGGGGGCGCGGTGGTTCGGACGCTCGCAGGCGCTGCCCCCCGTGGCCGACACGGCCATCGGTGCGCCCACACCCGCGGCCTTGGCGTCGGCCCAGGCGAAAGTGGGCAGCCTCGCGACTACCGGAGGGCCCGATTCAGTCGTGCTGACGCCTAACGAGATGGCTTCTCTCATCGGGAGCGGGATCGACTGGAAGGTGCGCAAAACCTTCGACTCCCTCCGCGTGGAGCTCTTGGACGGCGCGTTCGCGGTGCACGCGCGTCTCGACACACGCGCCCTGCCGCCCGGAGCGCTGGGACCTATCGCGACGCTGGTGGAGCCGCGCGAGCCGCTCCGCTTGGGCGGCACGCTCACGATCGACCGGCCCGGCACCGCGCGCTTCACGGTGCGCGAGATCAGCCTGCACGGCTTTGCTTTCCCGGCGCCGGCGGTGCGATCCGTCGCACGCCAAATGGCCGGGGCCGACGCGGACGGCGCCATCCCCCTGCAGGTGGACCCTGCCGTCACGCGCGTCGCGATCCACCCCACGGGCGTCGTGCTGTACCGCGCGGCCCGGGGGGGGGGGGCGGGAGCGCCCCGGTGAGCCGCCGCGTCCTGATCGCCGACGACGAGAAAGGGATCCGCGAGGCCCTGAAGCAGGTGCTCGAGTACGAGGAGATCGAGGTGCAGACCTGCGCCTCGGGGCACGAGGCGCTGCGGGTCTACCCCGAGTTCCGGCCCCACCTCGTGTTCCTCGACGTCAAGATGGAAGGGATGGACGGGCTCGAGACGCTGAAGCGGGTGCGCGAGCTCGACCCGCACGCCCAGGTGGTGATGATCTCCGGGCACGGCACCATCCAGACCGCCGTCGAAGCGACGCAGCTCGGCGCCTACGATTTCCTCGAAAAGCCGCTCGACACCGACCGCATCCTGCTGACCCTGCGCAACGCGCTGCAGCACGTCGTGCTCGTGAGCGAGAACGTGCGCCTGAAACGGGAGGTGCACGCCCAATACGAGATCGTCGGCTCGAGCAGGGCGATCCGCCAGGTCATCGAGCGCCTCGAGAAGGTCGCGCCCACGCCGGCGCGCGTCCTGATCACGGGCGAGAACGGGACCGGGAAGGAGCTCGTGGCTCGCGCGATTCACGCGCTCAGCCCACGCGCCGCCGGTCCGTTCGTCGAAGTCAACTGCGCCGCCATCCCCTCAGAGCTGATCGAGAGCGAGCTGTTCGGCCACGTGAAGGGGAGCTTCACCGGCGCGTTCGCCGACCGCGCCGGCAAATTCGAGCTGGCCGACGGCGGGACGCTGTTCCTCGACGAAGTCGGCGACATGAGTCTCTCGGCGCAGGCCAAGGTGCTGCGCGCGCTGCAGGAGGGGGTCATCTCCCGCGTCGGGTCGGGCAAGATGCTGACGGTGGACGTGCGCGTGATCGCCGCGACCAACAAGCACATCGAGCAGGAAATCCGCGACGGGCGGTTCCGCGAGGACTTGCTCTACCGCCTGAACGTCGTGCCGATCGACGTGCCGCCGCTGCGCGAGCGGCGCGGCGACATTCCCCAGCTCGTGGCGCATTTCGCCGCGGAGCTGCGGCGCGTCGGGCTGCCCCCCAAGGAAATCGAGCCGGCCGCCGTGCAGCGACTCGCCGCGCACGACTGGCCCGGCAACATCCGCGAGCTCAAGAACGGCGTGGAGCGGCTGCTGATCCTCGCGCCCGGCGCCACGGTCACCGAAGCCGACGTCCAGCGGCTGGTGGGGACGGCGCATGGGGGGGGGGGGGCGGGGGGAGGCCGAGGCGTGGGCGATGGTGAGGCCGGCGCAGCCTGGCTCCGGGCCGGGACGTTCGAGGAGTTCAAACAAGCCGCCGAGCGGGCCTTCCTGCTGACCAAGCTCCAGGAGCACGACTGGAACGTGTCGGAGACCGCGCGCACATTGCAGATGCCGCGTAGCAACCTGTATAAGAAGATCGAGCGCTACGGGCTGGCTCGGGAAGGAGGAGTGTAGTGGCTGGGAAAGAGAAAGACTTCAAGGATCGGGACTGGGACCGCGAGATGCGGGAGGTGGACAAGCTCCTCAAGAAGCTGCCGGAGGCCGATCCGACACTGGGGCGGGGGCCGATCCGCGGCGGCGCGGGAGGACCGGCGGGGGGAATCCCTACCATCCGCACCACGCCGCAGGTGGCGGGCGGTCGCGCCGTCGCCGGCACCTGGCTGCGCTTGTCCCTCGGATTGCTGCTCGGCGTGGGGATGCTGGTGTGGCCCTACACGCACGTCTGCGGGGCCAAGCTGCTCTTCTATCTGCTGGGGATCGTCACGCTCATCGTGGCGGGCGTGTGGAGCGCCCTGTCGTCCTGGAAGCACCGCCACGGTTTCGCCCACCTCCTGTCGCTCGCGTTGGTGTTGTGGGGCCTTGCACTGGCGATGGGCGTCGTGCTCCCGCGCGTGGGTTACGCCGGCCAGGCGGCGATCTGGTTGTGCCCCGAGCCTCCCATCGAACTGACACCGAACCGCTGAGGGCTGACCGCAGATGGCTGAGACCTTCAAGAATTTCATCGCCGGCGAATGGGTCGCTCCCTCAACCGGCGAATACTTCGAGAACCGCAATCCGGCCGACTGGAACGACGTGATCGGCCGGTTCCCGCGCTCGGGGCCCGCCGACATGTTGAAGGCGATCGCGTCGGCGAAGCGCGGCTTCGCGCGGTGGTCCAAGACCCCGGCCCCGATCCGCGGCCAGGTGCTCCAGCGCGTGGGCGCGCTGCTCGTCGAGCGGAAGGACGCGATCGCCCGGGCGATGACGCGGGAGATGGGCAAGGTGCTCACCGAGACCCGCGGCGACGTGCAGGAGGGGATCGACACGGCGTTCTACGCCGCGACGGAAGGGCGGCGGCTGTTCGGCCGCACCGTGCCCTCCGAGCTGGCCAACAAGTGGGCGATGACCTTCCGCCGGCCGATCGGCGTGGCGGGGCTGATTACCCCGTTCAACTTCCCGCTCGCGATCCCCACCTGGAAGATGTTCCCGGCGCTCTTGTGCGGGAACGCCGTGATCTTCAAGCCCGCCGAGGACGTGCCGCACACGGGGCATCTCCTGGTCGAAGTGCTGATCGAGGCGGGGCTCCCGCCCGAGGTGGTGCAGCTCGTGCATGGCCAGGGATCGGTGGTGGGGCGGGCGATGATCGAGCATCCCGACGTGCCCGTGATCTCGTTCACGGGCTCGACGGAAACGGGCTCGATGATCGGCGCGACCTGCGGCAAGATGCACAAGCGGCTGTCGCTCGAGATGGGCGGGAAGAACGCGATGATCGTGCTGGACGACGCCGACCTGGACTTGGCGCTCGACGGCGTGCTGTGGGGGGCGTTCGGCACCACGGGCCAGCGCTGCACGGCGACGAGCCGTCTCATCCTGCAGGACAAGATCCACGACCGCTTCCTCAAGATGGTCTGCGACAGAGCCGAGCAGCTGCGGCTGGGGCCGGGCCTCGACGAGAAGACCGACGTCGGGCCGCTGATCCACGAGGAGGCGCGGCAGAAGGT
>Ga0326597_10011589_pt1 | contig 11674 bp, 8 predicted proteins | sample RVTome_12_FD_203789 | JGI IMG/M metagenome (GOLD analysis project Ga0326597, IMG submission 203789) | Soil microbial communities from uranium-contaminated site in the Upper Colorado River Basin, Wyoming, United States - RVT100D185 | ecosystem: Environmental > Terrestrial > Soil > Contaminated >...
GGCGAACGCCCCCAGGATGGGCTCCAGGTGGAGAGCCTGAGTGAAGGCGCCCCATGCGAAAGCGAGGACGATGATGAGGGTCAGGATTCGGTCCTGTGACCGCATTCGATCCTGGACGATGCTGAGGCCCCACCTGGTCAGTCGTCTTCCCACGATGACCGTGGCGGCGAGGAAGACAACGACCGCGCCCAGGGTGGTCGCCACGGAAACGACGTCGATCCTCCCCGCGCTCGCCAGCGAGGTGACTATGCCGAGCAGCGTCCAGCCCAGAATGTCGTCGATCATCCCGGCAGCGAGCGCGGTCTGACCGAACTCCCGGCGCATCAAACCGAGATCGGCCAGGATCTTGGCCAGGACGGGGATGGCAGATAGGGCGAGCGCAACGGCGAGGAAGAGACTGAAGACCTGTCGCTGCGCCGGATCGGCGAGGAGATCCTCGGGGATCAGCGCCCCGACCACGAGACCTGAGGCGAACGGGACGATCAGACCGCCGAGCCCAACGCCTACCGCGGTACGCAACCGGGTCCGAATCAGGGCGAGGTCGGTCTCCATCCCGATCACGACCAGGAGAAACATGATCCCAAACAGACCGACGACATCGAGCAGCTGCGCTTGACTACTCGTCTCCGGGAGAATCAGCCGTCCGAATGCGGGAAAGGCACGGGAGAGAAGCGATGGCCCGAGCAGGACCCCAGCGAAGATCTCACCGACGACGGCTGGGATGCCGATCCGATTACACAGCTCTCCAAGCAGGCGTGCCGTGCCGAGCAGGATCGCGACTGATAGAACCAGTTTCAGCAGATCTGCGTGGGATATGCCAGCCAACGGCTCCATCGGAACACACCTTCCTCATAGGCCTCCGGGGTTAGCTGACGGGCTCGAGCTGGAAGGTGCTCTACCCGTTTGTGCCGGGATTCGCCCCAAGGATCGGTTCCCCCGCCCCAGCGACATGCCGGGCTCGGCGTGGGCGGGAGGATAGTGACTCCGATTGCACTCCCGGCCCGGAGCCGTCATTCGTAGTCGTAGAAGCCCCTGCCTGTCTTTCTCCCGTGGCGGCCGGCTTCGACCATCCTGGTGAGCAGCGGGGGAGAGGCGTACATCGGCTCTTTGAACTCATCGAAGAGGACATCGGCTACATGCTTCATCGTGTCCAGGCCCACGAAGTCGGAGAGCTCGAGCGGGCCCATCGGGTGGTTCGCTCCCAGCCTCATCCCTGCATCGATGTCCTCCCTGGTGGCAACACCTGCCTCATACATGCGGATTGCGCCGAGCATGTAAGGCACGAGAAGCATGTTGACGATGAAACCGGCTCGGTCCTTGGCCCGGATCACGGTCTTTCCCAACGATTCCGCGTAGGCCCCAGCCCGGGCCTCGATCTCTGGGGACGACATGACCGTTGTCACCAGTTCGACCAGCCCCATCACCGGCACCGGGTTGAAGAAGTGCAGCCCGATTACACGATCGGGTCTCATCGTCGCCGAGGCGATCCGGGTGATCGGAATCGAGGAGGTGTTGGAGGCAAGGATGGTGTCGGGGGCGACGACGGAGTCGAGACCGGCGAAGAGCTCTTTCTTCAGCTCCTCGTCCTCGGTGGCAGCCTCGATCACCAGCTGCCGATCCGACTGGTCGCCCAGATCGGTCGACAGGGTGATCCGGCCCAGAATCGTGTCTCGCTCAGCCGGGTCGAGCTTCGACTTGTCGACGGCCCGTCCCAGGGAACTCTCGATGCGGGCCTGTGCAGCCTCCGCGGCCCGGGCATGAATCTCGTGGACGATCACGTCGCTGCCGGCGCGGGCACAGACTTCGGCGATCCCCGAGCCCATCAACCCGCCGCCAATCACGCCAACAAGTTCAATGCTCATGTCTGGGACGGCTCTCCTTAATTGGGACACACAGGATCGTATATGACCCCTGACGGTCCCAATTACCGAGGTGTGGAGGGGAGAGGGGCCGGTTCTTCGACAACCCTCCGTAATTGGGAGCCACAGGTCCGCATTTGGACCCTGACGGTCCCAATTACGAGGTGGTGACCGCCCGGTCGCCGGCCCGGAGCCAACAGGCGGCTTGGTGATGTGCCCCTTGTGGGGAATCCATGAGCGGGGGATCCTCGACGTCGCAGAGACCCGGCCGGGCGATCGGGCACCTGGGATGAAAGTGGCACCCCGGTGGCGGGCTGAGTGGCGAGGGGATCTCTCCTTGGAGAATCTGGCGGTTGCGGGGGCGGTCCGGGTCTGCGACCGGGATCGCGGACAGGAGGGCCTCGGTGTAAGGATGCCGTGGCTGGCGATAGAGAGTGTCCCTGTTTGTCAATTCGACGATTCGGCCGAGGTACATGACGGCCACCCGGTCCGAGATGTGCTCAACCACCGCCAGATTGTGAGCTACGAACAGAAGCGTCAGCGACAACTCCGACTGGATCTCCTTGAGCAGGTTCAACACTTGGGCCTGGACCGAGACGTCGAGAGCCGACACTGGCTCATCGGCAACGACGAAGTCAGGTTTCAGGATGAGAGCGCGGGCGATGCCGATCCTCTGTCGCTGGCCACCCGAGAATTCGTGCGGGTACCGGCCGGCGTGGTCGGCCTTGAGGCCGACCAGCTCGAGCATCTCGCGGACCCTCTCCTGGCGCTCGTCCCCATCGTCCACGCCGTGGATTCTCAGACCTTCGGCGATCGCCTCGCCCACCTGGGCCCTGGGGTCGAGGGAGCTGTACGGATCCTGAAAGATGATCTGAACCCGCTTCCGGAATGGCTTGAGCTGCTTCCCGTGGAGATGGGTCACATCCTCGCCGTCGAAGCGGATCGTCCCGCTGGTCGGCTCGAGCAGCCTCACCAGCATCCGGCCCAATGTGGTCTTGCCACAGCCCGACTCGCCGACCAGACCCACCGTCTCGCCCCTCGAGATGGCGAGCTGGACCCCCGAGACGGCGTTGACCGTGGCGATCTCCCGCTGCAGGATCCCGCCTCTCACCGGGAACTGCTTGACCAGGTTGTTCAGTTCGATCAGTTTCTCGGTCATGTCATTCTGCCTCGTGGTAGAGCCAGCATCGGACCAGATGATCTTGGGACGTCTCTCTCAACTCGGGTTTCCGCTCGGTGCAGATCTCGAGGCCATGCTCGATCCGGGCGACGCACCTCGAGGCGAACCGGCATCCGGCCGGCAAGTCGATCAATGAGGGCACGACGCCGGGGATGGTGTCGAGCGTCGACTTGGTTTTCCCCAGGACGGGAATGGATCCGATCAGGCCCTGGGTGTAGGGGTGCTGGGGCTTCTTGAAGATGGTCCTGACATCGGCCTCCTCCACGATCTCGCCGGCGTACATGACGGCCACCCGATGCGCCATCTCGGCCACGACGCCCAGATCGTGGGTGATGAGAATGACTGCTGTGTTCGAAGCTTGCTGAAGGGCGCGAATCAGGTCGAGGATCTGGGCCTGGATTGTCACGTCCAGTGCGGTCGTCGGCTCGTCGGCGATCAGGAGCTCGGGATCGCAGGCGAGGGCCATGGCAATCATGACCCGTTGCGCCATGCCCCCCGAGAGCTCGTGCGGGTAGGCCTCGGCTCTCTGCTGAGGGTCGGGTATTCCCACTCTGGCCAGCATCTCGATGACTTTCTTCTCTTCGAGGTCATCTGCCCAATCACGGTGGAGCTCGAACACCTCTTTGATCTGGGCGCCGGCCCGGTAGACAGGGTTGAGCGCTGAACCGGGCTGTTGGAAGATCATCGAGATCTTGTCGCCACGGAGCTTGCGCACCTCGTCCTTCTTCATACGGGCGAGGTCTTTGCCTTCGAAGAGAATCTCACCGGAAACGATCTCACCCGGATGCGACACCAGTCCCATGATCGAGAGGGAGGCCACCGACTTCCCACAGCCGGACTCGCCGACGACGCCAAGCACCTCGCCGCGATCCACGTGCAGGTCGATCTCGTCCACCGCCCTGACCACCCCGTCACGCGTGTTGAAATGGGTCCTCAGGCCGCGAATGTCCAGCAAACGCTCACCGGCGGGAACCGGCCGGGGCACGTCGGTCTCGATGGGCTCGGGGAGGGGTCTTGCCGCGCTCACTTGTTCAAAGTCGGGTCGAGGGCATCACGAAGGCCGTCACCCATCAGATTGAAGCCAAGCACCGTGATCATGATGGCCAGACCCGGATAGAACACCAGGTGAGGGGCGGTGAACACCTGATTCCGCTCGGTGGCGAGCATCGAACCCCACTCGGCTGCCGGAGGCTGGGCACCGAGACCCAGGAACGAGAGACCTGCTGCTTCGAGAATCGCCGTCGCCACTCCGAGAGTTGCCAGCACCACGAGGGGGGTCAGGGCGTTGGGGATGACCCGTCGGAACAGTATGTGGCGTGATGATGCGCCCAGCGCCCTGGAGGCCGAGACGAAGTCGCTTTCCTTGATCGCGAGCACCTGGGCCCGCATGACACGCGCGTAACCGGGCATGGTGACAATGGCAATGGCAAGCAGGGCATTGCGCAACCCCGGTCCGAGGACGGCCACGATTGCGATCGCAAGGAGAAGTGATGGGAACCCGAGGATCACGTCCATCACCCGCATGGCAATGTTGTCGAACCAGCCGCCGCGGAACCCGGCGACGGCGCCGATCCCGGCACCGACGAACAGGGCGAGAGTCACCGTGAAGAATCCGAGCGTCAGCGAGACACGTGACCCGTAGATCACCCGTGAGAACTGGTCTCGCACGTTCCCATCGATGCCCATTATGTGCTGTGGCCGGTCTTCAGGACAGCCCAGGGCATGGATGCAGGGCGACTCGTACCTCGACACGTCTTCTTTCCCGATGAGGATCTGTATCGGGTCGTAGGGGGCCAGGACCGGGGCGAGGATTGCAACCAGGATCAGGGCGACAACGATCCCGAGCCCGATCATCCCCGACTTCCGCTCCCTGAATCGTCTCAATGCGAGACGCCACTGAGTCATCGGTCTCGCATAGAGCCGGGTGACGTCGGCCGCCTGGGCTTGGAGCATCTCGATCGCCTTGCCACGTGGGACGACCACGGTCCTCGACTCCAAATGATCTCTGTGGTGGTCGGAGTCGGTCATTCGAGTCTTATCCGCGGATCCAGGTAGGCGTATGACAGATCGACGAGGAGATTCACCAGGACATAGACGCTGGCGACGATCACGGTGAAGCCCTGGACTATCGCGTAATCGCGCCCGGTGATGGCGTCGTACAGGGCGCGCCCGACTCCGGCCAGGTTGAAGACTGTCTCGGTGAGCACGGCTCCCCCGAGCAGGGCTCCGAGCTGGAGCCCGATGATGGTCACCACGGGAAGCAGGGCATTGCGGAATCCGTGACTGCGCACGACGCTTGTCTCCGTAGCCCCTTTGGCTCGAGCCGTTCTGATGTAGTCCTTGCTCATCACTTCGAGCAGCGATGAACGGGTGATCCTGGCGATGATCGACATGGGAATCGTGGCCAGGGCGACCGCGGGAAGGATCATGTGCTTCACCGCGTCCCAAAATACCGTCCACTGGAAGGTGATGAAGTTGTTGAAGATGTAGTGGTTGGCGGCGTACTCGTTGAACTTCGCCCAAGCCGAACCATCCGACAACTCCCACCCCCACACCGTGTAGTACGGCGTCGAGAACACGCCAGGGCTGAGACGACCCGAGGGCGGCAGCACCAACGGGGTGTCGCGAAGGATGAGGGCGAAGAGATAGGCGAGCATCAGCCCAAGCCAGAACACGGGCATTGATACCCCGATGTTGGCCAACGCCATTGTCCCCGTGTCGACGAGCGTGTTGTGACGTCGTGCGGCGACGATCCCGAGTGGGACGCCGACCAACACCGAGAGCAACAACGCGGTGAGTGCCAACTCGGTGGTGAGAGGGAGACGCTCGATCAGCAGTTGATTGACAGGTCGGGAGAAGCGAACCGATTCACCCAAGTCGAAGGTGACGATGTTCTTCATGTAGATCCCGAGCTGGATGTAGATCGGCTCGTTGAGCCCGTTTGCCTCGTTGAATCGGGCGCACGCCGCCGCGGTGGCGCGCTCGCCGAGCAGGGAGGTGCATGGATCCCCGGGGATCGCCCTGATCAGGAAGAAGACCACCACCACTATCCCGATCAAGACCGGGATCGCAAGCAAGACGCGTCGGGTGATGTAGCTCAGCATGCAGGCCCAGGGAGGGTAGAGGAGGGGGGAGACGCATTGGCGTCTCCCCCCTCCGATGTTCGGTCAACGTCGGGTCTAGCCCTCCGGCTCTGGCTCTGGTGGGTTGATCAGACCGTTCCACAAGTAGGCGTAGTACTCGAACACACCGCTGTTGCCCGCGTGCAGCGGGCTGGATGCGTCGAGACCTGCCGTGAACGACACCACGACGTCATTGGCGTCGAGTGTCGAACCATCATGGAACAGGACTCCCTCACGAAGTGAGCAGGTCCAGACACTGAGGTCGTCGTTGGGGACGCACTCGGTGGCGAGCTGTGGCTCGACCAAGCCCTCGGGGGTGTACCCGTACAGGGCCTCGATGACCTGACCACAGGCACGGAGCGACTCACCGTCGGTTTCGTCCGAGCAGTACAACGAGATTGGCTCGTTGCCCTGCATGAACACCAGGGTATCTGTCCCGTTGTCCCACAGATTCCATTTCTCATGACCCCACGGCGGTGCATAGGCGCCCTGTACGTCGGCTGCTGCCGCGTAGTAGGCGCCGCCGTGTGCCACCGGGAGCATCGGCACCAGCTCGTTGATGGCGTTGTTGGCCGCCTCGTAGAGCGGGGCCGCCGTCGCCGGATCCGGGGTCGTGGACGCCTCACGCAGGGGGTCGGATATCGCCGGGTAGGAGTCACCGAATTGGGTGTTGTCCACCCCGAAGTGGACGTCGAGGAAGTTGGTGACATGCGGGTAGTCACCCGTCCACCCCAGGAGATGGATGCCGTCCAGCCCACCTATAGAGGAGGTCTGGATGAATTCCGCTGACTCCATGAGCACGATCTGCGCCTCGATGCCGAGGTTGTCCCGGAGCTGAGCCTGGATGTCGGCTGCAACGTCACCCGGTGTCGGCAAATAGCCGCGGGTCACGTCCCGGTAGTAGATCGAGGTCTCGAACCCGTCGGCGAAACCGGCGTCGGCCAGCAGCTGCTGAGCTCGTTCCAGGTCGAAATCGGGGAACGCCTCACCCTCGCAACCGTTCTCCACGGAGCAGGGTGTGAAGTGGGAAGCCACTTCCGAACCCGGCGGGTAGAAGGTGTCGACGATCCGCTGCCGATCGATACCAAGAGATACCGCCAACCGCACGTTCGGGTCGTTCCACGGCTCGAAGGTGTTGGTGTAACCCATATAGAAAATGTTGGGCTCGAGCTTGGGCAGAAGTTGCAGGTTCGGGTCGGCCTCGATGGTCTCCAGATCCTCGGTGCCCGGGAACGTTATCCCGTCCACCGTACCGGCCTGAAGCTCGACCAGACGGCCGGCGCTCTCAGTGGCCCATCTCAACACTGCTGTCGAATGGGTCGGCTGCTCGCCGTAGTAGTCGTCGAAGCGGCTGAAGACGACCGAGTCGCCACGCACCCACTCCTGCACCGAGTACGGACCGGTGCCGATCGGGTTGTCGAGCGGGGCTCCTCCGGTGGCCTCGAGGTGCTCGGCGGGCTGGATTCCGAAGACGCCGAATGCGATCTGCGCCAGGAATGCCGGGTGTGGTCCACAGAGAGCGAACTCAACCGTGAGCTCGTCCAGCGCTGTGATCGTGTTGACCCGACCCTGGTAGGTCGCAGGGTTGCCTTCTGCGTCGTTGTAGCCGAGATCTCGGCCACAACCGCCTGAATCCAAAGTGAGACCCTCGAACGGGGCTCCGGGCTCGACCGATGTGGTCGTTGCCCCCGCCGCTGTCGTAGTCTCACCACCACCCGCGGTGGTCGTCGTCTCGCCGCTATCGCCGTCACCACAGGCTGCGATGACGAGGGCGAATACAGCGGCGAGCGCCAACCAGCGCACTCTTTTCATATTCATTTTCCTCCCTTGTTGGGTTTTTCGCGGAGACGGCACGAGCCGCCTGCGAGTACGCAACGCTACCTGTTCCGGGGGCGGCGCGCATCAAGTCCATGGTCGGCAGAGGACGAATCATGTCGGCCTGCAGTCATTACCCTTCGTCCCTGATGTCATACGATCACAAGGCTATAGAGGCCAAATGGCAAGAGCGATGGGAGTCCGAAGGGGTATTCCGCACCACCGAGGACGACTCGATGCCCAAGTTCTACAACCTGTGCATGTATCCCTATCCCTCAGGCGCCCTGCACCAGGGTCACGTCCGGAACTACACATTCGGAGACCTCCTCACCAGATACAAGACCATGCGAGGATTCAACGTTCTGTCCCCAATGGGATGGGACAGCTTCGGACTTCCGGCCGAGAACGCCGCAATCGAGACCGGTGTCCATCCCAGGGAGAACACCGAAGCCCAGATCGCCACCATGACCAGACAAATCAAGCAGCTCGGGGCGATGTACGACTGGGATCGGGAGCTTGCCTCGCATCATCAGGACTACTACCGATGGGACCAGTGGATCTTCCTCCAACTGTTCGACCTCGGCCTCGCCTACAAGAAGGAAGCTCCGGTCAATTGGTGCCCGCGTGATCAGACAGTGCTCGCCAACGAGCAGGTGGTCGACGGAGCCTGCGAGCGCTGCGGCACCATCGTCGAGAAGAAGAACCTGGCTCAATGGTTCCTACGAATCACCGACTACGCCGACCGGCTTTTGGACGATCTCGACAATCTCGAGGAATGGCCCGACCGGGTTCGTACCATGCAGCGCAACTGGATCGGTCGCTCAGAGGGAGCCAAGTTCCGGATTGAGGTTGAAGGATCCGACGAGGACTTCGAGGTGTTCACGACCAGGCCTGACACCATCTTCGGCATGACCTTCTGCGTTCTCGCACCCGAACACCCTCTCGTGGGCAAGCTGACAGACGGCAGCGAGACCGAAAAGGAGGCTCTGGCATACATCAAGACCGCTGGACGCGCCTCTGAGATCGAGCGGATGGCCGAAGGCGACAAGACCGGGGTGTTCACAGGCAGGTACGCGGTCAACCCGGTCAACAACGAGCGGGTCCCGATCTACATCGCCGACTATGTCCTGATGGGCTACGGCACCGGGGCGATCATGGCCGTCCCGGGTCAGGACCAGCGGGACTGGGACTTCGCCACCAAATACGGGCTCGACATCGTTCGGACGGTCCAGCCTGCCGACGGTTGGGAAGGCGAGGCCTATCTGGGTGATGGCCCCACCATCAACTCGGGTTTTCTCGATGGGCTCGATCAGGGTGCAGCCAAGGAGCGGATAATTGAATGGCTCGAAGAGCGAGGGGTCGGTGAAGGCACCGTCCAATACCGTCTTCGTGACTGGCTGATCTCACGCCAGAGGTATTGGGGCTGTCCGATACCGATTGTCTCCTGCCCCGATTGCGGGTTGGTGCCGATCCCAGAAGACGAGTTGCCCGTTGTCCTGCCCGATGTGCAGGATTACGCACCGCGCGGCCGCTCACCCCTCGCCGCGGTGGAGGAGTGGGTCGTGACCACCTGTCCGGCGTGTGGGGGAGTCGCCCGGCGCGAGACGGACACTATGGACACCTTTGTCGACTCGTCCTGGTACTTTTTTCGCTTTACCGACCCCCGAAACGAAGTCGTGCCATTCGAGCCGGGGAGGGCCGCGTACTGGATGCCGGTGGATCAGTACATCGGCGGCGTTGAGCACGCAGTGCTCCATCTTCTCTACGCCCGGTTCATCACGAAGGTGCTGGCTGACATGGGCCTATCATCGGTCCAAGAGCCGTTCGCACGGCTCTTCACCCAGGGAATGATCACCCTCAACGGGGCCAAGATGTCGAAGTCGAAGGGAAACGTTGTCGACCCGCTCGAATTGTTCGACTCGCACGGAGCCGACGCCCTACGTCTCTATCACCTGTTCATGGGGCCTCCGACCGACGACGCCGCCTGGGATACGAACGGGGTGGATGGGACGTTTCGCTTCCTCGACCGGTTGTGGCGGGTCGTAACCGAATCAGAGCTGACCGACGGGCCTGACTCGGAGGACCTCATTGCCGAGTCCCATCGAGTGGTCAGGAAGGTCACCGACGACATCGAGCGGTTCGCCTTCAACACTTCCATTCCCCAGCTGATGACGCTGACCAATCGACTTGTGGCAGCCGCCCGCGAAGGCGTGAGCAGGTCGACGTTCGATCAGGTCGCGGAGACCCTGATCAAGCTGCTTGCGCCGATGGCGCCTCACATTGCCCACGAGCTCTGGGAGCGGACCGGGCACGGGTCGATGCTGGCCCTCGAGCCCTGGCCCGAGTGGGACCCCGGCCTGGTTTCGCAAACCACGGTCACCATGGTGGTTCAGGTCAACGGCAAGGTCCGCGATCGGGTCGATGTCCCAGCGGACATCACTCCCCGAGACGCCGAAGAGCTGGCGTTGGGCCTGGAGAAGGTCCAGGCTTGGATCAACGGGGCAGCCGTGAGCAAGGTGATCGCCCGCCCGCCGAACCTGATCAACTTCGTGGTGGGGTGAACGCGTCAGAGCTCCTGGTGGCACGAGGGCTGGACTCTTTTCGCCTCCGGTTGCTCATCTACCCGATCCAGCCCGAGTCCGTGCAGGTTCGTCCTGTACCCCGTCTGATGAAACGATTCTGGGGCAAGGGAATCCGGGCTATGACCCTCCGCCGGACCATCTTCGTCGATCCGGCCTTCCTGTCGGAGCCGCAGGGACGGTCCGGGGTCCTTCTCGTCCATGAGCTGGTTCATGTCCGACAGTGGCACGATCTGGGTGTGCTCCGTTTCTTGTGGCGGTATATGGGCGGGTACCTGAGAGGGCGATTGTCGGGACTGGGCCATCGTGAGGCATATCTCGGCATCGAGCTCGAGGTGGAGGCCCGAAGACTCGCCGACCTGATCTGATCAATCGACCGAAACCCCTTCGAGTTCGGGCGACGCCGGGGGGTACCGAGGATCCATGTCTTGCAGCGTCCTGATCAGAATGCTGGAAACCACGAGGTTGCGATACCACTTGCGATCGGCGGGCACCACATACCACGGGGCGTGTGCGGTCGATGTCGACGACAAGGCATCCTCGTAGGCTTGTGTGTACTGGTCCCAGAGCTCTCTTGCCTCCAGGTCACCGATGGAGAACTTCCATCGTTTGTCAGGCTCATCCAGACGGGCCTGAAGTCGCTCTCGTTGCTCTTCCTCGGAGATGTGGAGGAACAGCTTGACGATGGTGGTGCCTTCATCGGAGAGCATCTTCTCGAACTGAGCGATGTGGTCGTAGCGCCTGAGCCATGTCTTCTCGGGTACCAGGCCCTTCACTCGAACCACTAGGACGTCCTCGTAGTGGGATCGGTTGAAGATCGTGATCACTCCGTTCTCGGGTGTGCGCTGATGGATCCTCCAGAGATAGTCGTGTTTCAGCTCCCTCTCGCTGGGAACGCCAAAGCTCCAAACCCGCACACCCTGGGGGTTCACTCCTTTGAAGACGTGTCGGATAGTGCCGTCCTTCCCACCTGTGTCCATCGCCTGAAGCACAACCAGGAGCTTCTGGCTCGACTCGGCCCAGAGTCGGGTCTGCAGGTCGGCGAGTGTTGCGTTGAGTTCAGGGAGGATCGCTCTTCCTTCGGCCTTGCCCCCCTCGAATCCTTGCTTTGAGTGAGAA
>Ga0326597_10011590_pt1 | contig 11673 bp, 3 predicted proteins | sample RVTome_12_FD_203789 | JGI IMG/M metagenome (GOLD analysis project Ga0326597, IMG submission 203789) | Soil microbial communities from uranium-contaminated site in the Upper Colorado River Basin, Wyoming, United States - RVT100D185 | ecosystem: Environmental > Terrestrial > Soil > Contaminated >...
CGTCTGCGGGGAGATGGTCGAACCCTGCTGGTCCATATGGTCTTTCTGTGATCGGGCCAAAAAAAAGACGCCGCGAAAATCCGGCGTCGTAATGCAGTATAGCGGAGGGGGTGTCGAAAAGACAAGCGGGGCCGGCACATGCGGCGCCACGGGATGAAACGGCCATCGGAAGCTTTTAGACTTGACACGCTTTGGTTTCCGAACTAGGATGCGCCCGCCATTTCAATCTTCTGATGTGCGGTCCTGGACGGGAGGCCGGAACCGCGGCGTCAGACACCCCTGTGCGAGGTAGACGGATGCGATCGCGGCTCGTCCTCCTGTGCTCCTCAATGCTCCTCGGCCCGCTGCTCGCCGCGAGCGTCGCGGGCGCCGCCACCGACTTCTTCCTCCACGGCGTCGGGCCCAACAACAACCCGCCCACGCTCTCTCTGGACACCACCGCCCCGACCGCTTCGACAGCCAAGTTCAGAGACTCCGCTTCCGTCAACTTCAGCGGCGGCAACCTGTGGAAGGAAATCGGCGCCTGGCCGGCCGCCGCTGCCCTCACCAGCGGCGACCTCACTGCCCTGAGCGATCTGCACGTCTGGCTGGGGCTCAAGAACAGCGATGACCAAGGCACCAACTTCGACCTCCAGGCCGAACTCTACAAGAACGGAGTTCTGGTCACCTCAGGCCTCACCCGCTGCATCACCGGCATCACCCGCAATGCCGCCAACGCCAAAGAAGTGACGGTCGCGTTCGGCTCCTTTTCGTCCCTCCCCTTCAACGGCACGACCGACGCGCTGTCGCTCAAGATCCTGACGCGCATCGGGACCAACCCGGACGACACGAAATGCCCTGGCCATAACAACGCGGTCGGCTTGCGGCTCTACTTCGACAGCGCAACCCGCCAGGCCCGCTTCGACGCGACCCTCGTCACGGCCCCAGCCCCGATCATCACCACCTTCACGCCGATCACGGGTCGTCTGGGTACGTTGGTCACGATCAGCGGATCAAATTTTGATCCGACTCCGTCCGGGAATCAGGTCACGATTGGCGGAGTGGCTGTTCCGGTGCAATCGGCAACCAGCACGCAACTGGTCATCAGCGTGCCGATTGGTGCCGTCACGGGGGCTCTTGCGGTCACCACCAGCGGCGGGACGACACAGACCGCAACGGCCTTTACCGTGGTAGCGTTGACGGCGGTGTCCGTCACGCCGTCACAAGCGACCTTGCCGGTAAGCAATAGTCAGCCATTCCGCGGCACGGCCACGTTCTCGGATCAGAGCACGCTGACGGTCACGAATCTCATGAGCTGGTCGAGTTCGAATACCGACAGTGTGACGATCGACGCAAGCGGACTCGCGCAGGCGGTCGCCGTCGGCACCGCCACGATCACCGGCACGCTCGGAACTTTCAATGCCACCGCGACCGTGCAAGTGATTGCCGACACGGGCGGTGGGCCGCTCCCCCCCGATCCGGCTAGCGTCGCGCCGCCGTTGGTTCAGACAGCCGTCACGACCGTGGCCGACGCCACGGCGTTCCTCTACACCGGCAGTAATCCAATTCAAACCGGTGTCGCCCCGGGCACCATCAAAGTCCTGCAGGCTGCCGTCGTGCGCGGTCAAGTCCGTGGCGCAAACGGTTTTCCGATCCCTGGTGTTACGGTCACGATCTTAAACCATCCGGAATTCGGTCAGACCCTGACGCGGCCCGACGGGATGTTCGATCTGGCGGTCAACGGCGGCGGCTTGCTGACCGTCAATTACAGCAAGACCGGCTATCTGCCGGCCCAGCGTCAGGTCGATGTCACCTGGCAGACGTTTGCCTTTGCGAGCGATGTGGTCATGCTCGTGACCGATGCATCGGTGACGGCCGTGGCGACGAACGCGGGCACGATGCAGGTGGCTCGCGGGACGCCGATGACCGACGTCCTGGGAACCCGTCAAGCCACGCTGCTGTTCCCGGCAGGGACGACCGCCAGCATGACGCTGCCCGGAGGAGGCACGCAGGCCTTGTCCACGCTGAACGTCCGCGCGACGGAGTACACGGTCGGCGACACCTTCCACACGGCGCTGCCCGCGAACCTGCCGCCATCCTTGCCGGATCTCTATGCCGTCGAGCTGAGCGTGGATGAGGCGCTCGCCGCCGGGGCCACGGCGGTGACCTTCAATCAGCCCGTGCTGTCCTACACCGAAAATTATGTGAACTTCCCGGTGGGCACGACGGTGCCGACAGCCGTGTACGATCGCACGCGTGGCGTCTGGGTACCGGGGCCCACTGGCCAAATCGTCAAGATCATCAGCATCACCGGCGGGCTGGCCGACGTGGACACCACTGGGGACGGCGCGGCCGATAACGGACTGGGGTTGACGACGGACGAACGCCAGCAACTGGCGTCGTTGTATCAGCCCGGGCGAACGCTCTGGCGCGTCTCCCTGACGCATTTTTCAACCGTCTACTTCGGCTGCCACACCACGGCCCAGCCACCGGTCCAACCCCCGACCGGCAAACCCAAACAGACCGATGATCCCGTGGATGACCAGTGTCAACAGGGTGGTTCTGTGTTGGGTTGTGAACGGCAGACGCTGGGCGAATCCGTGGCGCTGACGGGGACGCCCTTCCGGCTGCATTACCAGAGCGAGACCCAGCGCGGCCGCACGGCAGGCAACCGCATCGACATTCCGCTCAGCGGCGCGACCCTGTCGTCCAGTGTGAAACGTATCCAGCTCGAGATCCTGGATGGAGGCCAACTCACCCAGTTGACCTTCCCAGCGACACCCAATCAGAGCACGACGTATACGCGCACGGCGCTCGATCCCTATGGCCGCCCCTTGCAAGGGGCGCAGCCCTTGGCCATCCGCATTGGCTACGTGTATAACGGCGTGCACATTGTGACCAGCTTAGCCCACGGCGGCGAAGTCACTGTGTGGCAGGATTGGCAACAGGCGACGGGGTTCTTCGACGCGCGCGGGCTGGGACTGGGCGGGTGGACGCTCAGCCATCAGCATGTCTATGAGCCGATCGGGCGCACGTTCTATGGCGGGAACGGGGAGAGTCGGCGGACGGATGTGTTTGGACAGGTTATGACGACGACGGCTGGGACCGGCGTGAGTGGCTACAACGGGGATAATCAGCCGGCCATATCGGCGCAGTTGACCCAACCCTACAAGATCGTCGTGAGGTCCGATGGAAGCTACTACGTGACCGATTCGGGGAATAATCGGGTCCGGTTGGTGCAAACCGATGGCACGATCGTCACCGTTGCCGGGACAGGAGTCGCCGGTTTCAGCGGAGATGGCGGGCCAGGTACCTCGGCACAGTTGCGGTTCCCCATTGGGGCTGTCCTCGGAACCGATGGCAGTCTCTACATTGCCGACTTCAACAATCACCGGATCCGACGATTGGAGTCAAACGGCATAATCACCACGGTGGCGGGCACCGGCGTCCAGGGGTTCAGTGGTGACGGCGGCCCCGCGACGGCCGCCACGCTAAACCGGCCTCGGGGATTGGCCTTCGGCCCGGATGGCACGCTCTACATCAGCGAGTTCGGCGTGTTGCCCAGCGACGGTACAGGGCATCGTGTCAGGAAAGTCACCCCCGATGGGATCATCACGACGGTGGCCGGGACCGGCACGTGGGGCTATAACGGCGATGGCGGACCGGCAACCGCCGCGAATTTATCCTCCCCCGCTGGGATCGCCGTCGGCCCAGACAGCAGTCTCTACATTGCCGATAGTCAGGCGAGTCGCCTTCGTCGGGTTGACCTCAATGGCATCATCACCACGGTGGCTGGCGGCGCGACACCGGGATACAACGGCGACGGCGGACCGGCAAGCAGCGCCCTCCTGAACTTTCCGCAAGATGTCTGGGTCAACCGTGATGGCACGCTGTATATCGCGGATCTGTTCAACCAGCGGGTGCGGCGCGTGTCCGTGGACGGCATCGTCACGACGCTGGCGGGGACCGGCAATGCAGGCCCCTATAGCGTGGGCCAGGGGCCGGCCACGGCGACAGACTTCAATGAGCCGAGGGGAATCGGCGTCGGGCCTGCGAACGAGATCTACATCGCCGATCAGGCCAACCATGCCATCCGCCGGCTTGCCCCGGCGTTCCCCGGAATCGACGAGGGGGACAGCGTGATTCCCTCCACAGACGGGGCCGAGCTCTACGTCTTCAACGCGGTCGGGCGTCATTTACGCACAACCGATCCCCTGACAGGAGCGAACCGATACCAGTTGGCCTATGACAGCGCCGGGTTGCTGGTCTCCGTCACGGATGCGGATGGCAAGGTAACGACCATTGAGCGCAGCGGCAGCACCCCCACCGCCATTGTTGCGCCGGGCGGACAGCGGACGGCGCTGACGATAGATGCCAATGGCTACCTGACTGCGATCACGAACCCGAGCAATGAGAGAGTCGAGTTGACCTATTCAGCCGACGGGCTGCTGGCGACGCTGAAGGATGCACGGGGGAACCAGCATACGAACACCTACGACGCGCTGGGTCGGCTGATCAAAGACGAGGACCCGGCCACTGGATTCAAGACGCTGGCCCGGACCGAGCAAGCCACTGGGTGGACAGCGACGCTCTCAACCGCCCTGAACCGGACGACGGCGTATCAGGTGGAAAACCTGGCCGTCGGAGACGTGCGCCGCACGGTGACCGAGCCGAGTGGACTGCTGACGACTACCTTGATCAAGACGGATGGGACCCAAACCATCACGGCGCCGGATGGGACGATCACCACCCCGGTCGAGGGCCCGGACCCGCGTTTCGGCATGCAGACGCCGATCCTGAAGTCACTGATGGTGCAGACACCGCTCGGACTCACCTCCACGCTGACGACCACGCGATCAGTAACTTTATCCAATCCCAGCGACCCATTGAGCCTCGCGACGCAGACGGATACGCTCGTTATTAACGGTCGCACGTATCAGAGCGCCTTCAATCAGACGGCCAAGACGATTACGACGACGACACCAGCAAGCCGAACGAGTACGGTGACACTGGATGTGAATGGGAGAGTCATCCAGGAGCAAGTCACTGGCTTGGACGCGGTGAGCTATACCTACGACACCCTCGGCCGGTTGGCGACCATCACGCAAGGCACTGGGCCGACGGCAAGAACATCGACGCTCAATTACGACGCCCTCAACCGTCTCACCAGCATCGTGGACCCGCTGACCCGCACCGTTGGGTTCGGCTATGACCAGGCGGATCGCATCACCACGCAGACACTGCCGGACCTGCGGCAGATCGCCTACAGCTACGACGCCAACGGCAATGTCACGGCCATCACCCCGCCGGGGAAACCGCAGCATCAATTCGCCTACACGCCGGTAGATCTGGAGTCGGACTATACGCCACCGGATGCAGGCTTCAGCCCGCGAAACACGCAGTATGCGTATAACCTTGATCGTCAGTTGACGACCGTAACCCGGCCGGACGGCCAGACGATCCAACTGGGCTACGAGCCCACGGGTGGGCGCTTGAGCACGCTGACGCTGCCGGGGAGTCAAGTTACAACGTATGCCTACGATGCGACCAAGGGTACGCTGACCGGTATCACCGCGCCGGGAAGTACGCTGAGTTACACGTATGACGGCTCGCTGTTGAAGCAGGCGACCTGGAGTGGCACTGTGGCCGGCAGCGTGAGCCGCAACTACGACAACAACTTCCGGATCACCAGCCAGAGTGTGAACGGGGCCAATACGATTACCTTCGGGTATGACACCGACAGCCTGCTGACCAGCGCGGGGAGCGAAACCATCACGCGGAATGCGCAGAATGGGCTCATTACCGGAACGACGCTAGGGGTGGCGACGGACACGCGGACCTATAGCACGTTCGGCGAGCTGGCTACCTATACCAGCAATGTGAGCGGCTCACCCGTGTTGAGCGTGACCTACACGCGGGATAAGCTGGGGCGGATTACCCAGAAGGTGGAAACGATCCAGGGGGTAACGGATACGTACGACTATCTCTATGATCTGGCCGGACGTCTGCAGGAAGTGAAGAAGAACGGCGGGACGGTGGCGACCTATGCGTATGATTCGAACGGGAATCGGTTATCTCGCACGGACAGCTTCGGCCCCATCAACGGCACCTATGATGCGCAGGATCGGCAACTGACTTATGGGAACCTTGCCTTTACCTACACCACCAACGGCGAACTGCTGACGAAGACGATCAGTGGCCAAACGACAAACTATGCCTACGATGTGCTGGGAAATCTGAAGTCGGTCACGCTGCCGGATAGCACGCTCATTGAGTACGTCGTGGATGGGCAGAATCGGAGGATTGGGAAGAAGGTGAATGGGACGCTCTCGCAAGGGTTTTTGTATCAGAACCAACTGAATCCCGTGGCCGAGATCAACGGCACCGGGGCGGTGGTGTCACGGTTTGTCTACGGCACTAAGGCCAACGTGCCTGACTACCTGATCAAAGGTGGCGTGACTTATCGGATCATCTCGGACCACCTCGGTTCCCCACGGCTGATTGTGAACACGTCGGATGGCTCCATCGCCCAGCGGATGGACTTTGATGAGTTCGGCAATGTGCTGCTCGATACTTCACCCGGTTTCCAGCCGTTCGGCTTTGCGGGCGGACTGTACGATCAGCACACGGGCCTTGTCCGGTTCGGGGCGCGGGATTATGATGCGGTTACCGGAAGATGGACGGGGAAGGATCCAATTCTATTCAGAGGTGGAAGCCCAAACCTTTATGACTATGTGGTCAATGATCCGGTAAACTTCGCTGATTCCGATGGATTAAGAGTGAATTCCCCCTTGCCCGGCATCTCTGGCGGTCCAGGTGATGCGACAGGAAGCGTCGTTGGTGCTGTCATTGGATCTAGAGTCGGAGCAGGGGTAGGCACTGACGTAGGAGCTACCGTTGGTGCCTTAGTGGGCTTGCCTTTTGGACCAGCTGGGGTTGTGACGGGTGTAGTTGTTGGAAGTTCTGTTGGTGGAGTTGTTGGGGGACTTGCTGGAGGTTTGGCCGGTGGCTTTATAGGTGGGCAAATAGGTGGGCTGTTTGACCCTCCATGTGCTGGCCAGCTCAATTGCAATGAAAAAGTACCTACTGCTCCTCAGAAATCATGTCCACCTCCAAAGTGACAGAAGAACTTGTGAATAATAAAGAACAAAAGACACAGATCCCTGAAGTTTACAAGAAGGCCTTGATTGTAGGTGGAATCAGCGGTGCGCTTGTGGCTGGGTTCGCATGGTATTGGTTTGGAGCCAGCCGCAACTATATTTTGATCGCGGGACTTATTGTTTTAGGAACAACGGTTGGGTGGCTGGTCGCTGTACTACTCAACAAGAGGGTTCCTGTAGACTCTCTTATCCGGATTAGTGCGAGAATTGATTTAGGTCTTGCTGTCCTAAGTTTTTTGATGGCAGTAGCAGGCGTAATAGGATTTGTCAGGACCGGCGAAGTAGTAGGAATTGTCGGCGCATTCTTTTTTGCTTTTTGCGGAATGTATCTCATTATCAAACAGAAGCGGCAGAGTCCCGACTGAACTCCGCCGTCTGCTCGCACTATCTGCGTATTGTCCTATCCACTGTCGGCTGAGCGAGAAAACAATGTGTCCCGTCCGCCTGTCCGGTAGGGGATGTGGGTTCAGCTCGTCGCCTCTTTTCGCCTTCACCGAGCCGATTTCTCCACACTGACCTCGCTAAATTTACGTTCGATTCACAATTGATTCTGCCATTCAACCTCTTTTCATGTCTGAAACACTCTCGTCTTTCGATTCAGCGCAGACCCCGTCGGACAACCTCTCATTCGACTGCGATGATGTCGTTCCTCTCTCCTGCCTAGCCTGACCGTGCCGCAAACACATCGATCCCAGCCCAGACTTCGGCCGGTGTCCGCCCCTGTAAGTGATCGTGAGGGCGTTCGTGGTTGTACCAGGTGCGGATCTCACTCAACGCTGTGGCCAATTCGTTCCCGTTCGCAACGGATGCGGTCGCCAACTCCCGTTTGACCGTCCCGATGAATCGCTCGACGCGCCCGTTTTGCCAAGGGCAACCCGGCTCGATGCGCTGCTGGCTGATGCCCAACAGCCACAAGCCGAATCTGAACAGGCGGGAAACCAACACCGCCTCGTTGTCCGTCCGCAAGAACGTTGGCCGGCCAAATTGCCTCACGGCGTGAGCCAGTTCCTGTACCAACGTCCACGACGATTTATCCGACAGACACTGCAGCCGCACGCACGCTCGGCTGGCATGATCCAGAATCGCCAAGGCCAGATGCGGCCGTCCCTCCGCATCCGTCTTGACCAGCAGATCGCAACCCCAGATGCGATTGCGTGGGATGGGTCTCGGCACGCGATGTTTTAGCTTCCGTCGGACTTCGAGAATCCGATACTGCTGTTTGCGGCACGTGTCCGCGACATACGTCTTGCTGACCGTCATGCATCGCCGTGCAGCCCAGCGCCGATTGAAGTGATGGGCAATCATCCGACAGCCCGCCTCGGGCATGAGCACTTTCAAGCAGATAATCTCCCGGCGCACCCAAGCGGGCTTGGGCTGCGCGTAGGGGTGGCGCCGCGAAGGCCGCCGCCTGTATGCACCCCATGCCTGCCGGTGCAGGCCTGACCGCCCGAACCATGCTCGCAGCCCGCGCAACCACTCGATGCCCGCCCCAAGCAAACGGATTAACCATCGTCTCATCATCTGTCCTTCCTTTGGCTTCCAGACGCGGTTTCGCTGTCTGGATTCGACCATAGCACGCTCTCCAACGTGCCGGAATGGCCCCCGCTTTTGGAAGATGCATCACCATTCATGGATGGCGCCACCGGTTTGGGAGCGTTATCCCTTCCCGGCGCCGTCGCCCTTGAGTTTGAACAGGGTGCGCGGTATGGTGGTTCGTGCCTGGTATGCTGCGCCGTGCCCGGCTGTGAGGAACCACGTTGTCGATGCCGCTCAATGATAATCCTACGGAACTGAACACACCGAGCCCCGGCCGCTGGTCCAGGTGGCGCGCGCTGTTTGCCCTCGCCGGGGGACTGATCGTGCTCGGCGCCGGCGCCGTCGCGCTGGTCTTCTGGTGGGCGTCGCAGGACCTGCCGTCGCTGGAAGCGCTCTCCGAGTATCAGCCCAGCCAGGTCAGCCGTGTGTACTCGGACGACCGCCAGGTCGTCGGGCAATTCTACGTGGAGCGGCGGCTCACGGCCCAGTTGGTCGACGTGCCGCAAGTGCTCACCCAGGCGGTGATCGCCGTCGAGGACGCGCGGTTCTTCGAGCACCCGGGCCTCGACATCATCGGCATCGCGCGCGCCGTCTGGACCAACCTGCGCCGGGGCGGCAAGGTCGAGGGCGCCAGCACCATCACCCAGCAGCTCGCCCGTTCGCTGTTCCTGTCCACCGAGCGGACCTATGCCAGGAAGATTCGCGAGCTGATCCTCGCCTACAAAATGGAGCTGATCCTGAGCAAGGAGGAGATTCTCGAGCTCTACCTCAACCAGATTTACTTCGGACAGGGCGCCTACGGCGTGGTGGCGGCGGCCCAGACCTATTTTGGGAAGGGCCTCTCGGAATTGACCCTCGGCGAGGCGGCCATGCTGGCCGGCCTGCCCAAGTCGCCGAACAACTACTCCCCGTACAAGAATCTGGAGCGGTCGAAAAAACGCCAGGAGCACGTGCTGCTCCGGATGGAGGAGGCGGGCTTCATCACGATCGAGCAGCGGTTGGATGCGCTGACGAAGCCGCTCGTCCTGCGCCGGCCCGGGGCCGAGCAGGTCGCGCCCTATTTCATCGAACACATCCGGCAGCATCTCGTGAGCAAGTACGGCGAGACGATGGTCTACAAGGGCGGGTTGGAAATCTTCACGACCCTGAACATCGACATGCAGAAGGCGGCGGAGCAGGCGCTCACCAGGGGCCTGCGCGAGCTGGACAAGCGGCAGGGCTGGCGGGGTCCGATCGGCACGCAGGATATCACCACGCTGCCCGCACCGGGCCCGCCGGCGCCGCAGGAGAGACCGCTGCAGCCCGGCGAGGTCGTGCAGGGCGTCGTCGTGAAAATCGCGCGCGGCGTCGTGCAGGTGCAGGCCGGTTCCATCCTCGGACAGATGACCTTCGACGACATGGCCTGGGCCAAGCGGCGGCTCAAAGGGAAAGACCCGGTGAAGGATGTCGTGACGCTGCCCACCGTCAAGAATCTCCTGAAGCCGGGCGACCTGATCGAAGTCAGCCTCAAGAAAGTCGAACGGACCACGACCTACTTCCAACTCGAGCAGACGCCGGTTGTCGAGGGCGCGCTGGTGGCGATCGATCCGCGCAACGGGTCGATCCGGGCCATGGTCGGAGGCTACGACTTCGCCAGGAGCGAGTACAACCGGGTCATCACGGCGCGCCGGCAGCCGGGTTCGGCGTTCAAGCCGATCATCTATGCCGCGGCGTTCAACGAAGGATTGAGCCCCGCGAGCGTGGTGATGGATACGCCCGTCATCTACGAAAACGAAGAGGATCCGGACAAGACCTGGAAGCCGGAGAATTACGGCAGGCGGTTCCACGGACCGGTCAGCCTGCGCGAGGCCTTGATCCATTCCCACAACGTGGCCACCGTCAGGCTGCTGGAGAAGATCGGCATCAAGCCGGTGGTCGAGTTCGCCAAGACGCTGGGCATCGCCAGCCCGCTGAACCAGGACCTGTCGCTGGCCCTGGGATCCTCCGGCATTACGCCGCTCGAATTGGTGTCCGCCTACGGGGTGCTGGCCAACCAGGGGTATCGACTCCAGCCCTACGCGGTCTCCACCGTTCAGGATGCGAACGGGCAGCCGCTGGAGCAGGTCCTGTTCGAGCCCCAGCAGGTGATCACGAAAGAAACGGCGTACCTGATCACCAACGTGCTGGAGGATGTCATCCAGAAAGGAACGGGGCAGGGGGCGAAAGCGATCGAGCGGTCCGTGGCGGGGAAGACCGGGACCACCAACGACTTCACGGACGCCTGGTTCATCGGGTACACGCCCAGCCTGGCGACGGCGGTGTGGATCGGATTCGACGATATCCGGACCCTGGGCGAGACGGAATCGGGCGCGCATGCGGCGCTGCCGGTCTGGCTGGAATTCATGCAGGCCGCCTTGCCGCTGGTGCCGGCCGCGCCCTTCGAAATTCCCGAAGACATCCGCTATGCGCGCGTGGACCCGCGCACCGGGCTGCTGGCGCCCGAGCACAGCGATCAGGGAATCGTGGAAGTGTTTAACAAGGGAACGGAGCCGACCGAGACGGTCCCGGACGTCGTCGATCCGGCGGAGTTCTACCGGTTGGATCAGATTCCTGAGGCGTTCGCCGCGCCGGCGCCTCCTGCGGTTGCCGCACCGGGACCAGCCTCTCCGTCCGTTCAGGGCGTCGTTCCACCGGCGCAGGGACCGGTACGTCCGCCGGCTGTTCCGCCGCTTGTCCCAGTGCCTTCGCCTTAGCAGCGGATTAAAACGAAGAAGTAAGGTGCGCGCGAACCCGCTTCAATCGGGTGTCAGGACTTGGAATCCTGATATTCTTCGTGCCAGGCCATCTGGATGGATTCGAGGATCTTCTCGTTGGACTTCTTCGGGTCGTCGCGGAAGTCCGGCAGGGCGGTGATCCATGTGTGCATATCCGTGAACCGCACGGTCAGCGGGTCGGTCTCCGGATGGGTCTCGACGAGGCGAATGGCGATCTCTTCGGCGTCCTTCCAGTACAGGTCCAT
>Ga0326597_10011592_pt1 | contig 11672 bp, 9 predicted proteins | sample RVTome_12_FD_203789 | JGI IMG/M metagenome (GOLD analysis project Ga0326597, IMG submission 203789) | Soil microbial communities from uranium-contaminated site in the Upper Colorado River Basin, Wyoming, United States - RVT100D185 | ecosystem: Environmental > Terrestrial > Soil > Contaminated >...
GTGCGGATGTGCGCCTGGCCACCGGGCAGAACGTCACGCCGGTCATGGCCGCCGCGGGCGTCGGCATCTTCAACGTGGGCGAGAGCGCCGGCACCGCAGAAGAGGCGTTCGAGGCGGTCAAGCTCGCCTACGAACTGGGCAACACCGACGTGACCAACGCCGACGAGAACGGCTACACCGCTCTTCACGGCGCCGCGCTGCGGGGAGCCGACGAGGTCACCAAGTTCCTCGTCGACAAGGGCGCCGACCTGCTGGTGAAGACCAAGGTCGAAGGATGGACGCCCCTGCGCATCGCCGATGGTGTGCTCTACACCGGCACCGTCAAGCGGGCGGACCACACCGCGGCGCTGCTCCGCCAGCTCATGAAAGAGAAGGGCGTCTTCGACCCGGTGGAGCACGAGCACGACGTCAACAGCGTGGCCATCGTCAAGAAGGAAGGCACGCGCTAGCTCGCGTTTCCAGAAGCCGACGTTCATAGCACAGGGCCGAACCCACCCAAGGGTTCGGCCTTTTCGTTGTACCGCGACCGCGGGCCGCGCCCTACGGCTCGCAGCGTTCCGAGACCACCTGCCAGGAGCTCGCGTTGATCCGGGTCTCGTTCGGCATTCTGATCAGCAGGCCTTTCACTCCCACCTTGTGACCCCGGCGAGGTTCCGGGTTGGGATAAAGGCTCAGCAGTCGGAGCGTCTCGGTCCCAAGCGGCGTGGCGTCAAGGGCTTTCAACTCCTCGCTGCTGGACGCCGCCGGACTGCTGGTTCTGACCGGCTCGGTGCCGTGCGTCAGCGCCCACGTCTTGTCGGCGTTCTGCGTCAGACAGCCGACTACGAGGACGAGCGCGAACGAGGGAACGGCTCCAGCGCCCTCTTTCGCCACGATCTTGATGCGCTCGAGGTCCGCGGGCTTCAGTTCGTCGCTGCCGGTCGGAAAGGCGTTGACCTGAAGGATGTACGCCATGATGTCGAGGTACACCTCGTCGGTGAGCGTCGAGGGATCGTCGAACGGCATCAAGGCCTTGATGCGGGTGAACAGCGAGCCTAGCGTGTCTTCCCGCCAACCCTGCATGAAGCGGGCCCCCGACAGCGGCGGCGCCTCGCCCGCGCCGGTCAGCCCCGGCTGATGGCACGAGCTGCAGCTGACTTCGTAGTCTCGTTTACCACGCTCCGCCTGGTCGGCCGTGTACACGCCGTCCCAGACCGTCCTGCCGTCGGCCCCCTGCTGCCGCGCACTTCCCTGGACTGCCGATCCGGCAAGAACCGCCGCCAGCGTCGCGGTCGTCACCACGGCGGACATCGGAAAGGTCGTGACCGGTCTCGCGCGCATATCTCGTTCTCTCCATCGTAATCGTTCCTGCAGGTTCGCCCATGCGAGGCTCGAGCCCGACGTCTCGATTGGCCCCACAGTGGTTCAAACGCAACCGGGTGAGCCGCCGGACTTGGAAGCCGCAGCCATTATCGATCAGGACGCGCGCCGTGTGGACCTCCCACACAGGCCGGCGGATCGGGCGGGCGGCGCACGGCCGCGCACGACGATCGACGGATCGCGCGCCACGCTATAATCCTTCCGAGCTGAGCGGGTGCGCGCCCAGGTGCTCGCACCCGGAGGGGGCCCGAAGCGCTGCCCGGCGGCGCATTCCGGCGCTGCGGCGCTGAGATCGCGGTCGCGACGGCATCGGCGGGAGTTCGACCGCGGTTGACCGGTCGCCGGCAGTCATGGTCCGGTTGAGGTGACCCATGGCGTGGATTCAGGTGTACGACCCGCTCGGCAACGCCTGGCTCAGCACCGCTGCCGCTGCGCTGCCCATCGTGCTCTTGCTGTTCGCGCTCGCCGTGCTCGAGTGGCGCGCGCACATCGCAGCGCTGACCGGCCTGGTTTCAGCCCTTGCCGTGTCGGTGCTCGTGTACGGCATGCCGGCGCCGACGGCGGCCGCCACCGCTCTCTACGGCGCCGCCTACGGCCTCCTGCCGATCGGCTGGATCATCGTCAACGCGGTGTTCCTGTACAACCTGACCGTCGAGAGCGGCCAGTTCGAAATCGTGAAGCGGTCGGTCGCGCACCTGTCGGCCGACCGACGGATTCAGGCGCTGCTGATCGCGTTCTCCTTCGGCGCGTTCATCGAGGGGGCATCCGGGTTCGGCACGCCGGTCGCGATCTGTTCGGCGCTGCTCATGGGTCTCGGGTTCACGCCGCTGTACGCGGCGGGCCTCGCGCTCATCGCCAACACGGCGCCCGTGGCGTTTGGCGCCATCGGGACGCCGATTCTCACGCTGGCCGCCGTCACCGGCATTCCAGCGATGACGCTCAGCATGATGGCGGGACGTCAGTTGCCCTTCGTCTCCGTGCTCATCCCGATCTGGCTGGTCGTCACGATGAGCGGCTGGCGTGGGCTCATCGGCGTATGGCCGGCGGTGCTCGTGTGCGGCGGAGTGTTTGCTGTCGTCCAGTTCTTCTGGAGCAACTTCGTGGGGCCCGAGCTCGTGGACATCGCCGGTGGGCTCGCGTCGCTGGCGGCGCTGACGCTGTTCTGCCGCATGTGGAGGCCGCGCGAGGTCTGGGATTTTCCGGAAGCCCGGCGGAAGCCGGACCCGCCCGCCCAGGTCGCACCGCGCGTGCCGGCCTCGACCGGCGTCAGCGGCGCCACAGGCAACGTCGCAACCGCCATCCCGCGCCACGTGCTGACGCGGGCGTGGATGCCGTGGCTGTTCCTGAGCGTGATGGTTATTCTGTGGGGCCTGCCGTCGGTGAAGGCGCTACTCAACGGCGGCCCCGAGGGGTTCGCGGCGTTTCGAGCGGCGCGGCCGGCCGTCGTCAGCATGACACTGTCGCCGACGTGGGATGTGCCGCTCGTCCATCGGCAGGTCTTCCGCGAATTCCCTGTCGAGCCGGCGGCTGTCGATCCGACGCGCATCACCGACGCCGAGTACCGGAACGCCCGGGCCGAAGCCGCGCGCTTCAACTTGAACTGGCTGTCGGCCACCGGCACCGGCATCCTCATCGCCGCCATCGCGACGGCCGTCTACCTGCGGGTTCCGTTCGGCCAGGTCCTCGCCATCGCCGCGATGACGTTCCGCCGGATGCGCAACCCTCTGCTGACGATCGCCCTGATGCTGTCGCTGGGCTTCGTCACGCGGTACAGCGGGTCCGACGCGACGCTCGGCCTGGCGTTCACGAGAACGGGCTGGCTCTATCCGTTCTTCGCCGCGTATCTGGGCTGGCTTGGCGTGGCGCTCACCGGGTCGGATACCAGCTCGAACGTGCTCTTCGGCAGTCTTCAGAAGATCACGGCGGAGCAACTCGGGCTGAACCCCATCCTCATCACGACGGCCAACAGCACCGGCGGCGTCATGGGCAAGATGATCGACGCGCAAAGCATCGTCGTGGCCACGGCGTCCACGGGTCAGCTGGGACAAGAGGGACGAATCCTGCGGTTCGTGTTCTGGCACAGCGTCGCGCTCGCCGCGATCATGGGGGGGATTGTGATGATTCAGGCGTACGTCACGCCGTGGATAATCCCGAACTGAAGGCGGGGCCTCCCCTTCTGCAATCCCCCAGTCCGGTCGTGCTGTGATTCTGCGATGCAGTCATCGGAATCGGTCCGCCTCGACGTCTGGCTCGACGTCGCGTGCCTGTTCAAGACGCGTTCGGCCGCGCAGAACGCCTGCAGGATCGGAAAGGTCGTCGTCGACGGCCACACGGCGAAGCAGAATCGCCTGATTCGCGTGGGGGACGAGCTGTCGATCAGCCGGCCGTTCGGACGCAAACAGCGCGTCGTCGTCCGCGCGCTCGCGGAGCGCCACGTCGCGAAAGCGGACGCGCGTCGGCTTTACGAAGATCTCACGCCGGCGCCGACGCTCGAGGAGATCGAGATGCGGCGGCTGGACCGGATGTATCGAGTGGCGCCTCCGCGCGCACCCGACAAGCGCGAGCGGCGGGCGCTGCGCCGCTTCAAAGAGCGCGAGTAGGCCGCGGGCGCGCCCAGGAGAGCGCCGACGCGGAGGCTCGCTCAGCGCGCCTTGCCGTCGCCGGATGCCTCGTCGGTCAGCAACACGCGGGCGTCGGCTTCGGCCTTGGTCCGGATCTTCTTTTCCTCCCCGCGGGCGTACAGGAACGCCACCGTGAAGATCACGACGATGAGGCCGAGCGACAGCCACTTGGGCACCTCCCAGCCGATGTAACCGGCGCCGTGAAGGTACTCGATCAACAGCTTGATGCCCACCCACGCGATGATGATGAAGGCGCCGTCGACGAGCGTCGGGTAGCGCTCCACGATGGCGAGGAGCTGCCCGATCACGAGCCGCATCGCGATGATTCCGAGGATGCCCCCCGTGAGGATGACCCAGATCTTCGGGGACATCGCGACGGCGACCAGGATCGAATCGATCGCGAACACGATGTCGGTGAGCTCCACCTTCACGACCGTCGTCCAAAACGCCGACAGCGCCAGAAACGGCTTCGCCTTCGGCGGGGTGCGCCGCACCTCGTCTCCCCCCGGCTGCATGAAATGGTGCGCGGTGAGGTACAGCAAGTAGGCGGCCCCGACGAGCTTCACCCAGCCCAGCTGAATGAGGTAGACAGCCAGCAGCGTCGCCAGCGCGCGGAAGAAGAACGCGCCGAGGATGCCGTAGCGGAGCGCCTTCCCCTGCTGATGCTTCGGCAGGCCAAGGACCAGGACGGCGAGCACCATGGCGTTGTCGGCGCTCAGGAGCCCCTCGAGCGCGACGAGCAGCCCGATCGTGAGGAGGTCGGAAGGGTCGAACAAGGGCAACAAGTATGTCCCACTAATATTGACATGATACGTATCAATGCCTATACTTGGATCGGCGCAACCTGAGGGGCCGGCGCAACCTGAGGGGCCGGACGGACGCATGCGGATTGACGAGGACCTCTACTTCATCAGCGTGGCGGCCCGGATGCTCGGGATGCATCCGCAGACGCTGCGCAAGTACGAACGGCTCGGCCTCATCCAGCCGAGCCGGACCATCGGCAGCATGCGGCTGTACTCGCGCGACGAGATCGTCCGGCTGAAGGCCATCAAGCGCCTCGTCGACGGCGCCGGCATCAACCTGGCGGGCGTGCAGCGGCTGCTGTCGGTCGCCGAGGTGGTCCAGCGCATTCGCCCGCTGATGCGCGACGAACCGCTCTCGCCCAAGGACGCGCGTCGGCTGGCGCAGGAGCTGGACGAGCTCACCCGGATTCTCGGCTTCGACTGAGCTGGGACATGTGATGGATTTCAAGGACTACTACTCCACGCTCGGGGTGGCCAAGACGGCCACGGAAAAAGAAATCAAGCAGGCGTTCAGGAAACAGGCGCGCAAGCACCACCCCGACCTCAACCCGGGCGACAAGTCGGCCGAGGCGAGGTTCAAGGAGCTGAACGAAGCCCACGAAGTCCTGGGCGACCCGGTGAAGCGCAAGAAGTACGACGAGCTCGGCGCGAACTGGCGGATGTACGAGCAGGCGGGCGGCCCGGGGCCGCAGGGCGGCGGCCGGGGCGTCCCCTTCGGCGGCGGCGCGGGCGCGGGCGGCGGCTTCCGCACGATGACCGAGGAGGAACTGCGGGAGATGTTCGGCGACGCCGATCCGTTCTCCGACTTCTTCCACACGTTCTTCGGGGGCGCGATGGGCGGCGCCGGCGGCGGGCCCGAGCAGGGCGCGGGACGCGGCGCCCGCGGCGGTCGAGGACGCGCCCCGCGCCACGGCCGCGACGTCGAGCAGGAGATCGAGCTGGGCCTCGACGACGCCTTTCACGGCACGACCCGGCGGTTGTCGATCACGCACGGGGGGCATGCGCGCACCGTCGACGTGCGGATTCCGGCGGGTGTCGGCGACGGATCACGGGTCCGCATCGCCGGCGAGGGGGAGCACGTCACGGGCGGCGCCCGGGCAGGCGATCTGTACCTGCGCATCCGGCTCGCGCGTCACCCGCAGTTCGAGCGCAAGGGTTCTGATCTCTACACGCGCGTGTCGATTCCGCTGACGACCGCGGTGCTCGGAGGCGAAGCCGACGTCATGACCCTGGGCGGCAAGCCGCTGCGGCTGAAGATTCCGCCGGGCACGCAGAACGCCCAGGTGTTCCGGTTGAAAGGGCACGGGATGCCGGCGGTCGGCAAGCCCGATCAGACGGGCGACCTGTACGCGACCGTGGACGCGCAAGTGCCCCGCGACCTGACGCCCGAGCAGCGGGCCCACTTCGAGGCGCTGCGGAAGCTGGAGAAAGGAACGACGCACTCGGCGGCGTGAGCGCTGGAGCCTCGGCGGCGTTTAAAGGCGAGCGTCTACGCTCGAGGCCGAGGATCAGCGAAGAAGTAACGGCGAGCGGGGGGAGGGCCGGGACCCAACGCCCGAGGCCGAGCGTCTACGCTCGAGGCCGAGGATCAGCGAAGAAGTAACGGCGAGCGGGGGTGGGGCCCCGCGAGAAACTAATCAAGGTCAGTATGGACATCAACAAGTACACCGAAAAGGCTCAGGAGGCGGTCCTCGCCGCGCAGCGGCTCGCCGACCAGCTGAGTCATCCGCAAATCGAACCCGAGCACCTGCTCGTCGCGCTCGTCGAGCAGCGCGAAGGCGTCGTGCCCGAGGTGCTCCGCAAGATGAACCAGGACCCGGCGCTGCTGGCCCGGGCCGCGCGCGAGCGGCTCGCGGCCATTCCGCAGGCGTACGGCGGCGCACAGGCCGCCCTGTCTCCGCGGCTCCGCGCGGTCGCGGACCTCGCCCAGGCCGAGGCCGACCGGCTCAAGGACGAGTTCGTCAGCACCGAACACCTGTTCGTCGCAATTGCCTCGGAGACGGGGCGCTCCCCAGCCGCGCGTCTGCTGACCGAGCACGGGCTGACCCGCGACAAGATTTTCGCGGCGCTCACAGGCGTCCGAGGCTCGCAGCGCGTGACCAGCCAGAACCCGGAGAGCACGTATCAGGCGCTCGAGCGCTACGGGCGCGATCTGACGGATCTCGCCCGAAAGGGGAAGCTCGACCCGGTGATCGGCCGCGACGAGGAGATCCGCCGCGTCGTCCAGGTGCTCTCCCGCCGCACGAAGAACAACCCCGTATTGATCGGCGAGCCCGGCGTCGGCAAGACGGCCATCGTCGAGGGGCTGGCGGGCCGCATCGTGAGGGGCGATGTCCCCGAGGGCCTGAAGAAGAAGCGGATCGTGGCTCTGGACATGGGCGCGCTGGTGGCCGGCGCCAAGTATCGCGGCGAGTTCGAAGAGCGCTTGAAGGCGGTCCTCAAGGAAATCGCCGACGCGGCCGGGCAGATCGTGCTGTTCATCGACGAGCTCCACACGGTGGTCGGCGCGGGAGCGGCCGAGGGCTCGATGGACGCGTCCAACATGCTGAAGCCGATGCTCGCGCGCGGCGAGCTGCACACCGTCGGCGCCACGACGATCGACGAGTACCGGAAGCACATCGAGAAGGACGCGGCGCTCGAGCGGCGCTTCCAGACGGTGCTGGTCGGCGAGCCGACCGTGGAAGACACGATCAGCATCCTGCGCGGGCTGCGCGAGCGCTACGAGATTCATCACGGCGTGAAGTTCAAGGACTCGGCGCTGGTGGCGGCGGCGGTCCTGTCGAACCGGTACATCTCCGACCGCTTCCTGCCCGACAAGGCGATCGATCTGGTGGACGAAGCGGCCTCCAAGCTCCGGATCGAGATCGACTCGATGCCCGCCGAGCTGGACGAGATCGAGCGGCGGATCATGCAGCTCGAGATCGAGCGCGAGGCGCTTCGCAAGGAGAAGGACAAAGCGTCGGTCGAGCGCCTCGGAAAGCTCGAGAAGGAGCTGGCCGACCTCAAGGAAGAACGCGGGCGCCTGGCCTCGCACTGGCAGCAGGAGAAGGAAGCGATCCAGCGGGGCCGCACGCTCAAGGAGGAGCTCGAGCGCGTGCGCGTCGACGTGGAGCGCGCGCAGCGCGGGGGCGACTACACGAAGGCCTCTCAGCTGCAGTACGAGACGCTGCCGCAGCTCGAGCAGAGGATCCGAGCCGAAGAAGCCCGTCTCGCCGATGTCCAGAAGGGTCACCGGATGCTGAAGGAGGAGGTCGACGAGGAAGACATCGCCGAGGTGGTCAGCAAGTGGACCCACATTCCCTTGAGCCGGCTGCTGGAAGGCGAGGTCCAGAAGCTGATTCACATGGAGCAGCGCCTCCATCACCGCGTCATCGGGCAGGACGAAGCGATCAACGCCGTCGCGAACGCCATCCGCCGCGCGCGCGCCGGCCTGCAGGATCCGAATCGGCCGCTCGGCAGCTTCCTGTTTCTGGGACCGACCGGCGTCGGCAAGACGGAGCTCGCCCGGGCGCTCGCCGAGTTCCTGTTCGACGACGAGCAGGCGATGGTCCGGATCGACATGTCGGAATACCAGGAGAAGCACACCGTCTCGCGGATGATCGGCGCGCCGCCCGGTTACGTGGGGTACGAGGAAGCGGGCCAGCTCACCGAGGCGATCCGCCGGCGGCCGTACGCCGTCGTCCTCCTCGACGAGATCGAGAAGGCGCATCCGGAGGTGCTCAACGTCCTGCTCCAGCTCCTCGACGACGGCCGCCTCACGGACGGCAAGGGGCGCACCGTCGCCTTCAAGAACACGGTCGTGATCATGACCTCGAACCTCGGCAGCCGGTTCATCTCGGATCGCGCGGCGCCGGAGAGCGGCCTGCTCGACGAGGGCACCCGCCGCGAGGTCATGGACGCGCTCAGAGCACACTTCCGGCCGGAGTTCCTGAACCGGATCGACGAGATCATCTTCTTCCACGCGCTCGGGCGCGACCACATGAAGAAGATCATCGAGATCCAAATCGAGGGCCTGATGAAGCGGCTCGAGGAGCGCAAGATCCACGTCCGGCTGACCGACGCCGCCAAGGACCATCTCGTGCGCGAGGGATACGATCCGGTCTACGGCGCGCGGCCGCTGAAGCGGACCATCCAGCGCCGCGTCCTGGATCCGCTGGCGCTACGCGTCCTCGAGGGCCATTTCGTCGAGGGGAACCTCATCGTGGTCGAGGCGGGCCCCGGGGGGCTGACGTTCGAAAAGCGCCAGTCGGTCGGAGCATAATTGAGAGAGCGACATGCCACCTCAGAAGCAGCCACCCTCTCGGAATAGCCCCCTCGGCGGCGGCGGCCGCGGCCAGCGGCCGCTGGGCACCCGGCCGGCCTCCTCGCTCTGGTACGGCCTGGCGTTCGTGATGCTGCTCGGCCTCGCGCAGCTGTACTGGCTGGCGCCCGGCGGCCGGGCCCTCCCCTACAGCGAGTTCAAGACGCTCGTGCGCAACGGCGCGGTCGAGGAGGTGGTGATCGGCGAGCAGGCGATTCGCGGCGCCCTGAAGCAGCCGGTGGCGGGCGATCCGAGTCAGTCGCGGCAGTTCACGACGACGCGCGTCGACGATCCGAAGCTCACCGAGGAGCTCGAGGCGCGGCAGGTGAAGTACACCGGCGAGGTCATGAACCGATGGCTGCCGGAGCTGCTCGGCTGGATGATCCCGCTGCTCTTCTTCGTCGGCATCTGGGCGTTCTTCTTCCGCCGGATGAGCGGCGCCGAAGGCGGCGTCATGTCGTTCGCGCGGAGCCGCGCGAAGATCTACGCCGACGACGAGGTCAAGGTCCGCTTCGCCGATGTGGCCGGGGTGGACGAGGCGGAGGACGAGCTGCGGGAGATCGTCGAGTTCCTGCAGAACCCCAAGAAATACACCAACCTCGGGGGACGCATTCCCAAGGGCGTCCTCCTGGTCGGTCCGCCCGGCACGGGCAAGACGCTGCTCGCCCGCGCCGTGGCCGGCGAGGCGCATGTGCCGTTTTTCAGCCTGAGCGGATCGGAGTTCGTCGAGATGTTCGTCGGCGTCGGCGCGGCGCGGATCCGCGACCTCTTCCAGCAGGCCGAAGCGAAGGCCCCCTGCATCGTCTTCATCGACGAGCTCGACGCGCTCGGCAAGGTGCGCGTGCAGAGCCCACTCGGCAGCCACGAGGAGCGCGAGCAGACGCTGAACCAGCTGCTGGCCGAAATGGACGGCTTCGATTCGCGCAAGGGCGTCATCATCATGGGGGCGACCAACCGCCCCGAAGTCCTCGATCCGGCGCTGCTCCGCCCCGGCCGCTTCGATCGGCAGGTGCTGGTCGACAAGCCCGACGTGAAGGGGCGCGAGGCGATCCTCCGGATTCACGCCAAAGGCGTGCGGATCGCGCCGGACGTCGATCTCAAGGTGGTCGCGGCCCGCACGGCCGGCTTCGCCGGCGCCGATCTCGCGAACCTGGTCAACGAGGCCGCGCTCCTCGCGGCGCGCAACGACAAGACCGCCGTCGGCACGGCCGACTTCGAGTCGGCGATCGACCGGCTCGTGGCGGGGCTCGAGAAGAAGCGCGTGATGAGCGCGAAGGAGCGGCAGATCGTCGCGTACCACGAGTCGGGACACGGCATCGTCGCGACGATGCTGCCGGGCCTCGATCCGGTTCACAAGATCTCGATCGTGCAGCGCGGCTTCGGTGCGCTGGGCTACACGATGCAGCTGCCGATCGAGGACCGCTACCTCATGACCCGCACCGACCTGCTCAGCCAGCTCGCGGTGCTGCTCGGCGGCCGGACGGCCGAAGAGATTGCGCTCGGCGAGATCTCGACGGGCGCCCAGAACGACCTGCAGCGCGCCACCGACATCGCGCGCGCGATGGTCACCGAGTTCGGGATGAGCGACACGCTCGGCGCCATCAACTACGACGCCAACAAGCGCGCCCGCTTCCTCGACATTCCGATGCCGCAGGAGCGCGGACTCTACGGCGAGGAGACGGCGCAGAAGATCGATTCCGAGATCAAGCGGATCCTCACCGACGCGCACGACACCGCGCGCACGATCCTCTCCGAGAACCGCGACAAGCTCGAGGCGGTGACCCGCCGCCTGCTCGACGTCGAGGTGCTGGAGGGCGACGAGCTGCGGCAGCTTCTCGGCATCCCGGCGAGGCCCTCCCCGCCCGGCGACGTCCCCCTTCCCGCGTCCAATTGACCTCACTGCGAGGGGGTGCGGACCAGACTCGCCGTTACGCGCTCCTCGTGGGATCGTAGGGGGCGCCCGACTTCGACACCTCGACCGCGCGCGACTTCCCCCGTGGAATGCTCAGCGTCTGCCAGCCGGGACCGGCCAGATGCTTGGCGAGCAGGACGATCTGCCCGACGTGCATGGCGTAGTGGGCCAGCTGGCGGTTGATCGCCTCGACGACCGAGTGGGCTTCGCCGCGAATCCGCACGGTTCGTCCGAGATCCTCGGGGGTGAGCGACGAGATCGCTCGAAAGGTCCGCGTCCACCCGTCCTCCCACGCCGCGGCGACCGCCGCCCGCGTGTCGCCCGGCGCGAGCACGAACTCGACGTCCCGGTCGCGGCCTGGCTTCTCGCCATCCGACGTGAGAAAGTCGGTCCACCTGGAGCGCATGTTCCCGGCCAGGTGCTTCATGATGAGCGCGATGCTGTTTGCCTCGGGATCCAGCACGGCGAAGAACTGCTCGTCGGTGATCTGACCGCAAGCCTTCTCCGCCAGCCCTTTCAGCTTGCGCAGCTGGAGCAGGCAGTCCTGCAGATAGTGCTCCTCGATCATTTCGCTCCCCCTCGAGCTTCGCCTCGACCGTTGATGCGCCGAGCGTTCCGGCCCGCACCGATGCGCTATATTGGTGTCGCGGTCCGCCGGCGGGCGCGGACCGATTCGG
>Ga0326597_10011593_pt1 | contig 11672 bp, 7 predicted proteins | sample RVTome_12_FD_203789 | JGI IMG/M metagenome (GOLD analysis project Ga0326597, IMG submission 203789) | Soil microbial communities from uranium-contaminated site in the Upper Colorado River Basin, Wyoming, United States - RVT100D185 | ecosystem: Environmental > Terrestrial > Soil > Contaminated >...
TATCCGCGAGTTGCTCGAGCTGACGCTCATCAAGATGGGGCTCGAAGTGGTTGCCGTGGGCACCCTCGGCGAGGCGAAGGCGCGGCTCGAAAACGACCGCTTTGCGCTTTGCTTGACGGACATGCGGCTGCCTGACGGCGAAGGGCTGGAGCTCGTGCGCCACATCGCGGGAATGAACGGCGATCTTCCGGTTGCCGTGATCACTGCTTTCGGCAGCGCGGAAAACGCCGTGGCGGCGCTCAAGGCCGGCGCCTTCGACTACGTCTCGAAACCCGTGGGCCTGGATCAGCTGCGCGCGCTGGTCCGTTCCGCACTGTCTCTGCCCGACCGGGTCGAAGCGCCCGCAAAAGGCCAGCGGCTGCTCGGCACCAGCGCGCCGCTTCAGCAGGTCCGTGAGCTGATCGCCAAGCTCGCGCGCACTCAGGCCCCCGTGCACATCTGCGGCGAGTCGGGCAGCGGCAAGGAGCTGGCTGCGCGCCTGATTCACGACCATGGCGCGCGCCGCGACAAGCCCTTCGTGCCGGTCAATTGCGGTGCGATCCCGGATACCCTGGTCGAGAGCGAGTTCTTTGGTTATCGCAAGGGTGCGTTCACCGGCGCCGACCAGGACCGGGACGGGTTTTTCCAGGCGGCCAACGGCGGCACGCTGTTTCTCGACGAGGTCGCGGACCTGCCTCTGGCCATGCAGGTGAAGTTGCTGCGCGCCATCCAGGAAAAGCGCGTCCGCAAGGTCGGCGCCACGCAGGAGGACCCCGTGGACGTCCGCGTGATCTCGGCGACGCACGAGGATCTGGCCAAGTGCGTGGAGAACGGGCGTTTCCGGCAGGACCTCTTCTACCGGCTGAACGTGATCGAGCTGAAGATGCCTTCGCTGCGCGAGTGCCGCGAGGACATCCCGCTGATCGCGCAGAGCATCCTCGAGCGCCTGGCGGCGAGCGCGGGCACGCCGCTTGCGACGCTGTCGCCGGCGGTGCTGGAGGAGCTCACGCGCTACGATTTCCCGGGGAACATCCGGGAGCTCGAGAACGTGTTGGAGCGGGCCACCGCGCTCGCCGCATCGCCCGAGATCGAACCTGACGACCTGCGCCTGCGTCCCTACCCGGCGGAGGAGGTCCCCGCCGAAAGCCTGCGCGGAGAGGCGGGCGGATCGGTCGCACCGCTGCCGCAGTATCTCGACCGGATGGAGCGCGAGGCGATCCTGGGGGCATTGTCCAAGACCGGCTTCAATCGCACCGCCGCCGCGAAGCTGCTGGGCATCACGTTTCGCCAACTTCGCTATCGCATGCAGCGGCTCGGCATCCGCGAGCCCGCCTCCGCGGCAGGCGACCGCGGGGAATGAGCCCCGAGCCCGAGGGCCGCGTCGCCGGGGTGCGCTTCGTCGCATCGCCAAACTGCGACGCGCGACCGCCGCAGGCGCCGGTGACGCTGCTCCTGCTCCACTCGATCAGCTTGCCCCCGGGCCAGTACGGCGGCGACGCGATCGAGCAGCTCTTCACCAACCGGCTCGATCCGCAGGCGCATCCGTATTTTCGCCAGATCGCCGAGCAGCGTGTTTCCGCGCACTTCGTTGTGCGCCGCAGCGGAGAGCTCGTCCAGTTCGTTCCAACGCATCTGCGCGCCTGGCATGCCGGGGCTTCGGCCTGGCGCGGTTGCGAGCGCTGCAACGACTTTTCGATCGGCGTTGAGCTGGAGGGCACGGACGACTCCGAATTCGCCGATGCCCAATACGCGTCGCTCGCCGGGCTGACGCGCGCCCTGCGTGAGGCGTATCCCCTGCGCGACGTCGCGGGCCACAGCGATGTTGCTCCCCTGCGCAAGAGCGATCCCGGCGCGCGCTTCGACTGGCCGCGTTTCCTGCGCGATCTGAGCCGCGCGTAGCGCGCGCCGACCCCGAATTCGTGCATTGGTGCACGCGCGCGCGACGCGTGCACGCAATTGCCGCTTGCAATTTCTTGTTGCAATGGTAGATTGCGGGCACTACCATTAGTTTCGGATTCGGGATCGAGTACTAGATGTTGTGTTTTTCGTCCAGGGCGCCGCGGGGAATGCCCGGCGCGAGGCGAACGCGGCACGGGAGGAACGGGGGGTATGCAGATCGCTCAGGGCAGCACCGCGACGAACCAGTCATTGAGCGTCAGCGTTCCGGAAGCCGGCCCCGAGACCCGCGCAAGCTATTCAGACTATCGCGTCATTCGGCGCAACGGCGCCGTGGTCGGGTTCGAGCCGGGCAAGATCTCGGTCGCCATTACCAAGGCGTTCCTCGCCGTGAACGGCAGCCAGGGCGCCGCTTCGGCGCGCATCCGCGAGCTCGTGGGAAGGTTTACCGAGACGGTGGTCAATGCCCTGCAGCGCCGCCAGCCGCAAGGCGGGACCTTCCATATTGAAGACATCCAGGACCAGGTCGAGCTGGCGCTGATGCGCTCCGGGGAGCATGACGTCGCCCGGGCCTACGTGCTGTATCGGGAAGAGCGCGCGAAGGCGCGTGCGCTGGACAAGGCGGCTCGCGACAGCAACGCCGCGGAACCGGTCCTGCGCGTGGTCGAGCGCGGAGAGCATCACGCGCTTGACCTCGAGGCGCTCAAACGGCTGCTGGCCTCGGCCTGCGTCGGCCTGGAAGGCGCCGCGTCCTCCGCCCCGATCCTGGAGGCGACGCTGCGAGACCTGTACGACGGCGTGCCGATGGAAGAGGTGCGCAAATCCGCGATCCTCGCCGCGCGCGCGCTGATCGAGACGGACCCTGCGTACAGCTATGTCACGGCACGACTGCTGCTGCACACCATCCGCCTGGAGGTCCTGGGCGAGGAGGCCGGCCAGCAGGCGATGGAGACACGCTACGCAACCTATTTCCCGCAGTTCATCGAGCGCGGCATCGAATCCGAGCTGCTGGTCCCCGAGCTCGCCAAGTTCGATCTCGAGCGGCTCGGCGCGGCGCTGGACGCAAGGCGCGACCTGAAATTCGGCTATCTCGGCCTGCAGACGCTCTACGACCGCTACTTCCTGCACGTTCGCGGGCGACGCATCGAGTTGCCGCAGGCGTTTTTCATGCGCGTGGCCATGGGCTTGGCGCTGAACGAGAAGGACCGCGAGGCGCGGGCGATCGAGTTCTACGACACGCTCTCGAGCTTCGACTTCGTGAGCTCGACGCCGACCCTGTTCAACTCGGGGACGCTGCGCTCGCAGCTCTCGTCCTGCTATCTGACCACCGTGTCGGACGACCTCGAGGGCATCTACGACGCCATCAAGGAGAATGCGCTCCTCGCCAAGTACGCGGGAGGGCTCGGCAACGACTGGACGCCGGTGCGCGCGCTGGGCTCGCATATCAAGGGCACCAATGGCAAGTCCCAGGGCGTCGTGCCGTTCCTGAAGGTGGTCAACGACACTGCCGTCGCGGTGAACCAGGGCGGCAAGCGCAGGGGGGCGGTGTGCTCCTATCTCGAGACCTGGCATCTCGACATCGAGGAATTCCTCGAGCTGCGCAAGAACACGGGCGACGACCGCCGGCGCACCCACGACATGAACACGGCGAACTGGATTCCCGATCTGTTCATGAAGAGGGTGGCCGAGAACGCGGACTGGACGCTGCTCAGCCCGGCGGATGCACCGGAGCTGCACGACAAGTTCGGCAAGGCCTTCGAGGAGGCCTATCTGCGCTACGAGGACAAGACCGCGCGCGGCGAGATCAAGCTCTACAAGCGCATTCCGGCGGTGCAGCTGTGGCGAAAGATGCTCAGCATGCTGTTCGAAACGGGGCATCCGTGGATCACCTTCAAGGACCCGTGCAACATCCGCAGCCCGCAGCAGCACGTCGGCGTGGTGCACAGCTCGAACCTTTGCACCGAGATCACGCTGAACACCTCGAGGGACGAAATCGCGGTATGCAACCTCGGCTCGGTCAACCTGCTCGCGCATATGGCCGAAGGCGGGCTCGATTTCGAAAAGCTCAAGCGCACCATCCGCACCGCCATGCGGATGCTCGACAACGTCATCGACGTCAACTATTACGCGGTCGACAAGGCGCGCAACTCGAACCTGCGCCACCGCCCGGTCGGACTGGGGATCATGGGCTTCCAGGACTGCCTGCACCGCCTGCGCGTGCCCTACGCCTCACAGGAAGCGGTGGAGTTCGCCGACCGCTCGATGGAGATGGTCGCCTACTGCGCCTACTGGGCCTCCACCGACCTGGCCGAGGAGCGCGGCCGTTACAGCTCGTTCGAGGGCTCGCTATGGGACAGCGGGGTGCTGCCGCAGGACACGCTCGACCTGCTCGCCGCCGAGCGCGGCGGTTATGTCGAGCTCGATCGCTCCGCGAGGCTTGACTGGGACGCCCTGCGCGAGCGCATCCGCGCGCACGGCATGCGCAACTCCAACTGTCTGGCCATCGCCCCCACGGCGACGATCGCCAACATCGTCGGCGTCTCGGCCTCGATCGAGCCCACCTATCAGAACCTGTACGTGAAGTCGAATCTGTCCGGCGAGTTCACCGTAGTCAATGAGTTTCTGGTTACGGACCTGAAGCACGCCGGCCTCTGGGACGAGGTCATGATCGCCGACCTCAAGTACTTCGACGGCAATCTGGCGCGCATCGACCGGGTACCCGCGGAACTGCGGCGGCTGTACGCCACCGCGTTCGAGGTCGAGCCCAAGTGGCTCGTGGAGGCGGGGGCGCGGCGGCAGAAGTGGATCGACCAGTCGCAGTCGCTCAACATCTACATGCCCGGCGCGTCCGGCCGCAAGCTGGACGAGACCTACAAGCTCGCCTGGATCCGCGGCCTCAAGACCACCTACTACCTGCGTGCGCTTGGCGCCACGCATGCCGAGAAGTCGACCGTCAAGGCGGGTCAGCTGAACGCCGTGCCGAGCGCGGGCGGCATGACCGATGCCGCTGGCGAATCCCCGCAGTTCTGCTCAATCGACAACCCCGAGTGCGAGGCGTGCCAGTAGGCACGCCTCCAAGTCAGGGCAACAAGGAGGATCGATGCTGAAATTCGAGGAAGACGGCAAGCTGAACGCCGTCCCAGGCCTCGCGATCCAGCCAGTGAGCGGTTTCGTTCCGGCCTCGGGCGGAGCGGAGGAGCGCTTTGCGGCGGGCAATGCGTTTCGCCGCGTCACCGTCGATGACAAGCGCATCATCAATTCGCGCGCGGACGTCAATCAGCTGGTCCCGTTCAAGTACAAGTGGGCTTGGGAAAAGTACATTTCGGCGTGCGCGAACCACTGGATGCCGCAGGAAGTCAACATGAGCCGCGACATCGCGCTCTGGAAGGACCCGAACGGCTTGACCGAGGACGAGCGCCGGGTGGTGCGGCGTAACCTGGGTTTCTTCGTCACGGCCGACTCGCTCGCGGCCAACAACATCGTGCTGGGAACCTACCGCCATATCACGGCTCCCGAATGCCGCCAGTACCTGCTGCGCCAGGCCTTCGAGGAGGCGATCCACACGCATGCCTACCAGTACATCGTGGAGAGCCTGGATCTCGACGAGAGCGAGGTGTTCAACGCCTACCATGAGATTCCCTCGATCCGGGATAAGGACGAGTTCCTGATTCCGTTCATCGAGACGCTGACCGATCCCGCCTTCACTACCGGCACCCCGGAGGCAGACCAGAAGCTCCTCAAGAGCCTGATCGTGTTCTCCTGCCTGATGGAGGGGCTGTTCTTCTACGTCGGCTTCGCCCAGATCCTGTCGCTTGGCCGGCAGAACAAGATGACCGGCGCAGCCGAGCAATACATGTACATCCTTCGCGACGAGTCGATGCACTGCAATTTCGGCATCGATCTGGTCAATCAGATCAAGCTGGAGAATCCTCATCTATGGACGGCGCGCTTCCGTGAAGAGCTTCAGGCGCTGTTTCAGCGCGCCGTCGAGCTCGAGTATCGTTACGCGGAAGACACCATGCCGCGTGGTGTGCTCGGACTGAATGCGCCGATGTTCAAGGAGTATCTGCGCTTCATCGCGAACCGCCGATGCCAGCAGATTGGACTCGACACATTGTTTCAAGGAGCGAATAATCCGTTTCCATGGATGAGCGAGATGATCGATCTGAAGAAGGAGCGGAATTTCTTCGAGACTCGAGTGATCGAGTATCAGACGGGCGGAGCACTGAGCTGGGACTGAACCCGGCTCTTTTTTTGCCCGCGGGAGACGCTCATGCAGGAAGAACGAAGCACGGTTCACCGGGTCACCGCCTGCAAGGCGGAGGACGACTATCGCCTCTGGTTGCGTTTCGAAGACGGGCTGGAGGGCAGCGTGTTTCTCGGCAACCTGCTCGAGATTGGGGCGTTTCGCCTCTGGCGCGATGTGCGGGAGTTCGAGAAGGTCAGCGTCGACCCGGACTCTGCCACCGTGACCTGGGAGGGAGGCATCCGGCTCGACCCGGACATCCTGTACCAGGATCTGGTGGCGCGGGGCGCTGCTTGATGCGTCGAGACGAGGGATTCAATCCGCCGGCCGGAATGTTCCGGCCGGCGGTTGAATAGTCCGGGCCGGTATGGCCGGGCTTTTTTTGTGTAACTTCCTTTAAGGAGATCGTTATGGCTACCAAAGCCAAGAAGAAAGCTAAGAAGTCCGCCAAGAAGAAGAAGAAAAAGGCTGCTGCAAAGAAGAAGAAGAAGAAGGCAGCAAGAAAAACCGCCAAGAAAAAGGCGGCGGGCAAAAAGAAAGCCGCCAAGAAAAAGAAAAAGGCAGCCAAAAAGAAGCCTAAGAAGGCTGCCAAGAAGAAGAAGAAAGCGAGAAAGCCCGCTAAACCTAAGGCCAGCTCTGCGGCCCCATCGGCGACGGCTCCAGTAGCACCGTCGTCGACCGCTGCGACCCCCGGCGCGAGAACCGCGCTGAATCCAGCGGCCGCTTGGCCGTTTCCAACCGGCTCCCGGCCGTAACCGGGATCCGATCGGGAATGTGGCATGGGGGGTAAAACCCCTGTGCCTGGCCCTCGAAGCTCCGCGGACCGCCTTGGTCCTTCGGCCTGACGTGAAGACTAAGGTCGGTCCGCGAGTCTTCTCTTGAACCCGGCTGAGGGGTCAGTCGGGCTCAACCTCTGACGGGCTATTCTACCGGCCTACCCACCCGTCCACAAACGAAAAAACTGCACTTAAACAGGCGTTTCGCGTCGCACCACGACCATGTTCCGGAGGAGAGTGGAAGTCGTTGACTATGAAATGTTTTTTGTTCTAGAATGGCTATCGCTGCGTTGCAGCAATAGGCCGCAGTTGGGCGATTTCGAAGCACGACGGATCGACTCAAGCAGGGCCGATCGGAACGCAAGAATTTGTGACCTTTGGCACAGATCGTGGATGCTCCAATTACAATCCGATGAGCCTTTTGCGGTGCCCCTTGACGAGCGCAGCGCGCCCGGTCCGAGGCGGCACAAGAAGGCTCACTGCGGCGCCCGGACGTATGGAGGACGACATGCAAGCACTTGGCAACTTGGCGCGAATCAGCGGACTGTCGGCGGCGATCAGAATCCTGTACATGACCAGAGGCTTGTTCGCACTGGTGGGTCTGGCCGCGGTTCTCGCCGTGGGGCTGCCCGGACCGCGCGAGGTGCTCATCAACGAGGTCTCAGCGGCGGCACGCGCCGGCAACGGTTACGTCGCGAGTAGCTCGGCGGTGGTGCCGGTGAGCGACGACCGGGGCGTTGGCGCGATTGAGCGAGAGCAGCGTGCGGTCACCGAGTTCATCGCCAAGCGCTACCGCGTCGCGGACGAAGCCGCCGGAGGCTTCGTATCTACTGCCTACCGGGCGGGCCGTGAATTCAAGGTCGATCCGCTGTTGATACTGGCGGTCATGGCGATCGAGTCGCGCTACAACCCGGTCGCCGAGAGCGTTTTGGGCGCGAAGGGGCTGATGCAGGTCATCGCGAAGTATCACCCCGAAAAGCTGGCGGACCATGGCGGTGAGCGCGCGCTGCTCGACCCCGAGATCAATATCCAGGTCGGCGCCCAGATCCTGCGCGAATACCTGCGCCGGTTCGGCGAGACCGAGACGGCGCTGCAGATGTACGGCGGTGCGTTCGACGAGCCGAGCCTGCAATACTCCTCCAAGGTTCTGGCCGAGCGGGCGCGCCTCGAGCAGATCCTGCAGCGTTCGCGCCGGCAGGTCTGAGCGCCCGGCTCAGGCACGCGCGCCGCAGTAGCGGGCGATGCGACGCGCGCCTTCCTCCAGGTCCTCCATGCTGCGGGTGTAGGCAAAGCGCATGAAGTGGCGCGTCTCGTTCGCGCCGAAATCCAGTCCGGGCGTTGCCGCGACCGCCTCGGCATCGAGCAGGCCGAGGGCGAAGCGCCTGGCGTCCGCTTCCACGGCCGAGCAATCGGCATAGATGTAGAACGCACCGTTCGGGCGCGCCGGAATGCGCAGTCCAGCGCGCTCGAGCGCCGGCACCAGGAAATCTCGGCGCCGCTCGAACTCACGCCTGCGGCCCTCGAGGATTTCGGTTGACTGCGGACTGAAGGCCGCGAGCGCGGCGTGCTGCGCGGCGCTGGGCGGGCAGATGAACAGATGTTGCGCCAGCTTTTCGAACGCACGCACATGTTCCTGCGGCAGCACGGCCCATCCCAGGCGCCAGCCGGTCATGCAGAAGTACTTGGAAAAGCTGTTGACCAGGACGACGTTGCCGGGCAGGTCGTAGGCCGTCGACGGCTTCCGGCCGTAGACCAGACCCTGGTAGATCTCGTCTACGATCAGCACGCCGCCGCGCTCGGCGACGAACTCGGCAATGCGGCGCAGCTCGTTCTCGGGGATCAGCGTTCCACTCGGATTGGCGGGGGAGCCAAGCAGCACTCCGATGGTGCGCGCGCCCCATGCCTGCTCGACCAGGTCAAGCGTCGGCTGGAATGACGCTTCGGCGCGGGTCGCGATCGGCCTCGCAACGCCTTCGAACGCGCGCACAAAGTGACGGTAACCAGGATAACCGGGGTCGGGCACGAGCAACTCGTCGTCCGAATCGACAAACAGCGCAAGGGCAAGCAGCAGTGCGCCAGACGCTCCTGCAGTCACCGCAATGCGCGACACGGGCACTTCGGCGCCGAAGCGCTGCCGGTAGTGCTGAGCGATCGCCTCGCGCAGTGCGGGCAGGCCGAGGGTGCTGGTGTACGCGGTGAGTCCCTCGCGCAGCGCGCGCACACCGGCCTCGACGACCGGCGCGGGCGCAGTGAAGTCCGGCTCGCCGATCTCCATGTGCACCACGCGCCGCCCGAGGGCCTCGAGCTCGTGCGCGCGGGCCAGGATTTCCATGACCTCGAAGGGCTGAATCTCCGCTGCGCGGCGCGCAGTCAGAATGCGGTCTGGCAGGGCGGCCGCGCGCGAGCGCATATCGGTTCCAGGGCGGAAAGTGCTGCAGAGAATTATACGGATAATCTTTTCGCCCCACGCCGAACGAGAACGCGTTGCACGCCATGCCTCTGTACTGCGCCGGTGCGCACGAAGTATGCGGGATGGCAAGCGACGAATGTTCCGGTTTCATAGCGCTTGCCATGGTTGCCGCCGCGGTAGGGCTATTAGCGCTCGGCGTGGCGGCCGGCCTTTTCGGCCCGATTCGAGGGTCGAGCAGGCCGCTGCGCTATAATTTTTCTCCGGAGCACCTCATCTTCCGCTTCGCGGCGGACATCGCGCTGGCCGGAGCCGTCAGGAGCAAACCGTGGAAGAGCAGCTCAAAAAGGCCGCCCTCGAGTATCACCGACTGCCGCGGCCGGGCAAGATCTCGATCCTGCCGATCAAGCAGCTGACCAACCAGCGCGATCTGGGGCTCGCCTATTCACCCGGTGTGGCCGCGGCCTGCGAGGAGATCAAGCGCGATCCCGCGGAAGCGTTCAACCTCACCTCGCGCGGCAACCTGATCGGCGTGGTCACCAACGGCACCGCGGTACTCGGCCTGGGCGCGATCGGACCGCTCGCCGCCAAGCCCGTGATGGAGGGCAAGGCGGTGCTGTTCAAGAAGTTCGCGGGGATCGACTGCTTCGACATCGAGCTGAACGAGCGTGATCCCCAGAAGCTGGTGGAGATCATCGCCGCGCTCGAGCCGACTTTCGGCGGCATCAATCTTGAGGACATCAAGGCGCCCGAATGCTTCTACATCGAAAGGAAGCTGCGCGCGCGCATGAGCATCCCTGTTTTTCACGACGACCAGCACGGCACGGCGATCACCGTGTGCGCGGCGATCCTGAACGGGCTGCAGGTTGTCGGCAAGGAGCTTTCGCGTGTGCGCCTGGTGGCCTCCGGCGCTGGCGCCGCGGCACTCGCCTGTCTCGACCTTCTGGTCAAGATGGGCATGTCGATCGAGCGCATCACGGTCACCGACATCAAGGGCGTGGTGTACAAGGGCCGCAAGGAGGAGATGGATCCGGACAAGGAGCGCTTCGTCACGGACACCAAGGCGCGCACCCTCGCCGAGGTGATCGAGGGGGTCGACGTGTTTCTCGGCCTGTCGGCCGGCGGCGTGCTCAAGCCCGAGATGGTGAAGAAGATGGCGCAGCGGCCGCTCATCCTCGCGCTCGCCAATCCCGAGCCCGAGATCCGGCCCGAGCTCGCCAGGCAGGCGCGGCCCGACTGCGTCATCGCCACCGGGCGTTCGGACTACCCCAACCAGGTCAACAACGTCCTGTGCTTTCCGTTCATCTTTCGCGGTGCGCTGGATGTCGGCGCAACCACCATCACCACGGAGATGGAGATCGCGGCGGTGCACGCGATCGCCGATCTCGCGCAGGCGGAGACCTCCGAGCAGGTGGCGATCGCCTACGGCATCGAGTCGATCAGCTTCGGTCCCGAGTACCTCATCCCGCGGCCCTTCGATCCGCGCCTGATCGCCAGGGTGGCGCCCGCGGTGGCGCAGGCGGCGATGGACTCGGGCGTCGCCACCCGGCCGATCGCGGACATCGCCGCGTACCGCGATTCGCTGTCGCAGTACGTGTACCACTCCGGCCTGATCATGAAGCCGATCTTTTCCGCGGCTAAGGCCTCGCCGCGGCGCATCGTCTATGCCGAGGGCGAGGACGAGCGCGTGCTGCGCGCCGTGCAAGTGATCCTGGACGAGGGCATGGCGAAGCCGATCCTGGTCGGGCGCCCGGCGGTGATCGATCAGCGCCTCGAGCGGCTCGGCCTGCGCATGCGCCAGGGCAAGGAATTCGATCTGGTCAACCCGGAGTTCGACCCGCGCTACCGCGATTACTGGAGCAGCTATCACAAGCTGACCGAGCGCAAGGGCGTCTCTCCGGAGTACGCCAAGATCGAGATGCGAAGGCGGCACACGCTGATCGGCGCAATGATGATCCACAAGGGCGAGGCCGACGGAATGATCTGCGGCACCTTCGGCACGCACGCCCTGCATTTGCATTTCATCGATCAGGTGATCGGGTTGCGTCCAGGGGTGACGCGTTATGCAGGCATGAATGCGCTGGTGCTGCCCAAGCACGTCGTGTTCATTTGCGACACGTATGTGACGCCCGACCCGGATGCCGAGCACATCGCGGAAATGACGCTGCTTGCTGCCGAGGAACTCAAGCGATTTGGCATCGTGCCGAAAGTGGCGCTGCTTTCTGCGTCGAACTTCGGTTCGGTCGAGGTGCCTTCGGCGCCCAAGATGCAGCGCGCGCTCGCCATCCTGGGCGAGCGCGCGCCCGAAATCGAAGTCGAGGGCGAGATGCACGGCGACGCCGCGCTCTCCCAGGAGGTACGGTTGCGG
>Ga0326597_10011594_pt1 | contig 11670 bp, 10 predicted proteins | sample RVTome_12_FD_203789 | JGI IMG/M metagenome (GOLD analysis project Ga0326597, IMG submission 203789) | Soil microbial communities from uranium-contaminated site in the Upper Colorado River Basin, Wyoming, United States - RVT100D185 | ecosystem: Environmental > Terrestrial > Soil > Contaminated >...
CCGGCCACGCAAGGCGCTGGAAGAGCACCGCCGCATCGTCGAGGCGATCGAAGCCCGGGACGGCGAGTTGGCCGAGCTCCTCATGCAGCGCCACATCAGCCGCGCCTGGGAGAACATCCGCGCCCAAGTCGGCGCGGGACGAGCCGGTCCCCAGATCGTCGGCGGCAGGATCACGGCGTGAGCGGCCTTCGCGCGGGAGAAAGGCTTCGAGTTGCGCTCGCGGGCGAACGTCCGCTCCAACTCATCGGCACGATCAACGCATACTCGGCGCTGATGGCCGAGCGGGCCGGCTACCGGGCGATCTACCTCTCGGGTGCCGGCGTGGCGAACGCTTCGTACGGTCTCCCAGACCTCGGGCTCACGAACCTCAGCGACGTGCTCGTCGACGTGAAGCGCATCACGGGCGTCACGGACCTCCCCCTCGTGGTGGACGTGGACACGGGGTGGGGCGCGGCCTTCGGGATCTCGAGGACGATTCGAGAGATGATCGGAGCCGGCGCGGCGGCGATCCACATCGAGGATCAGGTGGCCGAGAAGCGGTGTGGGCACCGGCCGAACAAGGCGGTCGTGTCGCAGGCCGAGATGGTGGATCGGATCAAAGCGGCCGTGGACGCTCGGACGGACGCCGACTTCATGGTGATCGCCCGGACGGACGCGCTGCAGCGAGAGGGGCTCCCCTGCGCCCTCGACCGGGCGGCCGCCTACATCGAGGCCGGCGCGGACGCCCTCTTCCCCGAGGCCGTGAGCTCCCTCGAGGACTACCGAGCGGTCGCGGCGCGGCTGCCCGGCGTTCCGGTGCTCGCGAACATGACCGAGTTCGGCGCGACGCCGCTTTTCACGCTCGACGATCTGCGGAGTGCGGGCGTTTCGATCGCCCTTTATCCCCTCTCCGCCTTCAGGGCCATGAACAAGGCCGCCCTAAACGTCTACGAGGCGATCCGCCGGGACGGTCACCAGAAGGGTGTGGTCGCGTCGATGCAGACCCGGGACGAGCTGTACGAAATCCTTGGATACCACGAATACGAACGCGCGCTGGACAAGCTCTTCGCGCCCGAGAGCGACCGCCTTTCGCCCGCCGAACGGGAGGAGTGACGACGATGTCCGAAGCGAAGCAGTTGGGCGGCGCCGGGCTGAGGGGACAGGTCGCGGGGAAGACCGCGCTTTCCACGGTAGGGAAACAGGGCTCGGGGCTCACCTACCGGGGATATGCGATCGAAGATCTGGCCGAGAACTGCACCTTCGAGGAGGTGGCCCACCTCCTCCTCCAGGGGCAGCTCCCGAAACCGCCCGAGCTCGCCGAGCTCGAGACCCGGCTGCGGTCCCTCCGCGAGTTGCCACGGTCCCTCCGCGAGGTGCTCGAGCGGATCCCGAGAGATGCCCACCCCATGGATGTCCTTCGAACGGGCTGCTCGTTTCTCGGCGACGTCGAGCCCGAGTCGGACTTCGACGGTCAGCTTCCGGCAGCGCTCCGTATGCTCGCCGTATTTCCGACGATCATCTGCTACTGGTACCGCTTCTCGCACGGCGGCGTGCGCGTCGAGCCGTCTGCGGAGGACCCTTCGATCGCGGCGCACTTCCTCAGAATGAGCAGCGGGCGTGAGCCGGACGAACGGCACGAGCGCGCAATGAACGTCTCGCTCATCCTCTATGCCGAGCACGAGTTCAATGCGTCAACGTTCGCGGCCCGGGTCTGCGCGTCCACGCTCTCCGACCTCCACAGCTGCATCACCGCGGCGATCGGTACGCTGAGAGGGCCGCTCCACGGGGGCGCCAACGAAGCGGCCATGGCGATGATCGAGCGCTTCCAAGACCCCGACAACGCAGAGGCCGCCCTCCTCGAGATGCTTCGGAGGAAGGAGAAGATCATGGGGTTCGGACACGCCGTGTACCGCGAGTCCGACCCCCGAAACGCGATCATCAGAGGATGGGCCGACAGGCTCGCCCGAACTCCTGCGCAGCGCCTCCTCTACGACGTCTCGGTGCGGTGCGAGGAAGTCATGTGGCGCGAGAAGAAGCTGTTCTGCAACGCCGACTTCTTCCATGCGAGCGCCTACAACTCGATGGGCATCCCGACGAAGCTCTTCACTCCGATCTTCGTCATGAGCCGGGTGGCCGGCTGGTGCGCCCACGTGTTCGAGCAGCGCGCGGACAACCGCATCATCCGCCCGAGCGCGGAATACATCGGGGAAGGGCCGCGGCGGGTCATCCCCATACACGAACGGGCGTCCGCATGACCGTCGAAACGAACGTCCGGCCCGAATACGACGCCGAGCTTCAGCAGATCGCGGATTACGTCCTGGACTATTCGATCGAGTCGTCGGAGGCGTGGACGACCGCGCGCTACTGCCTCATGGATGCGCTCGGATGCGCGATGCTCGCGCTCAAGGTGCCGGAATGTGCGAGGCTCCTGGGGCCGTTCGTGAAAGGGACGAAGGTCCCGAACGGGGCGCGCGTGCCGGGTACCGCTTACCGGCTCGACACTGTGAAGGCCGCGTGGGACATCGGAACGATGATCCGGTGGCTCGACTTCAACGACACGTGGCTCGCGGCCGAGTGGGGCCATCCGTCCGACAACCTGGGCGGAATCCTCGCGGTGGCGGATCATCTGTCGCGCCTCCGCGCGGCGCGAAAACGCCCGCCTCTGACGATGCGCACGGTCCTCGACGCGCTCATTCGGGCGTACGAGATCCAGGGGGTCCTCGCCCTCGAGAACTCGTTCAATCGGGTGGGCCTCGACCACGTGGTGCTCGTCAAAGTGGCTTCGGCTGCGGTGGTCGCGAAACTCCAGGGGGCGGACCGCGACCAGGTGCTCGCGGCACTGAGCCATGCCTGGGTGGACGGGCAGGCGCTTCGCACGTACCGCCACGCGCCGAACACCGGGCCCAGGAAGAGCTGGGCGGCGGGCGACGCTACGAGCCGCGCGGTGCATCTCGTCGATCTCGTGCTCCGCGGCGAGCCGGGAGTGCCCGGCGCGCTCACCGCGAAGAAGTGGGGGTTCTACGACGTCCTCTTCCGGAGGGCGAACGGGGCCTCAACGACGGACCGGGAGCCCGCGCGCTTCAGGTTCCAGCGTCCGTTCGGCACATACGTGGTCGAGAACATCCTCTTCAAGGTCCGCTATCCGGCGGAGTTTCACAGCCAGACGGCGTGCGAGGCGGCGGTCGCGCTCCATCCGCGGGTCCAGGGGCGCGTGCACGAGATCGAGCGGATCTCGGTCCGGACGCAGGAGTCCGCGATTCGCATCATCTCGAAGTCGGGGCCGCTCGCGAACCCCAGCGATCGGGACCACTGTCTCCAGTACATCATCACGGTAGGGCTGCTCTGGGGTGATCTGAACTCGCGCCATTACCGAACGCAGTGGCACGAGGCGCACCCTCTGATCGACGAGGTTCGCGCCAAGATCGACGTGAGGGAGGAGGCGAGGTATTCGAAGGAGTACCACGATCCCGACAAGCGCTCGATCGCGAACTCGGTGCAGGTCCATTTCACCGACGGGACGAGCACGGATCCCATCGAGATCGAATATCCGATCGGGCACCGCCGGCGCCGGGAGGAGAGCCTCGACGTGCTCCGCCAGAAGTTTGCGGACAGCCTAGAGCCCCACTTCCCGGTGAGACGCCGCCAACGTCTCGCGCGTCTATTCGACGATCCCGAGGAGTTGGAGCGGACCCCCGTACATCGCTTCATGAACCGGCTCGTCTTGGAGTAGTGCGATGACCCAAGGCACCCTCGCGGCCCCACCCCCCGGGACGCTCTCAGTCGCGACCCTGGACTCTGTGCAGCGGCGGGTGCTCTGGCTCGCCGTGAGCATGGTGCACCACGCGAACCGGGTCAGGGAGGTGCCTTCGGGCGTGAAGGTGGGGGGACATCAGGCTTCCTCCGCCTCGATGGTGAGCCTCATGTCGGCCCTCTATTTCGCGCATCTGCGGGCGGAGGACCGCGTCTCGGTGAAGCCCCACGCGGCTCCCGTGCTCCACGCGATTAACTACCTGCTCGGACAGCTCGATCGTCGCTACCTCACCGAGCTGCGGTCGTTCGGCGGGCTACAGAGCTACCCCAGCCGCATCAAGGATCCGGACCCCGTGGACTTCTCGACCGGCTCGGTCGGCATCGGAGCCACGAGCACGATCTGGAGCGCGCTCGCGCACCGCTACGTGTCCGATCATTTCAACGTGCCGCGCGCCGGGCGCCAGATCGCGTTGGTCGGCGACGCCGAGCTGGACGAAGGGGCCGTTTGGGAAGCCCTCGTCGACCCGATGATCTCGCGACTCGAGGAGGTGCTTTGGGTCGTGGACATCAATCGTCAGTCGCTCGACCGCGTCGTGCCGGACATCGCTGCCGGCCGGATCGCGCGCATGTTCGAGGCGGCGGGTTGGCACTGCATCACGGTCAAATACGGCTCGCGGCTCCGCGAGGTATTCTCTCGCCCGGGTGGGGTCGGCCTCCGGGCTCGGATCGACGCCATGTCGAACGAGGAGTACCAGAGGCTTCTCGTGGCCGATGCCGCCGAGCTGCGGGAGCGGATCCCGGGAGAGGGTGCGTCTGCCCGCGATGTGAAGCGGGTCGCGTCGGATCTCGACGACCGGGAGCTCGTCGCCCTCGTTCGTGACCTCGGAGGGCATGACCTCGCCGACTTGATCGGGGCGTTCCGAGAGGCAGACTCGGTCTCCGATCGTCCATCGGTGATCTTCGCATACACGCTGAAGGGGTGGCGACTTCCGGTTGAAGGCCACCCGGGTAACCACTCCGCCCTCCTTACCGACGATCAGTGGAGGCGGCTCGCGGTCGACCTCGAGGCGAACGCGGACGATCCTTGGGCGCCCTTCGAGCCAGAGAGCGACGGGGACCGGCTATGCAAAGAGGCGGCCGGCCGGCTCGCGCGCACGGAGCCGGAGTTTCGGTCGATTCCGGCGGTCCCCCTGGAGCTCGCGAGGACTCACCGCGGCTCGCAATCGACTCAGCAGGCGTTCGGCCGCTTCTTCAACGACCTGGGACGCGAGGCCCCTGAGATCGCGAAACACGTCGTCACGGTCAGCCCCGACGTCGCGTCCTCGACGAACTTGGGTGGATGGCTCAACCGCGTGGGGGTCTGGAATCTGCGGGAACGCCACGACTGGTTCGAGGGCGATGCCCAGTCGCTCGTGCATTGGCGGGAGAGCGGCCAAGGCCAACACATCGAGCTCGGAATCGCGGAGGGAAACCTGGTAGGTTTGCTCGGGGAGCTGGGCCTCACCTGGGCCAGGGACGGCCAGCCGATTCTGCCGATCGGGACGCTCTACGACCCATTCGTGAACCGGGCGCTCGAGCCGTGGTCCTTCGGGATCTACTCCGGCGGGCAGTCGATCCTGGTCGGCACTCCCTCGGGTGTGACGCTCGCCCCGGAAGGGGGCGCGCACCAGTCGATCATCACCCCGTCGGTGGGTCTCGAGCAGCCGGGCTGCGTCTGCTGGGAACCGGCCTTCGGTCAGGACTTCGAGTGGGCACTGCTCCACGCCTTCTCCCAACTGGGCCGGCCCGGAGGCGTTTCGGCCTACTTCCGCCTCTCGACTCGTCCCATTGATCAGGCCCTCGCAGCCATCCCCGAAGATCCGGTGAGCAAGTCGGCTCGCCGCGATGAGGTGCTTTCTGGGGGCTACCGCTTACGCGAAGCGAAGGGGCCTGTCGCCGTGACCCTGGTGGGGGTGGGCGCCATCATGCCTGAGGTCATCGCGGCGGCGGAAGAGCTCGCGAGCGGAGGCATTGCGGCGGAGGTGATTTGCCTCACTTCGCCGGGCCTCGTATTTCAGGCGCTTCAGGCGAGGCAGGGCCTGCTCAGGGCCGACTATCGGGTCTTGGACGAGCTGTTCCCCGCAGCGCGAGCCGCCCCGATCGTGACAGTGATGGATGGACACCCTCACACGCTCGCGTTCCTCGGCGCCGTTCGGGCGATGCCGATCGCCTCGCTGGGGGTGAGCGACTTCGGACAATCCGGTGACGTGCAGGACCTCTACGAGTATTTCGGGATCGACGTGGACACGATCGTCGGCGCCGCCCTCGACCTGATCCAGTCGTAGCCGGTCTCGTCCTCCATGATGGACCCGGCTCGGCGGGTCGCGTCGGCGCTCTCGGCCTTGGGTCCGGTCGCGCCCGACCCCGTGACGCTCTTCGTTGGGAGGGTCGAGAGGTCGGACGTCCCCTATATGGTGCGGCAGATCGGGATCTCCGGCTCCGGGGCGGACCCCGATGTGGTGCTCGACCTCCGCGCGGCGGACGCGCTTCGACTCCGTCCGCTGTTCCCTGAGCATGCGTTCTATGTTCCCTCCGACGGGCTGATTTCCGAAGAAGCGGCGAGGGCGCGGCGCGGCCGCTTTCATATCGTGCACCGACTCACCGGCCGTCGCGCCGAGGTGCACGTCGCGACCGACGACCCGCTCTTCGAGTGGGCGTTCTCACGTCGCGTGCGCTACGCCGGGGAGGTGACGGACGTCTGGCTCGCGCCTGTTGAATACGCGGTGTTGAGGGCCCTCGAGAGCCACCGGGAGACCGGGTCCGACGCCGACGCGCAACGTGTCGCCGCGCTCGTTCGTTCGAGCCGACGCGACCTCGACTACGTGGAGCTCGGTCGTTGGATGGGAAGGCTCGCGCGCGAGCCCTAGCGCTCGATCAGCATTCGGGACGCTCTGCCGACGCCCGATCGGGTCAGCGCACGACCCGAGCCTCCAACTCGAAACAGTGCCGGCCGGCCGGGTGACTCCAGAAGGCCGTCGGCGCCCGGAGGGCGGGGTCGGACGCATCTCGGTCGAACGTCGCGCACAGCTGGTAGAAGTCCCCGTCGATGACGCGGTATTCGTAGGGCGCGAGGGTGCCCGGGTCCATCGTGTTCACCTGGGTACGCGGATCCCTCGAGAGCTCTTCGAGAGAAGCGGGAAGGACGCTGTCCGCCTGGAACGAGAAATCGACCGCGGCCGTGATGCTTTGGAGGTCCGAGATCCGGCCGGCGTCCAGCTGCTCCAAGCGGCCTCGGGCCGGCGATCCCACGATGACGATCCCCGCGACCACGGACACGAGGGTCACGGCGGCTGCCACGGCCAGAATGCGAGTGCCGAGGGAATCTCTCATGCGATCCGCTCCGTTTCGTCGCGCCGAAGGTCGGAGAGGTAGTACACGAACGCGGCCCCGGAGATGACGGCAACCGTCAGTGACTTGAGAAGGAACCGGAGCGTGGTCTCGCCTCCAAGGAAGTTGTAGACGAGGCTGGTCGCATCCCCGATGAGGACGCTCGCGGTAACGGCGAGAGTCATGTACGTGAGCCAACGGCGCACGGGAGAAGATCGTTTCACGGGCGACGCCTCGATCGCTCGTGCGTTCTTCCACGCGCTTCGGAGGAAGACCGGCGTCGTCACCACCAGGGCCGCGATGGACCAGCGAATGGCCCCCCTGATCGCCTCCGTCTGAAAGGGCTGCGAGAGCGGGTCCGGGAGGGCCAGATTGATGAACTGGAAGAGCAGGCGTCCGAGGCTGAACGCAGCCACGTAGAGGGTTCCGAAAAGAATCAGGTATTCGAAAGCCTCGCGGGCCGAGAGGGAAGGGCGCGGGCGGGGAACCGCGATCGGAAATTCGACCTCGGAAAAGGAGCCGAGAGCCAAATCGACCTCGTCGGGAGACCACCCCGCCTGGAGTAGGACGTCGCGGGTGCGGGCCCTCGATTCGCCCCGGTTGAGCGCATCCCGGACGAACCCGGTGAGATCTTCGTTCTTCGCCATTGTGGAACTATGTGGTCAGGTTCCTGCCGCGGCTACTCGGCACGATTTGCACGGGCATCGCCGCCATGCGGCGGAACAGGCGAATGTCTCCCACCAGAGGCCACCAATCGTAGAGGAAGATTTCGAGCGGCCGCCACATGGCCACCCAACCGCCGATCTCGAGCGTACCACCGAGGGCCCTCCTCACGCCGGAGTCGTCCGTTCCTGAGAGGAGGAGCTCCCCCACCGCGAGCGAGAACGCGAGGGCGGCGAGCGCGATCACGAGGCTCACCCGACCCACGCGAAACAGCTTTCGCAGCTGCCGCCCGGTCACTTGCCCACGTTGGTCGAAGAATGCTCGGATGGCCTCGACAGCGTTTCTCTGCTCCTCGTCCGTGGCCGGTCCTTCGAGGTGGATCACCAGAGATAGAGGCGTCTTCGTGGGCACTTCGCTCCCCCACGAAACGATGAACTCACTAACGCTGGGGTGGAGGTCCTTGCTCGCGGGAGGCGATGGATCCATGGGATCGAAGAGCTGACGGAGCTCCGGGACGCGGAGCTGGATCTCGCCTCCCGGATGCCGGCCGGGGCCGCGGGACGGGTGATCGCTTGCGGGTTCCATGTATGATGTCTCCGAGGAGGTAAAGCGTGCCGGAGCACGATGCGAGGTCCAGAGCGGGCGAAGCGTGGCCGGAGCTGCCGTACGCGGCTTGGAAGGACACGCTTGAGACGCTCCATCTATGGGCGCAGATCGTCGGCAAGACGCGGCTCGCGTCGTCGCCCTGGATGAACCACCAGTGGCACGTGACGCTGTACGTCAGCGCGCGCGGCTTCACGACCTCCCTCATTCCCTATGGACGGTCGGCCTTCCAGATCGACATGGACTTCGTCGATCACCGAGTCACCGTCGCGAGGGACAGCGGCGCGCTCCGGGTCATCGGGCTATACCCCCGCTCCGTCGCGGACTTCTATGCCGAGTTCACCGCGCGGATGCGGGAGCTCGACCTGCGCGTCCCCATTCACTCCGTCCCGAACGAGATCGCGGGGGCGATTCCGTTCCCCGAGGACCACGTCCACGCCTCGTACGACCCCGAATACGCCACGAGGTGCTGGCGAATACTGCTCGCTTCCCACCGCGTCTTCACTGAATTCCGCGCGGGCTATCGCGGGAAGAGCAGCCCGGTCCACCTGTTCTGGGGGAGCTTCGATTTGGCGGTCACCCGATTCAACGGCCGGCGGGCTCCCCCGCACCCCGGCGGCATCGTGGGACTTCCGGACTGGGTGTCGCGTGAAGCCTATTCGCACGAGGTGAGCAGCGCGGGCTTCTGGCCCGGGGGCGAGACCCATCCGCACCCCATGTTCTATTCCTACGCCTACCCGTCACCGGCGGGGTTCGCCGACCGGCAGGTCCAGCCGCCGGAGGCCGGCTGGAACCCAGACTTCGGCGAGTTCGTCCTGCCTTATGAGGCGATGCGCCGCGCCGACGACCCCGAGCGGAGCCTGATGGCGTTCCTCACGTCGACCTACGAGACCGCCGCCGACCTCGGCGGCTGGAATCGATCCGAGCTCGAGTGGGGCGTGGGCGAACGACCGAGGCGAGGCTCGATCTTCGACCCCCCCGACGGCGCGCCCCGGTAGAGTAACCGGCCGCGCTCGTCCTCCGCTCCTCTTGACTATCTAAAGGAGCGTGCCGCACTCTTCTGTAGTCCATCAAAAGGAGTGGGGCATGGGATCGGATCGGTCGGATCTACTTCAGGGCACCCTCGAGCTGCTCACCCTGCGAGTCCTTTCCTTCGGGCCGATGCACGGCTGGGGACTCGCGCAGCGCCTCGAGCAGATGTCCGGCGACGTCTTCTCGGTGAACCAGGGGTCGCTCTATCCCGCCCTGCAGCGGATGAAGCGAAAGGGCTGGATCCGGTCCGAGTGGCGGACCACCGAAAACAATCGGCGCGCCCGGTACTACGAGCTGACCCCCGCGGGCGATAGGCAGCTCACGCATGAACGGGCGGAGTGGGAGCGGACTTCACGTGCCGTAGACGGTGTCCTGGACTGGGGCGGAAGCTTCGCATGAGGCTCGTTTCTGAGATCGCTTCGCGGATCCGGAGCCTTCGCAGTCTGCTGACCGGTCAAGGGGAGGATCTCGAGCTCGAGGAGGAGATCCGTTTCCACCTCGATCGAGAAACGGAGAAGAACCTCGCGGCGGGACTGGACCCGCGGGAGGCACGCCGGCGCGCCGCCCTGAAGTTCGGTGGGGAAGACCGCATGAAGGAGAGGACGCGGGAGGCGCGTGGCATCGGGTTCTTGGAGGATGTCCTCCGGGACCTCCGGGTCGCGGGGCGATCGCTCTCGAGGTCACCCGGGTTCGCGCTGACCATCGTGCTCACGCTCGCGGCCGGCACTGGGGCAGCCGTCGCGATTTTCTCCGTGGCGAACGGGGTCCTGCTCCGCCCGCTCCCCTACAGCGAGCCGGACGAGGTCGTGACCGTGTGGGCGAGCTGGGACAACTTCCCCGACAGGACTTGGCTGTCCGTACCGGAGTACCAACTCTTCCATCAAGAGAACCGCACGCTGGAGGATCTCGCGATCTACACCACGAGCTCGACCACTTTTACCTCTCCAGAAAACCCAGAATGGGTCGGCTCGGCCACCGTGACCCCCAACACGTTCGAGCTGCTCGGGATTGTACCGGCGGTCGGTCGGGTATTCAGCTGGGACGAGGCCCGCGAGCCGACGACGGCGGGGGTCCTTATCGCCTACTCGACCTGGGTCCGTCGCTACGGGGCCGATTCCTCCGTCGTGGGACGGGTGGTCGAGATCGACGGAATCCGGCGTTCGATCCTCGGCGTCCTTCCGGAGGGATTCGTGCTACCGGTGGACTATGCCTCCACGTCGCCGAGCGAAGTCTACTTCCCGCAGTTCGTGGACCTGGACGCGCCGGCTCCCGACCTGGCGGGTGGTGGGAGCCACAGCCACTACGGGGTGGGCCGACTTCGGGACGATTTCTCGGCCGAAGATGCCCAGGCGGACTTCGATCGCATGATGGGACTCGTGGAACCCGTCGGGCTCTACAGCTCCGAGCGCCGCTTCGCACCTCGTGTGTACCCAGCTCACACGGACATCGTGGGTTCCGCGCGGACGACCATCTTGGTGCTCCTCGGCGCTGTCGGCCTTCTCCTTCTGATCGCGTGCGGGAACGCCGCGAACCTGCTTCTCGCCCGCTCGGAGGTTCGCGTCGGCGAAGTGGCTCTCCGCACCGCTCTCGGTGCTGGCCGAGGGCGCATCGTGCGGCAGCTTCTCACTGAGAGCCTTCTGCTCGCGGCACTCGGGGGCGGGTTGGGATTCGCCGTTGCCTGGGCAGGTGTGGGAGCCCTTCTGGCGATCGACCCTAATGCGGTCCCTCGCACGGCGGACGTGCAGATCGACGCGGCGGTGATCCTGTTTGTCCTGGCCGCGGTGATCGGGACGGCGCTCGCATTCGGGCTCGTGCCCGCGCTCCGCGTCGCCCGGTCGGGGCTCGCCGTACGGCTCCGCGACGCGGGCCGGCGGGGATTCGGCCCCGTCGGTTCCGGTCGCCTGCAGAGCTTTCTCGTAACAGCCCAGGTGGCTATGGCGGTCGTCCTGCTGACCGCCTCCGGTCTCATGATGAAGTCCTTCGTCGCTCTCCTCGAGGTCGATCCCGGCTTTGGCGCGGAGAACGTGTTGACACTCAGGATCACCGCGCCGGCCGGCCGCTATGCCGACGCCGAAGGCGTCGCCCGCTTCTACGACGAGCTCCAACGACGGGTCAGGGACCTCCCGGGCGTTGCCTCCGTTGGGGCCATCCGGCTCCTCCCCCTCGGGACGGTGATGGGCACCTCGAACTTCCGCCCGCTCGACTACGTGCCCGCGCTGAACGAGGGCACGCAAGCCGAGTGGCAGTGGGCAACGCCCGGCTATTTCGAAACGGCAG
>Ga0326597_10011595_pt1 | contig 11667 bp, 11 predicted proteins | sample RVTome_12_FD_203789 | JGI IMG/M metagenome (GOLD analysis project Ga0326597, IMG submission 203789) | Soil microbial communities from uranium-contaminated site in the Upper Colorado River Basin, Wyoming, United States - RVT100D185 | ecosystem: Environmental > Terrestrial > Soil > Contaminated >...
TTTGCGCCGGGCCCGACTCTATGGAGTCCGGGAGCGGGTGCTGGAGGTGACGATGATCACGGGTGACGGGAGGCTCATCCGGAGTGGTGGCCGGGTGGTCAAGAACGTCACCGGGTACGACCTGCATCGGCTGGCGGTGGGTGCATTTGGCGCGCTTGGTGTGATTGTCTCGGTCTGCGTCAAGCTCTGGCCCACCCCACCGGCTGCCGCCACGGTGGTGATAGACGATCTGGAGATGGCCGATGTCATCGCCAGGCCATTGGCAGTGCTCGACGACAACGGGCAGAAGAAGGTGTATATCTGGGGCACCGAGCGAGAGGTGGAGTCGCTGATGAGCCGGCTGAACGGTGATGCGACGCCCGACCTCGATTGGCCTGAGGATCCAGAGGGCACCTGGCGGTGGTCCCTACGCGTCCCGCCGGCGTTGACCGGGGCTGCGGTATCCCGTCTCCCCGGTAAGTGGCGCTACCTGGCTATTCATGGTGTTGGTGATGTGCGCGCCGCATCCGCGACTCCTCTCGGAGCCGAGGACCTGAGGTCTTGGGCCGAATCGGTGGGCGGCCATCTGGTGGTGACCAAAGGCATACCCGACGTGTTCGACCCGTGGGGGTCACTCCTCCCTCCGGGGCTCGACATCCAGCGCCGCCTCATCGCCGAGTTCGACCCCCGGCGTGTCATCAACCCGGGGCGTCTCCCCGGAGGCCTGTGATGGGCTGGGTCACCGAGCACCACCCGACGACCGACGAGCTGAACGCATGTGTTCAATGCGGGCTTTGCCTCCCCGTGTGCCCCACATTCCGGCTGACCGGACGGGAGACGGCGTCGCCACGTGGTCGTCTCCAAGCCATGTCCGCGGTCAGCGCCGGCGTGGTCGAAGTCGACGAGGCGTTTGCATCGATCATCGACTTCTGTCTCGGGTGTCGTGCCTGTGAGCCGGTGTGTCCCGGCCTGGTTCCGTACGGGCGGGCTTTGGAGGGCACCAGGGCCGAGATCGCTGCCCAGCTGCCGGGTCGCGAGCGTCAACGGCGCTGGGCCGTGGGCACCGCCCTGGGATCGAGGAGATTGATGCGTCTGGCCGGCTTTGGCGTGTCGATGGCTCAGACCTTTGGTCTCCTGGGCCTCGCCCCCAAGAAGTATCGGCGGGTGAGCAACGGTCTGCGCTCTTTGCGCGATCGAGGCGACTCGGTCGTCGGCGATGTTGTGGGCCCGGGTGATATCGGGATCATCGGTCTGCTGGCCGGATGCGTCCAGGATGAGTGGTTCCGGCCGGTGAACCGGGCGGCGGTGCAGCTGCTGGGCATGGCCGGGTATCGGGTGGTGGTGCCGGAACGCCAGACCTGTTGCGGCGCCCTGGCCGCGCATGACGGCAAAGCCGCCGCGGCCGCGAGGTATCAGGCACGCAATTTCGACGTTTTTGGTGGATTCGACCAGCTCATCGCGACCGCCGCCGGCTGCTCGGCCCATCTGGCCGGTTACCGGTGGCCCGGTCATTCCCCCGAGACGTTGGACGTCACCGTGGCGGTCGCCCGGGCGATAGAGGCCGGGCGGCTGCCCCGGTCGGACATCGCCAAAGGTGACATCGCCATTCAGGACCCGTGTCATCTACGTCACGCGCAGAGGGTGATCCGAGAGCCGAGGTTGATCCTCGAAGCGGCTGGATACAGGGTCGTGGAGATCGACGATGACGGTCTGTGCTGTGGCGCCGCGGGGCTCTACACGGTCCTCCAGCCAGAGGCGTCGGAGCGGTTGGGAGCCCAGAAGGCGGACCAGGTTCGCTCGGTCGGCACGACCAGGGTCGCCACGGCGAATCCGGGTTGTGAGATGCAGCTGCGAAGCCACTTGGGGATCGACTACGAGATCAGGCATCCGATCGAGTGGTACCTCGGCTCGTTGACCGATGAGGGGCTCGTCTGAGCGTTATGGTCGAATCGTGACGGACACACATTCGACCCCTGCGTTGGTCAAGCGTTATGCCATCCTCGGGTACGGGACGATCGGGACGATGGGCGACGTCGGTCTGATGGTCCTGGGAAGTCTTCTCGTCGGGCTCTCCATCGCCGTGCTGCTCGAAGGCTTCGGCATCGTCGACGCGATCACCGAGGAGCTCTCGACCGGAGCCACCTTGATCTCGGCGATCGTCCTCGCCGTCGTCGGGCTCTTCTGCCTGGGTGTGGCGTCCGAGGGCCCGTTGGGGCGGGGTAGGCAGCTGGTCGGGTTTCAGCCATGGGAGATAGGAATCGGGCGGACACTCGCCGTATTCGTTGCCGGGCTCCTCGGCTTGCTCGTCTATCAGCTGATCACCGGGGCGCTCGACGGTGTGCCCATCCCCGTGGTCAAAGGTGTCGAAGGGATCCGAGCCGTCAGCGTGGCCGGCATGACCGTCATGCCACTGCTCGGGGTGCCTCTCTCACTCCTGGCCCGCTTGGCCCCTGATCCCTACGCCTGGGCTCGCCCGGCCGACATCCCGATCATGTTCGTGGTGTGGACCGTGGGGACGATGGTCATCCTCTAGACCCAGAAACTCAACCTGAGGTTGCACGACCTCCATAGAGGTCAGACTGCATCGAGAAGAGCCGCCTACACAGCCAGGGCGTAGACCAGCACCTCACGTGGCTCACTTCCGGCCCGGGTGAGTGCTTCCAATGTCCACGGGAGGTTGGGCAGCTTGACGTCCATCCCCTCCACACCACGCTCGGCAGCATGGTCCAAGAGCCCGTCGAGAAGGCCGAGGATGTCGTCGGGCGTCGTGGCCACCCAGGCGGTCCGCAGCCAGTCGGCGGCGGGTTGATCGACGATGACCCAGCCCGCGGTCGACTGGAGCAAGTTACCCGTCGCCACCGCCGCCGTCAGGTCCTCGGGTCGTGCGGTCCTCCACTGCCAGCCGATGGCGATCAGCTCCCTGCCGGATAGGGAGAGGTCACCGGCTGCCCAGAACAGCCATGCCGCCGAGGCATCCGATCCCGGGACCCTGCGCAGCTTGAAACGCTCGTCACAACGATGGTTGGCATCAATGGTGAGCTCGGCGTGGATCCAACTCGAAACCACGCGGTATCCCAATCCCTTCACCTGTGAATTGGCCGCTTCGTTGTCCCTCTCGGTTGCCAGCCGGACGACCCGTGCCCCCTGTTCCCTGGCCCAGGCCACTCCCGCGCGATTCAGCGCTGTGCCCATGCCGGACCGGCGATAGTCAGGGTGAACCCGCGCTCCCTCCATCCAGCCTTCTGTGGCGGATAGCATGGTCACGTGGGCAATTGCTTTGGGGTCGCCCTCTTCATCGACACAGACAAGGACCTCGGAGATGTCCGACTCCAGCCATCCGGGCAGACGCTCCGGCACGTAGTCACCCCACTCGAAGGTGTCGGTGGTCCAGGAGACGATCGAGTCGATGTCCTCTGAGCGCGCCGATCTCACGGTGAATCCCATCGTTACATCCGGTCGGGCACCTCGATGCCCAGCAAGTGGAGAAGGGTCGCGAGGGCAGACCCGGTCCACTCTGCCAGGGCGAGCCACGACCCACGGCGAGCCGGGTCGGTCTCGGTGAGGATGTGGCACTGGCCGTAGAAGCGATTCCACTGCCCGGCCAACGAGTGGGCGTACTCAGCGACGTGATTCGGGGCGCGTAGATCGATGCTCCGATCGATGACTTCTGGGAAGCGGAACAGCTCGAGAGCCAGGTCACGTTCCACCGCGACGCTCGGGGCGATGATCGGGCCCGGCTCGAGCCCTCGTTCCGACGCCTTGCGAAGTATCGACTTGCTCCTCACCGCGGCATATTGGATGTATGGCCCGGTCTTGCCCTCGAACGAGCTGAAGCGCTCGAGGTCGAAGACGTAATCCGAGGAGCGATTGTTGATCAGGTCGCCGAACTTGAGGGCGGCCACTCCGACCTGTGCCGCGATCTGGTCCCGCTCCTCATCGGGATAGCCCACCGCGATGTGGGCCTCATCGATACGTTTCCGGGCGGCCGTCTTGACCATGTCGATGACGTCGCCGAGCCTGACCACGCCACCCTCACGGGTCCTGAATGGCTTGCCTCCTGGAGAGTTCATGGTGCCGAAGTCGATGTGCTCCATCCGGACGTCGTCGCCGACGATGCCGGCTTTGCGGGCTGCCCGGAACACTTGCGTGAAGTGGTCGCCTTGCCGCCGGTCCACCACGTAGAGCATCAGATCAACCCCGAGGTCGTTCGCCCTCATCTCGACCGTGGCGAGATCGGTCGTCGAGTAGAGGAATCCGCCGGCCGAGGAGCGGATGATCAGCGGCGCCCACTCCTTGTTGTCGTCGGGCAAGTCGACGCGGATGATCAGGGCACCATCGGACACTTCTGTGACCCCGCCCGACTCCAGCCCCTCCACCAGTGGGTTGAGACGGTCTGCGACGTCGGACTCCCCGTACCAGAGGTCGAATTCGACACCGAGTGCTGCGAAGTCCGTCCGCTGGGATTGCTCCGACACGGCTTTCATCCGCCGCCAAATCGATCGCGCCTCCTCGTCCCCCTGCTGAAGACGCACCGTCATCTCACGTGCCCGGTCGGCGAAGGTCTCGTCGGCCTCCGCGCGCGCCGAGGCGTCCGGGTAGATGCGCTGGAGGTCGTCGAGAGTGATCTGGTCCGGGTCGATTCCATCGTCACCCACCGCCGTTATCAGCAGTCCCATCTGAAATCCCCAGTCACCGAAGTGGGGATCGCGAATGACGCGGTGACCGGCAAAGGCGAAGAGACGCGCCAGCGAGTCGCCGATGATCGTTGCTCTGAGATGACCGACATGCATCGCCTTGGCCACATTGGGCCCGGCGTAGTCGACGAGGACGGTGAGTGGGTCGTCAGCCTTCCGGTGCCCGAGATGGTCGTCTCCGGAGGTGCTGTTGGCCCACTCGGCCAGCGCCTCGTCGGTGAGGTCGAGGTTTATGAACCCGGGCCCGGCGACGTCCGCAGATTGGATCTCGGGGTTCGTGCTCAGGGCCGCGGCAACCTGCGCGGCGATTTCCCGTGGCGGCCTGCCCGCTCGCCTGGCCGCCGCCATGGCGCCGTTGCATTGGTACTGGGCGAGCTCGCGCCGTTGGGAAGGAAGCACCTCGCCGAGGTCGGCGGGCAGGCCGAGGTCGACGAATGCCTTCCCCGCTAACTCGGACAGATGGGACTGCAACGACATTGGCGGGCAGGTTAGGTGAGGCCCGTACTCGACCCGTTCTTCGAGAGGAAGGTCACATGACGGCGAGGATGGCGCCCATCAGTGCATACCCGATCAGGGTGTACGGGCCGTTGATCGGCATCAGCTTCGGGTTCTCGGAGCCGAACATGCGGTTCACCACGCTGGTCGTGCCAATGAAGCCGACGGCGACGACCAGACCGAGGACGATTCCATCCCAGACGTCGTCGGCGCCGATCGCGGTGGAGATGAGGCCGAGGGCGATGGCGGCGACGAACCAGCCGACGAAATTGACCACCAAGGCCGCCGCCGGCGGAGTCGCCGGCTCGTCGGGGACTCCGAGGGCGGTCCGATACTGCTTGCCAAACAAGAGGTTTGAGTACCAGATCGCCCCCAGCACGAAGTAGGCGGCCGCAGCCACCAGGACGGCGAGCCAGTTCAGCTCATCGAATGCGTCGAGAATCACGGATTTCCTCCTCTTGCGACGTCGAGAAGCTATCCAACTCGACTCCGGGGTGAAGCCCCAAACTCTGTTCGCAGAGCTGAGGAAGAGATCAGTACTTGGCCAGCTCCTGGGCCTTCTCCACGATCGAGTCGGCGGTCGGGTAGAGCGTGTTCTCGAGCGACCCGGCGTAAGGCATCAGGGGGACGTCCGGCAAGGCGTACCTTTTTACTGGTGCGTCGAGCCACTCGAAGGTCTTGTCGGCGATCTGGGCCGCAACCTCGGCTCCGTACCCGACGAATTCGTTGTCCTCGTGTATGACCAGGGCCCGGGACGTCTTCTTGATCGATGATTCGATCGTGGGCCAGTCCAGGGGCTTCAACGAACGGAGGTCGATCAACTCCGGGCTGATGCCGAGCTCTTCGAGCAATGGCACCGCAGCCATGGCGAAATGGGCCATCGCCCCATAGGCGATCATCGTCAGATCCGTGCCGGCATGGCGTATGGCGGCCCTTCCCAGCGGCACCTTGTACTCACCTTCGGGGTATGGCCCCTTCGCCAGCCGATACAGCTTCTTGGGCTCCAGCATGAGCACCGGATCGGGGTCTTCGACCGCGGAGTGGAGGAGGCCCTTGGCGTCGGCAGGTGTCGAGGGGACGACCACCTTGAGACCCGGGACGTGTGCGTAGTACGACTCGATCGACTGGGAGTGGTACTGGGCGCCGTGGATGCCTGCCCCATATGGGGTGCGTATCACGATGGGCACGTTCCAGCGCCCGTTCGAGCGATAGCTGACCCGGGCGGCCTCGGAGACGATCTGGTTGAAGGCGGGATGGATGTAGTCGGCGAACTGGATCTCGGGCAGGACCTTGAATCCGGTGGCAGACATCCCGATCGCACAACCGACGATGGAGGATTCCGAGATGGGAGTGTTGAAGCACCGCTCGGGGCCGAACCGATCGGTGAGGCCCTCGGTCGCCTTGAAGACTCCTCCCTTGCGACGGGCCACGTCCTCACCAAACAGGACGGCGTCATCGTGTTGTTCGAAGATCTCATGCAGTGCCCGATTGATGGCGGTGATGAGGTTGACGGTTTCACCCTCCGGGACCGGCTCGGGCTCGGTCGCGGCGGGACCGGGCTCGATCACCCGGGCGTAGACCCGACTGGTGGGGTCGTCGGGGGGAGGAGCAGCCTCTGCCTCGTCTACGGCCTTGGCCAGGTTCTCGACAACCGCTGCGTCCAGCTCCTCCTCCTCGGCCTCGCTGAGAAGGCGGTTCTCGATCAAGTAGGACTTCAGCCGTCTCAGCGGGTCCTTCTTCCTCCACCGTTCGACCTCCTCCCGGCTCCGGTAGAGGGTGTCGTTGTCGTCTGAGGTGTGGGCGTAGTAGCGGTAGGTCTCGGCCTCGATGAGCGTCGGCCCCTCCCCGGCACGCGCCCTGGCCACCGCGGCTCTCATGGTGGCGAGCACCTCGAAGGCGTCGTTCCCGTCGATCACGTGACCGGGAAAGCCATATCCGGGTGCCCGATCGGCGACGCGCCCCGCCACCCCCTCGTTGGTCGGCACCGAGATGGCGTACTGGTTGTTCTCGATCACACAAATGAGTGGCAGCTTGTGGATGCCGGCCCAGTTCATCGCCTCGTGCCAGTCCCCCTCCGAAGTAGCGCCTTCACCGCCGTAGACGACGACCACACCGCCGGTCTCCTTCGTCTTGAGACCGTGGGCAATGCCTGCGGCGTGGGGGAATTGCGTGCCGATCACAGATGATTGAGTGAAGACGTTCCGGTCGGGGTCGGACCAGTGACTGGGAAGCTGACGCCCTCCCGACGACGGATCATCCCGTTTGGCGAACACGCCCAGGAAGACCTCGAGGGGGGTGAAACCCCAGGCGAGGCCGACACCCATGTCGCGGTAATAGGGCAGGATCCAGTCCTTATCGGTGTCGAGGGCGAACACCGACGCCACCTGGACCGCTTCGTGACCCGACGAGCCGAGGACGAAGGCTGCCCGGCCCTGGCGCTGCAACGCCCACATCCGGTCGTCCACCCGGCGGGTCAGCAGCATGAGCCGATACATCTCGATGACCTGGGCATCACTCAGCCCGAGGCTGCGATGGTCGAGATTCGCCACGCTCTGCACCCCGTCAGTTCCGATCGTCACCACTGCGTCGGAAGCGACGCAGGTCGCCGATGTTGCGGATCCGGTCGTCGGCGACCATGACGGCGGCCTCATTGGGGTTGACCCCGTTTTCGTCGGCGGTCTCGAGAATGCGCGTCGTGGCGTCGAAGATCGAATCGACACGATGCAGGGCTCGTGTCCTGGAATAGCCGTGCAGCTCGTCGTAGACGTTGATGAGGCCACCGGCGTTGACGACGAAGTCTGGAGCGTAGAGGATGCCACGCGCCGCAATCCGTTTGGCGTCCTCGTCTGTGGCCAGCTGGTTGTTGGCGCTCCCCAGCACGGCCTGGCAATTGAGTTGGGGGATGGTCGTCTCGCTGAGCCCCGCCCCCAGTGCGCACGGTGAGAAGAAATCACAGTCGACCCGATAGATCTCGTCCTGTTCGACCGGCTTGACGCCGAAGTTCTCGACGGCTGCGTTGATGGCAGGCTCGTAGGCGTCGGTGATGATCACTTCGGCGCGAGCCTCCACCAGTAGCTGGACGAACGCCGATCCCACCTTGCCCACCCCCTGGACGGCGAAGCGACGACCGGCGACATCCGCGTCGCCCCACAACCTCTGGGCCACGGCGCGGGTTGCCGCATACAGGCCGCGAGCGGTGACGGGCGATGGGTCGCCCGACCCGCCGAGGGCGATCGAGTTACCCAGCGCCCAACGAGTCTCACGTCGAACCACGTCCATGTCGAGTGTGGTGGTGCCCACGTCTTCGGCCGTGATGTATCGGCCCTGCAGCGAGTCGACGATGCGGCCGTAGGCGCGGAAGAGGCGCTCCGACTTGTCCTCTCGGGGGTCGCCGATGATCACGGCCTTGCCCCCTCCCAGATCGAGGCCGGCGGCGGCGGCCTTGTAGGTCATTCCCTTGGAGAGACGCAGCACATCGTGGATCGCCGCTTCCTCGGATTCGTATGGAAAAAAACGAGTCCCGCCTAAGGCGGGACCCAATGCCGTGCTGTGTATGGCAATAATCGTCTTGAGGCCAGATACCTTGTCGTAGCCATAGAGGATCTGTTCGTGGCCCTCGATGGCTACCGCGTCGAATACACCCAAGGTCTGACCTCCTGAGCTCTCAAAAAGGGTACGGCCCAGATCTTACCGGCGATGCCGGCCTTGCGCCTCAGCGAATTGTCGGCCGAGGTGTGCCAGGATGACCGCATGACCAAGGCGGCATTCCTGAGGGTGTACTCGCCGGAGGGCTCTGGCTCCAACGATCCGGTGCCAGGATTCGTTCGCATCTACGGGATGCTCTCCGAGGACGAGGGGGACGGTCATTGGACCGTGGAATGGGATGGTCGACGTCTCGTCTGCCCGCGCAACCTCCGGCTCCGGGTGTTGGAGTCGACCGTCGCCTTTGCCAACGCGTTCCGGGGCCTTGGGGCCGGCCTGATCCCGGAAGGAGCGGCGCAGGCGGCCGACGCCGAGCTCAAGGCCTACCACCGGACCCATCCTGAGCACCGATCTCACATCCTCACCTCTGCCTGGCATGTGCCGGTGCGATGGTTCACCCTGTTCGACCCCTCCGAGAAAGAGGTCTACGAAGGCCCGATGGGGCCACGGCTTCGCTTCAGGGCCGACATCGACAATGCACGGGCTCGGGTTCGGCGGGCCTATGAGACCCTCGTCAAGCTCGCTGTCTTTGTCGGGCCGGCCCAGGAGTTGAATCACGTGCTCGAGTGGTTGAGCCCCTTCCCTTCCGGGTCGATGGTCGAGCTCGACTACGCCGCGGTCTCGGAGCTGTTCGATCCCCAGGAGCTCGTCTTCGACGACTCCTGTGAGCAGGTCAACCAGTCACTCGACGCACTGGCGGCCGGGGACATGATCCGGGCCGGTGAGTGTTACGGCCGGGTAGTGACCCGTTGGGCACCTGCCTTCTCCGTTACGTTCAGCAACTAGCCCTGTACATCAGAAAGCACTAAGCGGTGGTCGAGGCCGCGCGTCACGTAGGTTCAGCCGGTGCCGTGGATCGAGGCTCCACACGAAGACGACTGGGACGAAGACCTGGCGGCGCTCAGGGATGAGGTCATCGATCACACCCACCGGCGTGTCGATTGGATCATGAGGATCCATGCCCTCGACGCGGGGAGCCTCAACGCCCACAACGTCTTGTATCGCCAGGCGATGAGGGGGACGAGGTCGCTTCGAAGAGTGGAGCGGGAGATGATCGCCTTGATCGTGTCCGATGCCAATGAATGCCACTACTGAGTGGTCCATCACCGGCGCGGGCTGCGCCGGCTGCTCCGGGACGATCTCCTCGCCGAGGCGATCGAGAGGCAATTCGAGACGGCCGACATCTCGGAGAAGCGAAAGCGGATGCTGCGATATGCATTGAAGCTGACACGTGCCCCGGCAACGATTGACGAGGCCGATGTCGAGGGTCTGAGAGAGGTCGGGTTCAGTGATCGGGACATCCTCCACATCGCCGAGGTGACTGCCTATTACGCCTATGCGAATCGGATTGCCGATGGCCTGGGCATCCCGTTGGAGGACTGGATATCGGATTGAGCTTCAGGTACTTCGCCTATGGCTCGAACATGTGGCCACCACAGATACGCAGCCGATGTCCTTCGGCGCGCCTCGTCGAGACAGCCTCGATTCCCGGGTGGGCCCCTGTGTATGACAAGCCCTCGACCGACGGATCGGCCAAACTCAACATCCGGCCGATTCCAGGTGCGTTCACCAATGGTGTCGTCTATGAGATCGATGACTCCGAGCGTCGGGCCCTCGACGAGGCAGAGCCGCGGTACCGGGCGACCCATGTGAACATCAGTGGTAGGGAGACGCTGACTTACACCTACGAGGGTGAGCCAACCCGGGCGATGCCGTATGACTGGTATGTCGCCACCGTGATCGCCGGTGCCCGGCGCCACGAGATCCCGGTCGACGGGCTCGAGACTGGCACCGTCCCCGACCCGATTGCCGCAGAGGTGAGACCCGCCACCGAGGAGGATCTGAGCTCGATGCAGGCTGTGCTGTCCGATGGGCTCGCCTTTGGCGGCGAGCGTTACTACGTCCACCCCGGTGACCTCGCATGGTGGATGTACCACGCCGACCCGAGGGCGACAGGTCGAGTGTCGTACTGGATGCAGGGCGGGGATGGGTTCGCGGTCATCGACTCGAGCGATCCGAGCGAGATAAGCGCGTTTACCCGCCCTGGCCGTCCCTTGATGCCACTGGTGAGGTGGTCACAACGACGTCTGGGGGTCAGGGGCGAGCTCGGCTGGGTGTCTGATGATGACGCGGACCTGGTGGCCAATCTCACCAGAGAGGGGCTCGGGCCCGTCTCCACATACCGGAGCTATGAATGGGACCTGGACGGCAAACCGATACCCGAGCCGGCTGTTCCCGACGGATGGGCGCTCCGCCACGTCAGAGACGAATCGGAGGCTAACTCGCGGCGGGCTGCAAGCCATGCGGCGTTCGAGTCGACCATGGATCCCTTGACGCATCTGGACCGCTATCTCGGATTCATGCGGTCACCCGTCTACGACCCGGAGCGCGATCTGATCGCCGTCGCACCGGATGGCGCCATCGTCTCGTTCATGGTCTGGTGGCCCGATGCGTCCGGCATCGCCCAGATCGAGCCGTTTGGCACGCACCCCGACTTTCACCGAAAGGGTGTCGGGCGTGCCCTGATCCACTATGGGTTGCGTCGGATGAGGGCTGCCGGCATGCGTCTCGCCAGGGTGTGCACCGATGACGACCGGTTGGCCACCGCCTTCTACGAGAGTGTCGGATTCGATGACGTGGGGCGTCTGCGCTGGTGGGCGAGGGTGTAGATTCACTGCTGCAATCGGGGGCGGGGCAAAGGAATGATCATGTTGAATCAACTCAGGACGCTCGATGGTGGAGCGACGGCGATCTCGAACGAGGACGTGGACACGCTCAGAGAGGGCATCAGCGGGGC
>Ga0326597_10011596_pt1 | contig 11667 bp, 13 predicted proteins | sample RVTome_12_FD_203789 | JGI IMG/M metagenome (GOLD analysis project Ga0326597, IMG submission 203789) | Soil microbial communities from uranium-contaminated site in the Upper Colorado River Basin, Wyoming, United States - RVT100D185 | ecosystem: Environmental > Terrestrial > Soil > Contaminated >...
GCCATCGTGATGTGGTGCGTCGGCGTCTCGGCGCGCGGCAGCTTGAATTTGAGGTCCTTGCGCAGGGTCAGCCGGAACGAGCCGCTGAGCGCGGTTTCGAGCGCGGTGATGCAGACTTCGCCGTCGCCCTGGACGCCGTGCCCGTCGCCGACCGAGAACAGCGCGCCCGGCGCCCAGACCGGCAGGTAGAGCGTTGTCCCGGCGACCAGCTCCTTCAAATCCATGTTGCCGCCGAACTCGCGCGGCTGGATCGAGCTGCACGCGCCGTAGGCCGGCGGCGGCGCCACACCCATGACCCCGAAAAACGGCGCCAGTTCGATCTCCATCCCGATCGGCAACATCGCCACGCCGCGCTGGCGGTCGATGCCGCTGTGCCAGATCTTCGTCATCGGGAAATCTTCGGGAAGGGTGCCGACGAGCGGGCGGATCCTCGTATAGCCCCAGTTCTGCCGCGGCTCGATCGACAGAATGTCGATCTGCAAGACGTCGCCCGGTGCGGCGCCTTCGACCGCCACCGGTCCGGTCAGGATGTGCGCGCCGAGGCGCGGGGTCACCGCCTCATGGATCGCGCGGTGATCCGCCAGGATCTCGAAGCCGGGATCCGACGGCAGAATGTCGCGGCCGCCCGAGACGCAATCGACGGAGACCGTGTCGCCCGAGGCGACGGTGACGACCGGCGGCAGCGCCGAATCGAAAAACCCCCAATGACAATGCGCCGGCTGGCACGCCACGGTGTGATGCTGCGACATCGCTTTCCCCTCCCGCAAATCAAGGAGCCGTGATAAGCGGCCACAGACCGGGGCCGCCGGCCGCCGCGATGCGCCGCCCGAGCGTGGCGGCCCAATAGGTCTCGTCGCCGAACTCGTCGCGCCACGACCACAGGCGCCGGCTCAGGTGGTGCAACGAATATTCCTCGGTAAACCCGATCGCGCCGTGCACCTGATGCGCGATCTCGGCGACCGTGCCGGCCGCCTCGCCGGCCCGGATCTTCGCCGCGGCGACCGCGAATTCGGCCGAGGCGCGCCCCTCGGCGACACTGAGCGCGGCGCTTTCGACGGCGACGAAGGCGGCTGCCGCCTCTTCGGCAAGCAAGGCAAGCTGCTGCTGGATCGCCTGGAACTTGCCGATCGGCCGGCCGAACTGCACCCGGTCGTTGGCGTAGCGCGTCGCGAGGTCGAGCGCGGCTTCCATCGCCCCAGCCATCTGCGCCGCGCGCATCAGCGCCCCGATGCCGCGCACGACATCGGCTGAGACCGCGTTCGGGAGCGGCACCGTCTGCGCCGCGTCGATCGCGATCAGTACGTCGCGGGCCTCGCCGGCGAGGCTCGCGCTATGCTCGAAGCGCAGCTGCTCGCGGCTCGCGAACCGAAGCGACGAGCCGGAGACGATGGCGACCGCGTCCGCCGCGCCGCCCCACGGCACGACGACCGGCTCGTCGGGTGTGACCGCCGCAACCGACAGCGCGCCGGCGGGGGCGTCGATACCGGCAGCGGCGCACAGCCAGCGCGTCAGCATCGTCTCGGGCAGCGGCATCGGCGCCGCGTGGTGGCCGGCCGCGCGCAGGATCGCGACCGCCTCGACCATGCCGGCCGGGCCTTCGGCCAGCACGTCGAGATAACCGGCATCTGTCACCGCGTTCCACAGCGAGGCCGGCCAGGCGCCGCGCTCGGCCTCGGCCAGCACTTGCGGCGATACATGGTCGCCGAACAGGCGCATCGCGCTGTCGTAGAGGATCGTGTCGCGCATCCGGCGCTCCTCAGCGCAGCCCGAGCCCGCGGGCGATGATGCCGCGCAGGATCTCGCGGGTGCCGCCGCGCAGTGTCCAGGACGGCGCATGCAATATGGCCTCGGCGAGGGCCGCCTCGAAGCGGTCGGCCGGCTGGCCACGGCAGCGCCGGGTCAGCCGGCGCGCCCGCTCGGGGATGCCGCGCTCGTAGGCGCCGCCGAGATCCTTGACGAGAGCGGCTTCGAGGTTCGGGGTCTCGCCAACCTGCAGCATGCCGGCAACCGACAGCGACATCTGGCGCAAGGTCCACAAATTCGCGCCGATCCGGCCGAGCGCCTCGGCCAATGCCGGCTCGGGGTCCGTTCCGGCACGGTCGACCAGGCCGACCAGCACCTGATGCGAGGACAGGAACCGCTCGGGGCCGCTGCGCTCGAAGGCAAGCTCGCTGGTCACCTGACGCCAGCCGTCGCCCTCGCTGCCGACCAGCCGGCTGCTCGGGACGAACACGCGGTCGAGCACGATCTCGTTGAAATCGTGCTCGCCTGCGAGGTTGCGGATCGGCCGGATCGTCACCCCCGGCGCCGTCAGCTCGACGATCAGCTGCGACAGCCCGGCATGGCGGTTTTTCGGATCGAGCGGCGCGGTGCGCACCAGCGTGATCGCATAGTGCGATTCGTGCGCGTAGCTGGTCCACACCTTGGCGCCGGTGACCTCGTAGCCGCCGCAGACCGGCGTCGCGCGGGTGCGGATCGAGGCGAGGTCGGAGCCGGAATCGGGTTCGCTCATACCGATCGCGAAAAAGATCTCGCCGCGGCAGATGCCGGGCAGAAACGTCTCGCGCTGCTCCTCGCTGCCGTAGCGCAGCAATAGCGGCCCGCTTTGCCGGTCGGCGATCCAGTGGCACCCGACCGGCGCGCCGGCCGCGAGCAGTTCCTCGGTCACGGTGTAGCGTTCGAGAAAGCTGCGCTCACCGCCGCCGTAGCGCTTCGGCCAGGTCATGCCGATCCAGCCGCGCCCGCCGAGACGGCGGCTGAAATCGGCGGCGCGGTGCACGGCGAAATCGCTGTTCTGGGTCCAGCGCCCGGCGGCCAACTCCTCGGCGATAAAGGCGCGGACCTGTTGGCGCAGCGCCCCGCACTCGGGCGGCAACTCGACCGGATCGAAACGGAACGGGGTGCTCATGGCCGAACCATACAGGCAGCGCCGGGCTTACACCAAGGCTCGGAACCGGGCCGGGCTCAATATCACGGGGTCGAGGCCGGCGGCGGCGATGTCGGCCGGCAGCCGGCTCTCGCCAATCAGCGCGGCGGTGCAGCGCGCCAGCCCCGCTCAGTAGAGGCGGGTGCGGTAGCTCTCGGCGGTGTAGCGCTCGCTTTCCTCGGCCGACCTCCCGTCGCCGATCTGCTCGGCGATGATGCGGCCGAGGGAGGGGAAATCGGAGTGCTTGAGCTGCTTCGCCGGGTTCCACAGATCGGAGCGGATCAGCGCCTTGCCGCAGTGGAAATAGACTTCCTCGGCGGTGACGAGGATGCCGCTGCGCGGCGCCTTGCCGTTGACGGCGCAGGCTTCGAGCAGCGCCGGGTCGGTGGTGATGCGGGCGCGGCCGTTGATCCGCAGCGTCTCGCGCAGCCCGGGCACGAAAAAGATCAGCCCGACCCCGGGGCTGGCCAGCACGTTCGAGATCGTATCGACCCGGTTGTTGCCGAGCCGGTCCGGGATCAGCAGGGTCTCGTCGTCGAGCACGCGGACAAAGCCCGGCGCGTCGCCCTTTGGCGACGCATCGACCCGCCCAGCAGGGTCGGCCGAGGCGATGACGAGGAACGGCGACAGCTCGATAAACGCCCGCGAATGCTTTTCGAGACGCGGCAATTGCTTTTTGACCGCGCGCTCGTGCGGCTCGCCGTAAAGCTCGCGGATCTCGCCGATGTCCTCGATAATGTCCACTCTCGCCTCCTGTCGCAGACCGCGCCTACTATGCACGATCGACAGGCGAACCTCCAGGCGGAGAAGCGCGCGATGGCTGTTATGGTAGCCCGAGAGGCTCGCCCGGACGGGGGGTATGTGGCGCGCGTCACGATCGACAACGCCGCCAAGCTCAATACGCTCAACCGGGCGCTGACGGTCGAGATCGTCGAGACCATCAAATCGCTCGAGGACGATTCGGCGCTGCGCCTGGTGATCCTGACCGGCGCCGGCGAGCGCGCTTTTGTCGGCGGCGCCGACATCACGGAGCTGGCGATTCTCGACCAGGAAACGGCGCGCGATTTCATTACGCTGGTGCATCGCTGCTGCGACGGGTTTCGCCGGCTGGCGGTGCCGGTCATCGCGCGCATCGACGGATACGCGCTCGGCGCCGGGCTCGAACTGGCCGCCGCCTGCGATCTGCGCGTGGCCAGCGAGCGCGCGATGTTCGGCATGCCCGAGATCCTGGTCGGTGTCCCGTCGGTCATCGAGGCGGCGCTCTTGCCGCGGCTGATCGGCAATGGCCGGGCCCGGCGGCTGTTGCTGACCGCCGAGACGATCGGCGCGGCCGAAGCGCTCGACTGGGGGCTGGTCGATGCAGTGGCGCCGCCGGACCGGCTCGACGAGGCGGTCGAGCGTTTTGCCGCCGCGATCCTCGCCGGCGGGCCGCGCGCCGTGCGGCTGCAAAAGGAGCTGATCCTCGACTGGGAAGATCTGTCGGCCAGCGCCGCGATCGCGCGCGGGATCGATGCCTTCGCCGAGGCCTATCGGACCGACGAGCCGCGCCGCATGGCGACCGCGCGCCTCGCCGAGATGCGGGCGCGGCGTTCCACGCGCTCGCCCGGGCAACGCTGATGCCGCAGAAGCCGACCCGGCCCGGTGCGCGCGCCGGGCTTTCCGAGATGGCGGGCGCGCCGCCGCATTACTACGGGCACCGCGACCGGCTGCGCCAGCGACTGCTCGATGCCGGGGCCGAGAGCTTGCCCGATTACGAGCTGCTGGAGGTACTGCTGTTCGCCAACGATGCGCGCCGGGACGTCAAGCCGCTCGCCAAGGCGCTGCTCGACCGTTTCGGCGGGTTTCCCGAGGTAGTGAGCGCCGAACCCGACGCGCTGCGCGCCGCCGGGCTGCGCGAGCCGGCGATCGCGGTGCTGAAATCGGTGCGCGAGGCGGCGCTGCGGCTGGCCAAGGCCGAACTGCGCGAGCGCCCGCTGATCGGCTCGTGGGACCGGCTGATCGGGTATTGCAACGCCCACATCGCCTACGGCCAGGTCGAGGAGTTTCACCTGCTCTTTCTCGACCGCAAGAACGCGCTGATCGCGCACGAGCGGCAGCAGCGCGGCACGGTCGATCACACGCCGGTCTATACCCGCGAGGTCGTCAAGCGCGCGCTCGAACTCAGCGCCTCGGCGCTGATCCTGGTGCACAACCACCCCTCGGGCGATCCGACCCCGTCCAAGGCCGACATCGCGGTCACGCTCGACATCGTCAAGGCGGCAAAGCCGCTCGGGGTGACGGTCCACGACCACATCATCATCGGGCGCGGCCGCCACACCAGCCTGCGCGATCTCGGTCTGTTGGGGGTGTGAATGCCTCTGATCCCGCTCAGCTTGGCCAGTCTTCCCGTCCGGCGTGGCTGGGCTTGACCGGCTTGACCCGGCATCTCATAGACCCGCGGCTGACACGCCGGCGTTTGCCAGTCGGATCAGGCGACCCCGTACTGCTTGAACCAGGCGAGCATCCGCGCCCAGCCGTCTTTCGCCGCATCGGCCCGATAGCTCGGCCGGTAGTCGGCGTGGAAGGCGTGCGGCGCATCCGGATAGACGTGATACTCGCAGGTCTTGCCGGCGGCCTTGCACGCCGCCTGCCGCTTCTCGATCGCCGCCTGCGGCAGGCTTTGGTCGGCGCCTCCGTACAACGACAGGACCGGGCATTTCAGCTCGGCTGCGATGTCGACGGGGTTTTTCGGGATGATTTCGCTGGGCCTGCGGTCGGACCCATACCATGACACGGCCGCCTTCAAGCCCGGCTGGTGCGCCGCGTACATCCATGTCGCCCAGCCGCCCCAGCAGAACCCGGTCACCCCGAGCCTGGTCGTGTCGGCCTTGCCCGACGCCCGGGCGTACGCGACCGCCGCATCGAGATCGGAGAGGACCTGATCGGTCGGCGTCTTCATCACGATCTTTTGGATAATCTCCTGATTGTCCTTCATCTCGGCCGGGTTGCCCTGCCGCGCATACAACTCGGGAGCGACCGCGAGGTACCCCGCTTTTGCCAAGCGGCGGCAGACGTCCTTGATGTGTTCGTGAACGCCCCAGATTTCATGGATGACGAGCACGGTCGGAAACGGCCCGCCCGTGTCGGGCATCGCGCGGAAGGCCGGGATTTGCCCGTCCTTCTCACCGGCACCCTGACCTCGCCGGCTTCCAGCCCGGCGGCATCGGTCGTGATCACCGTCTGCGCGGCGATCGGCTGCACCGAAAGCGCGAACCCGGTTGCCAGCGACGTCATCACAAAGCCGCGCCGCGACCACTCGCTCGCGGGAAGCAGACCCTGCGCACGCTCAACGAGATCCACGGCACTCTCCTCGGCAAGGAATGGCGAGATTTGCGGGCGATACCTCGTCGTCAACGGGTCACGGAGCACGCTAACCGGCGCGGCGCGCCGCCGCGGTTGCGATGCGCTTCTTGAGCCTGCGGATCTCGGGCGACAGGCGGCTGTCGGGCATGCCGCGCAGATACGCGTCGATACCGCCGTTTTTCTCGATCGTGCGGATCGCGGCCGCACTGAGCCGCAGGCGCACCGGCCCGAGCGTGTCCGACAGCAGCGACAGGGTCTGCAAGTTCGGCAGAAAACGGCGCTTGGTCTTGATGTTGGAGTGGCTGACGTTATGGCCGACCTGGACACCCTTGCCGGACACGGGGCATTTGCGGGCCATGCGGCCACCTCTTTCGACAGACGATAATGACGCGCGTCGCGCGGCCTGTTCGAGCCGCGCGTTGCCGGTTTCTATGCCGCGCCGCGCCCGGGGTCAAGCGCCCGCGGGAGCCTCGGCCTCTGTCGTCGGCCTGCCAGGCGAGGGACTGGACTATCCGACGCCGCGATCCGTTAGGATGGCAATCGACGCGCGACATCGGACAGGAGCATCGATCATGAAGACGCTTGGCATCGCCGCTCTGTGCTTTGCGCTTGCGGTTCCGCTCGGCGCGGCGGCGGCGGATCCGCCCTGGAAGGAGAAGGGCGGCAAGGGCGGCGAGTACAAGGTCGAGTACGACGACGGAAACTGCAAGGTCGAGCGGAAATGGGGGAAGAAGGGGGACTACAAGGAGGAGATCAAGTGCCGCGGCATGCGTCGCCCCCCAGGCCATCACGACCTCGGGCCCGGCGGCCCGCCCGGTTTCGGGCAAGGCGGACCTCCGGGGTACTACGGCTACGGCTATCGCTAGCGCATCGCCGCGGCCCGGCGGGTTATACGCTGCCGGCGCCGCGCTCGTACCAGCCGCGGCTGCGCAGCACGAGCCACACGACCGACAGCATCACCGGCACCTCGACCAGGACGCCGACGACGGTCGCCAGCGCCGCCCCCGACCGGAAGCCGAACAGCGCGATCGCCGCGGCGACCGCCAGCTCGAAGAAATTGGAGGCGCCGATCAGCGCCGACGGGCAGGCGACATTGTGCGCCACCCGCAGCGCGCGGTTGAGGCCGTAGGCGAGCCCGGCATTCAGGTAGACCTGGATCACGATCGGCACCGCTAACAGTACGATGACCAGCGGCTGGCGCACGATCTCCTCGCCCTGGAAGCCGAACAGCAGCACCAGCGTCGCGAGCAGCGCCGCGAGCGAGACCGGCTGCAGCCGCCGCATCGTCCGCGCGAACAGCGCCTCGCCGCCGCGCGCCAGCAGCGAGCGCCGCCACAGCTGCGCCGCGATGACCGGCACGACGATATAGAGCACGACCGACAGGAACAGCGTCGCCCACGGCACGACAATCGCCGACAGCCCCAACAGCAGGCCGACAATCGGAGCGAACGCGAACACCATGATCGTGTCGTTGAGCGCGACCTGGCTCAGCGTGAAATTGGGGTCGCCGTCGGTCAGGTTCGACCACACGAACACCATCGCGGTGCACGGCGCCGCCGCCAGGATGATCAGCCCGGCGATATAGCTCTCGATCTGCGCTTCGGGCAGCAATGGCCGGAACAACAGGCCAATGAACAGCCAGCCGAGCAAGGCCATGCTGAACGGCTTGACCAGCCAGTTGATCCCCACCGTGACCGCGATGCCGCGCCATGCCTCGGCGACCCGGTGCAGCGCGCCGAAATCGACCTTGACCAGCATCGGCACGATCATCAGCCAGACCAGCACCGCGACCGGGATGTTGACCTGCGCCACGGTCATGCGGCCGAGGGCCTGGAACGGCTCCGGCGCGAGCCGCCCGAGCGCGATGCCGGCAACAATGCACAGCGCCACCCACAAGGTCAGGTAGCGCTCGAACGCGCCGAGCCCGGGCCGCGCCGGGCGCCGGGCCGTAGCGGCATAGGAGGTCATCGTTCAGCGAGCGGGCTTGCGCGCCTCGACCGAGGCGGAGGCGACGTGGTTTTCGATGCCGCGGCCGGGCGCCCAGGTGGCGATCAGCTCGCGGCTTTCCGGCTTCACTGCGACCCGCACATCGACAAAGCCGGCTTCGGCAAGCCAAGCCTCTACCTGACCTACCGCGGCCGCGCCGGCGATGCAGCCGCACAGCAGGCTCGGATCGGTGGCGAGTTCGTCTGACAGCGGCGCGATGTTGACGACATCGGAGATCGCGATGCGCCCGCCGGGCTTCAGCACCCGGAACGCCTCGCAGTAGACCTGCGCCTTGTCCGGCACCAGGTTGATGACGCAGTTCGAGATCACGACATCGGCCGTGTTGTCGGGGACCGGCAGGTGCTCGATCTCGCCGAGCCGGAACTCGACATTGCCGGCCCCGAGTGCGGCGGCGTTGTCGCGCGCCTTCTTCAGCATCTCGTGGGTCATGTCGACGCCGATCACCCGGCCGGTCGAGCCCACCATCTGCGCCGCGAGAAAACAGTCGAACCCGGCGCCGCTGCCCAGATCGACGACGGTTTCGCCCGGCCTCAGCGCGGCGATCGCCTGCGGGTTGCCGCAGCCAAGCCCGAGATTGGCCCCCTCGGGCACCGCGGCGATCTCCGCCTCGGAGTATCCCATCCGCAGCGTCTTTTCATCGACGCTCGGAGCGGTCGCCGGCCCGCAACAGGACGCGGCGGCGGGAGCGCGGCAGTCCGCAACGGCGGCGGTGGCGGCGGCGGCGATGCTGCCGTAGCGGGCGCGCACGAGATCCTTCTGTTCAGCGGCATCCATCGGCTTTCTCCTCGGCTGGCAAATCGGCGGGGGTGCAGAACGGCGCGCAAGGCTCGCCGCGGCCGCAGCAGTTTTCGGTCAGATAGGCGAGCAGCGCGTTCATCGTCTCGTATTCGGCGGCGTAGATCAGCTGCCGGCCGAGCCGCCGCTGGGTCACGAGGCCGGCGTGCAGCAGCTGCTGCAGATGAAACGACAGCGACGACGGTGCCACCCCGAGCTGCTCGGCGATTGCGCCGGCCGGCAACCCCTCCGCCCCGTGCGCCACGAGCAATCGGTACAGCTCGATCCGGGTTTCCTGCGCGAGCGCGCCGAGCGCGGAAATCGCGCGATGCTGGTCCATGCCTACGCTTCGATCGTTCGACAAAGATCAAAATACGCGCCCAGCGCAGCCCTGTCAATCGATATTTCGTGAACTATCGAACAAAGCGGATCGGGCAAGCCTCACTCGGCCCTGGCTTCGCCGGCCAAACGAATTTTTGTCAGAGATCGAGCACCAGCACCTCGCCCTTGGCGCGGGAGCAGCAGATCAGGAGGTGCGTCTTGCGGGCGATGTCGCCCAGGATCGGGTCGCGGTGGTCGGGCTCGCCCTCGAGATAACGGGTCAGGCAGGCGCCGCAATAGCCGAGCTCGCACGAGGAGCGGGTGTCGACCCCGTGCCGGCGCAGCACGTCGAGGATCGACTCGCCCGGCGGCACCTCGTACTCGCCGCCGCTCCGGGCGAGCCGCACCCGGAACGGCCGGTCGTCGTCGAGCCGCGCCGGCGGCGTCGCGCCAGGGCCCGAAAAATATTCGCAATGCACCGTGCCGGCTGGCCAATGCGCCGACGCCGCGGCGGCGGCCGCCATCATGCCGGCCGGCCCGCAATAGTAGAGATGGGTGCCGGGCTGCGGGTCGCGCAGCAAGGCGGCGATGTCGAGCCCCTTCGCCGGGTCCCCACCGTCATAGTGGAAGACGACCTTGCCCATCGCGGCGAGCGGCTCAAGCTCCTCGCGGAAGGCGGTGCGCTCCGGCGAGCGCGTGCAGTAATAGAGGCGGAACTCGGCGCGGCGGCGCTTCAGCTCGGCGACCATCGCCATGATCGGGGTGATCCCGATGCCGCCGGCCAGTAGCAGATGGCGCTCGGCGTCCGGGGCGAGCGGAAAATGGTTGCGCGGCAGCGACACCTCGACCGGATCGCCGACCCGCAATTCGTCGTGCAGCCGGCGCGAGCCTTCCCCGAGCTTGTCGCGCAGCACGGCGATGCAGTAGCGGCGCCGCTCGGCCGGGTCGTTCCACAGCGAATAGTCGCGCCACAGGCTCTCGCCGAGCCGCACCCCGATATGCGCCCCGGCCTCGAAGCGCGGCAGGTCGCGCCCGTTCGGATCGACGAGTTCGTAGCCGTTGATGTCCTCGGCCAGATAGGTGATCGAACGGAGCCGCAGGCGCATTTTCAAAATTACCAGATCGGCGTCGTACCCGCCCGCTCTCACAGCCCCGGGGGCTTGGTGACCTGGAAGCTCTGCCTTACCTCCATGCGGCGGATCCACGGCCGCAGGCCCGGGCGCTCGGCGAGCAGCGCTTCGCCCTCCGGCACCCGGCCGAGATAGTAGAGCAGCGGGATGACCATCAGGTCCGCCAGGCTGATCCGCTCGCCGGCGAGATAGGGCTGCTCGCCCATCAGCCGCGCGATCTCCGACAGGCAGAGCCGGGTGCGCGGCAGCGCGGCGGCGACCGCCGCCTCGTCGACCGGCAGGCCGAGCCGCGGCGCCAGGATGCGGTTGAACACGATCCCGGCCGCGATGGCTCGCCAGGCATAGGCGTCGACGATGCCCATGATCTGGTTCATCCGCGCGAACTGGTGCAGATCGGTCGGCTGCAATGGCGAGACCGGGAAGCCCTCGTCGATGTAGCGCAGGATCGCCTGCGTTTCGTACAGGGCGAACCCGTCATGCTCGAACGCCGGCACCTTGGCGAACGGATGGCGCGACAGATGCGGCTGCTCGCGATGGGCGCCGAACGGCACGTCGACGAGCTCGTGCGCGACGCCCTTCTCGGCCAGCGCGAGGCGCGTGCTCCATACGTATGTGCTGGCTGCCGGACCATAGACGATCGGCCGCGCCATCCCGGTCCTCCCCTTGCGTTCGCGAGCGCGCTCGCAGAGTGTCAAGCCAACCCACCCGCGGTCAAGCCGGCCGGAGCCGTCGCTTAGGCATCGCTACGACCGCCCGCCGCACGGCAGCGGCTGGTGCACCGGCAGGTCCGGCATCTGCCGCAGGATGAAGGCGGCGCGGCGGCGCACCGCCGGGCCTGGATTGCGTGCCGAGCGATCGAGCGGATCCGGCAGCACGGCGGCCAGGCGCGCCGCCTCGTCGCTGCCGAGCGTACTCGCCGTCTTGCCGAAATAGTGCTTGGCGGCAGCCTCGGCGCCATAGATGCCGGGGCCCCACTCGACGATGTTGAGGTAGGTCTCGATGATTCTCTCCTTGCTCCAGGCCAGCTCGATCCACGCCGTGAACCAGGCTTCGAGCGCCTTGCGCGCCCAGTCGCGTCCCGGCCACAGGAACAGGTTCTTCGCCGTCTGCATCGAGATCGTGCTGGCGCCGAGCAGCCTGCCCCGCCCGTTTTGATACCGCTCCCAC
>Ga0326597_10011597_pt1 | contig 11667 bp, 9 predicted proteins | sample RVTome_12_FD_203789 | JGI IMG/M metagenome (GOLD analysis project Ga0326597, IMG submission 203789) | Soil microbial communities from uranium-contaminated site in the Upper Colorado River Basin, Wyoming, United States - RVT100D185 | ecosystem: Environmental > Terrestrial > Soil > Contaminated >...
GCCGAAAGCCAGCAGGCCGGCGGCCACCCCGCCGAGCACCAGGTATTTCAGTCCCGCCTCGGCGCTTTGCACCGAATCCCGATGGAAGGCGATTAATACGTACAAGGCCAGGGTGAAGGACTCCAATGCGAGAAACAGCCCCGCCAGGGAACTGCTGGCGGAAAGGAGCGCCATGCCGGCCGCGGCAAAGAGCAGCAGGGCACTGTATTCGCCCGCAGGCAGTCGGCGATTGGCGATATAGCGCGGCGACAGGGCCAGGGTTGCGGCAGCGGTCAGGGACCAGAGGACGGTGAAAAAGCGGGCATAGGGTCCGGCACTGAACAGCTGCGCGACCTCTGTTACGGGCGGATTCAGCACCACGGCGGCCAGGGCGGCGGCCAGGGCGACCAGAGCGCCTGCGCCGACCGGCCAGGGTTTATCACCGGCAAAGGGCGCCGCCAGCAGCAGGAACGTGGCGCCGGCCAGGAGAATCAAAAGAGGGGTCAGGGCGATCAGTTCCGCAGCGGTCATGGCAGGCCCCCGTTCAAACTTAACAGCGAAGAGCCTTCAAGCAGAATCCCGGCCGAGTTGCGAAGCGGTTCGAGGAAGGTTTCCGGATAGACTCCAAGCCACACCACCAGGATCGCCAGGGGCACCAGAACCAGTCCTTCCCGCAGGGAAAGATCGGGTAACGGGCCGCTGTCTCCGGCAGGTCCCCAGATGACCCCCTGCACCATGCGCAGCATGTAGGCCGCCGCCAGGATCAGACCGCCGAGCGCCAGGGCTCCCCACCAGGGACGGACCACAAACACGCCCAGCAGGATGAGGATTTCGCCGGCGAAGTTGTTCAGTCCCGGCAGGCCCAGGGTCGCCATGGCGAAGAGCAGGAACAGCCCCGACAAGAGGGGCAGGCGACCCCACAGGCCGCCCAGTTCGCCGAGCAGGCGGCTGCCGGTTCGACCTTCGTAAAGGGCGACCATGATGAACAGGGCTCCGGTGGTCAGGCCGTGGTTGAGCATCTGCAGCATGCTGCCGGTCACGGCGGTGGGATGCCAGGAGGTCAGGCCGAGGACGATGAAACCGAGATGGGCTACCGAAGCGTAGGCCACGAGCCGTTTGAGATCGTTCTGGACAAAGGCGATCCAGCCGGCATAGAGGATGCCGAGCAGGGCCAGGGTCGCCAGCAAGGGCAGGCTGGCCCGGGCCTGATCGGGGAACAGGGGGAAAGCGAACCGGATCAGGCCGAAGACCCCGGTTTTGGCCAATACCCCGGCCAATAGCAGGGTGGCGGCCAGCGGTGCGGCGCTGTAGGCATCGGGTTGCCAGCGGTGCAACGGCACCACCGGCATCTTGATCAGAAAAGCCAGCAGGAAGGCGCCGTACAGCCAGGGGGCCAGTTCGGGCGGGATTTGGGTACCCTTCAACGCGGCCAGGGCGAAGGTGAACTCCCCGGTCTGCTGGCCGTGCAACACGTAGAGACCGATGATCGCCAGCAGCATCAGCAGGCTGCCGGTCAGGGAAAAGAGGAAGAATTTTACGGCGGCGGCCACCCGCTGTTCCTTCCCCCAGATGCCGATGACGAAGAAAAGGGGGATGAGCATGACCTCCCAGCAGATGTAGAACAAAATCAGGTCGAGAGCCAGAAAAACGCCGACAATCCCGGTTGTGGACAGGAGCAGCAAGGCGAAATAGGCCGGCGGCCGTTGTTCCTCCCGCCACGAGATCAGCACCGCCGCCACCAGCAGCAGGCCGGTAAGCATGATCATGAGCAATGACAGGCCGTCCATGCCGAGGGTGAGGCGGATGCCGAACCGGTCGATCCAGGGGTAATCCTCGAAGGCCAGCCAGGGGGTTGTCCCCTGCGGCAGGGTCAGGAAAAGTCCGATGGCGACCAGCAGCACCAGCACCGCCGTAATCAGGGCGGTCCAGCGTCCGGCGGCGTTTCGTCGTCCGCAAAGGCCGCACAGCAGAGCCCCGGCCAGGGGCAGGGCCAGCAGCAGGGAAAGCCAGGGAATGAGGGAGATGTTGGTTGTCATCGCATCCATCACAATTAGATTGACTGCAGCAGAACCCAGACCATGATAGCGCCCAGACCGAAGGCCATGGCGGTCAGATAGTGGCCCAGACGACCGCTGGTCAGCCGCCGCAGTTGCTGGCCGAAGCCCTCACAGGAGCGGGCCGCCAGAAAAACACCACCTTCCAGTAGCCGTTCGTCCACCATCGTGGACCAGAATCGGGCGATCGCCCGGAAAGGACCGAGCAGCAGGGTTTCGATGGCCCGGTCCGCCTGCCAGCCTTTGAGGAAAAAAGTCCCCGAGGTACCGACCGGGCGCGGTTCCGGTTTCCCGGCGTACCGCCAGCGTGCCCAGAGCAAACCCGCCAGGCTCAATCCGGCGGCGGTCAGTCCGAGGGCCAGTTCCAGCCCGTGACCGGCCTCACCCTCCGCGATGAGCGGCGCGGAAAGTACACCCTCTAGCCATTGGTTGCCGCCCCAGGCGGCCGGCAGGTTGAGCAAGCCGCCGGAGAGTCCCGCCAGGGCCAGCGGTACCAGAGTCCAGAGCATGGAAGACGGCAGATGATGGGCTTCGCCGGGGATACTGTTGCGCGCCGGACCGACCAGGTAGATCAGGCGGAAGGAGTACATGGCGGTCAACAGGGCGGTCAGCAGTCCCAGCAGGCCGAGAACCTGGTAGAAGGTGCCCCCCCGGGCGAAGCTTGCCAGCAGGATCGCGTCCTTGGAGAAGAATCCGCCCGTCAGGGGAATGCCGGCCAAACAGAGAATCCCCGCCAGCAGGGGCCAGAAGACCCATGGCGCCCTGCGGGCCAGGCCGCCCAGTTTGAACAGGTCCATCTCGCCGGCGGCCAGGTGGATGATCCCCCCGGCGGCCATGAACAGCAGGGCCTTGAAAAAGGCATGGGTCAGCAGGTGAAACATCGCCCCTGTGACCGTCCCGGCCCCTACGGCCAGGAACATGTAGCCGATCTGGCTCATGGTCGAGTAGGCCAGCAGCCGTTTGATATCCCGTTGCGCCAAGGCACAGGTGGCGGCATACAGGGCGGTCAGGGTGCCGACGGCCGCTATGGCGGCCATGCCGGTCGGGGATTGACTGATCAGGGGAAAAACCCGGCACAACAGGTAGACGCCGGCGGTGACCATGGTCGCGGCGTGGATCAGGGCCGAAACCGGCGTCGGGCCGGCCATGGCGTCGGGCAGCCAGGTCATGAAGGGCAACTGGGCCGATTTGCCGCTGGCGCCGACCAGCAACAGCAGGGCCAGCAAGGTTACGGTGCCCGGCGCGAGAAATGGGGCCTGGGCGTTGATGGCGGTAATCGACAGGGTGCCGGTGACCTGAAACAGCCAGAGGATGGCGGCCAGGAGAAAAACATCGGCGCAACGGGTGACCAGAAAGGCCTTGCGTCCGGCGGAGGCGTTTTCCTCCTCCCGGTACCAGTAGCCGATCAGGGCGTAGGAGCAGAAGCCGACTCCCTCCCAGCCGAGGAGCAACAGCAGCAGGTTGTCGGCCAGCACCACCGTCAGCATGGCGAAAACGAACAGGTTGAGCAGCACAAAGAACCGGACCCCATCCTCCTTCCGGTGCAGGTAACCGGTGCCGTACACATGGATCAGGGTCGAGACTCCCGTCACCATCAGCGCCATGCAGGCCGCCAGACGATCGAAGTGCAGCACCATCGGCACCTGCAGCGGGCCGGCCCGCAGCCAGCCGAAGAGTTCCACGGTGGTACCTTCGCCCCCGGACAGGGGCCAGAGCAGGGCCGCCGCCAGGGTGGCGCCCGCCACCGCCGCAACCGCCAGCGATTCGGTAACGCGCCGGGGCCAGAAGCGTCCGCCCAGCATGTTGAGCAGTGCTCCGGCCAAAGGCAGCAGCGGTATGAGGAAAATCAGTTCTCGGCTCATCCTCGCATCCCGTCAAAGTTGTCGATGTCGAGATTTCGCTTGAAGCCGTACAGGTAAACCACCATCGCCAGGGCGATGGCGACTTCCGCGGCGGTGACGCCCATCAGCAGCAACACGAAAACCTGTCCGTCGGCCTGCCGCCAGAATGCGGAGGCGCCGACCAGGACCAGCCCGGCCGCGTTGATCATGATCTCGATGCCGATCAGGATCATGATCAGGTTGCGCCGCGCCAGGATGCATCCCAATCCCATGAAAAACAGGGTGGTCGAGACGATCAGAATGTGGCCCATGGGCACGATCATCGGCGTTCCTCCTCTCGGCGAACCCGGCGCCTTCGGCCGAGATACCAGGCCCCGGCCGCGGCGAACAGCAACTGGAAGGAAACGATTTCCACCGCCAGCCCGTAGCGGCTGAAGAGAGCCTGACCGAAATCCCGCGGCGACAGGTAGAATCGTTCCACCCGGGCGGCACCGGCGGGATCCTGCATGATGATCAGCCCCGCGGAAACGAGCAGCAGCAGAAAGAGGAGGACGGCCGGAGCCAGTTGCAGTCGGGTGGCGCTTGCCATGGCCTGGCCCGGGGCCAGTTCCAGTATCATGATGACGAACAGGAACAGCACCATGATCGCCCCGGCGTAGATGATGACCTGCCAGGCGGCGACCAGGGGGGCGCCGAGCAGGAAGAATAGCAGCGCCAGGGCGAAGAGGGCGTTGACCAGAAAAACCACCGCATGGACCGGGTTTTTCCGGGTGATGCAGAGCAGCGTTGCCACCAGAGTTACCGCGGACAGTAGGTAAAACAGAACGGTTGCCATAAAGCTTTCCTCGATCAGGGCAGGTTGGTCTTGACGTCCACCGGCTCCATTTCGTCCTCGTTGCCGCCCCGGGGATTGACCACCCCGATGCCGGAGTGACGGTAAAAATTGTATTCCTGGTCCTTGCCGCCATGGTCGATGAGCAGATCTTCTTTTTCCCAGACCAGGTTGAGAGGATCCCGGGTGCAGATTTCGTAGTCGGGACTCATCTGGATCGCCCGGGTCGGACAGGCTTCGGCGCACAGTCCGCAGAAGATGCAGCGGGCAAAATTGATGCGGAACCAGGCGGCCTGACGACGGCCGTCCTCCCGTTCGGCGGCCTGCATCGAGATGCAGTCCACGGGGCAGGCGGCGCTGCACAGGTAGCAGGCGACGCAGCGTTCTTCGCCTTCCGGGTCGCGGGTCAGCACCATGCGTGCCCGGCAGCGGAGCGCCGGGGTGCGTTTCTGTTCGGGATACTGGATGGTGACCGGCCGCTTGAACAGGTAGCTCAGGGTGACCCAGAAGGGCAGCACGGTTCCCTTGATGTCTCGCCAGAGCTTCATGTCGTCCCTCCCAGCCAGAGCCGCAGTCCGCCGGTGATCACCACATTGAGCAGGGCCAGCGGGATGAGCACTTTCCAGCCGAAGGCCATGAGCTGATCATAGCGCAGGCGCGGCAGGGTGCCCCGAATCCAGATGAAGACGAAGGCCACGGCCAGCACCTTGATCACAAACCAGAGGATGGGGGGCAGCAGAGGCCCGTGCCAGCCGCCGAGAAACAGGACGGTGACGATGGAGCCAAGGACGATCATGTTGAGGTATTCGCCGACGAAAAACAGGCCGAACCGCATTCCCGAATATTCGGTATGGAAGCCGGCCACGAGTTCGTTTTCCGCTTCCGGAAGATCGAAGGGAATGCGCTTCGCTTCGGCCGTGGCGCTGACGAAAAAGATCAGGAACGCGATCGGATTGGTGACCGCGAAGGGCAGCGACTGCTGGGCCATGACGATGTCCGTCAGGGAAAAGGACCGGGCCGCCATCACCACCGGCACGATGGACAGGCCCATGGCCAGTTCGTAGGAAATCATCTGGGACATGGCCCGGATCGAGCCGAGCAGGGCGTATTTGGAGTTGGAGGACCAGCCGCCCAGGGCGACGCCGTACACCGCCAGGGAGGAAAGTCCGAGAAAATATAGAATACCGATATTCAGATCGCAGACCACCATGGGGATTTCCCGACCGAACAGGGCCAGAGGCGGAGCGAAGGGCACCACGGCAAAAGCCAGCAGGGCCGTGATCACGGCCAGGCCCGGCGCCAGCAGAAAAAGCCATTTATCGGCCTGGTCGGGCAGGAAATCCTCTTTGGTCAACAGCTTGATCAGGTCGGCCAGGGGCTGAAGCATGCCGCCGAATCCGACCCGGTTGGGGCCGTAACGGCGCTGCATCCGGCCCAGCACCTTCCGTTCGGCCAGCACCAGGTAAGCCGCCAGGGTCAGCAGAGCCGTCAGGATCAGGCCAAGCTTCACCAGGATCAACAGCCAGGTGATCAGGATATCGCTCATGACCCGCTCGCTTTCTCCACCCGGCAGGAAACCGGACCGGTGCCGGGATGGAAATTTTCCAGGCTGGTGCCGCGCAGATGGGGCACGATGACCAGTTTTTCAGCCATGTTGTCGCAGAGCTCGACCGGCAGCAAAATTTCCTGTCCGGCGATGTGAAGCCGGATCTGGTCGCCTTCGGCCAGGTGCAGGGCGAGGGCGTCCTGGCGGTGAAGCAGTGCCCGGGGTTCGGGAAGCACCGGGGCCAGCGCGGGGGAAAGCCGGCTCAGCGGTTCCGAGCCGTAGAGGCTCTGGCAGGACAGCAGCCGCCAACCGTCGACCGGTTTTTTTGAAGGGGGCGGCGGATCTGTTTGTGAACCGACGCCGACCTTGATAGGCCGGCCTTCCTCACCGGCCCGCAGATCTTCGAGGCCGCTGAAGCGTGGATCCCGATCGATAAGACGGCGGTGAACGTCGCCCAGGTCTTCCGGCAGGTCGAGGAGGTTCGCCAGTACCGCCCAGGCCTGACGCGGCCGGTCCCCGGGGGTGGCCAGCGCAAAGGTCCGGGGCGGATGGTTGCCTTCGCCGGATATTCGGATCGGCAGTCCCGGTTGAAAAACCCGCTGAAAGGGGAGCATGCGGCCTTCATTGTTGAGCAGGGTACCGTCGCTCTCAGCCGTGGCCGTGGTGGGCAGCAGCAGGTCGGCTTTTCCGGCGGTGGCCGTGGGCAGATAATCGAACAGGGCCAGGAATTCCAGTTTGGCCAGGGCCTGGCTCGCCCGGTGCGGCTCGGGACAATCCCCGAGGGGATCGGCTTCCAGGCAGATCAGAGCCTTGATGCGGCCTTCCTCGATACCGGTCATGACCTGATCGAAAGTCGGCCCCTTTTTGGCGAGCAGTGCGGCACCGAAGCTGTTGGCCTCCGAGATCAGGGCGAAGGCGCGGCAGGGGCGTTCTTTGGTGGACAACTTTTCGGCGGCGGCCAGCAACTGGCGCAGGCCCCCCTCGCCGAGAAGATCACCGCCGCCGCTCAGTACCGGCTGCCGGGCCTGCCGGAGGGCAATTGCCAGGTCACGGATGGCCGGGGTCTGGTTGGCGGTTTCCGGGTCGGCGAGGGCGGTAATCAGTTCCGGCAGTTCTTCCGGTTGGTAGGCCAGGTGCTCGGCGGCGCAGGGCAGTCGGACCGGTCGCGGATCGAGCACCACCACCCGACCGCCGTTGCGCACCGCCTGCCGCAACGCCAGGGCGAAGGACGGCCCTTCGGCCACGGGGTCGGCGCCGACGATCACGATCAGGTCGCTGGCCCGAACATCCGCCAGACTGGCCCTCAATTCCGGGTCAAGACCGACAAGGACGCGAGCGGCCCGGTCCCGTGGCGAATGGGAGCTGAAAACCGGGTCGGGGGCGCCGAGCCTTTCGCCCCATTCCCCCAGCAGGAAGTTGGCTTCGAGCCCGGCCCGTCCCGAGCCGAGCAGGGCGATGGCGCCCGCGCCGTGCCGACCGATCAGTTGGTCAAGGCGGCTGCGCAACAGGTCCAGGGCCGCTTCCCATGAAACCGTATTGCCAGCGACGCGCGGACTGCGGGGGCGGTCGCCTAAGTTGACGTAGCCGTAGCCGAAGCGGCCCCGGTCGCAGATGAACCAGCCGTTGACCGTCTTGTTGACCCCGGCCCGAACCCGCTGCAGTTCCCGGTAGCGGGCGCCGGGAATGACCGCGCAGCCCAGCGAACAATGGGGGCAGATGGAGGGTCCTTCCTCCAGGTCCCAGAACCGGGTCTTGAAGCGGAAGGGTTTGCTGGTGAAAACTCCGGTGGGGCAGGCGTCGATGATATTGCCGGCAAAGGGGCTATCCAGGGGGCCCTCCCGGAAACGGCCGAAGAACAGGCGCTGGTTGACGCCCATTACGCCGAAATCGGTGCCGCCGCAGTAGTCCTGGTAGGTGCGCACGCAGCGATAGCACTGGATGCAGCGGTTCATCTCCTGGACGACGAAGGGCCCGAGGTCCTGATTCAGATAGGTGCGTTTCTTGCCGGTATAGCGCCGGATGCCGTGGCCGCCGGAGATGGTCATGTCCTGCAGTTGACACTCGCCCCCTTCGTCGCATACCGGGCAATCGTGGGGATGGTTCATCATCAGCCACTCGATGACCTGGGCCCGATAGGCCATCGTCTCGGCATCGAGGGTCGATACCACCATGCCATCCTTGGCTTCGACCACACAGGCCATTTGGATGCCCTTGACCGGCCCTTCGAGAAACTTCATCGCGCACAGCCGGCAGGCCCCTGCCGAGCCCAGGGCTTCGTGGTAGCAGAAATGGGGGATGACGATGCCGAGGCGTTCCGCCGCCTCCAGGACGTTGGTCCCCGCCGGGACAGTGACGCTCTGGTTGTCGATGATCAGCGTCGGCATGACGGTCGCATTCCTTTCATTGCCGATTGTTCAGGCGGAAGGTTCATTACAATTTTTTGCATCCGGTAAATATTCCGCCATTTCTAATATTCTTTTATCACCACGAAGGACACGAAGAGCACGAAGAAAGACTAAAGAACAAATCCGCTTTGTTTTGTGAAAACCAAAAAAAATGATGTCTTCGCCTAGAATGACATTCTGCAAGATCATACAAGGTTTTCTTCGTGTCCTTCGTACTCTTCGTGGTGAAAAGATTTTCGTTCTCTATTTTGACTCCGTTTCTTCTCACCCTTGTTTCAACGGACAGCGGCCCAGTTTGATATGATCGACCAGTTCCTGTTCGAAATGGCGCAGCAGGCCGTCCACCGGGCCCATGGCGCCGAGGGCCAGGGCGCAGAAGGTCCGGCCGTTGATGTTTTTCACCAGACCGCGCAGCATCTCCAGATCCTCCGCCGTTCCTTCCCCCCGTTCGATCTTTTCCAGTACCCAGCAGACCATGGGCAGACCGTCGCGGCAGGGGGTGCACCAGCCGCAGCTCTCCCGGGCGAAGAAGCGCTGCAGGTTGAGGGTTGCCGCCACCATGCAGGTGCGATCGTCGAACACCACCAGGCCGCCGGTGCCGAGGCGGGTCTTCACCGCTTCCAGCGGTGCATAGTCCATCGGCGTGTCGAAGTGCTCGGCGGTCAGGTAGGGGGTCGAGGCGCCGCCGGGCAGACAGGCCTTGAACCGCCGGTCCTGCCAGACCCCGCCGCCGTGCTCTTCCACCAGTTCGCCGAGGGGGATGCCCAAGGGCAGTTCGATGCAGCCGGTGCGGTTGAGATGGCCGGACAGGCAGAAGAGCTTGGTGCCCGCCCCTTCCTCGGTGCGCGCCAGGCCGGAAAACCACTCGGCGCCCCCGATGACGATGTGTTGAACGTTGGCCAGGGTTTCGACGTTGTTCAACAACGTCGGCTTGGCGAACAGCCCCTTGACGGCGGGAAAGGGCGGTTTGGAGCGGGGATTGGGCCGTTTTCCCTCCAGGCCGTTGAGCAGCCCCGTCTCCTCGCCGCAGATGTAGCGCCCGGCGCTTCCGTGGATGAGCAGTTCGAAGGAGAAATCGGTGCCGAGGATGTTGCGCCCGATCAGTCCGGCCTCCCGGGCTTCGGTGATGGCCCTTTCCAGGTTGGCCCGGGCCTGGCTGTAGGCATGGCGGAGGAAGATGAAGCCGGTCGATATGTGCAGCGCATAGGCGGCGATGACAATGCCTTCCACCAGTTGATGGGGGTCGGCCTCCAGCAGCGTCCGATCCTTGAAGGTGCCCGGTTCCATTTCGTCGCCGTTGCAGACCAGATATTTGTCGCCCGGCATGTCCACGGGGAAAAAGGACCATTTCAGTCCCGTAGAGAAACCTGCGCCGCCCCGGCCGCGCAGTCCCGAGGCTTTGACCAGGTCGCGGATCTCGGCGGGAGTCATTTCCCGCAGGGCCTTTTCCAGCCCCTGGTAGCCGCCGGTATTCCGGTAGCCGTCGAGAAAGGTGGTGGTTCCCGGGTGGCGGTTTTTGAACAGCAGGTTGCTCATGGCTGTTTCTCCCCCCGCTCCCGGGCCAGAATTTCGTCTACCTTTTCCGGGGTCAGGTTTCCGTAAAGCCGGGTGCCGATGCGCATCGCCGGTCCCAGGTCGCAGGCTCCCAGGCAGCAGGTCGGCAGCAGGGTGAACAGACCGTCGGCAGTGGTCTCGCCGGGGGCGATGGCGAGCCGCTGCTGCAGATGGCGGTAGACCGCTTCGCTGCCGCGGCTCCAGCAGCAGATGGAATCGCAGACGTGAATCACCTTTTCGCCCACCGGCCGGCGGTAGACCTTGTCGTAGAAGGTGGCGACTTCCTCCACCTGCAGCGGCGACAGGCCCAGCAGATCGGCCGTGAGTTCGATTCCTTCGTCGGAAACCCAGCGATGGCGCGCCTGGATGGCCAGCAGGATATCGACGATCATCTCCCGCGGCTCGTGGGCGGCGGCGATCCGCTGTTGCAGGTCGGCTATTTCTTCTTGCGGCAGCAGTGTCGTCATATCAGCGATCCAGATCGGCCAGGACAAAATCCACCGAACCGAGAATGGTGATCAGGTCGGCGACCAGGCCGCCCCGGCTGAGCATGGGCATAGCCTGGATGTGGGGAAAGGACGGCGTGCGAATGCGCATCCGGTAAGGTACGCTGCTGCCGTTGCTGACGGCGTAGTAGCCGCATTCGCCCTTGCTCGATTCGACGGCCCGGTAGCATTCTCCCGGCGGCGGGGTCGGCCCGCGGGAAACGTTGACGAAATGGTGGATCAGGCTTTCGATGTCGTTCAGGCCGTCCCTCCGCTGGGGATAGGCATAGCGATAGTCGTCGGTCATCCAGCGGCCCGTCGGCATCCTGTCGGCGGCCTGACGGACGATAGCCAGGCTCTGGCGCAGTTCTTCCATCCGCACCTGGTAACGGGCGAAGCAGTCGCCGCCGGTGGCGGTGGCGATCTGGAAGTCGAACTCGTCATAGCCGCCGTAAGGCATGGTTTTGCGCAGATCCCAGGCCAGGCCGCAGGCCCGCAGGTTCGGCCCGGAAAAGCCCCAGTCGATGGCCTCGTCCTGGCTGGCGACGCCGACCCCTTCGGTGCGCGCACGGAAGATCGGCCCGTTGGTCAGCAGCCGTTCGAATTCGGCGATCCGTTCGGCGAAGTCGGTTGTAAAAGCCTCGACCGTCGACCGCCAGCCCTCGGGCAGATCATCCGGCACGCCGCCGATGCGGAACCAGGCGGGATGCATGCGGCCGCCGGTGATCAGCTCGACGATGTCGAAGATCCGCTCGCGGATTTCAAAGCAGTAAAAGACCGGCGTCATGGCGCCGACGTCGTGGGCGAAGGTGCCGAGCCAGACCAGGTGGCTGGAGATGCGGAACAGCTCGCAGAGCAGGATGCGGATATAGCGGGCCCGGGGCGGCACCTCGACGCCGAGCATGGTTTCGACGCTGTGCAGGTAGGCGAGGTTGTTGAGGGTGCCGGCCAGGTAATCGATGCGGTCGGTA
>Ga0326597_10011598_pt1 | contig 11666 bp, 12 predicted proteins | sample RVTome_12_FD_203789 | JGI IMG/M metagenome (GOLD analysis project Ga0326597, IMG submission 203789) | Soil microbial communities from uranium-contaminated site in the Upper Colorado River Basin, Wyoming, United States - RVT100D185 | ecosystem: Environmental > Terrestrial > Soil > Contaminated >...
GAGCAGCTTCGAGCGGAACTCGGCGTACAGGTAGCCCGGCGTCTCGCGGATGACGCGGGTGCGCGCCATGCCTGCCACGGTCTTGCGCAGCGCCGCCATCGCCTGCGCGGCGCCGCCCTCGAAGCGCAAGGGCTCGATGTAATGCTGCGCGTCGGCCGAATCGGCCTGCGACGAGACGCAGTTCGGCGAGCGCTTGCACGGCGCGAGGCGGCCGTCCTTGAGGCCGAGGTGCTCGGGTCGCTTCCAGGAAAACACGGTGTCCCCCTCCGTGAACGCGGTATGCAGCGCGATCGCCGCCGCCGCCGCGACGCTCACCAGCAAAGCAAGCAGAACCCGCCGGGTCACGCCCCCGCGCGCACGCCGCGGAAAACGCGCGGATGTTACCATCGGCGCGCCACGCCCCGAGGAGGAGCCGACGCATGGATATCTCCACGCAAAAGCTAGCAGAACTGATCGCCGGCATCGCGCGCGCGCAGGCTGCGCTCATCAGCGGCATCGAAAGCGCGATGCCCGGCGCGCGCGCCACGCACATCGAGCCCGCGCTGCGCAACGTCGCTCACCTGCTGGACCATCCCGATCCGACGCTGATGGACCTTCCGGTGAGGGTTCTGCTCATGTCGCTGGGCCGTGCCGGACCCGATCCGGACCCCATCGCGCGCGACATCGAGCGGCTGTTCTCCGGCGCCGCCGCGGCGCCTGCCGCGACCCCGGGCGCGGCGCCGCCGATGCAGGGCGACGCCGGCAGCCTCGATTTCAGCAAGGAGTAGGGCTTAGAACCCGGGTGGCGGCGGCGGGAAGCGCGGCGCGCGCTTCTCGCGGTGCGAGGCGATGCCCTCGAGCACCTCGGGTCCCGAGAAGCCCAGGAATTCGAGCGCCAGCGAGGTATCGAAGCTCGGCCCGGCGAGGCGCAGCCAGTTGTTCAGGCTGTACTTGGTCCAGCGCAGCGCGCTCTGCGCGCCGGCGGCGAGCTTGCGCGCGACTTCCAGCGCCTTCGCCTGCAGCTCGGCCTCCTCGCACGCGAGCGACACCAGGCCGATGCGCTCGGCCTCCTCGCCCGAGACCTGCTCGCAGGTCAGCAGGTAGTACTTTGCCTTCGCCATGCCGCACAGCAGCGGCCAGACGATGGCCGCGTGATCGCCCGCCGCCACCCCCAGGCGCGTGTGGCCGTCGATGATGCGCGCGTTCTTCGCCGCGATCGACACGTCGGCCAGCAGCCCGGCGACCAGCCCCGCGCCGACCGCCGGCCCGTGCATCGCCGAGACCACCAGCTTCGAGCAATTGATGATGTTGTAGACGAGGTCGCGCGCCTCGCGCCACACACGCGCTCGGGTGGCGAAGTCGCGCGTGATCTCCTCGACCATCGCGAGGTCGCCGCCGCCCGAGAAGCCCTTGCCCGCGCCGCGCAGGATCGCGACGCGCGTCTCGGGATCGCGGTCGATGTCGAGCCACACCTGCGCGAGCTCCGCGTGCATGCGCGCGGTCGCGGTCGAGAGCTTGGCGCCCTCCTCGCCCATCACGATCTCGAGAATGCCGGCCTCGACGCGCCGGATCTTCAGGTCCTGGTAGTTCGAATAGTCCATGCGTCCCCCCTTGTCTCGCTGGAATTGTACGCGGGCCGGTAGAATGTCCGGCCATGAGCGCGATCCTGCGCACCGGCGACGAGCGCTTCGCCACCCTGCCGGGCTTTCCCTACGCACCGCGCCACCTCGAGTGGCGCGGCATGCGGGCGCACTACGTCGACGAAGGCCCGCGCGGGGCCGCGCACACCTTCCTGTGCCTGCACGGGCAACCCACCTGGTCGTACCTCTACCGGCGCATGATCCCCGCGTTCCTCGCGAGCGGCGCGCGCGTCGTGGTGCCGGACCTGATCGGCTTCGGGCGCTCCGACAAGCCCGAGGAGGATGCGACCTACACCTTCGATTTTCACCGCGCCTTCCTGCTCGATGTCGTCGAACGCCTCGCGCTCGAGCGCGTCACTCTGGTGGTGCAGGATTGGGGCGGGCTGCTCGGCCTCACGCTGCCGATGGAGGCGCCCTCGCGCTATGCGCGGCTGCTGGTCATGAACACCGCGCTTGGCACGGGCGACGTGCCGCTGACCGAGGGCTTCATCGCCTGGCGCGCCTACGCCAACAAGAACCCCGACCTCGCCTGCGGCAAGCTGCTCGCGCGCACCTGCCCGCACCTCGGCGAGGCGGAGGCCGCGGCCTACGACGCGCCGTTTCCGGATGCGCGCTACAAGGCCGGCGTGCGGCGCTTCCCGAACCTCGTGCCCGATCGGCCCGACGCGCCCGGAGCCGAGCGCTCGCGCCGCGCACGCGACTGGTGGAAGACGAGCTGGGCGGGCGAGTCCTTCATGGCGATCGGCGCCAAGGACCCGGTGCTCGGCGTGCCGGTGATGCAGGCGCTGCGCAAGGTCATTCGCGGCTGCCCCGAGCCCTATGTGCACGCCGAAGGCGGGCACTTCCTGCAGGAATGGGGCGAGGACGTGGCGCGCGCCGCGCTCGCGCACTGGAACGGCGCATGACCCGTCCCGCCGCCGGCCCGCTCGCGGTCGATTTCGACGACGTGGCGCGCGCGCATGAGCGCCTCGCGGGCCACGCGAAGCGCACCCCGGTGCTCACCTCGCGAACGGTGGACGAGCGCAGCGGCGCGCAGGTGTTCTTCAAGTGCGAGAACTTCCAGCGCATGGGCGCGTTTAAGTTCCGTGGCGCCTACAACGCGCTCGCGCAGCTCTCGGGCGATGAGCGCCGCCGCGGCGTGGTCGCGTTCTCCTCCGGTAACCACGCGCAGGCCGTGGCGCTCGCCGGGCGCGAGCTCGGCGTGCCGGCGACCATCGTCATGCCCTCGGACGCGCCGCCGGTGAAGCTCGTCGCGACGCGCGCCTACGGCGCCGAGGTGGTGACCTACGAGCGCGGCAAGGAGCCGCGCGAGGCGATCGCCGAGCGCCTCGCGAAGGAGCGCGGCCTGACTGTCATTCCGCCCTACGACCATCCGCACATCGTCGCGGGACAGGGCACCGCGGCGAAGGAGCTCCTCGAAGACACCGGGCCGCTCGACCTGCTGCTCGTGCCCTGCGGCGGCGGCGGGCTGCTCTCGGGCTGCGCGGTGGCCGCGCACCGCATGTCGCCCAACTGCCGCGTGATCGGCGTCGAGCCCGCCGCGGGCGACGACGCCGCGCGCTCGTTGCGCAGCCGCACGCTGCAGACCGTCGACAATCCTCAGACGATCGCCGACGGCGCGCGCACGCCCTCGCTCGGCAAGATCACCTTTGCGCTCGTGCTGCACTACGTCTCGGACATCGTCACGGTGACCGACGAGCAGCTCCTCGCCTCGATGTTCTACCTCTGGGAGCGCATGAAGGTGGTGGTCGAGCCGACCGGCGCGCTCGGCGCCGCCGCGCTGCTCGACGGCGACCTTGGCGCCAGGCACCCGACGCGCGGCCTTCGCGTTGGCGTGATCCTTTCCGGCGGCAACGTCGATCTCGATTGGGCGCTCGCCGCGCGACGCGGGAATCGTTAGTCCTTTAGTTCGCAGGCACGGGGCAGCCGGCAGCCCGATCAAACTCCAAAACTCAGATCCGGACGAACGCTGAAAGGCCGTTAACGGTGCGATCGACCGGTCCGAAACAGCGGCGCGGAGCGAAGCTTAGGGGCGGTGTCGCATCGCGGGTCAGATTCCGATGATTTCATTCAGGCCCTCGACGACCTGCGCAATGTCCTCGGCTGAGGCGCGGCCAAGCCTGGTCCCGATGCGTTGCACCGCAAGAGTGCGAATCTGGCTGACCTTGACCCATGAACGCTTCGGCAACTTTGCTGCCTGCAGCTCGACCGTGAGCGGGAAGCCGGCGCGCTGAGGCTGGCTCGTGAGTGCCGCCGCGATGACGGTACCCGAGCGTTCATTGAACACGTCATGGCTCAGCACCAGCACCGGACGCAAGCCCGCCTGTTCGCGGCCGCGAACCGGATTAAGGTCGGCCCACCGGATCTCGCCCCTCAGTATTCGGGCCAAGCGTCGAGCTCCTGCCCCAGGCCTTCTTCCGCGAGCGCTTTCTCGAATTTCGGATCGAGCTTTGCGCATTCGGCGGCCAGACGGCCGCGTTCCATACGCGCGAGCTTCTCGGCCACTGCTGCCTGAATCGCCCGGCTGCGGTTGGAAAAAACCTTCTTCGCCACCAGACCGTCGACACGCTCCAGCGTTTCGCTGTCGATGGTAATGGCAACCTTGATACTGCTCATGGCGCACCTCAATGGTATGACATTTCATCATACCCGGGTCAGGGCGCGCAAGGAATCCCCATTCGCGCTGACCGGCCGCCGGCGAGCGCAGCGAGGAAGGTACCCGCAATCGCCTCAGCGCAACGCGCGGCGCGGCGCAAAGGCGCCGGCGCGGGCCACAGCGTCGAGCGGCGCTAGTGCTCATCCGCCACTCCCTGCCACAGCATGTCCTAACCGAGCTCCTTTGTATCGGAGCACCTCTTCGCCAGCGCGTCGAACTTGTTGGAGAAGACCGTGTCGGCATGCGATTTCTCGTGCTCCTCGAATGATCGCCAGTACGTGACGATCACGTAATGCTCGTCCGCGCTGCGCCGCCTACGCCGACTTGAAGAACGCGAACCGCGCCTCGGTCTTCGCCTTCGAGCGGTACATCGCCTTGTCGGCGAGCCGGATGAGCGTCTCGCCGTCCTCGGCGTCGTCCGGGTAGACGCTGATGCCGATCGAGCAGCCGATGTTCCACACGCCGTTCTCCAGCGCGAGCGGCAGGCGCACCATGTCGGCGATCTTCTCGGCGATCGCGCTCGCGTCCTCGGCGCGCTCGAGCTCGCCCACCAGCACCACGAATTCGTCGCCGCCGTAGCGCGCCACCGTGTCCGAGGCGCGCATGCTGGTGCGCAGGCGCAGCGCCACCTCGATCAGCGCCTGGTCGCCCGCCGCGTGGCCGTGCGTGTCGTTGATGCGCTTGAAGTCGTCCAGGTCGAGCACCATCACCGCGACCTTCTTGCGGTTGCGCTTGCCGAGCTCGAGCGCGAGCGCCAGGCGCTGCTGCATCGAAATCCGGTTGGGCAGCCCGGTGAGCGGATCGTGCTGCGCCATGAAGCGCAGGTGCTGCTCGCGCTCGCGCAGTTGCCCCATCAGCGTCTCGCGCTCGAGCGCCTCGGCACGCAGGCGCTCGTTCACCTCGTTCAGCTCCACGGTGCGCTCCGTGATGCGCGCCTCGAGCCCGCGCTCGCTGGCGAGGGTCGCCTCGAGCAGCGCGCGCTGCGTGGCGAGCGTCTCGGCCTGCGCGAGCGCGGCGGCGCGCTTCATCTCGTTGATGCGGTCGCCCAGCGCAAAGGAGAGCAGCAGGATGTCGAGCGCGAAGCCGATATGCAGGCCGTTGACCGTGACGAATGTGGTCGGCACGAGCGCGAAGTTGCGCAGCGCCCCGAGCACGACGAACACCAGCAGCGCCGACCAGGCGAGCAGGAAGAACTTCGCCGGCCGGTAGCCGCGCATCGATTCGCGCACCGCCACCCAGAGCGTCGCGAGCGCGGCGACCGGCGCGAGCAGCGACAGCGATCGCAGCACGCCGCCGTAGTCGAGCAGCAGGCCGCTGGCGGCGCACAGCGCGAGCGCGAAGCCGACCATCGCGATGGCGCCGATCAGCGCTCCCACGCGCGGCGCGACGCGCGGCATGTCGAGAAAGGTGCGCCCGAACAGCGCGCCGAAGGCAAGCGTCAGGCTGAGCGCGGTGGCGAGCGCGTGGTTCGCCCACCACACGCTGCCGGGCCACAGGTACTGGAACGCGAAGCCGTCGAAGCTCGCGAGATAGATGCCGAACGCTCCCGCGTACAGGACGTAGTACAGATAGGCCCGATCACGCAGCCACAGGAACAGCATCAGGTTGTAGAGGAACAGCGCCAGCGCCCCGCCGTACAGCGCGCCGTAGCCGAGCTGGCGCATCGGATCGAAGCCGGCGAAGGCTTCCTCGCGCCAGAGCCGCAGCGGCACGGTGAGCACGCTCTGCGAGCTCGCGCGCAGGAAGAAGGTCTGCGTCTCCCCCGGCGCGAGCGACAGGCGGAACAGGTGGTTGCGATGCTGGATGGCGCGCGCGGCGAAGGCTCGCATGTCGCCGCCGCGTTCGACCTCGTAGCTCAGCGCACCGCGTGCAGCCGCGACCGGACGGTAGAGATCGATCTCGTCGATGCTCGGAAACGGCACCTCGAGCAGGTAATCGGCGCGCTTCGAGGAGGGATTGGCGACGCTGAAGCGCAGCCAGTGCGCCGAGCGCGAATAGCCGAAGTTGGGCGTATCGGCGTCAACCGGCACGAACTGCTGCGCCAGCGACCCATGGCGCACGTCGTCGATGCCGAGCGAGCGCGTCGGATCTTCGAGCGTCTCGGCGTAGCGCCCGATCGAGAGGCTGTGTGCCTGCGGCGCGATGCGCACCGGCTCGGGCGCGGCGAGCGCCGCGCGCAGCGCGAGCAGCCCCGCCAGCGCGCAACCCGCGATGACGCAGGATCTCGAATTGGAGGGACGCGTCATGGGCGAGGAGAGCGATCATAGCGCCGCGCCCGCGCGCAAGTCAGCCTGCGGTGCGATAAGATTCGCGGCATCTGTCAGAAAAATCACGAGTGGACCATGCCCCTGCCGCAAAAGATGCGCGCCGTCGAAATCGTCAAGCCCGGCGGCCCGGAAGTCCTCACGCCGGTCGAGCGAGCCCTGCCCTCGCCCAAAGCCAATGAAATCCTTGTGAAAGTCGCCGCTGCCGGCGTCAATCGCCCAGACGTGCTGCAGCGCACCGGCCACTACGCGGTGCCGCCGGATGCCTCCGACCTCCCGGGGCTCGAGATCGCGGGCGAGGTGGCGGACTGCGGCGCGGCAGCGAAGACCTGGCGGGTCGGCGACAAGGTGTGCGCGCTGGCGCACGGCGGGGGCTACGCGGAGTACTGCGTGGTGCCGGAGGTGCAGGCGCTGCCCGTGCCCAAGGGCCTGTCGATGGTGGAGGCGGCTTCCCTGCCGGAGACCTTCTTTACCGTCTGGTCGAACGTCTACGACCGCGCCGGCCTCGGGCCGGGCGAGACGCTCCTCGTGCACGGCGGCTCATCGGGCATCGGCGTCACCGCGATCCAGCTCGCAGCCGCGATGGGCAACCGCGTCATCGCCACTGCCGGCAGCGACGAGAAATGCGCCGCCTGCGTCAAGCTCGGCGCGCTGAAGGCGATCAACTACAGGACGCAGGACTTCGAAGCCGAAGTGAAGGCCGCCACCGGCGCCAAGGGCGTCGACGTGATCCTCGACATGGTCGGAGGCGATTACGTGCCCAAGGAGCTCAGGTGCCTCGCGGACGAGGGGCGCCTCGTGTTCATCGCCTTCCTGCGCGGGCCGAAGACCGAGCTCGACATCAACGAGGTGATGCGCCGGCGCCTGAAGCTCACCGGCTCGACGCTGCGCCCGCGGCCGGTCGAGTTCAAGGGGGCGATCGCCGCCAGCCTGCGCGAGCGCGTCTGGCCGCTGATCGAGGCCGGCAAGATCAAGCCGGTGATCTTCAAGACCTTCAAGCTCGAGCAGGCCTGCGAGGCGCACCGGCTGATGGAGTCCTCGCAGCACATCGGCAAGCTGGTGCTCACGACTTGACTTTCTTGCGGCGCGCCCTGGTGGGCGCTGCGGCAGCGGCCGAGTCGTGCCTCGCCGCGTCGTCCTTGGCGGACTCGCGCTTGAGCCAGGCGACGAACTCCGCGACCTCGCTGCGCCCGGACGCAAGCGACGAGACCACGATCCAGTAGGCACGCTCGCTGTTGGCATCGCGCCGGAACGGCACCACCAGCCGCTTGCTGGCGAGCGCCTCGTCCACCAGCGGACTGCGCCCGAGCGCGACGCCGTGCCCGGCGATGGCCGCCGGAATCACGTGCTCGTAGCCCGAGAAGCGCAGGTTGCCCGCGGGCCGCAGCTCCGCCTGCCCGACCACCTCGAGCCACACGCGCCAGTTGAGCCACGGCCAGCGCCCGTCCGGATCGTCGACGTGCAGCAGCACGTGGTGGCGCAGGTCCTCGGGCCGTGCGAGCGGGCGCTTCGCCTCGCCGAGCAGCTTCGGGCTGCAGACCGGGAACACGCGCTCGCCGCGCAGCCGCTCGGCGTTCGCTCCGGCGAGCGCCGGCGGACAGTAGCGGATCGCGACGTCCACCCCGTCGCGCTCGAGATCCTGCATGCGCGGCTCGGCGGCGATGCGCACGTCGACTTCCGGGTGCGCGCGCGCGAAGCCGGCGAGGCGCGGTATCAGCCACAGCGAAGCGAAGCCCGCCGTGGTGGCGACCGAAAGGCGCCGCGCGCCCGAGAGCTCGCGCAACTGCCCGGTCGCGGCGCGCATGGCGCCCAGCACCTGCACCGCGGCGGGCAGCAGCACGCGCCCCGCCTCGGTGAGCGCGAGCGCGCGGTGACGCCGCTCGAACAGCGCCACGCCGAGCTGCTCCTCGAGCTCCTTGATCTGCCGGCTCACCGCGGACTGGGTGAGATGCAGCTCCTCGCCCGCGCGCGTGAACGAGAGCCGCCGCGCCGCCGCCTCGAAGCCCTTGAGCAGGTCGAGCGAGGGCAGGCGTGGGCTCTCGCGCGGTGCCGGGGGTGGGTTTTTCACATTCCTGTCTCGCATTCCTGAAAGTCCGCTTTTCCGTTTGAGCCTCGCGGCATATGGCGCGACACTGCGTGCCTCGGAGCATGCGCTCCAATCATGTGAAAGGCAAGGTGGATCCGATGCAACTCGAACTCGCGCAGGGCGCCCTGCGGCTCGCCCGCGGGCAAACCCTGAGAGTGCGCGACGGCTTGGGCAGCACCGTCTGCGTGAGCGAAGGAACGGTCTGGCTGACCGAAGAAAACCGTGCGCAGGACGTGGTGCTCGAGCGCGGCGGCTGCTACCGGCTCTCGCAGCGCGGCATCGCGCTGGTGCAGGCGCTGGGCGATGCCTCGGTTTCGTTCGCCTGAACCCCATCCACAACCGGAGATCGTCATGGACGACGTCACATTGGAAGACCTGCTGAACGACCCGCACGCGCTGACGAAGGTGCAGATCAGGGCGCGCCGCGAGCGCGCCCTCGCGATCGGCGCCCTGCTCGGACGTTTCGCGCGCGCGATCAAGCGCCGCTCGGTTCGACTTCTGGCGCCGCGCGCGAGCGCCAGGCAGCGCGCCGCGCACTGCGGATAGCCGCACGACAACAGCGAATGCAGCGCGAAACGCGGCCGGCGTGACCGCCCGCCGCGACTACAATAGGCGCTCTCGACGCCGCACGGCGAAGGAGCGCGCATGTTCAAGGAAGACCTGCTCAAGGGCAAACGCATTCTGGTCACCGGCGGCGGCACGGGCCTGGGCAAGGAGATCGCCGAGCGCTATCTGCAGCTTGGCGCCGAAGTGTGGATCTGCGGCCGCCGCGGCCCGCTGCTCGAGCAGACCGCGCAAGCGCTCACGGAGCAGCACGGCGGCTCGATGCGCACGCACGCCATCGACATCCGCGATGCCGCCGCGGTCGATGCGATGGTGCAGCGCATCTGGGACGAATCCGGTCCGCTCAGCGGCCTCGTCAACAACGCCGCCGGCAACTTCATCAGTCCGACCAAGGACCTGACGCCGAACGGGTTCAACGCCATAGCCAACATCGTGTTTCACGGCACCTTCTACGTGACGCACGCGGTGGGCAAGCGCTGGATCGCGGGCCGGCACAAGGGCACGGTGATCTCGATCCTCGTCACCTGGGTGCACACCGGCGCGCCCTACGTCGTGCCCTCGGCGATGTCGAAGGCCGGAGTGCACGTCATGACCAAGTCGCTCGCGGTGGAGTGGGGCCGCTACGGCATCCGTCTCAACGCGATCGCGCCGGGACCCTTCCCCACCGAGGGCGCCTCCAAGCGGCTGCGCCCGGAGGGCAGCTTCGAGGACGCGACGCAGTCGATCCCGATGCGGCGCCTGGGGCAGATGCCCGAGCTGCAGAATCTCGCCACCTTTCTGATGGCCGATGGCTGCGACTACCTGAGCGGCGAAACCATCGGCCTGGACGGCGGCGGCTACCTCGCCAACGGTGCCTCGTTCACCGAGCTCGACCGGCTGAGCGATACCGACTGGGAGCGCATGCGCGCGCAGATCAAGGCGCAGAACGACAAAGACCGCGCCAGCCGCTCCGCCTGAGCTGTCACGCATGGCCGCCGTCCCGCTTCCGCGCCCCGCCGCCACGCTCGTGCTGTTGCGCGAAGCGCAGGCAGGCGGCGAGGTGTTCATGCTGCAGCGTACGCGCGGCGCGGTGTTCCTCGGCGGCGCATATGTGTTTCCGGGCGGCGCGCTCGACGAGGCGGACGCCGAGGCGCGCATCGCGCGTCGCGTCGTCGGGCTGAACGACGTGCAGGCGAGCGCGCGCCTGGGCATCGACTCGGGCGGCCTCGCCTACTGGATCGCAGCGGTGCGCGAATGCTTCGAGGAAGCGGGCATCCTGCTCGCGCTCGACGAGCACGAGCGCCCGATCGAGGCCTCGCGCGTCGCAGCGCTCGAGCGCTTGCGCGCGCCGCTCAACGCCGGCGAGCTCTCGTTCACCGAGTTTCTCGAGCGCGAGCGCCTGCTCGTGCCGGCGCGCGACATCGCGTACTTCGGCCACTGGATCACCGCGCCGGGCCGGCCGCGGCGCTTCGATACGCGCTTCTTCCTCGCGCTCGCGCCGCAGGGCCAGGCCGGCTCGCACGACAACGCCGAGACGATTCACAACGCCTGGGTGCGGCCGGCGGAAGCGCTCGAGCGCGAGCGCCGCGGCGAGATGGAGCTCGTGTTCGCCACCAAGCACACGCTCGCCGAGCTGGCGCGGTTCGAGCGCCCGAGCGAGGCGCTTGCGCATGCCATGGCGCTCGAAGTCGAAACCAACCGCGCCTGCTGGGCGCAGGGACGCGACGGCCCGCGGCTGTTCCGCCGCGCCGACCCGCAGTACAGCGAAATCCACTGGAGCGATCCGGACGAGACGGGGGAGACGAGCTACGAGCTGATCCCGGGCGTGCCCAAGCGGCTCGATCGCCTGGTGACGCGCGTGATCGCCCCCAACCCGGGCTTCATGACCGGACCCGGCACCAACAGCTACCTCGTCGGCAAAAACGAGCTCGCGGTGATCGACCCCGGGCCTGCGATCGAGGAGCACATCGGAGCGCTGCTTGCCGAGGGCAAGCAGCGCATCCGCTGGATCCTGTGCACGCACACGCATCGCGACCACTCGCCGGCGGCCGCGGCGCTCAAAGCGGCGACCGGCGCCGAAGTCGTCGGACGGCCCGCGCCGGCGCATGAGGGACAGGACCGCGGCTTCGCCCCCGAGCGCGTGCCCGCGCACGGCGAGCGCCTGCGCTTTCCGGGCTTCACGCTGCGGGCGATCCACACCCCGGGGCACGCATCGAACCACCTGTGCTACCTGCTCGAGGAAACGCGCATGCTGTTCACCGGCGATCACGTGATGCAGGGCTCGACGGTGGTGATCAATCCGCCCGATGGAGACATGCGCGCCTATCTCGCCTCGCTCGGGCTGCTGCTCTGCGAGGAGCTCGCGGTCCTCGCGCCCGGCCACGGCTACCTGATCGGCGCGCCGCATCACGAAGTACGCCGGCTGATCGCGCACCGCCAGGCACGCGAGGCGAAAGTCGAGGAGGCGCTCGAGCGCGCGAGTGAGGCGACGCTCGAAG
>Ga0326597_10011600_pt1 | contig 11665 bp, 13 predicted proteins | sample RVTome_12_FD_203789 | JGI IMG/M metagenome (GOLD analysis project Ga0326597, IMG submission 203789) | Soil microbial communities from uranium-contaminated site in the Upper Colorado River Basin, Wyoming, United States - RVT100D185 | ecosystem: Environmental > Terrestrial > Soil > Contaminated >...
GCTTCCTGCGACTCCGCGTGCCGTCCGGACAGGAAAACAATGAATAAACAAGCAATGGCTCGTGGCATGGCCGTCTCCAGTGTCAGTGCTCGCGCTGGTATCCCTTTGTCCACGGAAGCTGATCCAAGGGTTTGAGCTTCATTCCGCAGCGCCGACACTGTCCGGGCTGCGCGGAAAAATACGGACCGCGAGCGGCCGGCTCGCTTTCGTCGGAATGCTCTTCCATGGGACAAGCGTACGCGGCATCCGCCGGCATCGTTTTCGCAACATCGGACAGGGTCATCGCGGCAGGCTCGTGCGACGCCGCTACGGGCTTTGCGTCGGGAGTGCGCTTCGTGGTCTTGGCGCGTTCGGCCTCCATCATCTTGGCGACGGCCTCCTTCAGCTTGCTCTCGCCGTCAAGGAGAAATTGGCCGCTGGTGACGACGACCTCACCTTCGTCCAGTCCGTAGAGGACTTCGACCATTCCGTCTTCGGCCTCGACGCCCGTCTGAATGTCGCGCGGGTCGAATTTGCCGTTGCCGCGATCGACGAACGCGACCTTTCGCTCCCCGCTGTCGATGTACGCCTCACGGGGAATGAGCAGCGCCTGGCGGGACAGTTCGGATTCGAGCTTGACGTTAGCGTACATGCCGGGTTTAAGCTCGAGGTCAGGGTTCTCGAACTCGAGGCGGACCTTGATGACCCGTGTCTGTGGTTCCAGATACGGGTAGATGTAGATGACCTTCCCCGTGAACTCCCGACCGGTGACATACGGAAGCGTCATCCGCGCCGGCTGGCCGGCGTACACCCATGGAAGCTGATACTCATAGATGTCCACATACACCCAGACTCGTGACAGATCCGCGACCGTGTACAGGCGCATGCCGGGCATAACGTACATGCCTTCGAGGGCCATTTTTTCGGTGACGATCCCATCGGCCGGCGAGTGGATCGTCAGCGTTTTCTCGACTTGTTTTGTTTCCCGAATACGGGCAATCTGCTCGTCCGAGACGTCCATGTACTTCAGCTTCGTAACGGCGGCATCCACGAGCCGGGCTGCTCCCTCCGCGGCGGGCGCGAACGTACTGCCTTCCAGCAAGGGCAGGTTGCGCGTAGCCGCTAAGTATTCCTCCTGTGCGGCATATAACTCCGGAGAGTAGACGTCGAAGAGCTCTTGCCCCCTGGCGACGTGTTGGCCCGTTTGATCGACGTAGAGCCGCTCAATCCAGCCCTTGAATTTCGTGTTGATATAGGTGACCGTCTGCTCGTTGTAGTCCACTCGACCGACGGTGCGGATAACCTTGACCAGCGGACCTCGCTTGATGACGCCGGTGCGGATGCCCATGTTCTGAATCGTCACCGGGTCGATTCGGATGGCTTGCGCGGAAGCCGATTCGTCCGCGTCGGCATAGACGGGCACGAGGTCCATGCCCATCGGGCTCTTTCCAGGCTTGTCCGAGATGTAATTGGGCTCCATGGGCGCACGCCAGTAAAGGATTTTGCGCTGCTGGACGGATGTGGCGGCTCCCGATTGCTCGTCCTGCTTCTTGAGGGGTGTCAGCTTCATGTGGCAGATGGGGCAGTCACCCGGGCCTTTCTGAAGTACATTGGGATGCATCCCGCAGGTGTACCACTGCTCGTCGCCGTCGGCGGCGACGTCCGTCGCTGTACCGATTTGCCCACCGGATGCGTCGCCGGGCTTGGTCATCCAGCGTCCGGCTACAAGTCCGGCGACCAGCGCGATGACCCCGACAAGGACAGTAACCAGCACGCGCCCATTTCGCCGGGTGGATCGGCTATGCGCCCGTGCTTCGCGCTGCCAGAACGATCGTCTTGCCAGGTTCATTTACGGCTCTCCCGCCTCGGGCAGGCTAAGCCCGATGGCCTCCTCCAGGTCGGCCACGCTTCGCTCCAGCTCGCCCAAAGATCGATGATATTGAATGGTGAAGGCGAGCCATTTGCGCCAATTATCGATGACGTAGAGAAAATCGCTCGATCCGGCGATGTACGAGGCCTGCGAAACCTGATACGTCTGCTGCGCCTGCGGAATGATCGTGCTGTCGAAAAGCGCGGCAAGTTTGCGTTGAGCGCGGACACGCTCCAGGGCGTCAGTGATTTGAAACTCAACTCTGTTTTGTGTAGCCGCGTACTCCTGACGGCTTGCCAGCAGCCGGTGTTTCGCCTCATTGATGCCCCCCTTAATCTTGTCGAACCAGATTGGAAGGTTGAATCCGAAGGTAATCGCCCAGTTGTCGGTGCCGTCTTCGCTCATCGTGGAGACGACGGGCCGCTGGCCGGTCATCGGGTTCGGGGGCGGGAGGAACGCGTCACGCGGCTCCATGTACATCCACTCGAAGCCCAGCGTGAAGTCCGGCCAGTACGCCAGCCGGGCGAGTTCTACGGCGTGCTTGTCGCGCTCGATCTGATGCCCAACACGCTGTAGCGCAGGATTCGCATCGGCGGCTGTTGCGAGAAGCTGGTCGAGGCGAAGGTCCGCCTGTCGAATGTCAAGGCCATCGGGCGGCGGCACGACCGTAGTTGGTGAACGATCGAGCAGCTCGTTGAGTCGCGCGGCAAACGTAACCCGGCGTTGTCGAAGCGAGATGAGTTCGGCCTCGAGGTTACTGAGTTCGACTTGGGCGCGCAGCACGTCATCCTGCGGACGACGGCCGGCGGTCACCTGAGCGCGAGCGACGTCGATAAGTCCTCGCAGCAGCCGTTGATTCTCTTGCGTAATGTCAATGCTCTTATCCAGAACGTAAACCTGAAAATAGGCTCGTTTGACTTCCGCAATCACCCGAAGACGTACCTCTTGCAAGCGCTGTAGCGCAGCGCGCGTTTCTTCGAGCGCGATGCGCCCGGCGCGGTCAAGTTTTTCAGGCACGGGAAACCGCTCACTGATTCCGAGAATGAAGAAGTTGTCTCCCTCAGCCGTGCGCACCGGTTCGGGAAGCGTTTTGGTGCTGACCATCGGATCCGGCAGCGCCGTCACCTGAACGATGCGCTCCGCCTTGGATCGCGCCGTCTCCTCGGCCGCCTTGATGTCCGGGTTGTTTTCCAGAGCCACGACAATGAAGTCACGCATCGCTTCGAGTGTCCGAGGCTCCGGGACCTCCCCTTCCGGCGTAGTCGGCTCCTGTCCGGATGCGGGCAGTCGGGCGTAAACGGCACCATCCGATGCTCGCGCCGCGGTGCGCTGCTGAATGTAGGTCGCGACTTCCTGTTGCCCGTCAAGATACAACGAGCATCCCTGGACGGCGGCGAACAAAGACACCGCAGCGAGCACAAGCAACCGGTCGCGATCGATGCGGATCGTCGGATCAACCATGCAAACAACCCTTTCGCAAGGGAGCGTCTTCAAGCCCCCGACCATGACGCTTCGCCTCGTCGAGTTCCTCGGCCATCGCATCCAGTTCCGTGGAAAGAGCGAGGAACCTACTATTGAGCTTCCATGCGCGTTCCTCCCAATCCTTGAGCGCCTCGGTTCGTCGTCGCAAGAATATAACCTGCGCATGCGCCGGCGTTAAGTCGTCGGCTCCTGGTGCCGATTCGGGGGCGCTGCACCAGTGGGCCGCGACCGATCTCGGAGGCGGCTGTCTCAACTGCCGCGCTGACGGGCCAGGAAACGCGACCATCCGTTCGATCATTGTCGCGATTCGAGAAACGCCGCAAGCGCCGCCGGCTCCTCGTCCCACAGTTCAAAGTTCTTCATCGACGTTCCGGGTATAATCGATTCCGGATCCCGAGGAAACGCGTCCAGGTATTCCGCCTTAAGGCGGGCGCCCACGTGCGTGAGTTCCGGTCCGATCCGGTTGCCCTCCGACTCGAGCATGTGACATCCCAGGCACTGATAATTGGCAACCGTGAAGGTAGGCGTCGTCCCGCGTCCGCGCTCGCGGAAATTAACGACGCCCGTCGCCTCCACAAGGCCCTTCTCCCAATGCTTGACATGCATCGGGTTCTGCGAGCCATCGCAAAGGTAGAGACGGACCTGGTCCGGCATGACCACCGTCTCGACGTGAAACTCCTTCGACATCGTGACCGCTCCGCCGTGCGCTGCCGCCTTCTCATGCGAATGGCCGGCCTCCTCGCCCTGCTCATGAGCCCCATGATCGTGCTGAGCCATCGCCGGGCTCAAGGCTAGCCCGAATGCGAAGGTCGATCCAATCAACACCTGCTTCATGACGCGGTTCATCGTAGACCAACTCCTTGATACATAGTCTGCTGGTATCCGGACCTGACCACGCGGCTCGGTCCCGTCACGCTGGCCCTTATCTTCTATTGGATGCACGGACCTCGGGATTTCTTCCAGGGTCCGCAAAAAAATGCGGCGTTCGGATGGTAATCGGCATGCAAAATGGACCCGGATCGGCATGCAATTGGGACCCACCTCACGCATCGTAGCGATCTCCTGACTTCGTACAACTCGTCGTCGTAGTAAGTTTCTCTTTCTTTTTTCTTTCTCTTCGTGAGTCGTGTGAATTCCGTGCGATTCGCGATTGTTGTGGCTGCTTTCCGTCGCGCCGCGCTCACTGCGATTTCTTCCCGCCCCGGTCCTTCTTCGCCTTCATCGACTCCCGGAACCGGTAGCTCTCCGCGTTCATCTCGAAGATGTGGCAGCGATGGGTCAGGCGGTCGAGCAGCGCCGCCGTCATCCGCTCGCCTTGGAACACCTGGCCCCAATCGCTGAATGCCAGGTTGCTGCTCAGCAGCAGGTTCCGTCGGTCAGGCAAACGCAGGTTCTCCTTGATTCAAGAGCTGATCGAACCGGCTTAGATCGGGCGGGCCGACCCGAACCGCCAATGCCGGATCCCATCGATCCCATGTCTCGATGGATGACGCTTCGTCGGATGCACGTTGAGCCAGACGATGGGTGTGGTGGATGATCCGATCGGCATGCACCTGCTCCGGACTCCGACAGCACTCGATCGCCTGCTGGACACGCCGGACCGGGTGGCGGGCCAGCAGTTGCAGCACGCGGACGTACTGCCGAGCGCCGGCCGGGGGACCGTGTCGCTGTTCCAGTGTTTCATGCAGAAGGGCGAACTCCGCCGGCAGGCGTCAATCGCGGTAGACGTTGGAGTGGTCTTTCCGCTTCCCCTTCGGGGCAGACCTGTAGAAGGCAATAACGTGCCCACGGGTTCCGCGTCGCTTCACCCGTGGCTACAATCCTTTGCCCCGTTGGGGCAGGGAGGAATCTAGCGTTGTAGTATTAGGGTGGATCCATTTTACTTGCCGATATCACAGGGAAACTCACAGCCCCAGGCGGGCCCACTTTGCATGCCGATTACCATTCGGACCAGAATCACTGAAGACGGGGCTTGCTCCTCTTGACGAAGGAAGCTGGATGAGAAGGCACACGTTCGGTAGTATTTGCATGTGGTCTTATCGGACAGCAGATACGTGGTGGCGCCATCCATCAACGGCGACGTGCTGGGCATGGGCGGTCCCGGCCGAGCCGATCGCGGCAATGCTTACCTGCACGAAAACACAAGAAAGGCAAGGCTATGGAGCGAACGCCCTATGAGAATGTCCTGTCCGAAGTATTGATTCTGCGCGATAAGCTTGCTATCGACCGTACGCTGCTGGCCAACGAACGAACGCTCCTGGCCTATTTGCGCAGCGCGTTGTCTCTCGTGATTGTTGGGATCACGTTTATTCATTTCTTCGAGATCGGCGTGCTCCTCTACATCGGGATCGTGTCCATTCCCTCCGGGCTGGCCGTGGGGGCGCTTGGGGTCATGAAATACCGAAGAATGGACCGCTCCATTCGAAGCGCGCGTGAAACGTCGAACCGAACCACGAAACCGGACATTGAATTGTGCGATCGAGATGGGGCGGCGCGGTGACACGTCTCGCTGCCGGAACATCACAGCGACCAACCGCACAACCCAACGAGGCGCACGGAATATCGGCATTTGACGCCTGGCCGGATTTCGTTTCGATACGTTGGTCGCGGACCCATCGCGAGTGGAAGAATCTGGACGCCCGCAAGTCATGATGAAAGTTACGTCATGGAGAACCTGACGCCTCAGAACATCACGGTGATGTTTCTCTCCCTGGGGATTCTGCTGGGTGCGGCCCGTGTGCTCGGCGAGCTGGCTCAGCGGCTGCGCCAACCAGCCGTGCTGGGCGAGTTGCTGGCCGGCGTCCTGCTCGGCCAGACGGTCCTGGGAGCCCTCGCGCCGGAATTCTTTGCCCATTTCTTTCCCTCGCAGGGTCCGAACGCCATCGCCTTGAACGCCATCACGACCCTGGCGGTAGTCTTTTTCTTGCTGGTGGCGGGCATGGAGGTGGATTTATCCACTGTTTGGACGCAAGGCAAGCTGGCGCTCAAGATCGGCGTCGGAAGCATGGTGTTGCCGTTCGTGCTTGGCTTCGCCGCCGCCTGGCTGGTTCCTCACGCGCTTGGTCGACCTTTGGACGCCGACCGGGTTGTGTTCGCGATGTTCTTCGCAACCGCCCTATCTATCACGGCGCTTCCGATCATTGCCAAGACGCTCATGGATATGGACCTCTATCGTAGCGACATGGGGATGGTGGTCGTCAGTGCCGCGATCCTGAACGACCTGGTCGGCTGGATCGTGTTCGCCGTCATCCTTGGCATGATGGGTGGCCCATCCGGCCATGAGAATAACATCGCCTTTACGATTACGATGACGCTGGCTTTCGCCGGCGCGATGCTGACGCTCGGTCGCTGGCTGTTTCACAGGACATTGCCGCTACTGCAAGCCTACACCAAGTCGCCGAACGACGTGCTGGGCTTCGCACTGATTCTGGCGATGCTGGCAGCCGCCTTTACGGAATGGATTGGAATTCACGCGGTTTTCGGATCGTTTCTCGTCGGTGTGGCCATCGGCGATTCCTCCCACCTGCGGGAACGCACCCGGGTTACGATTCAGCAGTTTATTTCCACCATATTCGCGCCCCTGTTCTTCGCCAGCATCGGCCTGGGAGTGAACTTCATAACCCACTTCGACGCCCCCCTGGTACTGACGGTTTTGCTGATCGCCTGCGTGTGCAAGCTCTTGGGCGGCACGCTGGGCGCCCGGTGGGGCGGGATGCCCACGCGAGAGGCTTGGGCCGTCGGCTTCGCCATGAACTCCCGAGGGGCAATGGAAATCATCCTGGGGCTGCTGGCCCTGGAGGCCGGGATCATCCGCCAGCGACTATTCGTGGCCCTGGTGTTCATGGCCATTGTCACGTCGGTGATCAGCGGCCCGGCCATGCGGATCATCCTGCGCCCCGAAAGAAAGCGACGGCTCCACGAGGCGCTGACGTCGAAGCTTTTTCTGCGGGAACTCAAGGCCGCCACTTCGCGTGAAGCCATCCACGAAATGACGGTCGCAGCGTGCGAATTGGCGGGTCTCGAACCGGGGCCCGTCGAGGCGGCGGTCTGGGCCCGGGAGCGATCGCTGGGCACGGGCATCGGCCACGGGATGGCGCTGCCGCACGCCCGCATCAGCCACTTGACCAGAACGCTGGTCGTTGTCGGCATATCCGATGGGGGAATCGATTTCGACGCACCGGACGGCCAACTGGCCCATGTCATCTTCCTGGCACTCACGCCCAGCCACGATTTCGCCGCCCAACTTGGGGTTGCTTCGGGAGTCGCCAGGCTCTTCCGGGATGGGCGAATGTTCGAACGCGTGCTCCAGACAAGATCCTTCACGGACTTTCTGGCGTTGATCAGAAGTGTCGACGTTGAATCAGAGTCGGTTTGACCCCGTTCTGCCTGCTCATTCGGGCACGCGATCCGTTGCATGGGTTCGTTCGAGCGTTCTCCGCGGCTGGCAGGCACCAATTCGATCAACGTGTTGTGCCGCGTGGAACCGGTGAGCTTTGGCGCCGCGCCAACGGCCTCAACGAAATGATGTACGCGCTTGGGCGCTCACAGCCCGAGCCAGCCTCGGAAATGCAGCGTGCCCGCGACATTCAACGGGCGCTGACAGCGAGCCCGAGTGCGGCAATCACGGGCTTCGAGACGCGGGCGGTGTTCTTGCCAGCGGCGAGCGTCGGGGGCGACCTTCTTGACATCGTGTCGTTCCCCGATGGTTCTGTTCTCGTGGCCATGATGGATGTGACGGGGCATGGTGTTCCCGGAGCGCTCTGCACCGCGCTTCTTCGATCCGCCATACGCCATCTGGCGCGGGCGACGGATGATCTCGCGCAGATCATGCGGGATCTGAATCGCGAGTTGTGCGACATCTCGGCCGCAGGCCTGTTCGCTACCGCCCTGCTGGTGAGACTGAAACCCGAAGACGAGAAGATCGAGTATGTCAGTGCAGGACATGATCCACCCGTGCGAATCGATGCGGAAGGTCGCGCCGAGACGTTGAATCATGCCGGTCTGTTACTTGGGGTCGATCCAAGTGCGTGCTGCTCAACCGCGGAAGCTGAATTGTCGCCGGACGGTCGGCTTTTCATGTTCACGGATGGGTTGCACGAGGCGATGTCCCCAGGCGGCGAACAGTTCGGCCGAAATCGGCTGGCGGAGCTCTTCGCCTGCACGGGGCGGCTCCCGCTCGATGAGCAGCTCCGGGCAGTTGTCGAGAACGTGCGATCGTTCCAGGGGCGGGATGGGTTTGACGACGACGTGACCGTGTTTGCCGTCCGTCGAACAGAGCCGGCGGCTGCGCATACCGCGTCCTCTCGACAGGATGGCCGGCATCGCGGCCGTGTAGTCCCTTGTTCGGTAAGGACTGAGTGATATGCGCGATCTCGGGGACGACGGTCCTCAAGCAGACCCCGAAACGTGGGACGCTTACCAGACGAACCCTGTCACGTATTCGCGTGAAGCGGCCGCGCCCCATCGCAGCGGACATGGCGAGGACGTAGGTGTGACGATCGGTTGGATTTCAGGCTCGTCGGTCTTATCATCGTCTGTTCGGGCAGGCCTACATGTCGTCGGCCATGCCCGGACGGCGAGGAGAGCGCGTATGAGCGGAAAAGACCTGATCGATCGTTGCCGAGCCGGAGAGCGCGACGCTCAGCGTGAGTTGTTCGAGCGAACGTCCACACGCATCTATCGCCTTTTACTGCGCATGACCGGCGATCCCGACGACGCCGCCGATCTCACGCAAGAGACCTACGTCAAGGGGTTCCAGGGCTTGGACCGATTCGACGGCCAATCCGCGACGATCTCGACTTGGCTTTACCGGATAGCCGTTAATGAGGCACTCCAGTTCCGCCGTCGGCAGGGCGTTGCGACGCTCAAGTTGCTGGCTCTCGCGCCGAATCAGCCCACAGAAGCGCAACGGCCTCGGACCGATGTGCAACTCGACATGGAAGAGGCCCTTGCGGAACTCCCGTCGGACGACCGAGCCCTGCTCCTGCTACGATATCAAGAGGAGCTTGATTATCGGGACATTGCCGAGGTTCTTGAGTGCGCCGAGGGAACCGTCGCGTCCCGGCTGAATCGCGCCAGGGAGCGGCTACGGGGAATTCTGCGAAGAAGTTACGGCTAGATGGAAGGCGCGGTGTCATCCACGCATCTAACTAATTGGCTTGCGTCCCAACCGAATGGTCTGCCCATTGACCATCGTCGCATGTGCGACGGCGGGGGGTGAACCGAAATGTGCTGCGAAGAGATAGAACGACAACTAGGACGCTACATCGACAGGGAACTGTCGGCGGCCGAGCGCGACGAGGTCGAGGCTCATCTTGAACATTGTTCGGGGTGTCAGCGCGAGTTGGCAGAACTGCGCGAACTCGTGTCCGGGATTGCGAACGCCAAATCAGTGCCCGTGCCCGACTCGCTCTGGCCGATTATCGAGCGGCGACTCCGTCAAAAGGAAGAGGCTGCTCCGCCGTCCCGGGCGAGCCGAGGGCTTCAGCCCTCGCGGACTCCTCGCGGACTCAAGTCCGCGGCTCGCCGGCTGCGAACTTTGCCTTGGGCGATTGCTGCGGGCGTTGTGCTGGCAGTGGGGCTGGGACTTGTCGGCCTGTCGTCGCTCGACACGACGGCGCACGCGTCGACGGTCGATTTCGGCATGCTGCTCGACGCCTTGCCGCTGGACGCCCAGAAGGCGTTCAGGAAGTTCCTGGTGCGCTACGATGCGAAGCCCACGACGCCCGTGGCTGCGAAGCGGATTGCGCCCGATCTCAACTTCGACACTCCGGCGGAACTCCCGGGCGGATTTCGGTTGCAGTCCGTGTACCAGCTCCGCATGGGGAAATCGGTTGGGATCGCCGCCGCCTATGACCGGGACGGCGAGTTCCTGGCCGTCGTGTTCCATCCGCCGATGAAGCACGAGAAGTTCGGCTCGCACGAGAACTACCCTTGTATCGTCGGCGAGCACTGCGGGCACAAGGTTCAGGTCGGTGAGTGGAGCTTGGTTCACTTGACGGACCCGACGACGTGCCACTGCCTGTTGAGCCGGCTTGACGAGAAGAGCCAGATGCCGGCGGTGATGGCAGCGATCGCGCCCAAGCTTGTGGAGACGGGAGCTGCGAGCGGGCATCACCACCCGTAGGTTCTGGTCGCGCCGCCAAGAGACGCTTGATGTGCGCGGTCGCATAAAGGGAAGTTTCCAAGGAGAATTGACCATGAAAGCTACAAGAACGAACAGGTCAGCAATCGTGGGTGCCGTCGCGATGCTGGCTGGCGCACTCGCTCCCGCGCCGTCCTTCGCCCAGTGCGGCGGAGGGGGATACTACGGCGGAGGTGGGCATTACGGTGGACATGCCTATTACGGTGGAGGCGGGTACTACGGCGCCGGCTACGGTGGCGGATCTTACTACAACTCCAGGCCGCGAGTGATATACGGGTCAACCGGTCACTATGCCCCACGAGTTGTCCATCGCACGGCGTATTACTACCGGCCGACACTCACGTACCGCTCGCATTCCGTGAGTGCGGGATTCGGCTATCGCCGCCCTTATGGTCATTACACCTACGGTTCCTCCTATGGGCGCCGCGATTACAGAAACCACGGATACCGCGGTTCTGGCGGCGGACACCGTTCCTCTGGCGGCCATCATTGAGGCGCGCAGCGATGGCGAACTCCGCACCGATTCGCGACGGCGTACGAGCAGCGTACTCGACCGCCGCACGCCAGCCGGGCGCCGAGCGCCGAGCACGCCTTCCCCGTAGGCCGTGTGTTTGCGGAGAGCCTCGGCTACCCGCTCGAACTTCTCGATTCGCTGCCACCCGTGGCGGTGGAAGCCTTCGCTGGCGTATCCAATGTAGCCATATTCGCGGACATCCCGCCCGGCTCGAGAGTACTCGACCTGGGCTGCGGGGCGGGGCTTGATGCATTGGTTGCTGCGCAACGAAGTGGGTGCATGGGAAAGGTGATCGGAATCGACTTCAGCGATTCGATGCTGGACCGCGCTCTGCGTAGGCGCGATGTTGAATCGCTGCGGCGTGGGTTCCGCTACGATCAACTCAAATTCTTCGGCAAGCTGTTCGTTGAAAGTTGCCAGCGTATATCGCCCGCACATAGTAATCGCCTCGGCACCGATCCAACCGAGTCACGGTAACGAAACGATATCATCTCCTGTCGTTCCCGAAAACTCCATCCGGACTCTCGGACGTGATTGTCGACGGAATACCGAGGCGATCACGGGCCGCTTATCGCCAGAAGGCCATGTCGCCAAGAACGGCGCCTCGGTGTCGGGCGTACTTGTCAAGCCGCCAACTCTTTCTGCATCTGACGATAGGCAATCAAGTTTTGACGAC
>Ga0326597_10011601_pt1 | contig 11664 bp, 11 predicted proteins | sample RVTome_12_FD_203789 | JGI IMG/M metagenome (GOLD analysis project Ga0326597, IMG submission 203789) | Soil microbial communities from uranium-contaminated site in the Upper Colorado River Basin, Wyoming, United States - RVT100D185 | ecosystem: Environmental > Terrestrial > Soil > Contaminated >...
GGGTCGGCTCCTCGGGCACCTTGTCGATCATGATCAGCGCGTCGTGGCCGAGACCCGCGCAGACCTCGACGCACTCGGCGCAGCCCTTGCAGTGGACCGGGTCCACGAAGATCCCGAACGCGCCGCGGTCGTGTCCCTTGCGGGCCGGCACCTCGCCGTATTTCTGGGTGTCGGTGAAGTGGGCCCGGGCCGTCGTGCCGGCGAGCTCCGGCTCCGGCTCGGCCGCGGCGAACGCATCGATCGCGGGCGCGAGTGCGGGCTCCGGCGTGACGACGCCGATGATCGCGCTGTCGGGGCAGGCGGAGACGCAGGCCATGCAGCCGACGCACTTCTCGGCAATGAGCTGCGGGATGCGCGGGGCGAGCCCGCTGAAGTCGCGCACTGCGGCGGTCCCGGGCGGGATGATCGAGCGGGCGATGCCGGTATCGGCCGGCAGTTCCTGGTCGGCGATGCCGCGTCGGTAGGCGGGCACGATCGAGGCGCCGAAGTCGTCGACGTAGGCGTCGATGTCGAAGAGCGGGACGGCCGTCGCCGCGAGGCGCGTCTCGTGCGCCTCCTTGAGCTCGCCGGGCTCCTTGGTGAGCGGGGTCGAGTCAGGCATCGGGAGCTCCGGCGACGGCGACGGTCGCGTCGGCCGTCGCATCGGCCGTCTCTTCCGCGATCGCGTGGACCAGGTCGGTCATCGACAGGATCCCGATCGGCAGGGTTTCGTCGTCGTCGGCTACCACGACGAGCCGGTGGATGTGGTGGCGCTCCATCTTCTTCGCTGCCTGCGCGAGCGGCATCGAGCGATGAACCGTGACCGCCGGCGTGGTCATGAGGTGCCGGACGGCGAGCCCCGGCCAGTTGGCCCACAGGTACTCCGTCGCGCGGGCGCGGGCGAGGTCCGTCTGGGACAGGACGCCGACGAGCGAGCCGGACCCGTCGACCACTGGGAGGCCGCTGATCCGATGGGCGTCGAGCAGGCGGGCGGCCTCCGTGAGCGAGGCGTCGACCCGGATGACGATCGGCTCGAGCGCCATGCGGTCGCCGACGAGGGGGGCAGGACGCGTCTTCGTCATCGGACGACTCCTTCGGGCTGATTGGCCGGGGACGGCGGGCCGACGGGAGGCGGCGGGTTGCCGGCGAGGGCGGCCGACACGTCGACGAGCCCGTCGTACGCCTCGGCGATGACCGCAAGGTTGGCATCGACGACCGCTCCGCCGCGCTTCCCGAAGAACCGGGTGAGCTGCCTGCGAACGGCCTCGAGCAAGGCGTCGCGATCGAGCCCGGCGCGCGCAGCGAACGGCGCGACGCGCAGGAACACCCCGACGAGGGCCACCCCCTGCATCCGGACGTGGAGGTCTGAGCGCGGCGCGTGGCGAAGCGCGAGGGCGGCCGTGTCGAGCGCGGTGACGCGGATGCGCCGGGCGAGGATCTCCGCCCGGGACGGTGCCGGGATCGACCCCCAGATCGCCTCGGGGTCGGCCAGCGGCGACTGGATGAACAGCGTGCCGCCGTCGACGAGCCCGGCCAGCGGGTCACCAAGGCCGAAGGCGGACACATCGTGAAGCGGCACGACGTCGACATGGTCGAGCTCCGCGTGCGAGCGGATCGGCTCGTCGGCGATCGTGAGGTAGTACGTGGTCGGCAGGCCCTTCTTCTCCGAGCCGTAGCGCGGGTAGGCCTGGACCTGCTTGCCGAACAGTTCGCCGACGAGCGTCGCGACGAGCTTGTTCGTCGTGACGCTCCCGAACCCGCCGATCGAGTGGCCCCGGAGCGAGTAGGCGCCCGCCGGCCGGAGGTCGACGTCGACCCGCTCGAGGGCGAGCGGGTGGCGGATCCCAATTACGGCATGGGTTCGGCCGCCGCGTTCGCCATGCGGCGCCAGCCAGTTGAAGATCGCGACGAGGTCGCCCGCGGACACGTCGCGCGAGCCGAGCCCAGCGCTGACCGACAGGATCCGCGGCACGAGGACGCCCTCCGCCGCCGCGTCGTAGAGCGCCGAGCGCATCTCTCGGGTGAGCGGGTTCGCGGCCGCCATGGGCTCGTCCGTGCGTTCGACGACGCCGACGGTGCGGGCATGCCGGAGCGCGGCCGCGAGCTCGCGGGCCGGGAAGGGCCGGAAGGCGGTGACGGCAACGCAGCCCACCGGACGGCCCTGGGCGCGCAGGTGGTCGACGACGGAAATGGCCGTGTCGGCGATCGTGCCCATCGCGACGAGGATCTCGTGCGCGTCCTCGGTCCGGTACGCCTCGATTTGACCGAGACGGCGCCCCGTCAGTGCCGTCCACTCCGCCATCGCGCCGTCGAGGAGCGCCGGGATTGCGTCCGTGTAGGCGCGCTGGCCGATCCGCCCCTTCATGTAGGAGTCCTGGTTCTGGACCACCCCGGTCATGAGCGCCTCGGCCGGATTGAACAGGTCGCGGATCCTGACCCGAGGGTCGCCGACGAAGTCGCGCAGCAGGTCGTCCTCCGGCAGCCGCACGTTCTCGAGCGTGTGCGTGGTGAGGAAGCCGTCCTGCGCGACGAGGAACGGCGTCTCCGATTCCTCGGCGACGCGGCGGGCGATGGCGGCGAGGTCGGCCGACTCCTGGGCGTTGCGAGCGAACAGGATCCCCCAGCCCACGTCGGCCACGCCCATCACGTCGTCGTGCCCAGCGTGGATGTTGAGCCCTTGGCTGGTCAGGGCCCGGGCCCCGACGTGGAACACCACCGGCAGGCGCTTGCCGCTGATGACGTACAGGACCTCCTTCATGAGGATGAGTCCCTGGCCGGCCGTGAAGTTCGTGACCCGGCCGCCGGACAGTGCGGCGCCTTCAGCGGCGCTCGCGCTCGAGTGCTCAGACTCGGGCTCGATGAAGCGGAGCGGCGTGCCCCACAAGTTCTCGCAGCCCTCGGCAACGGCTGCCTGGAAGATCGCCGCCATCGTCGTCGACGGCGTGATCGGGTAGACGCAGGCGACCTCGGCGAGACGGGTCTCGACGTGGGCCACCGCCTCGCTCCCGTCGACGATCGCGGAAATGCCCGGGTACGGAGGCGCGGCCGGGGCGGTCCGCGGCATGGGCGGAGCCAGGGGCGCGGCGGGGCTCTCGGTTGTCATGGGCCTAGCGTGGCGTTCGGGCCGCCCGGCCCGGAGGGGCAGGGGTCCCGAAACCGGGGTCCGAACGGCCCGGGTTACCCCGCGATCCCGATCTCGACGCCGCGATGTCCGGCGCCCGCAGGGCGTTCGGTCCGTTCGGCACCCCTCGACGACGCCCAACGGCCGATGCGCCAGGCGGTATGGTGCGCGACGCTCGGCGACACGCCGTCAGCGGAGGGCTCGCCATGAACGCCACGCCGATCCTCGATGAGGCACACGCCGGCCTGATGGACTGGCTCACCAGGCACCGGGTGGAGCACGAGCTCCATGTCCATCGCGAGGCCTTCACGGCCCGGGGTACCGCGGAGGCCGAGGGGGTCGACCCGCGCACGTTCGCCAAGGTCGTCGGCGTGGCGACCGACGATGGCCGTCGGGCGCTGCTCGTCCTCGACGCGACCGACCATGTCGACCTTCGCAAGGCCCGCCGCCTGCTCAACGCGGCCGACGTCCGCCTCCTCAGCGAGCCCGAGCTGGAGGTCCTCGCGCCCGGCTGTGAGGCAGGCGCGTTGCCGGCCGTGGGGGCCCTCTTCGGCGTGCCGATGTATGCCGACCGCGCAGTCAGGGACGACCCCGAGATCAGCTTCAACGCCGGGACGCACCGGCACAGCGTTCGCGTCGAGCGAGACGCGTGGGACCAGGCGTCCGGGGTCGTCTACGGCGACCTCGCGGTGGATGACGTGACGATGCCGGCCTGGGCCCGGTCCTGACGATGGCAGGCCCGGAGGCGACCCGGACGGAGGGCTCGGGCGGATCGCGCACGCTCGTCTGGATCGACGCCCGGCGGGCGATCGTCGTGCGACTCGTCGACGGCGAGGCGAGCATCGAGCGGATCGAATCCGCGGTCCCGGCGCATGCCCGCGCGACCGGGCACGTGCGTCACGATCCCAGGGTTCGCCACGGCGGCGGGCGGTCACAGACCGCCCCCGACGACCACCGGTTGGAGCACCTGACGCGGCTCGTCGACGACGTCATTGCCCGGCTTCCGGCCAGCTCGGACGTCCTGATCCTGGGCCCGGGCACCGTCCGGGAACGCCTCGCCCGGCGTATCCGTGCGCTCGACCGGCGGGCTCGACGCTCACGGACGATCGCCTGTCGCGCGTCGGCTGGGATGACCGATCGGCAGCTCGTCGCCGTGCTCCGGACGGCGGCCGGGATCGAGCCGGCCCGCCGCGCGGTCGGCTTGGCCGGGCACCTCGCTCGTTAGGAGCCGGTCACCGCCGGTTCGACCGACGACGCGGCCGTCGTGCTCGGTCCGGCGGCATCACGGCGAGTCGCTCGATCTCGGCGAGGATCGCATCGCGATAGGCGGGCATCGCGGCACGGACGACGCGCGACAACCCTTGGCCAAATCCGAAGCGGCGGCCGCCGATCCCGACGAACGTGCCGCGCGGGAGATGTCCCAGCGCCTCCGCCAGCCCGAGCACCTGGCTCACCGGCAGCGCGTGCGATGAGCGCGGGCCCACCGCCCCGTCGCCGGCCACGAGCCGGCCGAACGGCACGGTCACGATCGATCCTGGCGGCACCCCGATCGCGGCGTCGACGATGAGCCCGGCCATCCCGTCCGGCATCCCGACCAGATCCTCGACGTCGAGCTGACCGCAGCGCCGCACGTCGAGGAGCGTCCGCTGCGCCTCGCTGAGGGCCGGCAGCAGGGTCGCCGCAGCGACGAGTGCCGCGCCGTCGTCACCCCGATCCGCGGCCCCGCACACGAGCAGGCGGACCCGCGGCGGCGCGGCGATCCAGCCGTCTGTCATGGCCATCACCGACCGTCGATCCGCAGGTCGAGGAAGTGGGTCGCGCACGAGATGCATGGGTCGTAGCTCCGGATCAGCTGCTCGAGTCGAATCGTGGCCGCCTCGTGGGGAAGGTCGAGCACGGACGGCGCGAAGTCGACGAGGTCCGCCTCGATGGCGACCTGGTTCTGGCTCGTCGGCGGGACGATCCGGGCGCCGGTGATCCGTCCTCGGGCGTCGACCTCGTAGCGGTGGAAGAGCAGGCCGCGCGGCGCCTCGGTCGCCCAGGCCGCCGTGCCCGGCCTGGCCCGCCAGCGCACGAACGGCTCCGCCGGCGGTCGGTAGCCGTCGACGATATCGAGTGCCTCGGCGGTCGCGTGGACGAGCTCGACCGCCCGGGCCGCGATCGACCAGAACGGGTTGCGCCGGATGCGGTCTGGCCCGCCGAGCAAGTAGAGGGCCTCCTGCGCCAGAGGATGGAGCTGCTCACCGGCGAGCACGATGCGGGACGCGGGGCCCAGCTGGTAGCGCTCACCGGCGTGCGTTCGGGCCTGGAGGGCGTTCGACCACGGCACGTGCTCCTCGTGGAACGCGTCCTCCCACGCCCCGATGTCGAGATCGAGCCCATCGGTCGAGACGATCCGGCCCTCGCTCATCGGGTAGTCCGACGGATGGCGGAGCGACACGAGGCGCGGCTCACGGTCGAACTCGGGCGCCTGGAGCTCGCCGACGAAGGAGACGGTCGCCCGGGCGAGGCCGACGGCCCGCTCGAGGTCGGCCCTGAAGCCCGCCAGCTCCGCGCGCCGCGGCGCGCGCGAGAAGCCGCCGACGCGGACGGAGACCGGGTGGATCGGCCGGCCGCCGAGGAGCGACACGAGCCGGTTGCCGACCTTCTTGAGCGCGAGACCCTGCTCGACGACCGCTCGATGGTCGCGTGCGAGCTCGATCGCCGACGGGTAGCCGAGGAAGTCCGGCGCATGGAGCAGGTAGATGTGGAGGGCGTGGCTCTCGATCCACTCGCCGCAGTAGAGCAGGCGCCGGAGCGCCCGGGTCGACGGGTCGATCTCGACCCCGAACAGCGACTCAAAGGCGTGGACAGCGCTCATCTGGTAGGCGATCGGGCAGATCCCGCAGATCCGGGCGACGATGTCGATGACCTCGTCCGGCGTCCGGCCAACGACGAGCCGCTCGAAGTAGCGCGGCGCCTCGAAGATGCCGAGGCGGGCCTCCTCGACCCGTCCGTCGACGACACGCAGGTAAAGGGAGCCCTCGCCCTCGACACGCGTGAGGCCGGCGACGCGGAACGTCCGCTCGCCGGCGGCCGGATCGGGCGCGCCGGTCATCATCGGTCCCGTCGTCATCGGCCGTCCCCTTCCCGGGTGCCGTGCGCCCCGTGCAGCCGGTCCATCGCCACGACGACCGAGCGGAACGGCTCCTGGTTGACCGTGAACCCAGCGAACCGGCGACCGACCTCCTCCGCCCGGTCGCCGGCCCGCAGGTAGTGGGAAGCGAGTCCGGCTGCGTTCGCGCTCTCGCGCGGCCCGAAGCAGCCGTAGCAACCGCGCCCGAAGGCGGGGCACAGGGCGCCGCAGCCGGTCCGGGTCACCGGGCCCAGGCACGGCATGCCGCGGGCAACGACGACGCAGACCGCCCCGCGCCGCTTGCACTCGAGGCAGACCGCCTCGTTCGGCAGCTGCGGCCGGCGCCCCGTCGCGAGCGCGGTGAGCACCTCGAACAGCTGGCCCGGATCGATCGGGCAGCCGCGCAGCTCCGCGTCCACCTTCACGTACTCCGAGACGGGCAGCGACGTCGCGAGCGACGAGACGTACTCCGGGTGTGGGTAGACGGCCGCCCGGAACGCGTCGTGGTCGCCGAGGTTGCGCAGCGCCTGGATGCCGCCTGCCGTGGCGCACGCCCCGATCGTGACGAGCAGGGTCGATGCCTCGCGCAGGTGGACGATCTCCTCCGCCTGCTCGGGAGTGCTGATCGAGCCCTCGACGAACAGGACGTCAAAGGGTCCGGCGGACCGATTCGAGGTGGCCTCGGCGAACTCGACGATCTCGAACGTCTCCGTGACTGCCAGCAGCTCGTCCTCGAGGTCGAGCAGAGTGAGCTGGCAGCCGTCGCACGAGGCGAACTTGACGACGCCCACGCGGGGGCGATGGACCGCCGCGGGTCGGGCGAGCGGCCGAGCCGCGGCGTCGACCATCACAGGCCCTCCACCCGAAGCGCCGGTCCCAGTTCGGCGAGCGAGAAGACGGGGCCGTCGCGGCAGACGAAGAACCGGCCGAGCTGGCAGTGGCCGCACAGGCCCACGCCGCATTCCATGTGCCGCTCGAGCGTGACGAACACGCGCTCCGGCGGGATGCCGCACTCGGCGAGGACGTCCGCCGTGGCGGCCATCATCCGTTCCGGACCGCACACGAAGGCGACCGACTCGCGTCCGCTGCACGCGTCCGCGTCGATCAGGTGGGTCACGACGCCGACCCGGCCCAGCCACTCCGGCCCGGCGCGGTCGACAGTCGTCTCCACCTCGATCCGGCCGTCGCGGGCGAGCGCGTCGAGCTCGTCGACGTAGAGACGGTCGGCCGGGGTCCGTGCACCGTAGGCGAGGCGGATCCGGCCGAACCGCTCGCGCTCGGCGAGGAACGCGTCGAGCAACGGGCGAAGGGGCGCGAGGCCGATTCCCCCAGTCACGACGACCACGTCGCGACCCACGGCCGCCTCGACCGGCCAGCCGCGACCGAGCGGTCCGCGGACGCTCATGACGGCGCCGCGCTCGAGGCGGGCCAGGGCGGTCGTCGCGGGTCCGGCGGCGCGGATGGTGAGGGTCAGGCCGTCCGGGTGAACCCGTGATACGGAGATCGGCGGGGTCGCGAAGGCGCTCCGGGCGACCATGACGAATTGGCCGGGGCGGCAGGCGAGGAGGGCCGAATCGTCGGTCGCCAGACGGAGGCTGACCGTGTCCGCGGTCTCGCGACGGGTCGACATGACGACGACGTCGACGGAGCGCTCCGGCAGGGTTTCGGGGACCGGGAAGGCCGGGAAGTCCGATGGGGCTTGGGCGGAGGACGGGGTGGGGGCGGCCGACGCGCCCGGGGCGGCCGACGCCACCAGGACCGTCTCCGACAGCGGCGGCGGTGCGACGGCCATGAGCTCCGCGCGGATGTCGATGCCGACGGGGCACCACGCGATGCACCGACCGCAGCCGACGCAGCCGGACGACCCGAACTGGTCCCACCACGTCCCGAACTTGTGGGTCAGCCACTGCCGGTAGCGATCCCGCGTCCGCGGGCGGAAGTTGCCGCCTGCGACCCGGGCGAAGTCGAACGTGAAGCAGCTGTCCCACGCCCGCTCCGACGTCGCGCCTGCGCCGTGGAGGTCCGACTTCGTCACGACGCTCGTGCAGAAGCACGTCGGGCAGACGAGCGTGCAGTTCGCGCAGGCCAGGCAGCGCTCCGCGATCTCCGCCCAGCGCGGGCTGTCGGCCGCCGCGGCGAGTCGGGTGGCGAGCCCGTCCGTCCCCACCGGGTCGCCGATCCGCTCGCGTGTCCGGCGGACGGTGTCCGCCGCGGCGACGCGTTGGCCGGCATTGGCCGGCAACAGCTCCAGGCGGGCCGCGATCGCCTCGCCGGCCGGGGTGCCGGGGCGGACGACGAACCCATCGTCGAGCTCGGTCAGGGCGAGGTCGTAGCCGGTCGTGACCTCCGGCCCGGTGCCCATCGAGGTGCAGAAGCACGTCTCGAGGGCGGTCGCGCACTCGACCGCCACGATAAGCGCGTTCGCCCGGCGGGCGCGATAGTCCGGGTCGACCGCCGGGCCGCCCTGGAGTACCCGGTCCTGGGTCAGCAGGGCGGCGATCTCGCAGGCACGGACGCCGAGGAAGGCAAGCGGCGGCGCGGCGGTCGCGCCGTTTCCCAGCGGTGTCCGCGGCGGGAACGTCCAGCGCTTCCACGAAGTCGGCCCCACGGCGTGGTCGAAGGTGCGCGCGTCGCCGCGGCGGGACAATCGGTAGGCGCCCGGCTTCGTTTCGGCCGCCCAGCCTCCCGGCAGGTCGGCCGCGGAGCTGACCTCGTCGAGGACGATCGCGCCGTCGGCCACGGTCGGCCCGATGACCGTTCGGCCGCCGTCGGCCAGCGCGTCGATCAGCCGGTCCAGGTCCGCACGCGGAAGGAAGCGGCCCTCCGACACGGGCGGCGGGGCGGCCTCGATCACCACGGCTCAACTCCGGGCGCGGTGAACACGTCGAGCAGCTGCAGCCGCGTGCCGTCGAGCCGGCGGGCGACCGCGCGCAGGACGCGCGGGTAGACCGCGGCGGCGAGGATCGGGTCCGTCGCGAGCGCTGCGCGGAGCGGCTCGCCGGCGAACGTCAGCACCTCGCTCGGGACGAGCGCGATCGCCGACGACGTGGAGCGGTGCGGCGGGACGATCGCGGACCAGCCCACGAGATCGCCGGGCTCGACTGTCAGGATCGTCACGCTGCCCCGCTCCGGCACGCGGAGCCGGAGCGCGATCCGGCCGGTGAGGACGATACCGAGATCGTCGGCCGGCTCGCCCTCCTGGAGCAGGACGTCCCCGGGCTCGTAGCGCGCGCGGCGGGCGAGGCCGGTCAGCCGCTCACGGACCTCCGGCGGCAGCGTCGCGGCAAACCACGTTGCGGAAAGGCCGGCGTCGGCGAGGGCGGGGTCGGGAGCCATGACGGACCTCCGGTCAGCGGCTGGGGTTCGGTGAGGGCGCCGCCTCAGCCGGCCTGCTCGCGTAGCAGTGCGACGAGCTCCGCCCGGCTCACCGGGCCCTCCGGCTCCACGTCGACGAGCCGGTCCGGCCGACGGAAGATCGAGACGTACTCGCGTTCGAGGCTCGTCCGGGCCGGCTCCGGCCCCAGGACGAGGATCCGGTCCCGATCGCCGATCGCGTGGGCGACGGCGGCCAGGCCGAGCATCCGCCCGGGCCCGCTCTGCGGGAGGCTGAACTCCTCGACGTCGATCGTCCCGCGCTCGGTCGTGCGGGCGACGATCGCCCGGTGTCGGTCGATCCAGGTGATCGCGTCGGCGCGGCGGAGCGTCGAGCGGGTTCGTGTTCGGGTCCTGCGTGTTCCGTGCATGTTCGGGCGCCTCCTTGCCGCCGTCCCGGGCGGCTCGGCTTCATGCTCGCGGGTCCGGCCCGGCCTCCCGACCTGCCGTTCGGCCCCATCGGGTGGCCCGCAGGTCATGAGCCGCGGCGCCGGTCAGGCCGACGCCGCGAGCACCGCCCGGGCGCGCTCCACGACCCCGGCGAGGAGCGGCTCGATCGGCGTCTCGGGTACCTCCTCGAGCTCGTAGCGGACGCGGACGATGGCCTTCTTCGGGTCGATGAGACGGCCCAGGTCGATAGGCGTCGCGGACAGGACGAGGTCGGCCGGCGTCGCCGTCAACGTCGCCTCGAGGTCGCGGATCTGCGCTTCTCCGTAGCCCATCGCCGGGACGAGCGGTTCGAGCAGCGGATACGCACCGAGCACGTCAGCGATCGATCCCACCGCGTGGGGTCCCGGATCGACGATCCGGGCAGCCCCGAAGCGCCTGGCGGCGACGACGCCGGCGCCGTAGGTCATGCCGCCGTGGGTCAGCGTCGGGCCGTCCTCCACGATCACGACCGATCGGCCCTCGATCTCGCCGCCGACCAGGCTGAGCGAGGAGCGGGCCTCGATGACGGCGGCTCCCGGATTGGCGGCTGCGATGTCCGACCGGACGGTCGCGAGGGCGTCGGCATCGGCCGAGTCGATCTTGTTGATGACTACGACGTCGGCCAGGCGGAGGTTCGTCTCGCCCGGGTGGTAGGTGAGCTCGTTCCCAGGCCTGAGCGGGTCGACGACGGTGACATGGAGATCCGGCCGATAGAACGGCAGGTCGTTGTTGCCGCCGTCCCACAGGATCACGTCCGCCTCGCCTTCGGCGGCGTGGAGGATGGCGCCGTAGTCCACCCCGGCGTAGACGATCCGGCCGGCGTCGAGGTGCGGCTCGTACTCCTCGCGTTCCTCGATGGTCGTCCGGTGGAGGTCGAGGTCCTGGTGGGTCGCGAAGCGCTGGACGCGCTGGGCGGCAAGGTCGCCGTAGGGCATCGGGTGGCGGACGACGACCGTGCGGAGGCCCTGCCCCTCGAGGATGGTCGCGATCCGCCGCGTCGTCTGGCTCTTGCCCGCCCCGGTCCGCGCCGCGCAGACCGCCACGACGGGCCGGCGGCTCATGAGCATGGTCCGACGCGGCGACAGGAGCCGGAATCCGGCGCCGGCGGCGAGTGCCCGCGATGCGAGGTGCATGACCTGCTCGTGGCTCACGTCGCTGTACGAGAAGATCACCGTGTCGACGGCCTCGGTGCGGACCAGGTCGTCAAGCTCCTTCTCGGGAACGATCGGGATGCCCATCGGATAGAGCGGGCCGGCCAGGGCGGCCGGGTAGTGGCGATCGGCGATGCCCGGGATCTGGGTCGCGGTGAACGCCACGACCTCCGACTGCGGGTCGTCGCGGAAGACGACGTTGAAGTCGTGGAAATCCCGACCGGCGGCGCCGGCGATGACGATGCGCTCCCTGGTCACGGCCCACGCTCCCGTCGCTGTGCGGTGGACGCCGGGGTCAGCGTGGCGCGTGGGGTCGTCGCCGCGAAGCGTCGCGGGTCCCGACGAGAACGGGCCATCCGGCCCTACTCGCGGTGTCGCGGCCTCGCGATGATCCGCGGCGTGGTGGGTACCGGAGGGGACGCCCGGTGCCCACCCCTTTTTTCTGTTCCCGCGGGCGCGCGCCGCGCCGGCGCCGACGCCCCACTCAACGCCCGACG
>Ga0326597_10011602_pt1 | contig 11663 bp, 10 predicted proteins | sample RVTome_12_FD_203789 | JGI IMG/M metagenome (GOLD analysis project Ga0326597, IMG submission 203789) | Soil microbial communities from uranium-contaminated site in the Upper Colorado River Basin, Wyoming, United States - RVT100D185 | ecosystem: Environmental > Terrestrial > Soil > Contaminated >...
TCTTCAGGCCGGAGAGGATCATCGGCCAGCCCCCGTAGAGCTCGGAGTTGGCTCCTTCGCGGAGCTGGTCGTGGGTCACGGTGAGCCGGCACGAGTCCGCGACCGGCTCGATCTCCCACGTGACCCTCGAGGTCCCTTCGCTCTTCACGTCGTCGCTCCAGAGGGCGTTGAAGCTCAGGACGAGGCGGCGCGGCCGATCGACCTCCAGGACCTCGCCGTCCAGGATCGGAGCGGGTGCGTTTGGGGCTGTCCCCTCGTAGTGGGAGCCGGGCTTCCAGTCGGTGTAGATGCCGACGCCGAAGTTGTAGATGCGCCTCATCTCAGGGTTGGTGATCGCCTCCCAGAGGCGCTCCGGGGTCGTCTTGATATAGATCTCGAACACTTTCTCCATCGTCTTCTCCAGTCTGTGCTTGAGGCCGCTCAGGGTCGCCGCCCAGGACTCGGCGTACTTGCTCACCCAACGGTCATGGACCAGCCGGATCGGGACGGGGTTCAGGAAATGCAGCTTCTCGCGGCCGCGGCGCCGCGTCACGACGAGGCCGGCCTCCTCGAGCACGCGGAGGTGCTTCATCACCCCGAAGCGCGTCATCGACTGCCCCCCCTCGAGAGCGCGGAGCGTCTGCCCGTCCTGCCGGAACAGCTCGTCGAGGAGACCGCGCCGGGTGGGATCGGCGAGGGCCCGGAAGACGTCGTCCATGCCGATCACAATAGGTGACCAATAGGTCACATGTCAATTCAAATCGGCTCGATTGCGGGGGAGCGATCCATTCGGCGTCGGGCCGGGCGTCCCTCGCGTTGGGGAGGCCCCCGGGGGGCGTAGCGGGGCCGATCGCCGGGAGGGCCAGAGGGCCTCCCGCCCGGCAGATCAGCGAGCGACCGGCCCGGACGACGACTCGTATTCGAGGAGTCGCCGTTCTCCCTGGAGCGCGCGCTCGCGGGTCAGGTCCTGCGTGACCTCAAGCGTGCCGAGGTAGGCTCCGCCTTCGCCGCGCAGGGCGAAGTAGCGGATGTGAGCGAAGCGGCCCTTGAAGTCGATCCAGAACTCCGCCACGTCCTGCCGGCCGGAGCGGAAGTCGGAGAGGATCCGATCGACGACGTCGATGCTGCCCGGGGGGTGGCAGTGTTGCACGAGTCGCCCGAGGATGGCCTTGGGTCGGGCGAAGACACGGTCCTTGCCCTCGCTGAAGAAGCGCACCCGGTCGTCCGCGTCGACGAAGGTGACGTCCACGGGCAGGGTGGCGAAGACGGCCTTGAGCTGCTCGAGGCTCAGGACGCCGGTGGGGAGGACGACGAGACCCTTGCCCACCGCCTGGGGAAGGCTCTCCCCCGGGACAGGCCGTGGCCCTCCCGCCATCGGCAGGGGCACCGCGCGCGCGCCGGGCGCAAACGCGATCCCCGAGCGCGCGACCTCGACGCTGGCCGCCTCCGGCACGTCGCTGGCGGCGGGGAGCGGCGCGTAGCCGTCGCGCGGGTCGACGATGCAGTAGCCGAACTGTGGAGACTGGTCGAAGATCTCGCCCCACTCGGTCTCGGTCAGGCTCTGAAGAGCCATCGGGAGGAGGATGCGCTGCTCCTTGAAGATCATCTCCTCGACCGCGGAGAGGGCGGGCTCGGCCACGGTCCCCACCATCCGCCGCCACCGTCCCGCGGTGCCGCCGCCGTTGTCCGCGAGGGCCTTGCCCAGCCCCTTCAGGAGGGCTCGCGCCTCGTCGTCCTTGCCCCACATGACGGTGGAGGGCCCGGTGATCCCGTGGCGCTCGAGGCAGGAGAACAGCAGGTGCTCCTTCCTCTGGTAGTGCTTCTCGACGTCCATGAGGCCGGAGAAGAGTCGACGGCACTCGAGGAGCCGCGAGGGGTCGACGGGCGCGTTCTCGTCCGCTCCCTCCGGCGCGAGCGCGGCGAGGGACTGCCGGAGGGCCCGCGTCTGCTCGCCCAGGGCCTCGTTCTCGCGGTGGAACGTGTCGACCGGGTGGCCGGGGGGCGGAGGAGCGCTCGCCCTCTCGACGAGGGTCTCGCGCACGACCTGCGAGTGCAGGTCGCACATGCCCATGATCTGCTGGGCGGGCACGCCCTCCGCGATCAGCTCCTGCTCCATGGCCGCGATCTCGCTGGCGTCGCACTCGCCGACGAGGGCGGCAAGGCGCGCCTTGAGCTCGCCTCGGGGCTGGCCGGCGTGGAGGTGGCGGATGACGTCCTTCATGGTGCGGATGCGGTGGGCGCGGTTGTCGATGAGCTCGCTCATGGCCGTCCTTCTTGAACCCAGGTCCGGGGGAAGACGAAACGCGAGAGGAGCTTGCGCCCGGCGCGACTTCGGAGGTATGACCATCGTCATGAACGGCCCCCTGCACCGCTTCTTCAGCACCGATCACCGTCGTCTCGACGCCCTGCTCAAGAGATCGACCGCGGATCCCGGCCGCGTCGACCTCGTCTGGTTCGGGGAATTTCGCGCGGGCATCCTCCGTCACATCGGCATGGAGGAGAAGGTCCTCTTCGCCGCCGCCCGCCGGGCCCGCGGGGGAAAGCCCCTCGAGCTCGCTGCGCGGCTGCGGGTGGACCACGGGGCGATCGCCGCCCTTCTCGTGCCGACCCCGACGCCCGCCGTCGTCGCCGAGGTCCTCTCGGTTCTCGTCCCGCACAACCGCCGGGAGGAGGAGCGGGGCGGCGTCTACGACGCCTGCGACGAAGCAGTGGGTCCGGCCGAGGGCGAGCGACTCGTGCGGGAGCTCCGGGTGTTTCCGGAGCCGCCGCTCAAGCCGTACCGCGACGGGCCGGAGGTCGCGAAGCACATCGAGGACAACCTCGCCCTGGCGCGGCGCCAGTGGGCGGCGACGAGCGACGGCAACCGCTGAGGGCCGCGTGCCCACCCCTTAAGGAGGACAAAAGCGTGCATGACTTCGACCTTGCCGGGCGACGAGCCGTCGTCACGGGGGCGGCCGAGGGGTTCGGCCGAGCCATCACCGAGCGCTTCCTGGCGTCGGGAGCGAAGGTCTCGCTGTGGGACAACAACCCCGAGCGTCTGGCGGCCACGGCCGAGGAGCTGTCCGGGCGCGGCACCGTCCACACGGTGGCGATGGACGTGTCGAGCCACGCGGAAGTCGAGGCGGCGACGGCGGCGACCCTCGCCGCGTTCTCGGGCATCGACATCCTCGTGGCCAACGCCGGCATTGCCGGCCCGAACCACCCGACCTGGGAGTACCCGGTCGGGGAGTGGCGCAAGGTCATCGACGTCGACCTGCTGGGCGTCTACTACTGCTGCCGCGCCGTCGTTCCGGGCATGATCGAGCGGGGGTACGGGCGCATCGTCACCATTGCCTCGGTCGCCGGCAAGGAAGGCAACCCCAACGCCTCCGCCTACAGCGCGGCCAAGGCCGGGGTGATCGCCTTGACGAAATCGCTGGGCAAGGAGCTGGCCGGGCACGACATCGCCGTCAACTGCATCACCCCCGCCGCGGCCCGGACGCGGATCTTCGACCAGATGACGCCCGCCCACATCGAGTTCATGCTGTCCCGGATCCCGCGGGGACGGTTCCTCAAGCTCGAGGAGCTGGCGTCGCTCGCGACCTGGCTGGCCTCCGAGGAGAACGCGTTCTCGACCGGCGCGGTCTTCGACATCAGCGGCGGCCGGTCGGTCTACTAGGACGCGGCGTCCGCGCTCTGGCGCGAGCCGAGGAGCAGGGCCGCCACCGCCTTGATGTCCTCCCCGAAAAGCGCTTAGTCTGGTCGAAGGGGCTTCCGACCGCCTCGCTTCGTCGACCCGTTCCCTTTGGAGGTCAGGAATGTCCGTGCGGAAGGTCAAGCGACTCGTCAAATCCAAGCCGACGATGGAGGGCGCGGGCGTGCACCTGCGCCGGGCCTTCGGGTTCGGGAACACGTCCGACTTCGACCCGTTCCTCCTCCTCGACGATCTTCGCAACGATCGCCCGGAGGACTACTTGGCCGGGTTTCCCTGGCACCCGCACCGCGGGATCGAGACGATCACCTACGTCCTCGCCGGCACCGTCGAGCACGGCGACAGCATCGGGAACAGCGGCTCGATCGCCGCCGGCGACGTCCAGTGGATGACCGCGGGGAGCGGGATCGTCCACCAGGAGATGCCGAAGGGCGACGCCGAGGGGCGCATGCACGGCTTCCAGCTCTGGGCGAACCTGCCCGCCTCGCTCAAGATGACGGCGCCGCGGTACCAGGACGTGAAGGCGGGCGATGTCCCGGTGGTGACCGACGACGACGGGACCCGGGCCCGCGTCGTCTGCGGGAGCTTCTGGGGCGCGAGGGGTCCCGTCGACGAGGTCGCGATCGAGCCGATCTACCTCGACGTCGAGGTGCCGCCGGGGAAGACGAAGACGCTGCCCGTCGAGACGACTCGCCACGCCTTCGCCTACGTCTTTGCCGGAGCGGGGAAGTTCGGCAACGCGTCGGCCCCCCTCGCGGTGCCGACCCCGCCCGGGGCTGACACCACCCCTCCGACAGAGGCGGACGACCGCTCGCTCGTGTTGTTCGACCGTGGCGACGAGGTGACGGTGAAGGCGGGGGACGAGGGGATCCGCTTTCTCCTCGTCTCGGGGCAGCCGCTCGGCGAGCCGGTCGCCTGGTACGGTCCCATCGTCATGAACACGCAGGAGCAGCTGCGGCAGGCGCTCGCGGAGCTGGAGGACGGCACCTTCCTGAAGTCGAAGGGGCCACGGTAGGCACGTCCTCGTCGCCCTCAGAGGAGCAGTATCTCCACCCGGTGGGCATGCACCATGTCCTCCCGCGGCGACCAGGCGAACACGGTGAAGCGGCCGTCCTGGGACGCGACGAGGGCCACGCCGTCGCGCTGGTCGTGCACGAACTGGGCCGCCGAGAGGTGGCGAGTGCCGCCGAGCTCGAGGGGCGACACCACGCTCGGCACGTCACCCTCCACCGGTTCGGAGAGGATCACGCGCTCCACCCGGGGCCGGTCGTCGGCTCGCCCGATCTTCACCCCGAAGGCGAGCAGCTCGTAGCGATCCGTCATGAGCGTGGCGCCATCCACCGCGGTGAGACCGGCCAGGGCCTCGACCACGCGCGCCACGTCTTCGTGAGCGTGCGTGCGGCCGCCCTCCCGGGCCAGAGCGTCGCCGAGCTCGCTGAACGCCGGCTCGACCCGGTAGCGAATGGGGCGCTCGATCGACTCGCGCCAGGCTTCGGTCCCGGCCGGGACCACGAGGAGCGTTCCCCCCCGGCCGTGAGCCCGCATGGACACCGCGAGGCGCAGCAGGACGGCGGTGGAGTCCACCTCGGAAGCGGTGTCGGGCGCGAGAAACGAGCACAGCAGGTCGGGAGGGTCGCACCGCACGGGAGGCTGGCGGCTCAGCAGCTTCACCCGGTCCCCTTCGAACACCGCGACGTTCTCGAACTTCACGGAGTCGTCGCGGACTCGGTGCTTGACCACGAGGAGGCCCGGGCCGAGCACCTCGACCACGAACGAGAACGTCGGGATCGCCCGGGTCGTTCCCCAGACGACGAGCGCCTCGCCCTCGCGCCAGACGCCGAGGTGGATCCCGGGGCGCTCGACGGCGGGAGCCAGCTTCGCGAGGGCACGCGAGTCGAGGGGCAGGGGTGCGGCGAGGCGGAGCGCGTGCTCCGCCTTCTCCGGGGGCAGATAGGCAAGGGAGATCTCCGGTGCATAGCCCTCCTCGCGCAGGAGGCTCGCCCAGAAGGCGGCGTCGATCAGGGCCTCGATCGCGCGAGCGTCGGGGAGAGGGGTCGTCGACGAGCCGCCCGGCGCGTCCGCCGCGCGCCTGGCGAATCGCTCCTCGAGGAGGGCGGCGCGGGCGCGAGCGGCCGGGTAGCGGGGTCCCTCCATCCGGGCCCGAGTATGACGTGTCTCGGGGCACCTTGCCCAGGCGACCCGGGCGTCGAGCCTCCGCACCCCGGGCGGGGCGTGGCCCCCCAGACGAGCCGGTCAAGCCAGGGTGTGGAGCCCTTCTTTCAGCGTGGGGAACTCGAGGCGAGGCAGGAGCTCGGCTCGCGTGCGGCGCGTGTCGCCCCAGTACGAGACCCGGCCGATCCGGATGAAGTCGCGGGTGAGGGGCGCGGGAGTCCCGGCGACCCTCGCGAACAGCTCGCACAGCGACGCTGAGGTCTCGATCAGGGGCAGGGGCAGACGCAGCGGCGGTGGGGAACCCCAGGTCCGACAGGCACTGTCCAGGAAGTCCTGCAGCGTCACCGGCTGCTCGTCGCCGACGTGGTAGATGCCCTCGACTCCGTGGCGAGAGATGGCGGCCTCGATGGACCTCATGCAGTCGAGCGTCGACACCAGCTGAATCCAGGTCGGGTCCCGCCACACACCCAGGAGACGGTGGCGGGCCAGCCAGCGGGCGGCCTCGATCATCAGGATGCCGCGACCATAGACCATGCCGAGCCGCAGAACGATCGGGGTCGTCTCCGTTCCCCGGGTTCGGTCCATGAGGATCTGCTCCTCCTCCAGTCGGGTGCGGGCGTGCACGGACACCGGCGAGCGGTCCAGGCGGCCGGTAGCCGGCTCCTCGAAAGACGTCGCGCCCTCGACGTGGGGAAAGGAGATCAGGATGACCCTGCGGACGCGCGCCTCGAGCGCGGCACGGAGCAGGTTCTCGAACCAGGCGGTGTTGGTCTCGGGCAGGAAGCGCTCGGGACGCGGCGCGAAGAGGACACCGGCCAGGTGGACGACGGTGTCGACACCCTCGAGCGCCGGGCCGAGCGTGTTCGGTCGAGCGAGATCCGCAGCCACGACCGTCGCTCCCGCTGCCTCGGCCAGGCTGCGCGGCAGGGGCCGGCGGTGGCGCATCAGCCGCAGCTCGTGCCCGCTCGTCAACAGGTGCTCGGCGAGCCGCCTGCCCAGGTTGCCCGCGGCGCCGGTGATCAGGGTCGTCCGCACGGTCGTCCTCTCGCGATCGCTGCGAATCGTGGGCCGTCAGCCGAACGCGATTCGGTCGGCCCGAGCGCGCGGCGCGACGTTGCGCCCGGCGGCGGCGAGCGCCGCGCGGAGGCTCTTCGCCTTCACCGCGCCTTCTCCCTCCCGCCGCCGCGGCGCGGCTCAGGCACCAGCGTTCCGGGCGCCCGGTCGACGCTGCACCTGCGCCGCCGCGACCTCCTCGGGAGACGACAAGACGTAGACGCGACTGAACCCCTCCGCGCCCAGGTGGGGGAGCGAGCGGCGCAGGGAGAGGGCCTGCTCGCCCAGCACGCCGGGCTCGACGCGCCTCGGGGACCGGGTCTCGTTGCGCTCGCGGCACAGGGACTCGGGCAGGTCGAGGACGATGGCGACGAGGGGGCGCCCGAACTCGCGGGCGAGCGCGACGATGCGCTGGCGAGCCAGGGGCTCCACGTTGGTGGCGTCGACCACGGTGAGCCGACCCCCGGCGACCCGCTTGCGGGCGACGAAGTACAGCACCTCGAACGCATCGGCCGTCGCCGCCTGGTCGCCCTCGTCGTCGGACACGAGCGCGCGGCAGTGGTCCGAGGAGAGGACCTCCGTGGGGGCGAAGTGCCGCCGGGCGAACGTCGATTTGCCGGAGCCGCTGGGTCCGACGAGGGCGACGATCGAGGACTCCGGGACATCGATCTTCACGCGAGGAGAAGCGGCTCCGGCTATTGCTGCAGGCGACGCAGCCTCGCGCACGCCGGCTGGTGCCCGGCGGCGCAGGATTTCTGGTAGAAGGACTGCGCCTTCGTCGGGTCGCGAGCCGCCTCCCAGGCCTGCGCCACCTCGAAGCAGGCCGGTCCGATCCCGCCTTCGCAGGCCTTGCTGTTCAGCTCGAGGACCTCGCGCGAGTCGCGGCGCTCCTTCTTGGCGAGCAGCGCGAGGCTGTGACAGTCGGCGGCGATGCCGGCCGCGCACGTCCGGGCGTACAGCGACATCGCCTCCCCGGTGTCCCGGCCGATGACGTCCCCCAACTCGACCATGCCGCCGAGGTGGCTGCAGCCGTCGATCGAGCCCTTGTCGCAGGCTTCGCGGTAGAGCGATGCGGCTCGATTGAGATCTCGCACCACGACGCGCCCGGTCTGGAACAACGACCCGAGCTGGACGCAGCCCCGCGGGTCGCCCTTGGTGCAGCCGTCGCGGAGCAGCGACGTCGCCCGGCTGGCGTCCTGCGGGACTCCCTGGCCCCGCGCGACGAGGACGGCCAGCTCGTAGCACCCTTCGCCCACCTCGCGGGCACAGGCCTGGTCGAGGAGCTGGGCGGCCCGGGCGGGGTCGGCGGCGGTGGCGACGCCGTCGCGGTGCATCTGGCCGAGACCGAGACATCCTTGCCCTTCCCCCGCATCGCAAGCCCGGGCGAACAGGGCGAGCGCGCCCGCGGGATCGCGAGAGGTTCCGGCGCCGTCGCGCAGGGCGAATCCGAGGGCGGCGCAGGCGCGCAGCTGTCCCGCGTCGCACGCCTTGCGCGCGAGCGACGCGGCCCGGGCGGGGTCGGCCTTGACGCCGCGCCCGTCACGGACCATCAGGGCGAGCTGCGCGCAGCTGGGTCCGTCGCCGCCCTCGCAGCCCTTCTCGAAGAGGGCGGCGGCCCGCGGCTCGTCCTTCGCCATCGGCGACCCCGCGGCGTACATCGCGGCGAGGCGGCCGCAGGAGGGGGTCATCCCGCCCTGGCAGGCCTTGTCGTGGATCTCCGCGGCGCGGCCGAGATGGCGGTCGATCTCGCCTCCACTCTCGTACATCAACCCGAGCTCGGCGCAGCTCTCGGCGAGGCCGCCGTCGCAGGCCTTCTGGTACATCTCCGCCGCGCGCAGGGGCTCTACCTTCACCCCGTCTCCCTTGCGGTACCGCACGGCGAGGTCCATGCAGGCGGGGAGAAGAGAGAGCTGGCACGCCTTCTTGGTGTAGTCGGCGGCCTTGCCGGCGTCGAGGGAGAGCCCTCCCTCGCCCCGCGCGTGCATCCCGGCCAGGCGATGGCAGTCGGTGGCAGTCCCGGCGTCGCACGACTTCTTGAGCGCTTTCACCTCGTCGGAGTCCCCGGCGCTGGCCGTGGCGGCGACGAGGATCGCGAAGAGCAGCGCGAAAGCGGAGCGGAGCGGCATCGCGGTCCTCCTGTGAGCTGAGGGGAGTCTACGCGCGGGCCGCTCCCGCGTCCATGACGGAGCTCACTCCGCGGAGGGGGCTTGCCCCCCTGGGCGAAAGTGGGCTAGCGTCAGCCTCCCATGCCCGAGAGTCCCGATGTGCTGTCCCTCGAAGGGCGCGTGGCCGTGGTCACGGGCGCGGGGCGGGGCATCGGGGAAGCGACGGCCCGCCTCATGGCCCGCGCCGGTGCCCGCGTGGCGCTCATCGATCGCGACGCGGCGGGGGTGACCCAGACGGCGGAGGCGATTGGCCTCGAGGGTCGCGACGCGCTCCCGTTCACGAACGACATCACGGATTCCTTCGCCGTCGAGCGCACCCTGGACCGGGTGATCGAGGAATGGGGCCGGCTCGACATCCTGGTGAACAACGCGGGATCCCTGAGCGCGGCCTCCCTCGAGGAGCTGACCGACAAGGACCTCGAGGCGTCCCTCGACGTCAACCTCAAGGGCGCGATCGTCTGCACCCGCGCGGCGGTGCCGCACATGCTGGCCCGGGGAAGGGGCCGCGTGCTGTGCGCGACGTCGATGTCCACTCGCCTCGGGACGGTCGGGCTGACCGCCTACGCCGCCGCGAAGGGAGCCATCGTGGGCGCCACCCGCACCTGGGCGCGTGAGCTGGGCCCGCGGGGCATCACCGCCAACGCGGTGGCCCCGGGGCTGATCGACTCGGAGACGACCCGCATCGTCCCGCCGGGGGAGCTCGAGGCGAGCGTGCGCCGCATTCCCGCCCGGCGCCTCGGGACGCCCGACGAGGTCGCGGCGGTGTACCTGTTCCTGGCTTCCGATCTCGCGTCCTTCATCAACGGCGCGGTCGTGGCCGTGGACGGGGGGCTCGAGCTGTACTAGGACTCAGCCGCGCCGGCCCAGCTCCTGCCGGGTGTCCCGCTCGATGTCCCGCTTCTTGATCGCCTCGCGCTTGTCGTGGGAGCGCTTCCCGCGGCACAGGCCGATCTCGAGCTTGACGCGACCGTTCTTCAGGTAGGCGCGCAGGGGGACGAGGGTGAGGCCCTTTCCCGTGACCTTGCCGCCCAGCTTGAGGATCTCCCGCTTGTGCAGGAGCAGCTTGCGGTCGCGCTCGGGCGTGTGGTTCAAGGTGTTGCCATGACTGTAGGGGGCGATGCGACAGCCGACCAGGAAGAGCTCGCCGCCGCGGAAGTCGACGAACGAGTCGCTGAAGTTCAGTCCCCCTTCCCGGATCGACTTCGCCTCGCTGCCGAAGAGGACGATGCCGGCCTCGGCCCGCTCGAGGACCTCGTACTGGAAGAACGCCTTGCGGTTCGAGGCGAGCTGTTTCTCTCCGGAGGGGGGCCGGGCCATGGCCCGCAATGCTATCCGACGTCTCGCCCCCACGTGACGTGACATCCTTTTACCGGGCCTTGCACCGGGGGACGGACGGCTGCCACCCGCGGTGGTAGATTCCTGTGAATGGCCGCCATCGAGAGCCGGCTCGCGTCGCCCGCCGACTCCCGGGGACGCATCGTCGCCATCTTCGTGGGGGCGGTGCTCCTGCCCTCGATCGCCCTGTCCGTCCTCTCGTTCAACGCCATTCCCAAGCACGCGGAAAACCTGAAGATCAGCCTGAAGCGTCAGGCCGACAAGGTCCTGTACTACGTCGAGCAGGACCTCGAGACCGCGGCCCGGGCCCGGGCGCTCGAGGCGGCCCGCGCGGTGGGGATGGAGCCGCTGCTCGAGGGGCGACCCCGGGTGATCCGGGCGGCGCTGCGAAAGGCGGGCCTGTCCGAGATGGTCTTCGACACCTTGCGGCTCGAGGCGTGGTCCCCGGCCCACGGGGCCGACCGGCCGACCCGGGCGCGCGGCGCCGACGTGCGCGCCCTTCGCGAGGCGCTCCAGGGCCTCGCCGCGCCGCCGGCGAGCGGCGAGGAAGAGGACGCCGTTCCCCTCATCAGCCCCGGGGGAGAGCAGCTGGGCACCGTGCGCTTTCGCTTCAACTGCGACTACGTGCACCGTCAGCTCGTCCATGAGTTCTTCGACCACCAGTTCGTCAACCCCGACCTGGCGTGGGTGATCCGGGTCAGCGAGCCCGGGGGCGAGATCCTCTACCAGAACGCGGAGACCCCGGACGATCGCTTCGAGGCGCGGCGCATCATGTCCGCACCGTCGTTCGAGGGCGTGAGGCTCGACCTGCGCTACCGCGACCGATCGATCGAGGACGAGGTGCGCCGACTCGCCATCGCGAAGTCGGCGCTGATCGGCTTCATCGACCTCATGCTGCTCGCTGGCCTCTACCTCGTGTTCACGAACGTCAAGCGCGAGCTGCACCTCTCGCGTCTCAAGAGCGACTTCGTCGCCAACGTGAGCCACGAGCTCAAGACGCCGCTCGCCCTCATCCGCCTCTTCGCGGAGACGCTCGAGCTCGGGCGCGTCCCCGGGGAGGAGAAGGCCCGTCAGTACTACCGCGTCATCAACAAGGAGAGCCAGCGGCTCACCCAGCTCATCAACAACATCCTCGATTTTTCCCGCATCGAGGCGGGGCGCAAGGAGTACCGCTTCGTGCCGACCGACGTCGGGGCCGTCGTCCGCGACGTGGTCGAGGCGTACCGCTTCCCCATCGAGCAGCAGGGCTTCACGCTGGACCTGCAAAT
>Ga0326597_10011604_pt1 | contig 11662 bp, 12 predicted proteins | sample RVTome_12_FD_203789 | JGI IMG/M metagenome (GOLD analysis project Ga0326597, IMG submission 203789) | Soil microbial communities from uranium-contaminated site in the Upper Colorado River Basin, Wyoming, United States - RVT100D185 | ecosystem: Environmental > Terrestrial > Soil > Contaminated >...
CCCCCCGGGCCAAGGCGGCCAGGTGGCTGCCGTTGGAGACCCCTATCCGAGCCTCCAGGCTCAGGGGGTCAAGGGCGGCAAGATCTCCAACAGTCGCAACGCCCAGCGACTCCAGGGCAGCATGAGTCGCCTCTCCGACCCCCCAGAGCGCCCGCACCGGCAATGCGTGGAGGAAGGTGAGGGTTTCCTCGATCGGTATGTGACACAGCCCGTCAGGCTTGGCAGCCTCTGACGCCAGCTTTGCCAGAAATTTGGTTCCAGCGCTGCCCACAGAGGCGGGTAGCCCCAACTCATCACGCAACCGCTGTCTGATGGCGTGACCGATCTCGACGGGATGCTCGAACATCCGCCGCAGCCCCGCCACGTCAAGGAAGGCCTCGTCGAGAGATAGGCCCTCGACCAGAGGTGTGAAGTCACGAAAGATCTCGAAGACCAACTCGGACATCCTTTGGTATTCCTCGTGATCCGTGGGTACCACCACCAGACCGGGGCAGAGCCGGCGGGCGATGCTCATTGGCATGGCCGACCGCACCCCACGTCGGCGCGATTCGTAGCTGGCCGAAGCCACTACTCCTCGCCGGCCGGCTCCGCCAACCACTACCGGCTTCGACCGGAGGCTCGGATCGCGCAACCGCTCCACCTCAACGAAGAAGGCGTCCATGTCGACATGGAGGATTGGCTCGGTGAATTTCCTCATCCGGCCACCAGTGCCGTCAGACGAACGACCAAGCGGTCACCGTCGATGGCGTACTCCTCGATAAGTGGTTCGACTGCGCGCATACCCCGGCGCTCGATCCAATCGAGGAGAGATTGGTAGGCCAAAGCAACACCGCGCACGTCTCCGCGATAGGTGACCATGGCCGCCTGACCCTCGGGAAGGGGCACCGAACCCGAGGCCTCTGGGACCGGGACGAAGGCGGTGACCCGTATCGTCGGTGAGCCGAGATCGAGAGGAAACAGGGCTCCGGCCTGGCCGGAGGCGACATGACCCTGGCGCCGCGCGTGCTGGCGGGCAGAGGCCACCAACCTCGTCACATCTTCAACAACATTCTCCACTGCCACTTTGCCGCTGACCACCAACGCGTATTGCCGTTGCCGGGTGACGACCTCACATTCAGAGAGATCCGCGCTGGCTCGGCCTGCCAATGCAGCCTCGACATAGTTCATGGCTCCTTCCCGACGCCTCAGATCAGCGCGAAGACGTTCCCGCTCTGCTTGCAGCGCCGCTCGCCCCCCAGGTCCGCCCGCCAGCACTCGCTTGATGGCCTCCGGTCCGATACCCAGAGCTCGCATCTCGGCGATGACGACCGACGCCTGCAGCTGATCGATCGAGTAGTAGCGGTATCCAGAACCGGGATCCACCACTGCGGGAGTCAGCAGGCCAACCTCGTGGTAGTAACGAAGGGTTGAGATCGGAAGTCGGCAGCGACGGGAGAACTGGCCGATCGAAAGAAGATCTAAAGATGTGAGCGCGTCGGCTCCTGGATCTCCCACTTGGTCGAATCTAGTTGTGGCTGGAAAAGAACTCGGCCAGTAGCTCGGCAACTTCATCCGGGCGATCCTCCTGGAGGAGTGCCCGCACTCCTCGATAGCCGTCACCCGGGCATGTGGCATCAAAGCCGTAATCCGAGCGACCGTCTGACCTATATCGGGAAGTAGGCGATCACGGGTGCCGTAAACCACTCTCACCGGGCAATGAATGTGCCCCAAAGCAGCCACGATTTGCTCGAACCCGCGCGGATGAAGACCATGACCAGCCTTGAGAAGAGCGAGGTCGAGGAGTCGCTCCGGCCGTTTGCTGGCCCAATAGAGACCTACGGGTCCGCCGAGATCGTGGACGGCCAAACCAAGGCGGTCGATCCCAATCCCGGTCAGAAAACCGTCGATGCCTCGCTCAAAGAACGGAAAGCTGACCTCGCTCCCCAGGGGTTTGTCCGACAGACCGAACCCGGGTAGATCGAGGGCGATGGCGCGCCGTCCAACCCCGGCAATCGGGACCAGGCAGTGACGCCACAGATGAGCCGAGGTGGGCCAACCATGCAACAACAACACGGGCCGCCCCTCGCCGACCTCTAAATAGTGCAGGCGAAGATCACGCACCTTCACATAACGGGACTCGATCATGGTCGTGACCGATCATGCACCCTCAAGCGGCTCGAGAGTTAAGTCCCCTTTTCTCGGCCACAATGACCTCAATGTGGGTTCACCTGGTTCGTCACGGGGAAGTTGAAAACCCCGACGGCCTTGTATATGGAGACCTCCCCGGGTTCAATCTCTCCGAGACTGGCCAGACCCAGGCCCGCGAGGCAGCGGCCCGGTTGGCAGCTTCTCCGCTAGCGGCGATCTGGTCGTCGCCTTTGCAAAGAGCATTGCAGACAGCGGAAGCGATCGCCGCCTCCCACCATCTTCCAGTCAGGGTCCATCCACAGTTGACCGAGTGGCGGCTTGGCTCCTGGACGGGCATCCTCTGGTCCGAGTTGGCCAATCGGCTTCCCGGTCAACTCGAGGCCTACCTCAGCGACCCGACCGACCTCGCATTTGCCGATGAGTCTCTCGACGATCTCGCCCGGCGCGTCGCCATCGGCATCGTCGAGGCGATCGCGATCAGCGGTGGTGATGTGGTGATAGTGGGTCATCAGGATCCCCTGCAGGCGGCGAGACTCCTGCTGACCGGCCAGTCGCTCGATCGCCAGCATCAGGACAAGCCTGCTCATGGCTCGGTGATAACTCTGTCGCCTGACGACCCCTGGCGAGAAGTCGAACACTGGAGGCCGTCCCGTTAAAGCCAGCTTGCGTAGGGCTTTGTTCCCTGCCAACACTGAAGGCTGTGACCGGACGTCGACACCTGCTGGCGGCCGCCCTGACGATGGTGACCTCAATGACCTGGGCTGGTGGGTTGACACTATCGCCGCAACCGTGGGAGCCGGTCTCCGCCGCGGTAGTGGCGGCGGGTCTGCTGGTGACGGCATCGGTGGTGGTCGCACTAGTGGTGGTGCAGGCGAGCCCTTTTGGTTATTGGCTCGCCTGGGGCCTTCTCGCATTCGAAGGGCTCCTGGCGAGCCTGCGTCCAATCACCGGTTTCTGGTGGGCAAGCGTCGTTCTCTTGGCGGCAACCGGAGCGCTTCTAGCTGAGTCCACGTTGGGCGGCTGGATTCGACAGCAGCCGCCCCCGACACCGGTTCCTGCGTCATCCCTTGCCCTTTGCCTAACGATGTTGGCATGCGGACCTGTAACCGCCCTGGCGGCGTCGTCGGCCGCCTCGAATTGGCTTCCGTTTTTGACCGTGGGTGCCTGGCTGGTTTTGCTCTGGTACGTCAGACGTTGGCCGGGTCGCGAGCTTGCACCCCGGTTGGCCAATCCCGTCTTAGCGGTGAGTGGGGTGTTGTTGCCGGCACCGGCCAGTTGGGTGTGGATCGTGATAATGGTGCTGGCAGCAGCCCTGGCCTGGACTTCGGGCTCCAGGCTTGCGGTCCGGCCACTGATCGAACGAGGCCACCCGGTCCCGATTCCCCCCGAGCTGGCACCGGCTGACGTCCTTTACACCGCTGGGATCGACGAAAAGGGACGAAAGAAGTCGCAACCACAATGAGATCCCGCCCCAACCCGTGGATCGCCATTCCCGCCGTCGCACTGGGCTTGCTGGTTGGTTACCTGGGGTGGCTCGTAACGGACAGGTCGTGCCGGCTCGATGCGAGTACTGCGATTGATGCGGGCTGTCCCGTGACTGCTGTTCTGGTGGGAGCGGTCAGCCTCGCTGGGACCACAATCGGCATCGCCATCGTGCTGTCGCTCGTATACCGGTCGATCGCCGAATACCGCGAGCGCAACCCACGTTCGTAGTTCGAGAGGTCAGGAGGGACGTCGGAACACGAGGGCGACGTTGTGTCCGCCGAATCCGAATGAGTTTGACATGACCCAATCGACCTTTGCTTCCCGTGGCCTGTTGGGCACGTAGTCGAGGTCGCATTCAGGGTCCGGAACCTCGTAATTGATGGTCGGTGGCAACCTGCCCCGTTCCATCGCCAGGATCGAGGCGATTGCCTCCACCGCCCCTGCTCCACCCAGTACATGCCCGGTCATCGACTTGGTAGAAGACACGGGAACCCGGTAGGCATGCTCCCCCAACGCAATCTTGATCGCCGCGGTCTCGGTTGCATCGTTGGCCTCGGTCGAGGTTCCATGGGCATTGATGTATCCGACGTCAGCCGGGCCGATAGCGGCGTCTGCCATCGCCGCCGTCATTGCTCGGGCGGCTCCTGTCCCGCCTGGCCGGGGCAGGGTGATGTGATAGGCATCTGCGGACATGCCGTAGCCGCCAAACTCGGCATAGATCCGGGCGCCACGAGCAATGGCACGCTCACGCTCCTCGAGGACCAGCGCTCCACTGCCCTCCCCCATCACGAAACCATCCCGTCCGGCATCAAATGGGCGCGACGCCGCGGTCGGATCGTTGTTGCGGGTCGAGAGGGCACGCGACTGCCCAAAGCTGGCGATCGCATAGTCAGTGATGGCAGCCTCGGCGCCTCCCGCCAGCATGACATCGGCAGCACCCCTACGGATGATCTCGGCGGCGTCGCCGATGGCATTGGCGGAGGCTGAACACGCTGTCACCACACAGGAGACAGGGCCTAGCAAATTGTGTTCGATTGAAGCAAGCCCGGCGGCCATGTTGGCAATGATCTTGGGAATGCCGATGGGGCTCACCCGATCGGGTCCGCGGGTGTCGAGCACGCGCACCTCCTCGATGAACGCCTGCATCCCCCCGAACCCCCCGCCCACCATGACCCCGGCGCGGGCGGCTCTTTCATCGTCGGGGAGAAACGCCAGACCAGAGTCCATCATGGCCTGGCGAGCAGCTATCAAGAAGTACTGGCTATAGACATCGATACGCCGAATCTCTCGGCGTTCGAAGTGCTCCTCCGCGTGGTAGCCCTTGACCTCGGCCGCGATCTGGCATCGCATGCCAGAAGGGTCAAAACGTGTAATGGGACCCGCCCCTGAGATACCGGCCATCAGGGAGGACCAAAACGACTCGATGTCGTTGCCGATCGGAGTCAGGACCCCGATACCCGTGACAACGACCCGGCGACGGTCGATCACCTGGCCGTCACCAACAGCTCAGCCGTTGAGCTTGGTGTGGACCAGGTCGACTGCTTCGCCAACGGTGTGGATGTGCTCGGCTTCTTCGTCCGGGATCTTGACACCAAACTCGTCCTCCATGGCCATCAACAGCTCGACCACCCCCAGCGAGTCAACGTCGAGATCCTGTTCGAAGTTGGCCTCGAGATTGATCTTGGCGGCATCGAGTCCCAGCTCGGACACCAGCACGTCCCGCAGCCGGGATTCGATATCTGCACGATCCATCTTCCACCTGCTCCTTCCGTGTAGCCGGGGATTAAAGCGCCAAGCCGCCGTCAACGCTGATCACCTGCCCGGTTACGTAACCTGCCTCGTCTGATGACAGAAACCCAACCACCGCTGCTACCTCGGCCGGATCGCCAAACCGGCCGGTGGCAATCGATCCCAAGATCGCGTTCTTGACCCCCTCCGCCAGCTTGTCAGTCATGTCCGTAGCGATGAATCCGGGGGCCACGACATTGACCGTGATACCGCGCGACCCGACTTCTTTCGACACCGATCTGGAGAACCCGATTAGACCGGCCTTGGAGGCCGCATAGTTAGCCTGCCCGGGGTTGCCTGCCAGGCCCGCCACCGAGCTGATGGAGATCACCCGGCCCCAGCGACTCCGCAGCATGCCCCGGATTGCCGCCTTGGAGCACAAGAATGCCGAACGGAGATTCGTGGCAATGACCCTGTCAAAATCCTCCGGCGTCATTCGCAACAACAAGCTGTCAGCAGTGATGCCGGCATTGTTGACCAGGATCTCGACGGGGCCGAAACGCTCAGTGGCTTCGCTGAAAAGGCGATCTACCTGCTCGGGTAAGGAGACATCGGCCCCGACAGCGACCCCCTTGCCACCGCTGGCCTCGATCTCTGCCACTACTTCGTCGGCGGCTTCCGACCGTGACGCGTAGTTCACAACTACCGAGTTACCCCTCCGCCCCAGTTCGAGGGCAATCGCTCTCCCGATGCCGCGGGAGGCGCCCGTGACCAGGGCCGTACGGCTCAAGAGCGTCGACCTGCCCCTTGGCCGAAGAAGTCGAGGTTGGGTTGGAGCAGCTCCATGGTCGTGCGATCGGGCGGGGGCAAGGCGGCGTCGCTCTCGGAGATCGGCTCAACCCGATCTCCCCATCGCACCACCACGGCTCCCCAGGACAAACCGGCCCCAAAGGCTGCGAAGACGATGTCGTCGCCGGGTTGCACTCTCCCCTCATCTACGGCTTCGGCCAGAGCCACCGGAATAGTGGCGGCCGAGGTGTTGCCATACGAGGCGATGTTTATGAAGACCTTGCCAGGGTCGAGGCCGAGCCGACGGGCCGTAGCGTCGATTATTCGAACGTTGGCCTGGTGGGGAATCAGGAGGTCGACGTCTTCCAATTCCAGGCCGGCCGCCTGGATCACCCGCACGGAGGCGTCGCCCATGGTGGTCACTGCCCGTCTAAAGACCTCGGGGCCATCCATGCGGATCCCACACTCCTCGGGCTTGGGGAGCTGGCGGTCACCCGAGGTGCCGTCGCGGGGAGTCCACAGGATCTCGGCGGCCGATCCATCCATACCTATCTCGCTGGCAAGGACGCCGATCGGCTTATCGGTTGCCTCCATCACCACCGCCCCGGCAGCGTCACCAAACAAGACGCAGGTGGAGCGGTCGGTGAAGTCCAGGTGGTAGTGAAGCTTTTCGGCGCCAACCACCAGCACGGTGCGGTGGGTACCGGACCTGATCATGTTGGAGGCGACGACCAGGGCGTACACGAAGCCCGAGCAGGCGGCATTGAGATCGAAGGCAGCCGCCTGCCACGCCCCGAGCTTGGCCTGGAGGATGGCGGCTGTGGAAGGGATGATCGAATCTCCTGTGCAAGTACCCAGAATGATCAGATCGAGATCATCCGGGGTCCGACCGGCGGCGGCCAGGGCATGAAGTGAAGCCACCTTGGCCATATCGGAGACTTCGACATGGGAAATGCGGCGTTCTTTGATACCGGTCCGTGTGGTGATCCACTCGTCGGTGGTGTCGACGAGTTGTTCCAGGTCGTGATTGGACAAAACCGAGGGTGGCAGGCACTTGCCCCATCCCGTGATCGAGGCGCCCTTTCCCGCTGATGCCGACTTGGTTGTCACCAATCCTCCTCCTGAATCAACCGATGCTACCGAGCGATTCCAATGCGGGCCCGATTGCTCCAACCTCGGACACAGCCAGGGTCCTGGCACCTGGCACCGCCCGCCGCGCCAGGCCCGCAGTGACATCGCCCGGCCCCACATGGAGAAACAAGTCGATCCCGCCTGCAGCCATTCCCTCCAGCGTCTGGGCAAAGCGCACCGGCCTCACCACCTGATCGACCAGAAGCGGACTGATCTGGTCTGACTCGAAAGGGCGACCAGTGACATTGGCCCATACCGGGAAGGCGGGTAGATGGACAGAAATCTTCGAAAGGGCGACTTCGACCGCCCTGGCGGCCGTCTCCATGAACGGGGAGTGAAAGGCGCCGGCGACCTTGAGGCGCACCACCCGGCGCATGCCCAGGTTCGGGCCTTCGGTCTCGAGCCAGGTGAGATCGTCAGCACCTCCTGCCACCACCACCTGGCCGGGACCGTTGAGGTTGGCAACAAACAAACGACCGCCCTGGCTCCGGCGATCGGAACAGACCCTCTCCGCCAGCTCGACATCGGCTCCAATAATGGCTGCCATTCCCGAGGGCTCACGATCGGCCGCGGCCCCCATCGCCTCACCGCGTTGTGCTACCACCGCCAGGGCGTCATCGAAGTCGATGGCGCCGGTGGCGGCCAGGGCCGTGTACTCGCCCAGGGAATGGCCTGCCGCAGCCGCCGGCAAGGCCGGGATCCGCGCCCGTACCTCCTCCCACAAGGCGTAGGACACGGCGAACAAGGCCGGCTGGGCGTTTTCGGTCCGGGTCAGAAGCTCCTCGGGAGCCCGAAGGCACATGTCTCGCAAAGACCAGCCGAGGACGTCATCGGCCCGCGCTCCCAACAAGTCCGGGCGTGAATCGAACAAATCGGCACCCATCCCGGTGTGCTGGCTTCCCTGGCCGGGAAAGAGAACGGCAAAGGGCACGATCGTCAGGCGGTCGTCATGGCAAGCCAGAGGGTGTCCACCAGTCGGTCGACGTCGGTCCGATCGACATCACGGTGGGTTACGAGCCGCAGGGTATTGCCAAACGGCGGGTTGACCTTGATTCCCCCGCGATCGAGGTGATGCTTCCAGGTCGCAAACGGAACCGGCAGCCGGTCGGCGTCCATCTGCACCATGTTGGTCTCGACCTGTTTGGGATCGACCGCGCTCCCGGCGAGCTCACTGAGGCGCTCGGCGAGGTAACTGGCCAGGTCATGATCGACCACCAAGCGATCCCGGTCACGGAGGGCGACGAGGGCGGCGGCGGCCAGCACCCCGGCCTGGCGCATGGCCCCTCCCAACCTCTTGCGGAGATACCTGGCCTCGGTTATCAGATCGGACGGCCCGCACAGAATCGAGCCGACTGGAGCTCCCAGGCCCTTGGAGAAGCAGAACTGGATCGTGTCGGCATGAGCCGCAAACCGGTCTGCCGTGATACCGCTGGCAGCGACAGCGTTGAAGATGCGAGCGCCGTCGAGATGGATCGAAAGCCCGTGCCGGCGTGCGGTCGGTTCGGCCGCTGCAATGGACTCGAGCGGCACGACCTTGCCTCCGGCCAGATTGTGGGTGTTCTCCCAGATCATCAACCGGATGCGGGGAAAGAAACCCGACATGCTCATCGCCTCGTCGATCTGTTGAGCGGTGATGCGGCCATCAGGGGCGTCAACGATCCGGAAGCCAACTCCCGACAGCGCGGAAGCAGCGCCTTTCTCGACGTTGCGCGAGTGAATGCCCGGATCGCAGAGGACGTCGTCACCGTGGCGGGTCTGCAACATGATGGCGAGTTGGTTTCCCATGGTTCCGGTGGGGACGAAGATCGAGGCCGGCTTGCCGACTACAGACGCCGCTATCTCCTCCAGGCGGTTAACGGTGGGATCATCGCTATAGACGTCATCACCCACCTCAGCCTCGGCCATGGCCTTGCGCATCTCTGCGGTCGGCCGGGTGACGGTGTCGGATCGGAAGTCGGCGAGGCCGTCGGCAAAACTCACAGGCGGGTGAGCGCCTTTTTGATACCGCGCACTGCCTGGCCGATCCGATGCTCGTTCTCGACCAGAGCAAAGCGGACGTGGCCATCCCCCGTGGGACCAAAGCCCACTCCAGGGCTGACGGCGACCTTGGCCTCTTCCAAGAGGTACATAGTGAAGGCCATCGATCCCAACTCGAGATACGGGTCCGGGATCGGCGCCCACACGAACATGGTCCCGGCGGGCTTGCCCACCTTCCATCCATTACGACTCAAGCCTTCGACCAGCGCGTCACGACGGCTGCGGTAGGTGTCATTGACCTCTCTGACATAGGCGTCACCCTCATTGAGAGCGATTATCGAGGCGATCTGAATGGGTTGGAAAGTCCCGTAGTCGAGGTAGCTCTTGAGCTTGCCGAGCGCAGCTACCACCTTCCGCTCTCCAACCATAAAACCCATTCGCCAACCGGCCATTGAATGGCCCTTGGTGAGCGTGTATAGCTCGACTGCCACTTCGCGGGCCCCTGCTGCCTCCAGAATCGACGGGGGCCGATACCCATCGAAATGGACATCGGCATATGCGAAATCATGGACGACCAGGACCCCCTGCCGATGGGCGAACGCCACCAGACGATCAAAGAACGAGAGATCGACAACGGTGGTGGTCGGATTGTGGGGAAAAGAAACCAAAATGACCCGGGGCCGTGGCCAGGTATCGGCGAAAATGCGGTCGAGGGCTTCGAAGAAGGCATTGTCGGAGCTGACCGGCGCCCGTCGGACTTCGGCTCCGGCTAGGACCGGGGCATAGATGTGAATCGGGTAGGACGGTTCGGGAACAACGGCCACGTCACCCGGCTGCACGACTACCCACATCAGATGAGAAAGCCCCTCTTTGGCCCCGATGGTCGATATGACCTCGGTATCAGGGTCAAGGTCCACACCGAACCGGCGCTGATAGCGGTCGGCGACTGCCCGGCGAAGGTTAGGCAGGCCCCGCGAGACCGAATACCGGTGGTTGCGTGGGTTGCGGGCGGCTTCGATCAGCTTTTCGACCACCTGCGGGGGGGAGGCGATGTCGGGGTTGCCGAAACCGAGGTCGATGATGTCGGCCCCGGACCGGCGCGACGCCATCTTCTGCTCGTTTACAGCCCCGAAGACGTAGGGCGGCAGATTGTCGATCCGGCGAAATTCCACCCCGCGAGGCTAACGCGCCAGGTTCGGCAAGACCTTCGTGGAAAACAGGAGCCAGTTACTGGCGACGTTTGGGAGGACAGACACAACTAGCTCGTCGACGAGATCCGCCCGGGCTCTCAGCTCGGCAGTAACTTCGTCAGGAGTTCCAGCTACGAGCCCTTGGGTCGCTACCTCCTCCGCTCCTCCACGTCGTGACAGCGCCTCCTCCAAAGAATCCCTGTTCTCGGCCAGGATGACCCCTCCGCCCCAGCTCACAACCAAAGGCCGCGTCGCCGCCGCCCGCAGCTCCGCAACCACCGCCGCCAGCTTGTCGACACCCAATTGCCATGCGTTCCAGCCGTCACCCGTGCTTGCTGCCACATCCCGCAAAGACTGATGAACACCCCCAATCCATATTGCGAGTGAAGGTGTGCGCTGCCGGATGAGGGCAATGGTCTCCTCCAGAGCTCGCAATCGCTCGGCGAGGGACGCTCGCGGCATCCCATAACGTCGAGCCTCATCCGCCGAATACCGGTCTCCGACGCCGAGCCCGACCACAGCCCGAGATCCGCAGACGGCGGCGACAGTGGCCACCACCGCGGCCGTGACCGCGGGGGGCCGGACGGACGTGCGCAGCACTAGGGATCCGACCCGAACGGGTGCAGGCACCGCCGCCGCCGCGGCCGCCAGCACCGCAACTCCCTCTAGCACTGGCCGGCGCGGATCGGCCAAAGGAACCAGATGGTCGAAACCGAACACGCCTCTGATTCCAAGGGCGGGTGCCTGCCTACACAGATCGAGAAACGCTTGGGGCGAACTATCAAACTGAGGTAGGGTCAGCGAGACCGGAGTTGTCACTCCCCTGCCAGCCGTCCCAGGGTGCGGCGAATGCGTGCAGGAACCAGATCGGCCACCGTATCGAGTACCGAGCGAATGAGGCCGAGGAGATCCTGTGGGCCATCCCAGTGCTCCATCACCACGTCCTCCCCGGCTCGTTTCAGCAGATGATTTAGTGAGAACGCCACCACGAAGACGTCATCGACCACCCCGACCACCGGGATGAACTCGGGGAGCAGATCGATCGGGGACACGACATAAGCGAGGGCGGCAGCCACTACAACCTTGGAGCGACGGGGGACTCGCGGGTCTTTGAGGAGACGCCCCAGGAGCTTGAGAAGATTTGGAAGCATGAAAACGGCATCCCGGGCCAGTTGCCGTACCTGCAACGAGGCTCCCCCTTCGGCTGGTATCACCTCGTCTGGTCTGATCGGTTC
>Ga0326597_10011605_pt1 | contig 11661 bp, 8 predicted proteins | sample RVTome_12_FD_203789 | JGI IMG/M metagenome (GOLD analysis project Ga0326597, IMG submission 203789) | Soil microbial communities from uranium-contaminated site in the Upper Colorado River Basin, Wyoming, United States - RVT100D185 | ecosystem: Environmental > Terrestrial > Soil > Contaminated >...
ATCGTGAACCTCCTTCTCGCCGCCTACCAGAAGAGGATGGGCCTCAAGCTGGGCGTCATGCCTGGGACCGAGCTCCTCGAGGCGGTCCGCGCCGCCGAGGGGAACGGGATCGCGGTCACGCTCGCGGACCGGGACGTGAGGGTCACTCTTCGGCGCGCCTGGCGGTCGATGTCGTTCTGGCGGAAATCCCTCTTCCTGTCCGCGCTTCTCGCGAGCCTCTTCGACGACAAGGAGCTCACGGAAGCGCAGATCCAGGAGCTCCTGAAGCGCGACGTGCTCTCGGAGCTCATGAGGGATCTGGGCGAAGCGATGCCGGAGCTGAAGAAGGTGCTCATCGACGAGCGCGACCTCTACCTCTCCCACAAGATCCGCGAGGCGCCGGGCCAGCGCGTCGTCGCCGTCGTAGGCGCCGGCCACCTCGAGGGGATTCGAAAAGCCCTTCTCGAGTATCGCGAGGCCGATCTCCAGGAGCTGAATCGGATTCCGCCCGTGTCGCCCGCATGGAAGTGGGTTGGGTGGAGCCTCCCGGTCGCGATCGTCGGCTCGATCGCCTACATCGGCTGGACGAAGGGCCCGGCCGCTGCCGGGGACAGCGCCCTCTTCTGGATTCTGGCGAGCGGCATCCCCTGCGCTCTGGGCGCGGTCCTCGCGCTCGCCCATCCCCTCACCATTCTCGCGGCTTTCGTGTCCGCCCCGATCACGACCTTGAGCCCGGTACTGGGAGCGGGGTACGTGACGGCGTTCGTCCAGGCCTTCGTCCGGCCGCCGCGGGTCAAGGAGTTCCAGACCGTGGCCGAGGATGTGACGAAGCTGAAACGGTGGTGGCAGAGCCGGCTACTTCGGGTGTTCCTGGCCTTCATTCTCCCGAGCCTCGGGGCGGCGCTGGGCATGATTTTCGGGAGCGTCGAGATATTCGGAAACCTGTTCTAATGACCGAAGAAACGAGGCGATCTACACCCAGTTTTCCACAAAAACCGCCCGCTTCATTCCGAGGCAAAGTGTCGTTCTGGCCGCTGTTTAGGCGGATTCCCTTCGATTCGAACACGTTATCCACAGGATTTTGCACAAAACCTGTGCAGGCTCGGGTAGTCCCATCCCCTTGAGAAAAAAGTGCCTTGGTCGGACCGACCTGGAGCTCAGCGTTCTGGGGCTCGGAACCTGGGCGATGGGCGGCCCCGACTGGGCGTACGGCTGGGGGCCGCAGGACGAAAAGGAGTCGATCGCGGCGATCCATCGCGCCGTCGCTCAGGGGATCAACTGGATTGATACCGCCGCCGTCTACGGGTTGGGGTACGCCGAGGAGGTCGTTTCCCGCGCTCTCGCAACGCTGCCGTCTTCCGATCGGCCGCTGGTATTCACCAAATGCGGGCTGGTCTGGAAGAGGAAGAGCATTCGCCAGCGGCTTGGGGCCAAATCCATTCGGCGAGAAGCGGAGGCGAGCCTCCGAAGGCTCGGAGTCGAGGCGATCGATCTGTACCAGATTCACTGGCCGAACGCCGCAACGATAGTCGAGGCCTGGAGGTCGCTCGTGGAGCTTCGAACGGAAGGGAAGGTCCGCCACATCGGCGTCTCCAATTTCGACGTTTCCGAGCTCGAGCGACTGAAGGCCATCGCCCCCGTGGAGTCGCTCCAGCCTCCGTACTCCCTCGCGCGCCGCGGGATCGAGAAGGAAATCCTGCCCTATTGCCTCGAGCAGGGAATCGGCGTCATCGTGTACTCTCCATTGGAGTCGGGCTTGCTGAGCGGCAAAATGACGCGCGAGCGCATCGAAGCGCTTCCGGACTCCGACTGGCGCAAACGGAAAGGCGAGGAGTTCCGGGAACCGAAGCTCTCTCGAAACCTCACGCTGGCGGAGCGGCTTCGGCTCGCCGCGGCCCGGACGGCCGTCTCGCCGGCCGCCCTCGCGGTCGCCTGGACTCTGAAGCATCCCGCGGTGACCGGAGCCATCGTAGGCGCACGAAGGGCAGAGCAGATCGACGAGCTGGTGAAGGCCGCCGAGATCGACGTCGACGAAGAGTTGAGTTGATGTGGACGCCGCCGGAAAGAATCCGTCACCCTTTGCCCGGGACGCGCTGGCCGACGGCGGAGGAAGCCGCCGAGTCTCTCTGGTTCCGTCCGATCTGGATAGGGCCCCTGGAGATCCGCCAGCGTACCTGGGTTCCGGCCATGGTCCCCTGGCGCGCGACCGAGGACGGGTTCGTCACCGAATCCAACTTGCGCTGGTACCAACGGTTCGCTCGCGGAAGGCCCGGGGCGATCGTTGTCGAGGCCACGGGCATTCGGGACATCCCGAGCGGGCCCCTACTGCGCATCGGACACGATCGCTTTCTCCCCGGTCTCGAGCGTCTGGTCGAGACCGTGCGGCGGGCGAGCGAGGGAGAGACGAAGCTCTTCATCCAGATTCTCGACTTCCTCTCCATCAAGAGACGCCCGACGAAGGAGAGCTACTTTCGTCGGTTCTTCGCCGTTCGCCCGGAGCATCGCGTGAGGCTCGTGACCTCGACTTCGGAGACGCGATGGCTCGAGGCGGACGAGAGAGAGGTGCGGGAGCGGCTCCTCGCCGCACCCGACGATGAGCTCGACCGAATCCTCGATCCGCGCGAGATCGAAGACATTCGCTTCGGCGCGCGCGAGAGAGTGAGCGATCTGCACCTTCCCCATATCCGCGAGCTTCCCCGGGTGCTTCCCGGGATCTTCGCGGACGCCGCGGAACGCGCCCGTAAGGCGGGGTTCGACGGCGTCGAGCTCCACTACGCCCACGCCTACACCATCGCCTCGTTTCTCTCGCGGCGGAACCAGCGCGACGACGGCTACGGAGGCTCGAGGGAGAACCGCCTGCGGCTTCCGCTCGAAGTCTACGAAGCGGTTCGTGCCCGCGCGGGATCGGACTACGTCGTGGGCTGCCGGATGCTGGGCGACGAGACGATCGAAGGAGGGGGCCGGATCGAGGACGCGGTCTTCAACGCCGTCGCGCTCGCCTCCGCGGGAATGAGCTACGTCTCGGTCTCGAAGGGCGGAAAGTTCGAGGACGCGAAGCAGCCCGAGGTCGGCTGGGCGGCCTATCCCTACACCGGGCCGAGCGGGTACGAATGCATGCCCACCGTGTACTCGGACGCCCGGGGACCCTTCGGGCGAAACGTGTCGCTTTCGGCGGAGATCCGCCGCGCGCTTCGCGAGCGCGGTCTTCAGACCCCCGTGGTCGCCTCGGGCGGCATCGGCACCTTCGAGCTCGCGGAGTCCATCCTGCGGAACGGCGAAGCCGACATCGTCGCCGCGGCGCGCCAGAGCCTCGCGGACCCCGATTGGTTCCGAAAGATCTACCTCGGTCGCGGTGACGAAGTGCGGCGCTGCGAGTTCACGAACTATTGCGAGGCGCTGGACCAGAAGCACAAGGAAGTGACATGCAAGCTCTGGGACCGCCTCGCGCGCGACGGGCCGGGGGTCGCTCTGGATCGGACGGGCAAGCGGCGCCTGGTGGCGCCGGACTGGAGCTAAAACCTCATGCGGATCCTGAAAGCCGGGGCGCTCTACTTCGTTCTCGTGTTCGGCGTCGGATTCGTGCTCGGGCCGCTTCGCGTCTTCTGGGCGGTCCCGCGCTTCGGAGAGAGGACGGCGGAGCTGATGGAAGCACCCTTCATGCTCATCGCCATCGTTCTCGCTGCGCGGTGGATCGCCCGGCGGTTCATCCAGCCGAAGTCCTCCACCAAGCTTCTCGCCGTGGGGTTGCTCGCTCTCGCTCTCCTCGTGGCGACCGAGCTGACGATGATGCTCTCCCTTCGCGGCCTCACGATCGAGGAATACGTCCGAAGCCGCGACCCGGTGGCTGGAGGAGTGTACGTCGTCCTTCTCTTGCTTTTCGCCCTGATGCCGATGATGACCCGCACTCTCCTCCTCACGGGGTCGATCCTACCCCTTGCAATCCTCAGCGCGTCTGCGAGAGCCGACGACGACTTCGGCGTCAACATCGAATTCTACCGGGACGCCCACGAGCAGGCCGATGCGATCGCCGCCGCGGGGATCCGTTGGGTCCGCATCGACCTGGCGTGGAGTGCTTCGGAGACCGAGCCGGGACAGTACGACTTCCGGATTTGGGACCGCTTCCTCGAATCCTTCGAGCCCCTCGGGATCCGGGTCCTATTCATCCTGGACTACGGCAATGGCCTCTACGAGGAAGGCTTTCCCCCCTCGACCGAAGTCGGCCGCGCCGCCTTTGCCTCTTTCGCGGGCACGGCTGCCCGTCACTTCCGCGGGCGCGCCGCGTGGGAGATCTGGAACGAGCCGAACCTGCCGCAGTATTGGGCCGGCGCGCCCGACCCGGCGGCGTACGTGGCCCTGGCCCGCGCCGCCGCGGCGAAGATCCGCCGAGAGGATCCCGGGGCCTGGATCCTGGGCCCGTCCCTGGGCGGGGACCGATTCGACCTCCCTTACCTCGAGGCCACGTTCGCACTCGGGCTCCTCGACGTCGTGGACGCCGTTTCCGTGCATCCGTACGGGGCATCCCATCCAGAGGCGGCGACAGCCTTCTACGACGACGTTCGTCGGTTGATCGCGCGCTACTCGCCCGCACGCACGGTGCCGGTCGTCGTGAGCGAATGGGGATATCCCGTGGAAGGCCTGGGAGCGGAGGGACAGGCAGACTTCCTCCTGCGCGCGCTCGAGGTGAACCGCAAGGCAGGAATCCCGCTCACGATCTGGTACAACTGGCAGGAGCCCATTTCCCCTTGGCACTCCTTCGGTCTCCTCGACGTGCGAGGCCAGCCCAAGCCCGCCTATATCGCTCTTACTCGCGCCGCAACCGGCGCGGCCGCTCGGGCCGAGCCCAAGGGACAGCCCTGAAGGGCTCGGGAGCATGTGAACCCCTTCGAAGCCGGAATGTAGCCTCTTCAGAGAGGCACCACCGCCGTGGTCTCGATCTCGAGCCGAGCCCCGTCCTCGATGAGGCCGTTCACCACCACGACCGCCATCGCCGGGAAGCTCTTCCCCATGACCTCGCGGTAGACCGCTCCCACTTCGGCCAAGGACCCGAGGTACTCTACCTTGTCAACGATGTACCAGGTCATGCGCACCACGTGCTCCGGTCCCGCTCCGGCTTCGGAGAGGATGGCTTTGGTGTTCAGTAGAGCCTGGCGTAACTGCGCCGCGAAGTCGAGGCTCTGGAACTTCATGTCCGCGTCCCAGCCGACCTGTCCCGAAACGAATACCAGTTTCCCCTCGGCTTCGATTCCATGGGAATAGCCTTTGCCTCGGGGCCAGCCGGGCGGATTCAACGTTCTCAATGGGCTCACGGGGTGAGTTTCCTTTCCTTCTCCATCTGGCGCAGCTTGAATCTTTGCACCTTCCCCGTCTCCGTGCGCGGAAGGCTTTCCACGAACTCGACCTCGCGCGGATACTTGTAGGGCGCGATCTGCGCTTTCACGAACTCCTGCAGCACCGTCGTCATCGAGCCCTTTGAGGAGGCGTCGCCGGCTCCGGGCTTCAGCACCACGAACGCCTTCACGATGTTTCCGCGCTCCGGGTCGGGCGAGGCGACGCAGGCGCAGTCGGTGACCGCGTCGTGCGCGAGGAGCGCCTCTTCGACCTCGGGCCCGGAGATGTTGTATCCGGCGGAGACGATCATGTCGTCGGTCCGGGCCTGGAAGAAAAAATAGCCGTCGTCGTCCATCCGGTAAGCGTCGCCGGTGTAGTTCCAGCCGCCCTTCACGTATTCCTTCTGTCGAACGGGGTCGTCGAGATAGCGGCAGCCCGTCGGGCCGCGGACCGCGAGACGGCCGACCTTCCCCGGCGGAAGCTCGTCGCCGCGGTCGTCAGTGACCCGAGCCTGGTAGCCGCGGACCGCCTTTCCCGTCGCGCCCGGGCGAATCTCGTCGCCCGCGGCGCTGATGAAGATGTGAAACATCTCCGTTGCTCCGATGCCGTCGACGACCGACTTGCCTGTCGCTTCCCGCCACGCTTCTCCCGTCGGAAGCGGGAGGGTTTCCCCCGCGGACACGCAATACCTCAGGCTCCCGACGTCGTGGCGGGAGACGTGCTTCAGCATCGCGCGGTAGGCGGTGGGAGCGGTCGAGAGCACCGTGACCCTATGGCGCGCGATGGTCTCGAGAAGGGCTTCCGGTGACGGCTTCTCGATGAGCGCGACGCTCGCGCCGACGCGCATGGGGAAGACCACGTGCATCCCGAGGCCGAAGGTGAAGGCGAGTGGTGGCGAACCGGTGAAAACGTCGTTCGCCGAGCAGGGGAGGGTGCCCTTGAAGAACGAATCGGCCGAGGCCAGGAGATCGCGGTGGAAGTGGACGCAGCCTTTCGGTTTGCCCGTCGTTCCCGAGGTGAAGGCGATGAGCACCGGGTCGTCGATCGCCGTCCGGACATTGTCGAACTCCGGGCTCTTGACCGCCGCCCGCTCGAGGAGCTCGTCGAAGTAGACGACGCGCTGAATCTCCCGGCTCTCGCTTCCGAGCTTCTCCATCTCCTCCGAAAGGCGTTCATCGCAAAGCGCGAGCGAGATCCGGGCCCTTTCCGCGATGACCGCGAGCTCGTGGCTCCTGAGGAGAGGCATGGTGGCGACGATGACCGCACCCGCCTTCGCCACCGCCATCCACGCGGCCACCATCATGGGCGTGTTCGGCGCCCGCAGCAGCACGCGACTCCCCGGCACCACGTCCAGGTCCTCGACGAGAACGCGCGCGATCCGATTCGCGGTTTGCTGGAGCTCCCTGTAGGACCAGGAGAAGGAGTCGCCGATGAGGCACGGTCGGTCCCCTCGACCCGCGCGCACGTGGGAGTCGAGGATCTCGGAGACGACGTTGGTCTGCGGGGAGTAGCGGAGCTCGGAGAGATCGTAGAGGAGATCGGGCCAGAGCTCTCGGGGCGGAAGGCTATCGCGCACGAACGGGTCCACGTGGGCGGTCTTCCCGGTCGGCGGCGAAGTCATCCCGATTGCCGCCTTCGGAGCTCGCGCGCGAGGATCAGCTTCTGGATCTCGGTGGTTCCTTCGTAGATCCGAAGCGCGCGCACCTCGCGGTAGAGCCTCTCGGGAACGCTCCCCTTGACCACGCCCTCGGCGCCGAAAAGCTGGACGGCGTCGTCGACGACCTTCTGGGCGGCTTCGGTGGCGTACATCTTCGCCATCGCGGCTTCCTTCGCCACCCGCTCGGCTCCCCGGTCCTTCATCCAGGCTGCCCGGTAGACGAGGAGCGCCGAGGCGTCGACCGAGGTCGCCATGTCGGCGAGCTTCGCCTGAACGATCTGGAAGTCGCCGAGCTTCTTTCCGAACTGCTCCCGGGACTCGACGCGCGCGAGCGCCTCGTCGAGGGCGCGCCGGGCGAAGCCGAGAGCGGCGGCGCCGACGCTCGCGCGAAAGATGTCGAGAGTGGCCATCGCGATCTCGAAGCCCTGCCCCGGCTCTCCCACGAGTCTCGAGCGCGGGACTCGGCATCCTTCGAATGAGAGCCGCGCGAGCGGATGAGGGGCGACGACCTCGATCTCGTGGGCGACGCGGAATCCGGGCGCGTCGGCGTCCACGACGAACGCGGAGAGCCCCTTGGTCCCGGGCGCCGCCTCGCTCCGGGCGAAGACCACGTAGTAGCTCGCGATGCCGCCGTTCGAGATCCAGGTCTTGGTTCCATCGAGGACGAAATCGTCGCCGTCGCGTTTCGCCGTGGTCGCAATCGCTCCCACGTCGGATCCCGCCTCGGGCTCGGACAAGGCGAAGGCGGCGATGAAACGTCCCTCGCGCGTCGGAGGCAGATAACGCGCCTTGAGCTCGGCGGAACCCGAGAGAGTGATGGGGGCGCTTCCGAGCCCCTGGAGGGCGAACGCGAAATCCGCGAGCCCGTGATGATGGGCGAGGGTCTCGCGAATGACGCACAACGAGCGCACGTCCAGGGAGTCGCCGGGCTTCGGAACCGAGTAATCGAGGAACCCTCCTTCGGCGAGGCGCTCGACGAGGATCTTGCAGGCCTTGCGATCGTCGGAGTCGTCGATTCCCGCGAGGTGATCTCGGATCCAGGGGCGAAGCTTCGTTCGAAGGGCGCGATGGCTCTCTTCGAAGAACGGCCAGTCGAGAAAATCGTCGGTCATCAATTCCCCTCGAAGCGAGGCTTCTCCTTGGCGACGAACGCGCGATAGGCCCTCTCGAAATCGCCCGTCTGCATGCAGATCGCCTGGGCCTGGGCTTCGGATTCGATGGCGGCCTCGAGGCTCATCGCCCACTCCTGATCGAGCTCAGTCTTGGTCATCATGTGCGCGAACGTGGGACCCGACGCGAGCGACGCGGCCATCTCCCGTGCCTCCTTCTGCAGGGCCTCGGGCGCGCACAGCCGGTTGAAAAAGCCCCATCGCTCCGCTTCCTCCCCGCCCATGGTGCGTCCGGTGAAGAGGAGCTCCGCCGCCCGGCCCTGCCCCACGATGCGGGGAAGCATGGCGCAGGCCCCCATGTCGCAGCCGGCGAGCCCGATCCGGGTGAAGAGGAACGCGACTTTGGCGCGAGCCGTGCCGAGTCTCAGGTCCGAGGCCATCGCGATCGCCGCCCCCGCTCCGACGCAGACGCCGTCGACGGCGGCGATGACAGGCTTTTGGCAGCGCCGTATGGCCAGGATGAGATCTCCCGTCATGCGGGTGAATCGCAACAGGCCCTTCATGTCCATCGCGACCAGGGGGCCGATGATCTCGTGGACGTCGCCTCCGGAGCAGAAATTCTCGCCGGCGCCGGTGATGACGACGGCGTCGATATCCTCCGCCTCGGGAAGGCTCCGGAAGGTGTCGCGGAGCTCGGCGTAGGAGTCGAACGTCAGCGGGTTCTTCTTGTCCGGCCGGTCGAGAGTGACGATCCCGACCGATCCCTCGACCTCCCATCGAAAGTGTTTCGGTTTCAAGCTCGCGAGCTTCATAGAGGCGCTCCGCTTCAGATGTCTATGACCATGCCCGCGGGGCGCTTCCGGTTGCGCTCGAGCTGTTCCTTGCCCGCGAGATACTGGCTGTGCCAGGGGAGATCCACCTGCTGCTCGACGGCGGCGTGGAGGGTCCAGTAGGGATCGGCCAGGTGGGGACGCGCGAGGCAGCAGAGATCGGCTCTCCCGGCGGCGATGATGCCGTTCACGTGGTCCGGCTCGAAGATGTTCCCCACGGCGAGGGTCGGGATCGAGGCCTCGTTCCGGATGCGGTCGCTGAAGGGGGTCTGGAACATGCGTCCGTAGATCGGCCTCGCTTTCGGGCTCGTCTGCCCGGCAGAAACATTAATAATGTCGACTCCCTCGGCTTTCAGCGCCCGCGCGATCGCAACCGCCTCGTCGCCGTCGACGCCTCCTTCGACCCAGTCCGTCGCCGAGATGCGGACCGAAAGCGGCTTCGCCTTGGGCCAGAGGGCGCGGCAGGCGCCGACCACCTCGCGGGGAAAGCGCAGGCGGTTCTCGAGGCTCCCGCCGTACTGGTCGGTGCGCTGGTTCGAGAGGGGGGTGAGAAACGCGGAAAGAAGATAGCCGTGGGCGGCGTGGATCTCGAGAAGGTCGAAGCCGGCCTCGTTCGCCATCCGCGTCGCGCGCTCGAACTCTCCGATCACCCGGTCCATATCGGAGCGATCCATCGCCCGTGGGACCTGGTTCTTGGGCGAATAGGGGACCGCGGATGGGCCGATGATGGGCCAGTTGCCCTCTTCCAGAGGCTCGTTCGCCCCCTCCCATTCGAGCTTGGTCGAGCCCTTGGGCCCGGCGTGCCCGAGCTGCATCGCGATCTTGGCCCTGGTCCAGCGGTGCACGAACTCCACGATCCGCTTCCAGGCGACGAGGTGGTCTTCGAGGTACATTCCCGCGCAGCCCGGGCTGATGCGCGCGTCCTCGGCCACGTCCGTCATCTCGGTAAAGACCAGGGCCGCTCCTCCCATCGCGCGCGAGCCGAGGTGGACCAGGTGGAAATCGGAGGGGGTTCCGTTCACGGCGCTGTACATACACATCGGGGAGACCACGACGCGGTTCGCGAGCTCGAGCTCCCTAAGACGAAACGGCGTGAACATCGGGGGAACCGATAGCGCTTCCCCCGAGCGCCGCGAGAACCAGGACTCGAACTCCGCCATCCATTTCGGGTCCCGCTTCTTCAAGCTCTCGTGGCTCACGCGCTGGCTGCGGGTCAGAAGCGAATAGGCGAACTGCGGCGGCTCGAGGTGGGCATAGCGCCCCACGTTCTCGAACCACTCGGTGCTGTTTCTCGCCGCGCTCTGGAGCCGCAGCACTTCGACCCGACGGTTCTCCTCGTAGGTATCGAGAGCATCCTCGAGATCGGGGTTGCTCTCGATGCGATCGGCGAGCTCGATGGCATCCTCGAGCGCGAGCTTGGTTCCGGAGCCGATGGAGAAGTGGGCGGTATGAGCGGAGTCTCCGAGGAGGACGACGTTTCCGTCGTGCCACTTCTCGTTGCTCACTCGCGGAAAGTTGAGCCAGGCGGAGCCTCTCAAGTGGGCGGCGTTGTCCATGAGCTCGTGCCCGTCGAGAAAGCGCGCGAAGAGCTTCTCCAGAAACCGGTTCGACTCCTCCTTGGTCATGCGATCGAAGCCGAGCCCCCGCCAGGTTTGGTCGGTGGTCTCCACGATGAAGGTGCTGGTGTCGTCGTCGAACCGGTAGGCATGGACCTGGACGAAGCCGTGCTCCGTCTGCTCGAAGATGAAGGTGAAGGCGTCGAAGATCTTGTGGGTCCCGAGCCAGACGAACTTGTTCGCCCGGAGCTCGATGTCGGGCGCGAAGCGGCTCTCGCGCTCTTTGCGAATCTTGCTGTTGAGGCCGTCGCTGGCGACGATGAGGTCGCGTTCGCCCACGTCCGCCGCTCGGTCGATCTCCTTCTGGAAGTGGAGCCGCACCCCGAGCTCCCGCGCGCGCTCCTGAAGGAGAAGCAGCATCCTTTTCCGCGAGAGCCCCGCGAAACCGTGGCCGGTGGTGCGGATGCACTCGCCCTTGAAGTGGATGTCGATGTCGTCCCAGTGGTGGAAGGCGGCGAAGATCCGCTCCGCGCTCACGGGATCGTTGTCCTTCAGCTTCCCGAGCGTCTGGTCGGAGAACACCACCCCCCATCCGAAGGTGTCGTCGGGGCGGTTCCGCTCGTAGACGTCGATCTCGTGGGTGGGGTTCCTGATCTTGGCCGAGATGGCGAAGTAGAGACCCCCGGCGCCTCCTCCGATGCAAGCGATGTTCATCGGGGAGAATTGTTGCGCAATTGCGTGTACATCAGCAATAGAGTTGTGGATTTTGTAATCATCTCGCCCGCGCGGGCTTCACGATCGCTCCCTCGTTCCGCTTGCCGTTCATCTTGATAATCAGGGGCGAATCGAACCGCAGATGCCGAACCGGGCCCTCTTCGAACTGGGCACTCCGGGAAGCGAGCCAATCCCAGTCGAGGAATCCCTCGCCCGCCTCGGGGTTGACGGTGAAGTAGCCGACGTTGTTCGAGATCAGGTTCTGGAAGAAGTGCGTTCCCTGGGAGGGGCTCACGTGGAAGTCGCGAAATCCGGCCTCGACGATCACCCGGGCGCCCGCGATCTGATCCCAGGTGACGGGGATACCGAGGAAAGGCTCGCTCGAGCCCCAGCGGCCGGAGCCGATGAGGACGTAGCCTCGGCCCTCGGAGCGAAGGCTCGAGTCGAGCTGTCGCACGATCTCGACGATGCGGCGGCTCTCACGGCGC
>Ga0326597_10011606_pt1 | contig 11661 bp, 10 predicted proteins | sample RVTome_12_FD_203789 | JGI IMG/M metagenome (GOLD analysis project Ga0326597, IMG submission 203789) | Soil microbial communities from uranium-contaminated site in the Upper Colorado River Basin, Wyoming, United States - RVT100D185 | ecosystem: Environmental > Terrestrial > Soil > Contaminated >...
CGCCCAGACCTCCTTGACGGGCACGCCGCCGGCCTCGGCGGCGCGCCGGCAGTCCTCGAACTCCGGCTGCACGTTGTAGACGCGCGCGCCGCGGCGGCCGACCTTCACGCCCACGATGCCGTACGGCGTCTCCACCGGCACCACCTCACGCTCGAGCACGGTGCGGTCCCATTCCTGCCGCCGCACGCCGAGCGTGGTCGTCTCCGCGAACAGGATCTCTTCGAGCGTCTCCCGGACGGCCGGATCGGCCAGCACGCTGACCAGGAGCCCGGGGCGCCCCTTCTTCATCTGTATGGGCGTGTAGAACGCGTCGAGGGCGCCCGCCGCGAGCAGCCGGTCCATCAAGGGGCCGCAGAGCTGCGGCGACATGTCGTCGATCTCGGCCTCGAGCACGACGACCTTCTCGGCCGCAGACCGGCCTTCTTCGGTGCCGACGATGAGCCGCAGCACGTTGGGTCGCCCGGGCGTGTCGCGGCTGCCCGCGCCGTGGCCCGCCGCCTCGGGCCGCAGCGGTGGGAGGGAGCCGTAGGCGCTCGCGTGCGCGGTCACGAGGAGCGCCCCGGTGGGCGTGAGCAGCTCGCCCTCGCCCGCGCCGTACACCGGCACGCCCTGCACGAGGCGCGCGGTGGCCGGGGGCGGCACCGAGAACGTGCCGTGGGACATGGTGACGGTTCCCGTTCCCACGTTCAGCGGTGAGGACACGAACCGGTCCGCCTTGAGCCAGCCCAGACCCACCACACCGCCCACGATGTCCACGACGGCGTCGACGGCGCCGACCTCGTGGAAGTGCACCTCTTCCGGCGAGGTGCCGTGGACCGTGGCCTCGGCCTCGGCCAGCCGCCGGAACAGGCCCGCCGTGCGGTCCTTCACCGCGGCGTCGAGCCGGCTCCGCTCGAGGAGCGACAGGATCTCGCGCAGGCCGCGCGGCGCGTGGCCGTGCTCGTGCGCGTGGCCGTGATCGTGGGCGTGGCCGTGTCCACCGGCGCGCGGATGCGTCGGACTGTGGGGGTGCCCGTGCTCCGGCGCCTGCGCGGCGGTGATCACGTCCACCTTCGTGGCCTGCAGCCCCGAGCGCTGCACCTTCCGCGCTTCCAGCCGGTAGCCTTCGAGCGGAAGCTTCGCCAGCTCGGCGCGGAGGGCGTCGAGCGGCAGGCCCAGGTCCACGAGCGCGCCGAGCAGCATGTCGCCCGACGCGCCCGAGGCGCAGTCGAAGTAGACGATCCGGCTCAGAGGATCCCCCGCTCCTTCAGGCTGACGAAGCGGCCGGCGCCGAGGATCACGTGGTCGAGCACCTCGATCCCCATCAGCGTCCCGGCCGAGGCGAGCCGCCGCGTGATCGAGACGTCCTCGGCCGAGGGCTCGGGATCGCCCGACGGGTGGTTGTGGAACAGGATCAGCGCCGCGGCGCGCGCCGCGACCGCCACCGAGAAGACCTCGCGCGGATGGACCAGGCTCGAGGTGAGGCCGCCGACCGAAACCACCGCCTCCTGCTTGAGCCGGTGGCGGACGTCGAGCGCGAGCACTCCGAACGTCTCCACGGGCCGCGCGCCGTAACGCGGGAGGAGGTGGCGGGCGGACGCCTCCGGCGTGCGGAAGACCGCGGCCGGCGGCCGGCCCTCGGAGGCCAGCCGCGCGCCCAGCTCGAGCGCGGCCAGCAGGCGCGTGGCCTTGGCGCGCCCCAGGCCGTGCTCGCCTTCGAGCTCGGAGAGCGACCGGCCGGCCAGGCCGCGCAGGCCGGCGCGGAGGAGGCCTTCGGCAAGGTCGAGCGCGGAGCCGCGGCGCGACCCGCTGCCCACGAGCACGGCCAGCAGCTCGCGGTTGGAGAGCGCGGTGGCGCCGAGCCGCGCCATCCGCTCGCGCGGACGGTCCTCGACGGGCAGGTCGCGGACCCACCGCGGCGCGCTCGCTCCAAGGGCCGCCTCGCTCACGGGAGCGCCTCGGCTCCGCGTCCGACCAGCGCGGGCAGCAGCAGGGCGGCGCGGCCGCGCAGCGAGACGTCGGCGTGGCCGCTGAGCGGTGTCGGTTCCGGGTTGACCTCGATGACGTACGCGCCGGCGGACTGCGCCGTGTAGGGCAGGGCCGCCGCCGGATAGACGAGCGAGGAGGTGCCGACGACCAGCACGACGTCGGCCTCGCGCGCCGCCGCGAACGCGCGCTCGAGGGCGGTCGCCGGCAAGGGTTCGCCGAACCAGACGATGTCCGGCCGCCAGAGCGCGCCGCACGGGCAGCGGGGCGGAAGCTCGGGGAAGGACGCACGCCGGTCGTCGGCCACGGTCCCGCAGCCGGTGCAGCGCAGGCGCCAGAGGCTGCCGTGCAGCTCGACCATCCGCCGGCTGCCCGCGAGCGCATGCAGGCCGTCCACGTTCTGCGTGGCGAGCAGGAAGGAGGGGAGAGCGGCGTCGAGGGCCGCCAGCGCGCGGTGCGCCGCGTTGGGCCGGCAGGCGGCCACGCTCTCACGCCGCCAGGCGTACCACTCCCAGACCAGCTTCGGATCGCGCGCGAACGCCTCCGGGGTGGCCAGGTGCTCGGGCCGGAACTCGCGCCAGAGACCTTCCGGCCCGCGGAAGGTGGGCACGCCGCTCTCCGCGGACACGCCCGCGCCCGTGAGGGCCAGCACGCTGCGCGCCGCGCGCAGCCGCGCGGCGGCCTCTTCGCCTCCGTCCAGGCGCACGTCCGCGGGCGCTGCGCGTGTCGACTCGTCGGACACAGGCCACTTTGCCAAAACCACGATGTTATACCAGCCCTCACGATGCGGCCGAACCAGCCGGACGCGACAGGGCGACAGCGCGCGGGGAAAGACGGCCGTCCTCTGGGCGGCCGCGGCGCCGGGTCATAATGCCAGGGACATGGACACGGGCGGGTCCGTTCCGGCGCGCACGACCATTCCGCCCGTGCTGGCGCTGGCGGCGGTGGTGATCGGCCTGGCCGCCATGCCGATGGTGACGCTGATCGCCCTTCCCCGCGGGATGCGGCTGGCGCTGGTCGTCTCGGAGCTGGCCCTGGTCGCTCCCGGCCTGCTGGCGCTCCTCGCCTACCGCATCCCGCCGCGGGCGGCGGTCGGCCGCTGGCCGCTCGATCGCCGCACGCGGGTCCTGATGGTCGCGGCCGGCGCCTCGCTGTGGCTGGCGAGCCTGGGCCTCCTCGAGCTGCAGTACGCGCTGTGGGCGCCTCCCCCCGGGTACCTCGAGGCGTTCCGGCGGTTGCACGAGGCCTTGCGCCCCGCGGGACCGGCCGATGCGCTCGTCTCGCTGGCCGCCGTGGCGCTGGTGCCCGCGCTCTGCGAGGAGCTCCTCGTCCGCGGCATCGTCCTGCCCTCGTTCCTCACCCGGAGCGGGCCGGCGGGCGCAGTGGTGATCTCCGCGGTCGTGTTCGCGCTGATCCACCTCGATCCCTACCGCACGCTCTTCACCCTGGCCCTGGGCCTCGCCCTGGGCCTGCTGCGCGTCAGGACCGGGTCGCTCGTGGCCTGCATGGCGGCCCATGCCGTGCTCAACGCGCTCACGTTCGCGCTCGCGCCCTTCGCCGACGACCCCGCGCAGGGCCTTCCGGATCCGCGGCCGGTGGTCGGACTGGGTCTGCTCGTCGCGGGCAGCGCGGCCACGGTCCTGGTCCTGCGGTTCCTTCCGTCTTTGACTCACCCCGGGCCGACCCCTAGACTCGAAGCATGAGACGCGCCCTCGTCCTTCCCGCGGTCGTCCTGGCCGGGCTGTCGCTGGGCAGCGAGCCGACGCGCGGCGCCGGCGTCCTGCGGATCGCTTCCGTCGAGCGCCTCTACACCGGCAACGGACAGGCGACCCGCGCCGGCGAGGTCGTGGTGGCGATGCAGCCGACCGCCACCGAGCGCGACGCCGCGCGCGTGATGTGGGAGGCCGGGGGGGCGCGCGCGAGGCGCAGCGCTTTCGGCCCGCGCTTCCGCCTCACCCTCGACGCCGGATTCTCGGTGGAAGAGGCGCTCCGCCGGCTCCGGCAGATGCCCGAGGTGGCCTACGCCGAGCCCAGCTACATCGCGCGGGCCACGCAGGCCCGGCCCGGGCACTTTGCGCCCAACGACGAGTTCTACCGCTTCCAGTGGAACATGCGGATGATCGACGCCGAGCGCACCTGGGGCATCCAGAAGGGCGACGGCAGCGTCGCCGTGGCCGTGCTCGACACCGGCGTGGCCTACGAGGACTTCGGCCCGTTCCGGAAAGCGCCGGACTGGGGCAACACGGTGTTCCTGCCCGGCTTCGACTTCGCCAACGGCGACGACCATCCCAACGACGACGAGGGCCACGGCACGCACGTGGCGTCCACCATCGCGGAGGAAGCGAACAACTCCGAAGGCGTCGCCGGCCTGGCCTTCGAGTGCGCGATCATGCCCGTGAAGGTCCTGGACACCGCGGGCGAGGGGTCCTTCTTCGACGTGGCCGAGGGCGTGGACTACGCGATCAACTTCACCCAGAACGGCCAGAAGCCGGTCAAGGTGATCAACCTGAGCCTGGGCGGACCCGGGGAGAGCCGCGCGCTGCGCGAGGCCATCGAGCGCGCCGTGGCGGCCGGCGTCACCGTGGTGGCCTCCTCCGGCAACGACGACGCTTCCTCGGTGGACTTCCCGGCCGCTTTCCCGTCCGTGATCGCCGTGGGCGCGGTCGATCAGCGGAAGGTGCGGGCTCGTTACTCGAACTACGGCAGCGCCCTGGACCTCGTGGCGCCCGGCGGCGACCTGCGGCGCGACGACGATCGCGACGGGTTCCCCGACGGCATCGCGCAGCAGACGCTCGACTCCGACTTCGTCGAGCGGGGCCGCTACGACGTGTTCGACTACTTCCTGTTCAACGGGACGAGCATGGCCACGCCCCACGTCTCCGCGGCGGCCGCCCTGCTGTACCGGCAGGGCATCACCAACCCGGTGGCCATCCAGCGGGCCCTGGAGCTGACCGCGGAAGACCTCGGGCCGGCCGGCCGTGACGACCAGTACGGGCACGGCTTGATCCGGCCGGCCGAGGCACTGAAGGGCCTGGGCTTCAACCGGTAGCGGACGCCCTCGAGGGCGGGATCACGGAACACCTCCTGAGCCAGGCCCGGTGGACCTTCAGGGCTCGAGGTGCAGGCCTTTCTTGAGCTTTCGCATCTGCTCCTCGCTCGCGCCGCGTGACTCGAGCGCGGCCACCCACCGCTCGTGGCCCCGAGCCACGGCCCGATAGCCGCATCCGGCGAAGAGCTCGGGGTTGGGCTGATACAGCAGGGCCCGCGGGTAGTCGCGGCACATGCCGGGACGCGTCGAGTAGCTGTCGCACCGCCGGCTCACCGGGTCGAAGTGGGAGCAGCGGAACACGAAGACGCGCTGGCCGGGCACGGCGCGCACCAGCGAGAAGCCGTTGACGCGCTCCTGCCACCACAGGAAGGCGCGCCGGAAGCTGCGCACGTACCACACGGCGCGGCTCGCGCGGATGGCCGGCGCCTCGCAGCACGCGGCGCAGCCGCCGCACGTCCCGCCGAGCACGTACCGCGGCTCTCCCTTCCTCCTCAGCCGCCAGCGCGACACCCCGACGTTGAGGAAGAAGCTCCCCAGCGCGAGGCGCTTCAACGCCGCGCGGACCGGCCCGTCCCTCGAGCGGGCCCTCTCGTCAGGGGCCACTCAGGGGCCTCCCTGGATCTTCCGCAGCGCGTCTTCCGCCGACCCGCGCAGGAACTCCAGCCTCGCCGCTTCCACCAGCGACGGCACCGCCGCCCGCGCGGCGGGCCCCACCGCGCCCAGTGCCTTGCACGCCCACAAGCGCACGTTGGCATCCGCGTCCTTCAACGACTGCACGAGCGCGGGCACCGCGGCCGCGGCCTGAGGACCCGCGCTCTCCAGGGCCATGGCGGCCGAGAGCCGGACTTCGGTATCCGGGTCGCGCAGCGTCTCCGCCAGGCCCGGGACGGCCGCGCCCATGCGCGTGCCCAGGCCCCAGAGCGTGGACGCCGCCGCCCGCCGCACCCTCGCCTCGGGGTCCTTGAGCAGGGCGGCCAGGGCCGGCACCGCGGGCTCGCCGATGTTGATCAGCTCCCGCGCCGCCGTGCCGCTCGCCTCGGCGTCGGGGCTCTTCAGCTTCTCGATCCATTCCCCCGTCCGGTCCTCCGGCTTCTTCCGGCAGCCCCCGGACGCGGCCACGGCGCACGCGATCAGGACGGCGGCAGCTCTCTTCATGTGCCCCCCCGCGTTCCAGATTGTAGACTGGGTGCATGTCCGTCCCCACCGACGAGCTGGCGGCCCGGCTGCCGGACCTGCCCCGCCTCGTGGAAACCCGCGCCATGCTCCTTTCCGGCGCCTGCGAGGTGCTCGGCGATCCCCAGGCCGGCAACTACGTCGTGCGAAGCCTCGACACCACCCTGGCCGCCATCGTGGGCCGGCCGTCCCCGGCGGCGATCCGCGACGCCGCCACCCGCACCGACGGCGTCGACGTCCTGTGCCCCGAAGACGCGACCGGCCCCGCCGCGTGGGCGCTGCCGGAGTGGAGCGCACGTCCGGCCACGATCCACGTGCTCGGCGACGCGCGCGCTCCCGCCCACCCCGCGCCGCCGCTCGAGGTGCGGCTCGTCAGCGGCGAAGAGCCCGTGCCGCTCGGCCATCTGCCCGCGCCGGTGCGGCAGGAGATGGAGGCCGCGCGGCGCCGGTCTCCGCTGAGCGTGGGCTTCGCGGCCGGCGTGGCCGCGTCGTTCGCCTACGCGCCGTGGCAGACGGAAGCCCTGTGCGACGTCTCCATCGACACGTTCGCGGGCTACCGGCAGCGCGGCCTCGGCGCGGCCACGGCCTGGCTGCTGATCGAGCACATGCGCGCGCGGGGGAGGCAGCCGGTCTGGGGCGCGCTGGAGGGCAACGTTGCGTCGCTGCGCCTGGCGGCGCGCCTCGGCTTCGTTCCCGTCGATCGCCTCTTCGTGATCTCGCGCGCAAGCGCCGCGGAGGACGCGCCATGAGTAACATGCTGGTCGGTGCGCTCCTGGTCCTGGGCGCGGCCGCCGGCGGCTGCCCCCGGGCCGAGCAGGTCCCCCCCGCGCCGCCGGAGAAGGCGCCGGTCGCGACGCCCGTGGCTACTCCGGCTCCGACGCCCAAGGCCGCGACCGCGAAGCCTTCCCGCGAAGCCGAAGAAGCGTGCGTGGACCAATGGCTCGCGGCCCACGGCCTCGATCGCTACGGCGGCCCGGCCGGCACGATGTACGCCGGCGGGACACCCCTGTTCGACGAGAGGACGGGAGCGCGCAAGGACCGCCTCGAATACGTCTACAAGCTCCACCCGGCAGCGCGCGACACCTGCCACCGGGCGCCGAGCCTGCGCTGAGCGGCAGGCCCTTACCCTTTCGACAACGCAGGCGCTAGCTGGAGGGTCCCTCCGGGCGCCGCTCCAGCTCGTGGGGCGTGTAGGCGCGTCCGTTCTTCACGACCAGCGTCACCGAGTCGGTGTTCTCGATCTTCTCCAGCGGGTTCCTCTCCAGAACCACGAAGTCGGCCAGCTTGCCCTTCTCGATCGAGCCCAGGTCGTGGTCGAGGCCGAGCGTCTGCGCCGGGTGCAGCGTGCCCACCCGCAGCGCCTCCAGCGGGGTCATGCCGCCCTGCACGAAGGCCCACAGCTCCCAATGCGGCCCCAGGCCCTGCATCTGCCCGTGGCCGCCGAGGTTGACCCGGCCGCCCGCGTCGAGGATCCGCTTCGCGCCGGCGGCCACGTCGAGGTGGTGCCAGTCCTCGTCGGTGGCCATGAACGTGCGGATGCGGCCCAACGTGTCCACGATCGCCTGCGGCACGTAGCGGGCCAGCCGTTCGTCCCTCCAGATCTCGTAGTGCTGGTGGAACCATCGATCCCCGGACGGGCCGCCGTAGGCCACGAGCAGCGTCGGCGTGTAGGCGGTCGCGCTACGGCCGTACACCGTCACCACGTCCTTGCGCAGCGGCGTGATGGGCAGGGCGTGCTCGATCGTGGTGTGGCCGTCGAGGATCATGGTCATGTTCGTTTCGAGGTCCCCCCCGCCCTCCGGAACGACCATCATCCCTTCCTCGCGCGCCGCCTGCACGATCCACTGCCGCGCGTCGCGCCGCGGCTGCATGTAGGACTTCACGGTGAAGGCGCCCAGCGCCTTGAGCCGGCGCAGGTGGTGCCGCGCGTCGTCGAGGCTCTGCACGATGGCGCGGCCGGAGTTGTCCGCGCCGTAGAGGATGTACCCCGTGGAGAAGATCCGCGGCCCGATCATGAGGCCGGCCTCGACCATCTCCGCCTGGCCGAAGACCTCCTGCGTGGATGCGGAGGGATCGTGCGTGGAGGTCACGCCGTAAGCGAGGTTGGCCAGGTACTTCCACGGCCGCTGGGGGAAGAGGTCGAGGGTCGAAAAGTGCAGGTGCGCGTGCTCGTCGAACAGGCCGGGGATGACCGTCCGGCCCGACAAGTCGACCGTGCGCGCGCCGGCCGGCACGTTCACGGAGCCTTCCGGACCGACGGCCGCGATGCGGTTGCCTTCGACCAGGATCGTGCCGCGCTCGATCACCTCGTCACCCTTCATGGTGACCACGCGCGAGCCGCGGTAGGCCACGACATCGGTGGGCCGCACGCGCGGCAGCGTGAGCAGGACCTCCACCGCCTGCGAGGCGGGCAGGTCCTTCTTCTTCTCCTTCTCCGACTTCTCGGCCGCTCCCTTCGCGTCCCGGCCCTTGGCTGCGGCCGAAGTCGCCTGGGTGTCCTCCGCCTTCGGCGCGGGCACCGCCTGGTCCAGGGCCAGCCGGTGGTACGTGGGACCGAACACCCAGGTCACCGTGCGCCCGCCGTCCGCCCAGCCCACCCATTCGCCGCCCTCGTTCGTGAGCTGGCCCAATGGCAGGGCCGGGGTGTCCAGCGAGACCTCCACCGCCTGGGCGCCGACCTCCGGCAGGGCCGTCACGTACGCGTTGTGCAGCTCGTTGAAGGCCACCCACCGCCCGTCCGGCGACACCACCGCCTCCTCGGCCCGGGCGAAGCGCAGGTGCGTCCTGCGGTCCGTGCCGTCGAGCTTGACCGAGACGAGCACGGTCTTCTCCAGCTCCGCGGGCTTGCCCGGCTCGTTCTCCACGAAGTACACGCGCTCGCCGTCGCGCGAGAACATCGGCCGCGGCATGCGCCGCTGCGGGCCGCGGTTGCGCGTGCCGACGACGGAGTGGCTCTCCCCGCCCTCCGCCGGGATCCAGCGCACCTCGTGCCACAGGTCGTCCGACAGGTCGTTGTCGCGGAACCAGGCGCCGCTGCCGCTCAGGAAGACGACCCGGGAGCCGTCGGGCGAGAAGGACGGGTTGACGTACTGTCCGGCCACGGCCGTGAGCCGCCGGGGTGCGCCCGCGCCGTCCGATCCCATGGGCATCGTCCAGACGTGGCCGCCCTCACGGTCGTTCCAGGTCACGAAGGCCAGCGCGCGGCCGTCGGCCGAGAAGGCCGGGGCGTATTCGAGGTCCTCGAGCGTGGTGAGCCGGCGGGGTGTGCCCGCGGGCAGGTCCATCACGTAGAGGTGCCCCACGGCCGCGAAGACCAGCCGCTTGCCGTCAGGCGACTCCACGGGCCAGCGAACGATGCGCGCCCGCACGGTGTCGCCGCCGACCTGCTGCGGCGACCGCACGGCGTCGGTCACGCGTTGCTCCACGAGCGCCGTGAAGGGCACGGCTGCCCGCTGGCCGCCCTCCACGTCCCAGCGCCAGATGCGGCCTTCCGCCGTGGCCAGCAGCGAGCGGCCGTCGGGCGTCCAGGCGAAGCCCGGGAAGACACCGTGGAACGCGAAGCCCTCCTGGTTGTCGCGCTCGACGTCGCCCGCGACCCGCCGCACCTTCCCGGTCGCGAGGTCGATCACCTCGAGCAGGGTCTTCGCGCGCACGCGGCGGACGTAGGCCAGTGACTTGCCGTCCGGGGAAGGCGTGGGCGCGGCGGCGCCCCCGAACTCGCCGGTGAGCGGCACCGTCTGCCCGGTACGGCGGTCGAGGCGCTTGATCTGCCAGATGCCCTCGTTGACGTTGCGGTCGTACCGATAGCGGGAGTCGCGCGCCGAGAAATAGACGAAGCGACCGTCGCCCGAGAACACGGGGTCCGCCGCCTCGGGCTGCTCGTCCTTCTTTGTGAGCTGGACGCCCTGGCCGCCCTTGACGTGCCACAGCCACAGCTCGACCGTGCCCAGCGGCGACACGTCGGTCAGCCGCTTGCGGCCGACGAGGTAGTCGCCGTCGGGGGACCACGCCGGAGAGTTGACCGCGATCTCCTTTTCGGTGCTCACCGGCCGCGCGTGGCCGCCGTCGAGGTCGCACAGCCACAGGTTCTCGAGGCCGCCGCGGTCGCTGGCGAAAGCGATGGTGCGCCCGTCGGGGCTGAAGCGCGGCTGCACGTCGTAGGCGGTGCCACGGGTGATGCGGCGCGCCTGGCCGCCGGCGATGGGCAGCAGGTACAGGTCGCCCATCAGCGAGAACACGAGCTGCTGCCCGTCGGGGTGCACGTCGAGGGCGAGCCAGGTCGCCTCGTCGGTCGAAAACGAAACCATCCGGGACGGACCGTGGGGGTCTTCCACCTTCCACGGCGCCTCCGAATCGGGCCGCGCAGGCGTCGCGGCGCTCGGCTTCCGGGCGGACGCAGGCAGCGGACCCGCCGAGCTGACGAGCGCCAACAGGGCAGCGCCGACGCGCGGCCACGGCAACGTCACGAGACGCACCACAGGCGTTCCTCCAAGAAACTGAACCGACCGGCAGGATGCCCAGAATAGGTGGACCGACGCGCCGAGTCAATCCCCGCGCATCGCGCTCCTCGGGTATGATGCGATCGCGGCCACGGTGCCATGATCTTCAAGCAGGTGAGAGTTCTTCGCGCGCCCGGCCGTCCAGCCTTTCTGCTGCTCGCCGGCATCTTGGCCTGCCCCGCGGCCATCGCGCACGCCGGTGAGCTGGGCCTGTCGCTCGAGGCCGGCTACCTCGACCTCACGAGCGCACGGCGCTCGGCGCAGGCGGTCTTCGGCGATCCGGCCGGCGGGTTCACGGGTGGCGGGTCGATGCGTTACGGCATCGCGCGAGGCGTGTTCGTGGCCGTCGGCGCGCGCTACTTCGAGCGGACCGGGGAGCGCGTGTTCGTGGCGGATGCGACGAGCCCGGTGTTCGGGCTGGGCCACCCGCTGAAGCTGCGGCTCGTCCCGGCCTGGGCGATCGTGGGATACCGATACGAGCGCCGGCGCGGGCTCCCGCTCACCCCCTACATCGGCCTCGGCGGCGGCGCGGTCTTCTATCACGAGGAGAGCGAGGTCGGCGGGATCAAGGAGGGCGTGCTCGACCAGACCAAGGGCGCGGGCTACGCCGTGCTCGGCCTGGAGCTGGGCCGGGGCGCCCTGCGCTTCGGCATCGAAGGCATGTACGCACGCGTGCCGGAGTCGGCGTCGCTGGGCGGCGTCTCGCGCGTGTACGGCGAGGACGACGTCGGGGGCTTCACCGTGGTGGGCAAGCTCACCTTCGTGCCGTAGGCTTGCCCAGGCCCATCTCCTCGAGCACCGCCGGGTCCTCGCGCCAGCGCTCGCGCACCTTCACGAACAACCCCAGGTAGACCCTGGTCCCCAGGAACGCCTCGATCTCCCGGCGCGCGGCCGTGCCGATCGACTTCAGCATCGCTCCGCCCCGGCCGATGAGGATCGCCTTCTGGGTGTCGCGTTCGGCGAGGATGGAGGCCT
>Ga0326597_10011607_pt1 | contig 11660 bp, 7 predicted proteins | sample RVTome_12_FD_203789 | JGI IMG/M metagenome (GOLD analysis project Ga0326597, IMG submission 203789) | Soil microbial communities from uranium-contaminated site in the Upper Colorado River Basin, Wyoming, United States - RVT100D185 | ecosystem: Environmental > Terrestrial > Soil > Contaminated >...
ATCGCGGCGCGGGCATGTGGAGAGGGGTGGCAGTCAGACGCGCAGCTTCGAGAACACGAAGGAGGGGATCGCGCGCACGACCGCCATCACCCACCACCAGCGCATCGGAACGTAGCGCGTGTTCACGTGCCGGTGCGCGGCGCGCAGGACGCGGCGCGCAGCGGCCTGTGGCGTGATCACCCACAGGCGCCGCTCGACGCCCGCCATCATCGCGGTCTCGACGAAGCCGGGCTTGATCGTGCAGACCTGCACGCCGCTGTCGGCCAACCGGTTGCGCAGCGCCTCGAGGTAGGTCGTCATGCCGGCCTTGCTGGTGCAGTAGACCGGCGAGCCCGTGCGGCCGCGCTCGCCCGCCACGGACGAGATGCCGACGATCGTGCCCGCGCGCTGGGTGCGGAACAGGTTGGCGGTCGGGTTCAGCCAGGCGACGCAGCCGCCGAGGTTGACCGCCAGGGTCGAGAGGTCCTTCTCCGTGTCGAACTCCTGCGGGCCGACGGCGGGCATGACTCCAGCGGCGTAGACGAACAGGTCGAGCCCGCCGAGCTCGCGCACCAGCTCCTCGAACAGGGCCGGCACCGCCGCGACGTCGGTCACGTCGTGCGCGCGCGCGAGCACGGTGCCGCCGCTTCGGGCGCAATCGTCGGCGCAGGCCGCGCGCAGGGCCTCCAGCTCGCCCGCGCGCCGCGCCAGGGCGGCCACGCGCCAGCCCTCGGCGGCGAGCTGTCGCACGAGCGCCGCGCCGATGCCGCTGCTCGCACCGATCACGATCGCGCGCCGCCCGCCGGCCGCGGGCGGCGTCTCGCCCGGAGGACCCATCGCGCGGGATTATCCAGGGTGCCCGCGCGTGCTTCGAGGGAAACATCGCGGATGCGCGCATCCGCTCCGCCCCCGCTCGAGCGCGGCGTGCCCAGTGCAACGCGCCGCCGCCCGCGCTACGCTCGCGGCATGAACGCGCCTTCGCACGCCATCGCCCCCGGCGGCGGGCGCCTGCCGCGCCTCCTGGCGCTCGCGACCTGCCTCCTCGCGCCCGCCTGCGGCGGCGCCGAGCCCGACCCCGCCGCCGACGACGTCCTGCGCGACCAAGCGGCCGCGCACGCCGAGCTCACCCTCTGGGATCGGGCGCGTGCGGCGTTGGCCCCGCTCGTCGCGCGCGACGAGGCGACCTTCGACGACCTCGTGCGCGCCGCCGCGGTCGAGTTCGCCGACAACCAGCCCCAGGCGGCCGCGCTCTTGCTCGAGCGGGCCGCGGCGCTCGACGGCGACGCGCCAGCGCTGCATTTCCTGCGCGGCCAGATGGCCTACGAGGCCGGCCGGGCGCCGCAGGCCGTCGAGCACTTCCGCGCGGCCCTGGCCGGGGCGCCCGACGACCTCCCCTCGCGCCTGATGCTGGGTGCCGTGCTGCACGAGCTCGGAGAGCTCGAGCAGGCCGAGCGGCACTACCGCGTGCTGGTCGGGCTGGGCTTCGAGCAGGCGGGCGCGTGGTACCTCTCGGCGCTCTACCGCCTCGGCCGGCTCCTGCACGAGGCCCGACGCGACGACCAGGCGCAGCCCTTCGACGAGCTCTGGGCCGAGCTCCAGGCACGGGGCCTCAAGGCCCCCGGGCCGACGCAGTTGCGCTTGGGGACATTCGGGCGCCTGGTGCCGCCGTCGCCCGCGGGCAGCGCCACCGCGCCGCGCCCGGCGCCGCCGGCCTTCGCGGCCGAGGCCCTCGCGCTCCCGCTCGTGGCGCGCGCCCTCGAGCTGCGCGCACACGACCTGGACGGGGACCGGCGCGCCGACGTCGTCGCGCTCCTCCCGGACGGGATCGCCGTGGCCCTGCGCGGCACGGCGGGCTGGGTCGAGGAGCTCGTCGCCGGCGACGGCCCGCCCGGGACCGTGGCGGCCGGCGACCTCGATGGGGACGGCGACCTCGAGCTGGTCGACGGCAGAGGACGGATCTTCGCGCGCGCAGAAGGCGGCTGGAGGCGCCTGGACGTGCCGGTGCCGGTGCTCCCGCCGGAGACCGGCCCCGCGCGCGACGTGCTCGCCCTCGACTTCGACCACGATGGCGACCTCGACCTCTTGCTGGTGGGCGCGTTCGGCGCGCGCCTGTGGCGCAACGACGGCGCGCTCGTCCCCGGAGGCGAGCTCGCCGACGCGACGGCCGAGACCGGATGCCTGCCCGGCGCGGTCGGCTACGAGTGGTGCGCGGCCGAGGACCTCGACGCGGACGGCGACGTCGACCTGCTCCTGGGGGGGCCGGCGGGGACGCTCCTGCTCGACAGCCTGCGCCGCGGGCGCTTCAGCGACGAATCGGCGCGGCTCCCGCAGGCCGGCTCGGCCCGCTCGCGCCCCATCCTGGCCGATCTCGACGCCGACGCGCGCACCGACGCGTGGTTCCCGGGCGACTCCGGCGGACTGCTGCTGGGACGCGACGCGGCACCCTACGCGGCGGCGGCGAGCGCTCTCACCGTGCGCGCGGGCGCGGCGGCGCTCGACCTCGACCTCGACGGCGCGCTCGACCTCGTCTGGGACGGCGGCGCGCTGCTGGCGGCCGGCCTGCCGCAGCAGCGGGAGACGACCCTCGCGGGCTGGCCCGCCGGCCAGGCGCGCGCGCTGTGCTTCGCCGACCTCGACGACGACGGCGACGCGGACGCCCTGCGCGTGGACGTGGGCGCGGTCGCGCTGCTGCGCCAGATCGATGCGGGAGCGCGCGGGGTGCGGGTCGCACTGCGCGGCCGCAAGGACAACGGCCGCGGCGTGGGCGCCGTGCTCGAGCTGCGCGCGGGACCGATCTACCGCCGTACCTACTGCCGCGGCGAGCCGCTGCTCTTCGGCCTCGGGTCGCGCACGCGGATCGACGTGCTGCGCGTGCGCTGGCCCAACGGCGTCGTCCACAGCCTGGTCGGGCACGAGCTCTGCGACGACCCGGCGACGCGCCGCATCGAGATCGAGCAAGTGGAGGGCCTGATCGGCTCGTGCCCGTTCCTGTACGCCTGGAACGGGACGACGTACGGGTTCGTCAGCGACGTGCTGGGCATCACGCCGCTGGGCCTCTCGATGGCGCCGGGCCTGCTCGTGCCGCCCGACCACGACGAGTACGTGCTCGTGCGCGGCGACCAGCTCGTCGCCAAGGATGGGCGGCTCGAGCTGCAGCTCACCGAGGAGCTGCGCGAGGTGACCTACCTCGACCGCGCGCGGCTGGACGTCGTCGACCACCCGGCCGGGGTGGAGATCCAGCCGAACGAGCGCTTCACGTTCCCGCCCTTCCCCGAGGCGCACACGCACTCGCTGCGCGCGCCGCTGGCGCCGCTGCGCGCGAGCGGCAGCGACGGTCGCGACTGGACGGCGGAGCTCTCGGCCATGGACGACGTGCACGCCGTGCCCTTCGAGCGCGAGGCGCCGCAGTTCCAGGGGCTGGCGCGGCCGTGGTGGCTCGAGCTGGAGTTCGACGGCGAGGCCGTGGCGCGGGCGGAGAAGCTGCGCCTGGTGCTGACGGGCTGGCTCTACTGGACCGACGCCAGCGTCAACGTGGCCGCCGCGCGGCACCCGGGGGTCGAGTTCGTGCCGCCGATCCTGCAGGTGCCGGACGGCGCGGGCGGCTGGCGCGACGCGGGTCCGCCGGTCGGCTTCCCGGCCGGCAAGACCAAGACGATGGTGCTCGACGTCGAGGCGCTCGGCCTGCGCGAGGATGCGCGGCTGCGCGTGTTCTGCACGTTGCAGCTCTACTGGGACCGCGTCGTGCTGGCGGTCGACGGCGACGACGCCGAGCTGCGCACGACCCCGCTCGAGCCGGTCGCGGCCGTGTTGTGGGAGCGCGGCTTCAGCGCGCCGCTGGTGTGCGCCGGCGGCGAGCTGCCGGAGCGCTTCGACTGGGACCGGCTGGCGCGGCACGCGCAGTGGGACCAGCACCCGGGCATGTACACCCGCTTCGGGGACTGCCTGGAGCTGGTGGGTGCGATCGACGACCGCTTCGTGATCCTGGGCTCGGGCGACGCGCTGGCGCTCGCGTTCGACGCGCGCGAGCTGCCGCCCCTGCGCGAGGGGCACGTGCGCGACTACCTCTTGTTCCTGGACGGCTGGGCGAAGGACCGCGACCCGAACACGCTCGAGGCGCTGGAGGTCGAGCCGTTGCCGTTCCACGGCATGAGCGGCTACCCGTACGGCCCCGGGGAGCGTTTCCCGGCCGGCGAGGCGCACCAGGACTGGCGGCGCGAGTGGAACACACGCCCGGCGCGGCGCTGGATCGAGGCGCTCGCCCCCGACGTCGCGGCGGGCGCCGCGGCCGGCGGCGAGGCGGCGGCTGGCGTCGGCGTCGCGGATCCCGTCCCGAGCGAGCGCCCCGGCCCCCTGCCGCCCGAGCTGCGCTCGGCCTTCGGGCTGCTCTCGGCCGGCCGTTTCGAGCAGGCGCGCGCGCGCGCGCGCGACTACGCCACGCGCCACCCCGACGACGCGCGCGCGCCGTTCCTGATCGGCGCGAGCTGGCGCCGGACGGGGAACTTCGAGCCGGCGCGGGCGGCCTTCGAGCGCGCGCTCGAGCTCGACCCCGGCTTCAGCGACGCGCGCCGCTACCTGGGCCAGTGCCTGTTCATGCTGGGCGACCTCGACGGCGCGCGGCGCGAGTACGAGGCCTGCCGCCGGGCCGACCCGGACGAGCCCCAGGGGCACTACGGTTCGGGTCTGGTGGCGCTCGAGCAGGGCCGGCTGGACGCGGCCGAGGACGACTTCCGGCGCGCGCTCGGGTCGTTCGAGGCCCTCGCGGCGCGCGACGCGCGCCTCCACCGCGCGCGGCTGCCGGAGCTGGCCGACGTCCACGCGCGCCTGGCCGACGTGCTGTTCCAGCGCGACGACTACGCGGGTGCGCGCGACGAGCTGCTGCTCGCGACGACGATCTGCCCGCAGAACATCAGCGCCTTCCACGCCCTGGGCCTGGTCCACCGCCGGCTGGGCCAGGACGAGCTGGCCGACGCCGCGCTGGCGCGCTACGAGGCGGCGCGGCGCGCGATCCTCGACGGCCTCGCGAGCGAGAAGGAATGACCCGCATGAGAACGCTGCTCGTCTTTCCTCCCCAGGGGCACTTCACCCAGCCCTACCTGGCCCTGCCCTCGCTGGCGGCGTACCTGCGCCAGCGCGGCTTCGACGACGTCCACGTCATGGACGCCAACATCGAGGCCTACGACCACTTCCTGAGTCGCGGGCGGCTGGCGCGCTCGCTGGAGCGCGTGCGCGCCTCCGGGCGCCTGAAGCGGTTCGAGGCCGCGGGGGAGCTCTGCTACTCCGAAATGGTCGACTACCGCAGCCTGACCCAGACCGAGCTGTGCGGCGAGTGGGCCGTCGAAGGCATCGAGGGCGCCAAGGCCGCCATGCGCGACCCCGAGCGCTTCTACGACTACGACACCTACATCCGCTCCGCGCGCTGCATCGAGCAGGGGCTGGCGCTGATCTCGGCCGAGCACCACCCCAGCGTCTACTCGGCGCACGGCTTCTCGATGCGGCACTCGATCCAGCGCACGGACGACATCGTCGCGGGCGCCGCGGACGCCGAGGGCAACCCGTTCCTCGAGTTCTTCCGCGAGGTGACGCTGCCGCGCATCCAGGCGCTCGACCCCGACCTGGTCGGGATCTCGGTCACGTTCACGAGCCAGGCCATCCCGGCCTTCAGCCTGGCGGCGATGCTGAAGGCCTGGAAGCCCGAGCTGCACATCACCGTCGGCGGCGGCCTGTTCGCCTACGTCGGCGCCAAGCTGGCGCGCCGGCCGGAAGTGTTCGACCTGATCGACAGCATGGTGCTGCTGGAGGGCGAGCGCCCGCTGGCGATGATCGCCGAGGCCGTGGCGGACGGCGGCGACTTCGCGCCGATCCCCAACATCATCTACCGCGACCGCGGCGGCGAGGTGCGCATCAACCCCGAGATCGAGCCGCTCGTGATCGACAGCCTGCCCACGCCCGAGTTCGAGGGTCTGCCGCTCGAGCGCTACCTGTCGCCGGAGTTCATCGTGCCGCTGGCGATCACGCGCGGCTGCTACTGGGGCAAGTGCGTGTTCTGCACGCTGCACAAGGTCATCGGGCCCGGCTACCGCGGCCGCTCGCTCGAGCGCACGATCGAGGACATCGCGCACCTGAAGGAGCGCTGGAACGCACCGCGCTTCTACTTCCCGATCGAGGACCTGCCGCCGGACATGGTGCGGCGGCTGCCGGACGCGCTGATCGAGGCCGATCTCGGGATCGACTGGTGGTGCGACGCGAAGCTCGAGCCCAAGGTGTTCACGCGCGCGACCTGCGCGCGCTTGGCCGAGGCCGGCTGCCGCCGGCTGGCCTTCGGCTACGAGTCGGCCAGCGCGCGCGTCCTGGACCTGATGTGCAAGGGCTCGGCCCCCGATTCGGGCATGGAGGTCATCCACCGCGTGCACGACGCCGGCATCTCGGTCACGCTGTACGTGATGGTCGGCTTCCCGACCGAGACGGAGGCCGAGGCGCGCCTGACCCTCGACACCCTGGTCGCGAACAGCACGCACTTCGAGGAAGCCAGCGTGCGCGTGTTCTACCTGGACGAGCTGTCCGAGGTGTACCAGCGGCCGGCGGACTTCGACATCGCCGAGGTCTACCCCGACCAGGACTCCGACCTGCAGGTGTACTACGACTTTCGCGCCGGCTCCGGCATGTCGCGCGCCCAGGCGCGTCGCGTCTACCTCGAGTTCGTGCGGGCGATGAAGAGCCACCTGCCCGTGTTCCAGGACCGCAACCTCCTGTACCACGAGCTGAAGAGCCACTACTTCCTGTACCTGATCCGCGCCGGGGGCGTGAAGCCGCTGCTCGAGGGGGCCTTCGCGCAGAATGGCCGCCGCGGCCTGGAAGCTCACGAGTGCCCGCGCATGGCGCCCGGCCTGCGCTTCCTGGCGACGCGCTTCGACCGCAGCGCGGTCGACCGGGCGATCGAGGGCGCCCACGACGGGTTGTGCCTGCCGCGCTACCAGTTCGACCTGATCAGCGGCTCGGTGCTGGAGCACCTGGACGAGAGCGTCAGCGCGCTGGCCCCCGCGCCGGCGTGTGCCGTGCTGGACACGGAGAGCGGCGACGTCACCTGCCTGTCGCCGGACGCGGAGCGGTTGATCCGGGCCTGCGACGGCCGGCGCACGCTGGAGGAGCTGCTCGCCGCGCATCCGCCCGGCGAGCGCGAGATGGTGAGGGAGTTCCTGGAGGACGCGGCGCGCGCGGAGCTCGTGTGCGCCGTCATGGAGACCGCGCGAGCGGGAGCGACGACATGAGCGAGAAGAACGAGAGGAACGACGAACGACCGGCGCAGGGCGGACCGCCGCCGCCGGCGGCCGAGCAGGCCGACGGCACGGCGGGCGAGCGCGACGCGCAGGACGCCTCGGGGACGAGGCCGCCGCTCGAGCTGCGCATCGCGCCGCTGGAGGGCCGCGACTCGTTCAAGTACGAGGACGTCGCCGACAAGTGAGGTCCGCGGCGCAGCGCGCGCTGCTCGTCGGCCTGAACGCTCTCGGCGCGTCGTCCCTGGCGGCGTGCGGGGGCGGCGGCGGGCCGCCCGCGGCGGGCGCGCCCTCGGCGGCCGCGGGCGCGAAGCCCGTCCCGGCGCTGCGCTTTACGGACGTGAGCGCCGCCGCGGGCCTCGACTTCGTGCTGACCTCGGGCGAGGTGCCCACGACCCAGATCGTCGAGGCGAAAGGCGGCGGCATCGCGCTGATCGACCACGACGGCGACGGCGACCTCGACCTGTTCGTGCCCAACGGGGCCACGATGGCGGACCCCGAGCGCGGGCCGGGCTGCCGCCTGTTCGAGAACCTCGGCGGCCTGCGCTTCCGCGACGCGACGGCGCGGGCCGGTCTCGCGTTCCGGCGCTGGGGCGTGGGCGTGGCGGTGGGCGACTACGACGGCGACGGGCACGACGACCTGTACGTCACGTGCTTCGGCCGCAACGCCCTGCTGCGCAACTGCGGTGGCGGGCGCTTCGAGGAGGTGACGGAGGAGGCGGGGGTGGGCGGCGAGGCGTGGAGCGCTGCGGCCGCTTTCGGCGACCTCGACGGCGACGGGGACCTCGACCTGTACGTCGCCAACTACCTCGTGTTCGACCTCGCGCACCCGCCGCCGCCCTCGACCTTCAAGGGCGCGCCGGTCTTCACCGGCCCGCGCGGGCTCGAGCCGGAGCCCGACGTGCTGTACGAGAACCTGGGCGACGGCACGTTTCGCGACGTCAGCGCGAGCGCGGGCTGCCGCGGCGTGTCCCCGGCCTTCGGGCTGGGCGCGGTCGTCCTCGACTTCGACGGCGACGGGCGCCAGGACGTCTTCGTCGGCAACGACTCGACCCCGAACTTCCTGTTCCTGAACCGGGGCGGGATGCGATTCGAGGAGGTCGGCGTGAAGAGCGGCCTGGCGGCCAACGCCGACGGCTCGACCCAGGCCACGATGGGCATCGCCGTCGGCGACGTGGACGGCGACGGGCTGCCCGACGTCTTCACGACGAACTTCTCGAACGATTCGAACACGCTGCACGTGAACAAGCGCGGCCGTTTCTTCGACGACCAGACGCGCCGCTACGGCCTCGGCATGGTCGCCTTCCCCTACGTCGGCTGGGCCTGCGGCCTGTACGACCTCGACCACGACGGCGACGAGGACCTGCTGCTCTTCAACGGGCACGTGTACCCGAACGCCACTGGCGAGGCGATGGACGCGGAGTACCGCGAGCCGCCGCTCCTGTTCGCGCGCGAGGGCGAGAGGTTCCGGCCGGCCGTGGCGGCGCAGGCCGGCGCCTGGCTGGACGAGCCGCACTGCGACCGCGGAGCGGCCTTCGGAGACCTGGACGGGGACGGAGACGTCGACATCGTCGTGGCCGAGCTGAACGGACCGTTGCGCGTCCTGCGCAACGACGGAGCTGGGCCGGGCTGGCTGGTGGTCGCGCTCGAGCCCCAGGCGCTCGGCAGCCGGGTCGAGCTCATCCGCGGCGCCGTGCGCCAGACGCGTTGGATCCACTCGGGTGGCAGCTTCATCTCGGCCTCGGCCCAGGTCGCGCACTTCGGCCTGCCCCCGGGCGCCGGCCCGGCGACACTGGCGGTGATCTGGCCCGACGGCCGCCGCCAGGAGGTCGGCGCCGTCACTCCCGGCCGGCGCGTCGTCGTGCGGCGCGAGTAGATACGGTCTCGCGCCCTTTCCACCCGACGTCACGGGCGGCTCGCCGGCGGAGCGAGCGGGAGCAGGGGACGCCGTCAGGGGCCGGGCGAGGGAGCGGGGCTCGTCGCGCGGGCGTAGGCCAGGAGCTCGCGCAGGACCGAGGGCACGATGCCCTGCTCGCCGTCGCACGAGACGTCGGCGCGCACGGTGTGCTCGCCGATGACCTCGATCATCAGCCCGTCCGCGCCGGCGGCCAGGGCCGCGCGGGCGGCGGCCGGCACCCGGTCGGCGCGCCCCGTGGCGTGGCTCGGGTCGACGATGACCGGCAGGAAGGTCTCTTCGCGCAGGGCCGGCAGCACGTTCAGGTCGAGGATGTTGCGGCTGTAGTCGTTCAGCGGGAAGGCGCGGATGCCGCGCTCGCACAGCACGACGTCGAGGTTGCCTTGGGCGGCGATGTACTCGGCCGCGTACAGCCACTCCTCCAGCGTCGCGCTCCAGCCGCGCTTCAGCAGCACGGGCTTGTGCGCCTGGCCGACCTCGATCAGGAGCGGGAAGTTCTGCATGTTGCGCGAGCCCACCTGCAGCATGTCCGCGTAGCTCGCGACCAACTCGACGCGGCGCGTGTCCATCACCTCGGTCACGACCGGCAGACCCGTCTGGTCGCGCACCTCGGCCAGGATCTCGAGCCCGCGCTCGCCCAGGCCCTGGAAGCTGTAGGGGCTCGTGCGCGGCTTGAAGGCGCCGCCGCGCAACATCTCGCCCCCGGCGTCGCGCACGGCCTGCGCGATCTCCAGCGTCTGCGCGAGGCCCTCGACCGCGCACGGACCGGCGATGACGACCGGCCGGCCCGCTCCGAACGTCACCGGACCGACGCGCACGGGACGCGTCTTGGTCGCGTCCCGCCACTCCGGCCGGCCGGCGCGGAAGATCTGCAGGGTGGGGGCGGTCTCGTCCATGGTCTCACGGTTCTCGCCGCGGGGCGCCCGGCGGATCCGGACCCTGCGGGGGCGGGTCCTGCGGCCGGTCCGCGCCGCTGGAGCCGTCGCCCGCCCGGGCTGCGGGCCCCGCGGCCGGCGGCACCGGCGCGCCGCCGCCCGAGACGATCTTGACGGGCCAAACCTGCTGGCGGTTCCCGGTTCCGTCGAAGCGGATGCGGCCGGTGATGCCCTCGTACTCGCCGAGGGTCGCGAGCCAGGCGCGGATGGCCGAGCGGTCGCAGCCGGCGCCGCGGATGGCCTCGAGCAGGAGGTTCGTGGCGTCGAAGGCGCAGGCTGCGGCCTCGTCCGGCAGCACGCCGAAGCCGTTGCGATAGGCCTGGATGAAGGCCGCCGCGCGCGGGTCGTCGCTGTGCGTGTCGAACACCTGCACCGCCCGGCACTCGAGCCCCGGCGGCGGCTCGATGCGCTTGCGCACGCCCTCGAACAGGTGGTGGGGAAGCAGCACCGGACCCTTCCAGCCGATGCGCTCCAGTTGGGCCAGCGCCTGCGCGGCCATCTCCTTGTCGAGCCACACCAGGAGCGGCCGCGCGCCGTCCGCCTCCAGCCCCTCGAGGGCGCGCGCCGCGGCGACCTCGACCTCGTGCTCGTAGTCGACCAGCGGCTCGAAAGCGACGCCGAGGAGCGGCCCCATCGAGGCCAGGTCCGCGCGCACCGAACGCCCCTCGCGGCCGGGCGGGAGCAGCGCCGGGATCGGCCCCGTCGGCGGAATGGCCAGCGAGCGCACCAGCGCCTCGAGCTGCGTGCGCGTGTCGGGCACGATGCGCACCAGCCACGGGTGGGGGATGCGCGTCAGGGCGGAGTCGTAGGAGAGCGAGACCATCGGCGTGTGGCTGCGGAACGCCATCTGCGCCAGCAGGTGCGACACGTTGCGGTCGGGCGCCGCGATCAGGCCCAGGCAGTCGAAGCGGTGGATCAGGTCGCGCGCGTTGTCGGCCGCCGAGAGCCAGGGGCTGGCGAGCGTGCCGCCGCGCGAGGGCCGAGACCACAGCGCGAAGGGCCGGCCGTGCCAGCCGCCCTTCTCGTTCGCCTGCTCGACGGCCAGCAGCGCGCCGCTGACGCGGCTCTCGTAGTCCGCGTCGGATGACGTGATGATGCCGATCGGGACCTCGGTCGGGTCGGGGCGGGGGCGGCCGGGAACGGACGGCTCGACGAAGCGCTCGAACGGCCGGCCGAGGTCGGCGCGCTCGTCCTGGAAGCCCTGTGCGCCGCCGGCGAGCAGGCAGGCGAGCGCGAGGCCGCCCAGGACCGGCGCCGCGGGCGCGCCCCTTCGGCCCCGGATCAACCTTTCACGGCCCTGCGACGTGCACGAAGCGGCCACCTTGCACCTCGAATACATGGATCTGCCCCAGGTTGTTGTGGGTCGGGTCGAAGGTCATGGGGCCGGCCAGCCCCTCGTACGTCTCCAGGGCCGCCAGCTCGTCGCGGATGCGCACGCGGTTGAGCCCCGCACGCTCGAACGCATCGAGCAGGATGCGCGTGCCGTCGTAGGAGTAGGCCGCGAACGCATCCGGCTCGTCCCCGAAGCTCTGCGAGTAGCGCGCGCGGAAGTCGTCCCAG
>Ga0326597_10011608_pt1 | contig 11660 bp, 15 predicted proteins | sample RVTome_12_FD_203789 | JGI IMG/M metagenome (GOLD analysis project Ga0326597, IMG submission 203789) | Soil microbial communities from uranium-contaminated site in the Upper Colorado River Basin, Wyoming, United States - RVT100D185 | ecosystem: Environmental > Terrestrial > Soil > Contaminated >...
GAACTCTCCTTTCGCCGGATCGCTCGACTACGAGACTTGCGCCAAGGATCTGCTCCAGGTGGTGAAGACGAAGAAAACGGAATTACTCTTTCTCGCCCTCTACCTGCGCTTGCTCAAGCCCGGCGGACGCGCCGCGGTCATAGTGCCCGACGGCGTGCTCTTCGGCTCGTCCAACGCGCACAAGACGCTGCGCAAGATTCTCGTCGAAGAACAGAAACTCGACGCCGTCATCTCGCTGCCCGGCGGCGTGTTCAAGCCCTACGCCGGCGTCTCCACCGCAATTCTTGTTTTCACCAAGACCAACTCCGGCGGCACGGACCACGTCTGGTTCTACGACGTAGACGCCGACGGCATGTCGCTCGACGACAAACGCACGGAACTCCTGCCGCCGGAAAAGCTCGGGCCGGTTCCCAAGGTCACGCTCACCACTGACGAACACGCGAAGAACAACCTGCCCGACATCCTCGTGCGCTGGGCACAGCGCGATAAAGCGGAGCGCGAGAACCCGCGCACCGCGCAAAGCTTCTGCGTTCCCAAGGCCGACATCGCCGCGCAGGGCTACGACCTCTCGCTCAACCGCTACAAGGAAGTCGTCCACGAAGAGGTCGCGCACCGCCCGCCAAGTGAAATCCTAGCCAGCCTCGGCAAACTGGAGGCGGAGATTCAGCAAGGCATGAAAGATCTGGAGGGGATGCTGAAGTGAGCGGATGGAAGACCATGCCGCTTGGTGATTTTGCCGAGTCTGTTGACTATGGCGTGACAGCGTCTGCTGCCAACCAGCCTGTCGGCCCTAAGTTTCTTCGTATCACGGACATTCAAAACGGTGCGGTGAATTGGGAGAACGTGCCATGGTGTGAGTGCGGTACGCGCTCGGCGTCCGACGCGCGGCTCAAAGTAGGAGACATTGTCTTTGCGCGAACTGGCGCGACGACCGGGAAGAGCTTTCTGATTCGGGAGTGCCCGACTGACGCAGTATTCGCCTCCTACCTCATCCGGGTTCGCGTCGGCGATTCGGCAGAACCGCGCTTCGTTAGCCATTTCTTTCAGACGCCAATTTATTGGGCGCAAATTACGAAGAGCGCGCGAGGTGTCGCGCAACTCGGCGTCAATGCGACGACGTTGAAGGCTCTCTTAATCCCTCTGCCGCCGCTGGCGGAGCAGCGGCGGATTGCGGAGGATCTGGACCGGGCGGAGGCGTTGTGCGCCAAGCGCCGCGCCGCCCTCGCTCAACTCGACTCCCTCACCCAATCCCTCTTCCTCGACCTCTTCGGCGACCCGGTTTCTAATCCGAAGGGAGTTAAGGTTGTGCGCCTTGCTGATGTCGCGACGCGGATAACCGACGGTGTTCACCAAAAGCCTAACTACACTGAGAACGGTGTCCCATTCATCTCGGTAAAGGACATCACGACCGGCAAATTGATTTTCGACCAGTGCAAGTTTATCAGCGTCGAGGACCATGAGCGATTCACTAAGCATTGCAAACCCGAACGGCTGGACATCCTTTACACGAAGGTGGGAGCAACATACGGACGGCCGGCGATTGTGGAAACTGACCGCGAGTTCTCAATTTACGTTAGTGTTTGCCTCATCAAGCCACGAAAGGATCTCATCGATCCACATTTTCTGACCTCTGCCCTGGGGACCTCTGCCGTGAAGAACCAAGCCGACCGACGCATCAAAGGCATCGGTGTTCCCGACCTCCATCTCGACCAAATCCAGAGCTTCCTAATTCCGCTTCCTTCAACGGGTGAGCAGCGCGAATTCGCCCGTCGAGTTCGCGCGGTGGAGAAGCTGAAGACGGCGCAGCGCGCGTCGCTGGCGGAGCTGGACGCGCTTTTCGCCACACTGCAGCACCGCGCGTTTCGAGGGGAAGTCTAAGCCGGCCATGCGCACCACCGTTCACGAGAAACTCCAGAAGGTCCTCGACGACATCGACACGCAAGGAAACGCGTCGCTGACGCGACTGACGGTGTTGAAGAAATGGTTTGAGCATCCGGGCCGGCTGTCTGCCTTCGGTCTGTGGGTCGCGCGACAGGCGGCGGGTCGTAAGGGCAAGACGCAGGACGGGGCCGGTGCACTACTGGACGAGACGCGTGCCCTGCTTGGTTCGGCGCTCACGAGGGAGAGCCTCTTTCAGCAGATCGATCGGGAGGCAGCGCAGAGCCTGCATTACCGGGCGCGGAAATTTCAGAACGAATTCCAGAAACAGCAATGGGGACCGGTGCGGATCATCCACTGCTGGCCGCTGCTGTTGGTGGAAGAGGGGCTGGCCCTCCACGCGGGTCTCCATCGCCATCCCAGCAGCGGCTACAAACTGGCTGCCGACTGGGCGCAACATTTCGACACCCGTCACGGCAACGGCCTGAACGGCCCCAGCCGGGTCAAGCTCCAGAAACTCCTGCGATTCATGTTAAGCGTGGAAGCTTTGGAGGACGAGCGATGAAGAACAGAATGACGCTGGCGGAGTTGGGCGCGCTCTTCGCCAGTCTCCAGCACCGCGCCTTTAGAGGAGAGCCATACGAGCTTTCGTTTGTCACAGAGGTTGCTATCGTGTAAGAAAAACAGGCTAGTTTTTCTTACAAAGCCGTCATGAAAAATAATACGCAAAGCATTGATAATACTATTCTTAGTCGTATTTACGGCTCAGGGGGGGGTGCGACCTTCAGTCCCGGCAGCTTTTTGGACCTCGGCAGCCGTCGGGCGGTGGACCTTGCGTTGCACCGGTTGGTGAAGCGCAAAATTCTGCGGCGTCTTGCCCGCGGACTTTACGAATATCCGCGCGAACATCCAGAACTGGGAACCCTGTCGCCAGACCTTGAGAAAGTGGCGCGGGCGCTGGCGGGAAAACATCGCGGCATTACTCCGACGTGGCCGCGCTGGCCCGACCTGAAATTGCTGACGGCGCTCTAGCTCGCGAGGAACTGCGGCAACGCGTTACGGCTTGGAAGAGCCGCTTCTTCGCGGCAAATTGGGCGCGTTATGATCTGGCCAAACCGGGCACGTTCCGGCTCGTGCCTCCGGAATCCCGCTTGTATGAGCTGGAGAGAGACTACCGTGCAATGCGGGATATGTTTCTGGTCGAGCCGCCGTCGTTTGAAAGCTTGCTGGAGTCTCTGCGCGGTCTGGAAAATCGCATCAATCGAATTGCATGAGCAACTTCACCTTCCTCAAAGCCGAATGGCCCGACTTGCACGACGCGGCGGCGAAGGCGGAGGCGCTGGCGTACCCCGATTCTCGCGCGGCATGCTTCTATGCCCGGAGAGCTCTGGAGCTGGCCGTCGCATGGCTCTACAAACACGACTCGACGCTAAAACTTCCCTATCAAGATCACTTGAGCGCTCTGATTCACGAGCCCACCTTCCGCGGCGCCCTCGGCCCGGCCATCTTTGCGAAGATCAAAGTCGTCAAAGACCTCGGAAATCTCGCAGTTCATAGTCACAAGCCGGTGCGGCAACTCGACGCGCTGACGGCGGCGAAAGAACTTTTCCACATCATGTTCTGGCTGGCGCGCACCTACGCGCGTGGCGCGAAGCCGGCGGACGATCTTTCGTTCAACCCAGACTTGCTTCCGAAGAGCAGCTCGGTCTCCCCGCAAACACTGAAACAACTCCAGACGTTGGAGAGCCAGCTACGCGAGCGCGATGAAAAACTCTCCCAATTGTTGTCCGGCAAGAAAGCGTTAGACGAGGAACTGCAAAGATTACGGATCAAAGTTGCTGAGACGAAGCAGCAGAACTCCGCGCGAGCGGATGACCATGACTACTCGGAAGCCGAAACCCGCGACTACTTCATTGATTTGTTGCTGAAGGAAGCCGGCTGGGCGCTCGCTGATCCACAGGACCGGGAATTTCCCGTCACGGGCATGCCCAACAACACAGGCGAGGGCTTTGTCGATTACGTACTGTGGGGCGACGACGGCAAACCACTCGGCCTCGTCGAGGCAAAGCGGACGAAACGCGACTCGCGAGTCGGTCAACAGCAAGCGAAACTCTACGCTGACTGCCTGGAGAAACAGTTTAGCCAGCGTCCGGTAATCTTTTACTCCAACGGGTACGACCACTGGATGTGGGACAACCTGGCTTATCCGCCGCGTCCGGTACAGGGTTTCTACAAGAAGGCCGAGTTGGAACTCCTCATACAACGACGGGAAGCTCGGAAGAGTCTCGCCGACGCCAGAATCGACGAGTCCATCGTTGAACGCTACTATCAATCGCGGGCGATACGGCGGGTCGGCGAAGCATTCGAGCGCGACCTGGACCGTAAGGCGTTGCTGACAATGGCGACGGGCGCAGGCAAGACTCGGACGGTGATCGCACTCTGTGAATTGTTGATGCGCTGTAACTGGGTAAAGCGGGTGCTGTTTCTCGCCGATCGCGTGGCGCTGGTTCGGCAGGCGGTGAACGCATTCAAAAGGTTTCTTCCCGATGCGTCCCCCGTGAATCTCGTAACGGAGAAGGATGTAGAGGGGCGTGTTTACGTATCGACTTACCCGACGATGATGGGGTTGATTGAAGAGGCGCGCGACGGCCAGCGCCGATTCGGAGTCGGCCACTTTGATCTGGTCATCATCGACGAAGCGCACCGGTCGGTTTACCAAAAGTACGGGGCGATCTTTGAGTACTTTGATTCATTGTTAGTCGGGCTTACCGCGACACCGAAGGACGAAGTCGATCACAACACTTATCGATTGTTTAATCTTGAAAGCGGCGTGCCGACCGACAACTACACACTCGACGAAGCGGTCAGAGACGGCTTCCTCGTGCCGCCGAAAGCTGTTTCCGTACCTTTACGATTCCAGCGAGAAGGAATCTCATACGACCAACTGTCCGAAGAAGAAAAGGAAGAGTGGGATGCGCTCGACTGGAGCGAGGACGGTACGATACCCAATCGTGTGGAAGCCGAGGCGGTAAACCGCTGGCTTTTCAACAAGGATACCGTGGACAAGGTGCTGGAGCATCTGATGACGCGTGGCCTAAAAGTGGCCGGCGGCGATCGCTTGGGAAAAACCATCGTCTTCGCTAAAAATCACGACCATGCGCAGTTCATCGCCGAGCGGTTCAATATCAATTATCCCCACTACAAAGGCGAGTTTGCGCGGGTCATCGACTTTGAGACGGAGTATGTTCAAAACCTAATCGATAATTTCTCCATTGCGACCAAAGAGCCGCACATCGCGATCTCCGTGGATATGCTCGACACCGGCATCGATATCCCGGAGGTAGTCAATCTGGTCTTCTTCAAGCTCGTGCGCTCAAAGACTAAATTTTGGCAGATGCTCGGGCGAGGAACGCGGCTTTGCCCCGACCTGTTCGGGCCAGGCAAGGATAAAGAGTTTTTCTACGTCTTTGATTACTGTCAGAACCTGGAATTCTTCTCTCAGCAGCTCCCACCCACGGAAGGCAACACTAGCGAGTCTCTTGCCAAGCGCTTGTTTAATGCGCGTCTGGAGTTGATTGGGGAGTTAGACAAGAAGGTTTCGATTGAAGATGGGCAAGATGGTGGCGGTTTAACAGGAGAAGCTGCCGAGTCTTACGGATCGCATTTATCTTATGCGGAGCTGAGGCGGGCCGCGGCAGATTTACTGCGGACCGAAGTGGCCGCGATGAATGTAAATAACTTCGTGGTACGGCCGAAACGCCGCCTCGTCGAAAAATACGCTTCCACCGACGCATGGAATCAAATAGACGGTGTTGCGTATACCGAACTTTCGCACGAGGTGGCGGGATTGCCGACGGAGCTTGATGCCGAGGACGAAGAGGCGAAGCGGTTCGACTTGCTGATTCTGAACTTGCAGCTCGCGGTATTACGCCAGGAACCCTCGTTTGCGCGTCTGCGTGATCAGGTAAAGGGCATTGCGGGTCTGCTCCAGGATAAAGCCAGCATACCGATGATCCAAGCCGAGCTGCCGCTGATTCTGGACCTGCAGACGGATGAATGGTGGCAGAATGTCACCGTGCCAAACTTGGAAACTGTCCGAAGACGCCTGCGTTCGCTTGTGAAGCTGATTGAGAAAAAGCAGCGTAAGCCAATTTATACCGACTTCGAAGACTTGATGGGTAGCGAAAGAGAATTCACCCTACCTGGATTTTCAGTTCCGAATGATTTCGAACGATTCCGAGCCAAAGCGCGCCAGTTTCTCAAAGCAAATGAAAATCACATCGCCGTGTACAAGCTCCGAATGAATGAACCGCTAACCCCAACTGATTTGGCTGAGCTCGAGCGCATGCTGTCAGAAAGCGGAGTTGGCAACCCCGACGATGTGCAAAAAGCCAAGGAAGCGAACGAGGGATTAGGTCTCTTCGTGCGATCGCTGATCGGACTCGACCGGGAAGCGGCGAAGAAAGCGTTAGCCGGATTTCTGCTTGGAAAAACCTGGCGTGCCAACCAGATCGAGTTTTTGAACCTAATCATTGATCATCTGACTGAGCACGGTTCGATGGATGCGCGTTTGCTTTACGATTCCCCCTACACTGACTTTAGCCCACGCGGAGTTGATGGAGTGTTCGAGTCCAAAGAAGTTGATGAGCTTGTCTCGATTCTCGATGACGTTCGGAAGAGAGCGGTGGGATAAGCGGGATTGTCACTATGGAAACGGCGCCGCCATCGGTTCTTGAGACTTTTCTAAGTAATCTCCTTGGCTAAGGACATGGACGACCAATCCCACCAACTCGTTCAGAAACCCTGGAACTACTGCAACATCCTGCGGGATGACCTGTCTGCGCCTGACTGCGAGCTTAGCTCAGGCAGGTGCGGATACGCACAGACAGGCGGGTTGTCGTACCTGCTTGCGCGCGGCGCGCAGGCAAGCGGCGACTATCCTTCGGCGTGGTCTATCCTGAGCTCTTCGGCTACGCTCAGGATAGACTCCGCTCAAGGGCTCAGGACTGGCTCTGAGCAGTTGACGTTTCTGTTGTTTCTCAAGATGGCGAATAGGCAGCGCTGATCAGCTTGGAAAACTCTCCGGAAGAGAGCAAAATACGCTTGATCGGATCGAGGCGAGGTGAATTTTGGCAAACACCAAGGAAACAGAGATCTCCTTTGAGGTGACTGAAGCAGACTCGCCGGCGGCGATGCCAGCTTTTTCTCTCGAAGACTTCGAGTCGGGAAAGGTTAAGCCACGGCCTGATTGGCTGAAAGAGGTCTGGGGCAAGTGGCCTGGGGACGAGTCAATCGAAGAGTTGCTTGCGGCTGTAAAGGATCGTTAGGGAGAAAAGACCATGAGCATTGAAAAATCGGTGTTGGAAAAGCTCCTGAAGCTGCTCATGGAAAAACAAAAAGAGGTGCTCGACTTCGTCGAAACCCTCGAAAAGAAAACTGGGACACCGCGTCGCCGCCGGAGCCTGAAGGGACTTTGGGCTGACTTAGGTGCGGAGGTCTCGCCGGAAGATATCGCCGAGGCGCGGCGCGAGATGTGGGGTGGGTTCCCGCGCGAGGGTGTGTGATGTGCGCGGTTATCGTCGATACGCATACCGCCAAGTAAGTTACTTAAGGAGGCGAAAAATGGCCGTTCGATTTGTGCTCTCGGAATACCTGAACCAAGCAATGGCGCAAGCTGTCTATGATAAGCTCGAAGATGGTTCCTTCGCCGGGCGGATTCCAAACTGCACGGGCGTTGTTGCGTTCCGGCCTAGTCTGAAGGAATGTGAGGACGAGCTTCGTTCTACCCTTGAAGATTGGATCGTGGTTGGCTTGCAGTTGGGGCATGAGCTGCCTGTGGTTGCCGGCATTGATCTGAACAAGAGGCCAACCCATGAGCCAATGGCCGCCGTGTAAACGACGCTACTTTTATGATCAAGGAACATGACCGCGTTGTCTTAAAAAAGGGCATTGCAGATCAAGGACTGAAAACCGGCGATGTCGGCACCGTGATGCACGTGTACAAAAAGGGCGAAGCATTTGAGGTGGAGTTTTTGACGCTTCACGGCGAAACGGTAGCGATCGCGACCTTAGAAGCTTCGCAGGTTCGTCCGGTTCTGAAGAGAGAAATTACGCACGCAAGGCTGATGAGGGCGTAGACAACTCGACTAGCCCCGGAAACATTGTATAGGAGGTTCGGGATGGCGAAGAGTGTAGACAAGATAACAGAAGAGGTTCGCGAACTGCCGGATGTTGAGAAATTGCGCTTAGTGGATACGATTCTTTCAGACCTTGACAAGCCGGACCCGGAAATCGACCGAGTGTGGGCTGAGGAAGCCCGCAAGCGGTGGGCAGCGTACAAAGCCGGCAAGGTGCCGACCGTCTCTTACGAGTCCGTAATGGCCAAACACCGCTTGCCGTGAGAGTTGCTTTCCTCACTCCGGCTCAAAGTGAACTCGATGAGGCGGTTGCCTGGTATAACCGGCAAGCCGCGGGATTGGGGCGAGAATTCCTTGACGAATTAGACAGGGCAGTGCGGCGCGCCATTGCATTTCCACTCTCGTATCCTGAGATTGAGCGAGGCATTCGCCGTTGCCGCTTGGCGCGCTTTCCTTACGGGGTGATCTACGGTATTGACGGCGAAAGTCTCGTTGTTGTAGCGGTCGCGCATTTGCATCGACACCCCCGTTACTGGATTGACCGAATTTGAATGTCCCACAGAAAGAGACAGACCGCGTTAGTTGTTGAGATTCATGTGCGGCTGTCGCTGTAACTCGGAGCTGACGCGCTTTCCAAATCCCAAACAAATAACCGGCTATGGCCGATCAATCTCACCAACTCGTCCAGAAACTCTGGAACTACTGCAACATCCTGCGCGATGACGGGCTGTCGTATGGCGACTACGTCGAGCAGCTGACGTTTCTGCTCTTCCTCAAGATGGCGGATGAGCAGAGCAGGGCGCCGTTCAACAAACGGTCACCCATTCCCAAAGGCTTCGACTGGGCTAGTTTGCTCGCCAAAGACGGCGACGAGCTGGAAATTCATTATCGCCATCTGCTGGAGACACTCGGCAAGGAAAAGGGCATGCTCGGTGTCATCTTCCGCAAGGCGCAGAATAAGGTTCAGGACCCGGCAAAACTACGGCGGTTGATCGTCGATCTGATCGATAAAGAACAGTGGACCTCGTTGTCCGCCGATGTTAAGGGCGACGCTTATGAAGGCCTGCTAGAGAAGAACGCGGCGGACGTGAAGGGTGGAGCGGGACAATATTTCACGCCGCGCCCGCTCATCGCGGCTATCGTCGACGTAATGCGCCCGGAACCGAAGATGACATTCTGCGATCCGGCCTGCGGCACGGGCGGGTTCTTGCTGGCGGCGTACAATTACTTGTCGGAATCGGGAGGCTACAAGCTCGACCGGGTGCCTGGGGGAATCGGTGCCTGGCATGCGTATTGACTTATTTGTTTTGTGCTCGCGAGTAGGCTTCACGGTCACGCTGTCCTTTCCAGACAATCTCGGCAGAGTGACGCCATCTGCTTCTTGGTCGGATAGGGCCGCTCAATCCGCGATTCACGCCACAGGTTTCCCCAGGCAATATTTCTAATCCCGCAATCGAAAAAGGTTGGCCGTTAGCGCGCTTCTTGTTGGGTGGCGTACTGTCCGTGATTCCCGACATTCCTAAACCCCGGTGCTTGCCGTATTTGCGCAATTGCGCAAATACGCAACTCTCCTTATAGGTTATAGAGCTTCGCGGCGTTCTCGCCCATAATTTTCGCTTTCAACGTGTCCGAAATATTTTTCCGTTCCATCACTTCCTCGACGGTATGGGGGAACTTGGAGTCGCTGTGGTTGTAGTCAGTGGTAAAGACCAAACGCTCGGCGCCGACGAACTCGGCGACGTAGTGTAGCATCTTCTCGTCCATCTCTAAGGCATAGAACATCTGGCCGCTCTTCATATACTGGCTCGGCGGCTTGGTGAGCCAGGGCACGGTCGGTTGGAGAAACTCGAAGTGCTCGTCGAGCCGTTCCATCCGATAGGGCACCCAGCCGCAGCCCGCTTCCATGAAGGCGAATTAAGCCCAGATTTACGCCGCGCGTTTGCGCAGAGGATTGTTTTTCGTCAAGTGCTCTTGTTAGGAAATCAGGGCGTCGGGTCAGACTGACCCCCTTTGTGCGTTGCACATGGAGCTGCGCTTTGCCCGCATCCGCGCCATTGAGCAGGGCAAAGCTCTTTTGTCCACCGAGCTCGGGAGAGGCTGGAAAGCTTGCTGGATGAACCTCCTATCGTGGCGCTTGCATACTGAGCTACGGTAGCTACTTTCCTTGTTTTTCTTGCCAAACTGAGTCGATGGACCAGTGGCCGGCCCCCAGAAAGTAGAGAGCCGCTGCGCCGGCGATAAGCATCAAATCGAGCCGGGCCGCAGCATAGCCCTGGGTAGGGAGCTTGACCCAAACCGCCGCCACGATGAACTCAATCGTGCACAGAAGCCCCAGATAGCGGACAAACAATCCAATAATCAGCGCGATTCCGCCGCACTACTCCAGCAAGGTGATGAACCAGGCCGTAATCACTGGAACAGGAAATCCGTGCTTGGCGAAATATGCAATCGTGCCCGCGATTCCCAGGAGCTTCGCGTAGCCGGACACTGAGAGAATAATCCCTATAACCAGCCGCAACGGCACCGGCGCCCATTTCGTCTTTTCCAAAGTTTCCATAATGCCCTCCTTTTCCAAGTTTGGACTGACCGACGGGAACATAGCGAACAACAACTTGCCGAGTCAACTCGCGGAAGGATGAGATGCTAGAGTGCCTAAATTCCGGGGACATAATACTAATTTTGCCCGTTGCCGCAGGACAGGCTTTTCCTGTTGCACGTGGAACGAGGGAGGGAATCGCCAACACCGCTTTAAAGCGACGTGATCATCCAAGCCGGCCAGTGTGACAAAGAACCCTGTGAGAACTATTTTCTCAGCGCGCCACTTTGCATCGTTCTTGGTTCCCGCAAGAAGGAATCAATCCAGCTTACTTCACCGTCAGAATATTCGACAGCTTGCCGACGAGAGACGGGTTGAGCTTGAACAAGCCGTCCACCACCGCTTTTACTTCTTCGCCGGTCAATGGGTTGACGTCAAGCCGGACCTTCTTGGCCTCCGCCAAGAAATCCGGATCCTTGAGAGTTTGCATAAACCCGTTGCGCAGGATTTGCACTCGGTCCTTCGGCGTCTTGGGCGTCGTGACGTAGACACGGGTAACGGCGCCAGGCTGGATGCCGCCAGCGCGAATGAGCTGGCGCGCTTCGTCGCTTTTCGCGAGATCGAGGGCGAGCGGCACGTTCGGCAGATCCGGCTGCTTCTTCGAAGTCACTTGCAGGACCGGATAAGCGTCGCCGGTTTCCAAGGCCTTCCTCCATGTCACGCGCACGGACTCCCAAGCCCAGCAGCCGCCCTGCAGTTCCCCCCCGTCGGCGGCAAGCCGTACGTCGGCGGTGCCCTTATATCCCTCCACCAGCTGAATCGGAAGATTGAGCGTTGCCTTGACGACCCGCGGCACATCGCTGGTGCTATTGCCCGGTCCCAGTCCGCCGATTTTAACGGGCGTTTTGGCCGCGAGCCACTGCTCTATATTCGCGATACCGCTTTCCTTGCGCAGGGCGCAAACCACATTGTCCTGAATCGGCACACCGAGCCATTCAAATTCCCTCATGTTGAAATCGAATCCTTTGGGGTCAAGGACCTGGCTGAGAATCAAATAGCCGTTGAAGATGCCGAAAGTCAGGCCATCGGGCTTTGCGGCGCTATGAATA
>Ga0326597_10011609_pt1 | contig 11660 bp, 11 predicted proteins | sample RVTome_12_FD_203789 | JGI IMG/M metagenome (GOLD analysis project Ga0326597, IMG submission 203789) | Soil microbial communities from uranium-contaminated site in the Upper Colorado River Basin, Wyoming, United States - RVT100D185 | ecosystem: Environmental > Terrestrial > Soil > Contaminated >...
CAATTAGAAACCTTAATTGATTTGGTCGGTGGGGTAGAAATAAAAGTAAAACAGGGCTTTACCGACGCGCTTTATCCCAGAGTTGGCGTAGATGTCCTACGTGAAACTGACCCAGCCATACTTTATGAAACTGTCATCTTTGAATCGGGTAATCAACAACTATCCGGCAAACGAGCCTTACAATACATTCGCAGTCGCCAAAGCAATGATGAGCAGGGACATGATTTGGCTCGCGGCGTTAGACAGCAGGAAGTAATCACCGCTCTTTTGGGTCAACTGACTAACGCTAAACTACTGATCAGAAAGCCAGAGTTGGCCAGCAAACTCTACAACTTTTATGACCGCAACTTTGCCGTAAGCCTACCCTTAAAGGAACTGGTCGCCACAGTCAAAGCAATTTTACCCCATCGTAAAACCTTGAGCTTTGCCAACCACCAACTGACTACCACCGCTGATGACCCAATCGCAGGAGTATTGAGTAACCCACCTCGCTTGCCTGCCTACCAATACCAGTGGGTTTATCTCATCAATAATAAACAACAATTCCAAACAGCAGTTCAAGAAATGTTACTTTTCAGTCATAATTAATGAAATTTATGTTCGACAAACTTCCCCAACCACTCGAGCCACGCCTCGTCATTAGAGGATTGGTCATCATCATCGTGGCGCTAGCTTTTTTGGCGGGTTACTACCATTCTGCCTGGCAAGTTGAACAACAGAAAAATGCACAGTTGGAAACTAGCATCGAGGAAAACTTATGAATCAAACCCTACTGGTAACTGGTGGAGCCGGTTTTATCGGCGCCAACTTTATTCACTACTGGCTCAAAAACCACCCCGAAGATAAGATTATAAATCTGGATGCCCTCACCTATGCTGGTAATCTGGATAACCTAAAAACTGTGGCCAACTTAGCCAATTACGCTTTTGTTCAGGGTGACATTCGCGATAAAGAATTAGTTGATAAAATCATGGACGATGCGGATTTGGTGGTTCATTTCGCGGCTGAGTCACACGTCGATCGTTCAATCAAAACTCCGGAAATTTTTTTGGAAACCAACGTCATTGGCACTCAAGTCTTACTAGAAGCGACACTCAAACATCAGCTCAAGCGCTTTCACCATATCTCCACCGATGAGGTCTTCGGCGCCTTGCCGCTTAATTCCAGCCAAAAATTTGATTTAAACACTCCTTATAACCCTCACAGTCCTTACTCTGCCAGCAAAGCCGCCGCCGATCACTTGGTGCGAGCTTACAGCACAACTTATGGCTTGCCCTACACGATTACCAACTGCACTAATAATTACGGACCTTATCAATTTCCGGAAAAGTTTATTGCCCTCACCATTACTAACTTGATTGAGGGCAAGCAAATTCCGGTTTATGGCGACGGTCTATATGTCAGAGATTGGTTGCACACTGAGGATCACTGTCGTGCCATCGACCGAGTGCTAACTGATGGTCAGTTAGGCCAAACTTATTTAGTGGGTGGCCTAACAGCAGATGTGTCTAACTTGGAAATATCAAAGATGATTTTGGAGATTATGGGTGAAACAGCAGATAAAATTGAGCATGTAGAGGATCGTCCTGGTCATGATCGACGTTATGCCATTGATTGGAGTAAAATTAAGGAGGAGCTGGACTGGGAGCCTGGTGTTAGTTTAGAAGAAGGTTTGCGCCAAACAGTTTCTTGGTATCAAAATCATCAAGACTGGTGGAAAAAACTCAAACGAATCAACCAAGTTTACTTTACAGAACACTATAAAGATCACGCTTAAACTTATGAAAGTTCTCCTCACTAATGATGACGGCTACCAAGCTTTGGGTTTGCGGATTGTGGCCGCTGTGTTGAAAGAAAAATTTGAAGAAGTGGTTATTGCCGCACCAGAAGTCCAACAAAGTTCCACCGGCGGCAGTTTCCCGGGCAACGGGCGTTGGGATAAAACTAAACTAGGTGAGCTTGAAGTCTTATGGGTTAGCGGCACGCCGGCTGATGCTGTTGAACTGGCTGGGGAAATTTATGGTCACGACTTTGACTTGATTTTTTCTGGCATGAATATGGGTAGCAATGTTGGTTCGGTACCCGCCTCTGGTACGATTGGAGCGGCTAGTCACGGCTTGGAAAAGGCGTTGGCTGAAAAAGCGCTGGTTTTCAGTTGGCGCGTGCCAGAAAAACTGTGGGACAAAACTGCCGCCGATACGCCACTGGAAAATTATTTGGACTACCCGACCAAAACTGTGCGCCACTTAATTGAGTTGGCTTTAGAAAACAATCTCTGGGGAGCGGAACTTTTGAATTTTAACCTTCCGGAAATAAAACCCAGTGCTTTGCGTATCTGTGAGCCTGCCAAACAAGTCTATAAAAAATATTACGCTTATACGCTAAACGTTGATCACGAGACCAAAACTTACCAAAAAATCGGCGCTGATCCCCGACCTTTAACCGGCAATCTTAATGCCGATGCCAACGCCTTGTCGCAAGGTTACGCCACGGTTGTACCGTGGCTGTCTAATCGTTATGTTAACGAAAAGCTACTCAATTTAATTGGTACGGAAATTAAACTCTAGAAAGCAAACTCATGAAAACTCCTTTACTCACTACTGGCTTAAATGGTTTGGTCGGTGGACGGTTCGCGTTAGACTTTGACCAAACTTACCAATTTGACAATCTTGATCTGCGCGATCCAAGCCAACCAACCGATATTACCGACTACGATCAAGTATCTAAGCGCTTTGAAGCTTCCCTGGCCACTCACGTCATTCATCTGGCCGCCTATACCGATGTCACTGGCGCTTGGCAAGAAACTGATAATAAAAATGGCTTGGCTTATCAGGTCAATGTGGTCGGCACAGAAAATATTGTTAAGGCGGCGCAAGCGACTAATAAACATATTATTTATATTTCCACCGCCTATGTTTTTGATGGTGAAAAGCCGGAAATGTACACTGAGGAAGATGTGCCCAATCCAATCGAGTGGTACGGTAAAACCAAGTGGTTGGCGGAGGAAGTGGTCAAGAAATCAACCACTCCTTGGACCATCTTAAGGATCGATCAACCTTTTCGCTCCGATCCATTTGAGAAAATTGATACCGTTCATCGCATTATAAAAGGTATTCAAGAGGGTACGCTTTACCCACAATTTACTAATCACTTTTTTGGCCCAACTTATGTTAATGACTTTGGTAAAGTTCTGGACTTTGTCGTGCGCGTCAGCCCCACCGGCATTTTTCATGCTTCTAGCGGCGAGAGTTGGAGTGACTTTGAGTTTGCCAAACTGATCAATGACAAACTACAGCTTGGCGGGGTAATCAAAGAGAGCGATCTGGACGCTTACCTTGCCAAGTCCGAGCGGCCCTACCAGCGCAACACTGCCATGAGCTCTAGAAACTTAAAAAAAAATTTGGATTTTGGACAAAAAACGATTTCAGAGGCGATTGGAGAAGTAACAGTTTAACTTTGCTGACTTTTTCGCCACCGCTCAATCCGCTCATGGTGTCCAGTCAATAACTCTTCTGGTACGCTCCAACCTCGATACTCCTCCGGTCTAGTATATTGAGGGTAACCTAATTGACCTGGCTTACTGTGCGATTCGTCCAAATTACTTGATTCGTTACCCAACACGCCGGGAATTAGGCGCGCCACTGCATCAACCATCACGGCCACCGCCGGCTCGCCGCCAGTTAAAACATAGTCACCAATTCTGATTTCCGCGTCAACCAAGTATCTTGCCACTCGTTCATCAACCCCTTCATAGTGACCACAAATAAGCCCCAAGCGATTAAGCGTTTGCCAATCCTTGGCCACTTGTTGAACAAACAGTTCGCCTTTGGCGGAAGTTAAAATAATTTTTTCATTAGGCGTATCTTTTTTGAACTGATATTTTTGCAAGGCCAAATCAATCGGCTCCACTTTCAACACCATTCCCGGACCACCACCATAAGGTCTGTCATCAGTGGTTCGGTGTTTATCAGTGGCAAAGTCGCGAAGGTTAATCACTTCAACTAACAAGTGTTTGCTGCGCCCCGCCCGCCCCAAAATGGAGGTGGCAAGAATCGAATCAAAAAAGCTGGGAAAAAGAGTAAAAATAAAAACTTTCACCCCCCAATTATATAATGCCAAGTGCTTTTTGGGGTGATATACTGGCTGAATAATCTAGAGGAGCATTCATGAACATTACGATTATCGGTACTGGCTTTGTGGGAGTGGTCACGGCCGCCGTCCACGCCTCTTTCGGCCACACTGTAACCGGCCTTGACATTGACGAGCAAAAAATCTCCGCCCTCAAAAAAAACCAAGTCCCCTTTTTTGAACCCGGCCTAAATGAACTTTTAAAAAATCAGCAACAAGCGGGCAAACTAAGTTTTACCACCGACTATCGCTCTGCCATCAGCACCGCTGAAATTATTTTCATCGCCGTGGGCACACCTTCCGCTCCTGATGGTCAAGCGGACTTAAGGTTTGTGCTAGCCAGTACCCAAGCCTTGGCGCCATATTTGAAAAAAGACGCCATTGTGGTAATCAAGTCTACTGTGCCACCAGGCACGCTGGAAAAAATTGAAGCGCTAATTGGACAGCACACCAAAGTTAAATTCCATACCGCCTCGGTGCCGGAATTTTTGAAGGAAGGCTCGACCGTGGAAGATACGCTCCACCCCGACCGAGTGGTGATCGGCGCCACCAACCAAGTAGTTTTTGACAAACTTGAGGAACTGCATCGCCCCTTGCAGGCGCCAATTGTGCGTGTTAAGCCTGAGTCGGCCCAAATGGCCAAATACGCGGCCAACGCTTATCTGGCCACCCGCATTACTTTTATTAACCAAATTGCTGACCTTTGTGAGAAAAATGGGGCGGATGTGGAAGAAGTAGTAGCCGCCATCAGTCCAGATCAACGTATCGGTGAGCATTACTGGTACCCAGGATTTGGTTACGGCGGATCATGCTTTCCCAAGGACGTCAAGGAGTTAGCCGCTTATTCTAGAGCGATTGGTGAAAGCGATAATCTATTCAATAAAGTCAATGACTTGAACGAAGACCGCATTCCCAAACTACTAGAGCAGTTCGAAAATTTGATTGGTGGCTGGAGTGATAAACAAGTGGCCGTTTTGGGTTTGTCATTTAAACCCAATACCGACGACATGCGTGAGGCACCAGCCACGCTGGTTATTCCTATTCTACTCAGTCGCGGAGCCGTGGTGAAAAGTTTTGATCCCATGGCCAACTGGCAAAAGTTTTTTAAAGTTTCCAAACTGGATAAACAACATCGCCAGGTTGACTCGATCAAGCAGGCAGTCAAGGGCGCTGACGTGATTATTTCTCTAATCGAGTGGCCGCAAATTATTGGCTTTGATTTTGCCAGCACTAAAGAAAACAAAGAACAGTGGTTTATTGATGCCCGCAATCAATTTTCAGCTCCAATCTTAAAAAAAGCTGGCTATCATTTCCGCGGCTTGGGAAGACCGGCATGAAGCAAATAATTTTAATTACTGGTGGTACTGGTTTTGCCGGCTCACATTTGGTTGAGGCTTTATTGGCACAACAAGTGCCCGTCAATACTATCCACGCCACCAATTTTTCCGACAAGCCAAGTTTTGTGAGCGCTCTTTTACCAACTGAGAATATTCATCAACTAGATTTGACTAATTCATCAGAAACTTTTTCCCTTTTTACCAAACTCCAACCCACACAAATTTACCACCTGGCCAGTTTTTCTTCACCCAGCTTGAGTTTGGAAAATACGACTAAAGCCATTGAAACTAATGTGGAAATCCAAATGAATGTCTTGGAAGCAATGCGCCAACAAGTGCCCACTGCTCGCCTGCTGTCCATCGGCAGTGCTTCTGAGTATGCTGGCTCCAGTGAACCTTTGACGGAAACTAGTCCGCTGGGACCACACGATCCGTATGGCGTTTCCAAAGTTGCCCAAGATATGTTAGCTTATTCTTATACCGTGCGTTTTGAACTAAATATTGTGCGCGTTCGACCCTTCAATCATATCGGTGAGCGCCAAGAGCTTGGTTTTGTGGTCAGCGATTTTGCCCAGCAAATAGTCAAAATTGAGCAAGGTGAACAAACCGAATTAACGGCTGGTAATTTACAAGTAACGCGTGACTTTACTGACGTTAAAGATGTAGTTGGCTCTTATATCTTACTGATGGAGCAAGGCCTGTCGGGAGAAGTTTATAATGTTGGCAGTGGTCGAGATGTCATCATTCAGGATGTGCTTGATAAAATGAAAGCCTTGGCAAAAGTGGATTTTATTATTAAGGAAGAACCTGCCAAAAAACGACCCGGAGATATTAAGAGGAGTGTAGCAAATGTTGCTAAAATCAAAAAAATTGGCTGGCAAGCCAACATTCCATTGGAAACTACGCTGGAACGGATCTTAAATTGGTGGAGAACTAACAGAAAGGAATCATGAAAAAAGCGTTTATTACCGGCATTACTGGCCAGGATGGCTCATATTTGGCAGAGTTTTTGCTGGATAAAGGTTATTTGGTTTACGGTTTGACTCGGCGCACCAGCACCCAAAACTTTGACCGTATTAAAAAAATCGTCCACGACCCCCATCTACAACTGGTTTCTGGCGACCTAGTAGATCAAAACTCATTGGCTTTTGCACTACGCGAAATTCAGCCTGACGAAATTTACAACCTAGCCGCTCAATCTTTTGTGCAAGCTTCGTGGGATCAGCCGGTCCTAACTGGAGAGTTTACCGGTTTAGGAGTCACTAGAGTGTTGGAAGCAATGCGCTTAACTTGCCCAGAGGCTAAATTTTACCAGGCCAGTTCCAGCGAAATGTTTGGCAAAGTAGTGGAAACACCTCAAAATGAAAAAACGCCGTTCTATCCCCGTTCCCCATATGGAGTAGCCAAAGTCTATGGCCACTGGATCACGGTCAATTACCGCGAATCATATGACTTGTTTGCCGTGTCCGGCATTCTCTTTAACCATGAATCGCCGCGCCGCGGTTTGGAGTTTGTGACCCGTAAAATTGCCAACGGAGTGGCGCGAGTGAAGCTGGGTAAACAACAATTTGTGGAACTGGGCAACCTAGAATCCAAGCGAGATTGGGGTTATGCCAAAGATTATGTTGAAGCCATGTGGCTGATGCTCCAACATGAGAAGCCCGAAGACTTTGTGATTGCTAGTGGTGAAACTCATAGCGTGCGCGAGTTTTTACAATTAGCTTGTCAGGTCGCGGGCCTTGGAGATTGGCAAGCTGTCTATAAACACAATCCTGTTTACGATCGGCCGGCAGAAGTAGACATGTTGATCGGGGATGCCAAAAAGGCCAAACGGAAACTGGGCTGGAAACCGACGGTAGATTTTGCGGGACTGGTGAAATTAATGGTTTCTGCCGAACTGGCGGAAGAGGTAAAAACCACGACTTAAGTTTGCATAAGCGCTTATGAAAAAACAATTGGCGGTTATCATCATCCCCACTTACAACGAACGCGAAAATATTGCCGTCACTTTGGAAAAAGTTTTTGCTGTCCTCAAAAATATTAAAACTTGGCAAATGAAGGTCTTGGTGGTTGATGATACTTCTCCGGACAAAACTTTTCAGCTGGTGGAAAAATTGCAAAAGAAATATCTCTCCTTGTACCTCTTACTCAACCAACGAAAAGCTGGTTTGGGTAGTGCCTACCTTAGGGGCATGGCTTATGCCTTTAATCAACTCAAAGCCGACTTGGTTTTTGAGTTTGATGCTGATTTGTCACATGACCCAACCAAAATTCCCCAGTTTTTAAAAAAAATTGAAGCTGGCAATGAGCTGGTGTTGGGTTCACGTTACATGCCTGGCGGCAGTATTCCGAATAATTGGGGTTTACATCGCAAGTTTTTGAGCGTGGTGGGAAATTTGTTCATTGCCACGGTGATGCTCAATTTCAGCATTCGAGACTGGACCGGCGGTTATCGAGCCATCAGTAAAAAAGTTTATCAGGCGGTTCATTCTGAACTGACATCGGCCCGTTTTTCAGGATATACTTTTCAAATAGGCTTTTTACATAAAGCCATCAACAAAGGCTTTAGGGTAGCGGAAGTGCCGTTTCACTTCAAAGACCGAACGTTGGGAAAAAGTAAAATAGGGCCAGAGTACATCAAAAATACCCTGGTTTATATTATGAAAGTGCGCTTACAAGACATTTTGAAAAATAGAATTTTTAAATTTGCCATGGTGGGCGGAGTCGGTGCGTTCATTCAGCTAACTACTCTCCAACTGTGGCGAACTCTCTTTCCCTTTCAGTTGGCGTTTTTTCTGGCAGTGGAATGTGCGGTCCTGAGCAACTTTATTTTGAGTAACATCTGGACTTTTTCGGATCGCAAACTCAAGCCTCGTCAATATCCTATCAAATTTTTGCAGTTCAACTTGGCTTCCGGAGGCTCGATTGGTATCCAGCAGTTGATTGCCCTTTTGGGAGAAACTTATCTTGGCTTGTTTGACCTTTTCATCGTGCCTCTCATCAACTTTACCGTTGACACTGGTACAATGTATGCGGTAGTCGGTATTTTGGTTGGCATGTTCTGGAACTTTTTTGCCTACAGCCGCATTATTTGGAAGAAAAAGTAGAAAAAACACCGATGAAACCGCCCTTCTCCTGGAAAAAGATCTGGTTGGGGCTATTATTAATAGCGGCGGCTTTCCTGCGCTTTTATAATTTATCCAACACGCTCCAGTTTCAAGGCGATCAAGGCCGTGATGCTATTATTGTGGCCGATATTTTCCGCCAACGCGATCTGGTTTTCATCGGTCCCGTCACTAGTGTGGGCAATATGTATCTGGGCCCACTTTACTACTACTTCATGCTTCCTTTTTTATGGCTAACTTATCCCAGCCCCTTAGGTCCAGTTTACGCCATAGCGGGTTTGGGAGTCTTGACTGTTTACTTAATTTATCGGCTGGGCAAAGACTTGGTGGGTGAAAAAGCGGCACTCTTGGCCGGGTTTTTCTTTACCTTTAGTGCCGTTATTACCCAAACTTTTCGCTTTAGCTGGAACCCCAATCCGGCGCCACTCGTCTCGCTAGTGATGATTTGGGCCACCTACCAAGCTTGGAAAAAACAACCGTACGCTTGGCTATTGGTGGCGGTCAGCTTTAGCGTCTTGGTTCAGCTCCATTACCTGACCCTGCTAGCCGCTCCAACCGCCGGCCTAATTTGGGGAGTTGATTTTTGGCAAAGAGCGCGCTTGGCACCCAAAAAAATCCGAGGGTGGTGGCAAGCGATGAAAAAACTGTTAATTCCAACTCTGCTAGGGGGGTTGATTTTTTTTGCTTCACTAACTCCACTCATTTTGTTTGATCTTAAACACCAAGGAGCAAATCTGCAGGCTTTTCAGCAATTGTTTAGCAATCAACAAAACTTTGGCGCCATCAACCAAGAAAAACCTTTACTAGTAAAATCCGTCAAAACTCTCAAAGAAACTGAAGGGCGTGGCATGCATATTTTGTTTGAATATCTAATTGGCAAAAATCGCCTACTCAACCAAGTTTTGCTTTATTCGATCGCTGGAGTGCTAGTTATTAATATCTGGTCAAAAAAACGCCGACAGATGGACTTAAAAAAAGAATTGGTTTTGGTCGCCTACCTTGGTTTTGGCATTTTGGGTACAGCTTTTTATGAGCACACTGTTTTTGATCATTACATTGCTTATCTTTTCCCAGTGACAGCATTAATTTATGGCTATGTTTTAACTCGCCTCAAACCCTTGCCCGTTGCCTTGGCGGTTAGTCTACTTTTTACGGCTTACTTTTTACAGTACAATTTGCCGCGCTTGCCACTTAAAACAACTGGCTGGACGGTGAGTGAAATTGAACAAACTGCCCAAGAAATTTTGAAAAGAGTCGAGCCTGGTGAAAAATATAACCTAGTTTTACTTTCAGAAAGTCGGGATATTAATGGACAAAATTACCGCTATTTTTTGACGACCGGTCACACTCGGCCAGTAGCAGAAAGTGAGCGAGGGGAAATAGAAAAGTTGTTCATTATTAACGAGGAGAAAAAAATCAGCCAAGTCACTGATTCACCAATTTATGAAATTGTGGTTTTTCCCAATAAAGACCCACTTGAAGTCTTTACTATTGCTGGCGGACCAGAAATCACTGTCTTGAGCACAACTACCCAAGGGGAAAAAGAACCGTTAGAATAACCCGTATGGTAAAACTCACTCCCTTTCTCTCTGTAGTGGTGCCCTCTTATAACGAAGTAAAAAACATCTCGCGGGGAGTATTGCAGACAATGGTTGATTATTTATTCAAGCAAACTTTTCATTGGGAATTGATTTTGACTGATGACGGCAGTAATGACGGCACGATCGAACATTTGGAACAATTTGCCAAAAATTATTCGCAAGTAAAAGTGATAAAAAATAAGCACGCTGGTAAAGGACCAACCGTAGCGGCAGGTATGCTGGCCGCCAGTGGTGAGTGGCGGTTGTTTACAGATTTTGATCAATCCACTGCTTTGTCAGAAGTGGAAAAACTACTGGCTTTCAGACAAACGCATCAGGTCATTTTTGGCTCCAGAGAAATTAAGGGTGCTGTACGAGATAAGGAACCGTTTTATCGACATTTAATGGGCCGAGGCTTTAATCTAGTAGTCAGAATTTTGGCAATTCCTGGTGTTAGCGATAGCCAATGTGGCTTCAAGCTTTTTTCGGCGGCGGCGGCCAAAACTCTTTTCGGAAAACTTTACGTTTACGGCCGACAAAATGAACGAGCCGATGCCTTTACTGGCGCTTTTGATGTTGAGTTGTTGTTTTTAGCTCGCAAGTTAGGTTTTGCTATGAAAGAGGTGCCAATCATCTGGCACCATCACGCCACTAATCGAGTTAGCCCGATCAAAGATTCATTCCGAATGCTCCGAGACATTATTTTGATTCGTTGGGCAAAATTAACAGGCAAGTACCACTAATCATGTCCGCTCTGACCAAATTAGAACCCAGCACAAAACTGGGAACCGCACTCAAACTGCTGTTCATTTTTAACTTACTGTTTACTATTTGGTCCTATTCGCTGACTGACCCTAACTTGGTTTTGACCAGTTGGCCACCTTATTGGCAATTTCAACAAAGGTTGTGGCAATATTTTTTCCAGCGTCCCACAGTGCTTTCTATAAGCTATACCTTCATCGTGCTGGGGTTGTTTGTGATTTACAGTTGGGGATTAAGCTTGACTGCCAAATTAAAGCAAGTGGCTAACCCAAAAATTTTTTGGCAACTACTGTTGGCGCTAACCCCGTTACTTTTTGCCTACAACGCCCTGTCCCATGACGTTTTTAACTATATATTTAATGCCAAAATGGTATTGGTTTATAAAGCTAATCCACATATACAAGTAGCTTTGGATTTTGCCCAGGATGACTGGACTCGTTTTATGCACAACACTCATACACCAGCTCCGTATGGACTGGGTTGGACCGGCCTATCACTACTACCTTATCTAGTGGGACTGGGTAAGTTTAGCTTAACTTGGTTGGCTTTTCGTGCTTGGTCGGTGGTTAGCGTCGTTTTACTTTATGCTGTACTTGTCAAATTTGCCGTCAAGTTAACTGGTAAAATGCTCAACTTGAACGCCTTCTGGTTGCTGTTTGCTAACCCTCTATTTTTTATCGAGGTCATTGCCAACCAGCACAATGATTTGTGGATGATGGTGCCAGCGC
>Ga0326597_10011610_pt1 | contig 11657 bp, 9 predicted proteins | sample RVTome_12_FD_203789 | JGI IMG/M metagenome (GOLD analysis project Ga0326597, IMG submission 203789) | Soil microbial communities from uranium-contaminated site in the Upper Colorado River Basin, Wyoming, United States - RVT100D185 | ecosystem: Environmental > Terrestrial > Soil > Contaminated >...
CCAGGCCTACACCGCGGCGGCGGTCCTGGTCCTGGCTGCGCTCACGCTGGTCCGCTGGCCGCTCCGGGTGGTGGGCGAAGCACCGGTCTTTCGCCCGCTCGCCCTGGCTCCGGTCCGAACCATGGTGGACGGGGTGGTCGAGCGGGTGCTGGTGCGGGAGGGGAGCCGGGTCGAGCGTGGAGAGCCCCTCGCCGTGCTGCGGGCGACCGCGCTCGCGAGCGACCGCGAGGCCATCGCGGCCGACGTCGCGGGCGCCGACCGCCAGGCCGCGCTGGCCGCGAGCCGGGGCGACGCCGCCGAGGAGCGGCTGCACCGAATCCGGGGCGAGGCTCTGCGCCGGGAGCTGGCGCTGCTGGATGAGGAGCTGACCCTCACCACCCTGCGGGCACCCGCCGGCGGCGTGGTCCTCACCCCCCGCCCGGAGGAACGGGTGGGCTCCTCCCTCTCCGAAGGCGACCTGTTCCTCCGGCTCGGCCGGACGGACAGCCTGGAGCTGGAGCTGGGTGTGGACCAGCGGGACATTCTGCGGGTCCGGCCCGGCCAGGAGGTGCGGCTTCGGGTAGATGCCCTGCCGCAGCGGACCTTCCGGGGCACCGTGACCTCCATCGCACAGCTCCCGGTCGAAGGGGAGCGCGGCGTGCGCTATCCGGTCCGCGCCACGGTTCCCAATCCCGGCGGCCTGCTCCGGCCCGAGATGGCGGCCCACGCCCGCGTGCTCACCGAGCCGGCCTCGGCGGCGACCAGAACCTTGCGCGGTTCGGTCCGCTGGGCGCGGCTCGCCTGGTGGAGGCTCTGGTCATGAACCGACTTTTTCCCGCTCCCCCGATCCAGGCCGCCTGTGGCCGGGTCGCGGTCGCCTGCCGGGTCGCGGTCGCCTGCCGGGTCGCGGTCACCTGCCTGGTCGGGGTCGCCTGCCTGGTCGGGGTCGCCTGCGGCGACCGCCCCGCCGGGACGCCCAAGCCACCGGTCGAGGCCGGCACGGCGCTCCCGCAGGGCGCGGGCAATCTGGTGACCGCCGATACGGTGACCCTCGAGCTCCCGCTCGCCCTCCCGGCTCAACTCTACGTGGAGCACGACGCCGCTATCTACGCCCGCTCCGCCGGCGTCATCGAGTCGATCCTGGTGGATCTGGGCACCCGGGTCGAAGCCGGCCAGCTTCTCACCCGGCTGGAGAGCACCGACCAGGCGATCGCGCTGGCGCAGGCACGGGCCCGACACGCCAACCTGCGGCAGCAGGTGGAGCGGCAACGCGAGCTCAAGACCGCCGGGGTAGTGTCCGACGCGGACTCGGAGCGGGTCGAGCTGGAATTCGCCGAGGCCGAGCTCGCGCTGCAGCAGGCGCAGCGGGATTACGACCTCACCCGGGTGGTGGCGCCGTTCGCCGGGGTGGTCACCGGGCGCACCGCGCGGCCCGGCCGGCTGGTCGCCTCCGGCGATTCTCTGTTCCGGCTCACCGCGCTGGCACCGGTGTTGGCGGCGGTGCGGGTGCCGGAGGCGGCCGCGTTCGGGATCCGGATCGGCGCCGAAGGGGAGGTCACCGGCCCGAGGGGGGAAAGCGCCCGCGCCAGGATCGTGCGGGCGAGCCCGGTGATCGATCCCGCCAGCGGCACCCGCGAGGTCGTGCTCCAGCTGGTGGCCGGCGACCGGCTGCCGCCCGGCAGCAGCGTGACCATCCACATCGGCACCGAGACCCGCCGGGTGGTCGCGGTTCCGCGCGACGCAGTGGGCGCGCAAGGCTATGCCCTGGTGTGGGACGCGGAGCACACCTCGATCCGGCAGGTCACCCTCGGCGGCGAGCTTCCGGGCGACCGGGTCGAGGTGGTGAGCGGGCTCGCGCCGGGCGAGAAGCTGGTGCGGACCGGGCCGTGAGCGGTCGTCCGCGGCTCCGCTCCGATCTGGTGCTGGTGGAGCAGACCTACCGGGGCGAGCAGAGCTTCATCGTCAAGGACCCCTCCACTCACAAGTACTTCCGCTTCCGTCCATTGGAGGTCTCCGTCATGCGGACGCTCGACGGGGAGCGCACCGTGGCGGAGGCGGCCCGGGACCTCGCCGAGCGGGGGATCCAAGTCTCCGCCGCCGCGGTGGGCAAGTTCGCCGAGAAACTGAAGGCGATGGGGCTCTGCGAGCGCACCATGATGGAGCGGTCGGTGCTGCTCATGGAGCGACTCCGCGCCCAGCGGCGGCAGCGGCTTCAGACCGGCCCATTCCGGGGGGAGCTTCTGCGGCTGCGATGGTCCATGGCGGACCCCGACCGGTTCATGGATCGCACCCTGCCGTATCTGCGATTCTGCTTCACCCGCGGCTTCATTCTTGCCTCGCTGGCCCTCTTCGCGATCTACTTCGTGATCCTGGCGGTGCGGTGGCCCCAGTTCACCCTCGCGCTGAGCGATCTCTACCATCTCCGGGTCTCGGGCGGAGATCTCCTGGTGATCTGGCTCACCGGGCTGGGCATCATCGCGATTCACGAGTTGGGACACGGCTATACCTGCAAGTACTTCGGCGGGCAGGTCCACGAGATCGGTGCGATGCTGTTCTACTTCGAGCCGGCGTTCTTCTGCAACGTGAACGATGCCTGGACGTTCCCGGAGCTCCGGGCGCGGCTCTGGGTCACCGCCGCCGGATCGTGGATCCAGATGGTTGTCGCCGGCCTCGGCGCCATCGTCTGGTGGGCCGCCGTCCCGGATACGCTGATCTCCCTGGTGGCGCTCGGGGCGGTGCTGATCGGCGGGTTCACGACCGTGCTGGTCAACCTCAATCCGCTGGTCCCGCTGGACGGTTATTATGCGCTGAGCGACTGGCTGGAGATCCCCAACCTGCGCCATCGCGCGCTCGCCTATCTCGGCTGGGGCATCAAGACGCGGGTGCTCGGCCTCGACCGTCCGGAGCCGCCGGCCGACGAGCGGGAACGGCGGATCTTTCTGGTCTATGGCGCGCTCGCCGCCGCCTACATCGGCTCGATCTTCCTGTTGATCGGGGGCGCCGTGTACGGGTGGCTTTCCCGCGCGCTCGGCGTGATCGGCTTCCTGCTCTTCGCCGCGGTGGTGTGGTCGATGGCGCGGGGGCCGATTCGGGACTGGGCCCGTGCCGGTGTGGAGGCGTGGCGCCAGTGGCGGGCGACCGCCGGGCCGCGCCGCAGGCTCCGGCCGGTGCTCGTCTTCGGGGTCCCGGCGGCGGTCCTGGCCGGCATCCTCGTCCCCCGGCCGATCACCGTCACCGGATCGTACGCCGTGGCGGCGGCCACCCGGCTCGTGCTGGTGGCGCCGGACACCGGGGTCGTCTTCCAGGTGCTCGTCCGGGAAGGCGCGCTGGTGCCGGGCGGTGAGCCACTGGCCCGCATCCGGAACCTCGACCTGGAGCGCGAGGCCGAATCGGCCGGCCGAGCGGTGGACTCGCTGGCCGCCCGGGAGGTCCAGGCGAGGGCCAGCGGGAGGGAGGCAGAGTCGGGGCGGATCGCCGCTGCGCGCCGGGCGGAGGCGGCCCGCCTGGCGGGGATGCACCACCGGATCGAGGCGCTCACCCTGCGCGCGCCGGGGCGCGGCATCGTGGTGACCGCTCGTCCGGAGGAGCTCGCCGGCCTGGGCGTTTCCCCGGGCGACACCCTCCTTGAGCTGGGCCAGCCCGACTCGGTCGAGGTGCGGGTCGCCCTGGACGCGGCCGGGGCGCCCTACGCCCGGGAGGGGCAGCCGGTGCGGCTGGTGTCCCATGCCGATCCGGCGGTCCGCCTGGTGGCGGTGGTTGCCGGGATATCGGAGGCGGCGGAGCCGGCCGGCGCGGTGGAGTCCCGCATCCGGCTGCCGGCGGCCGCGGCGCTTCGCCCGGGCATGACCGGCGAGGCCAGCGTCACCATCGACCGCAGCAACGCCTGGGGCGCGCTCTGGTGGGCGCTCCGGCGCCGCATCCGGACCGATCTCCTGCTCTGAGACGACTTGCGCGGGGCGGTCCCCGGCGCAACCATTGGGAACCGCCTGCTAGGATCGGCCCATTCCGCGAGACATGCTGCCACTGATTCGCCGCGCCTTCGAGGGGCGGTACCAGGTCGATCGCGAGATCGGCAAGGGCGGGAACGCGCGGATCTTTCTCGCCCGCGACCCGGAGGGCCGGCAGGTCGCGCTCAAGATCCTCCATCCCGAGCTGCTGGTCAGCGTGGCCGCGGACCGGTTCCTCCGGGAGATCAAGCTCGCCTCCCAGCTGAGCCATCCCCACATCGCCCGGCTGCTCGATTCCGGGGAGCGGGACTGGATCGTGTACTTCGTCATGACCTACGTGGAGGGGCCAACCCTCTGCCAGCATCTGGCCCACGCCGGGCAGCTCACGCTGGGCGAGACGATGCGGCTGGCGGACAACTTGCTTGACGCGCTGGACCACGCCCACTCCCGCGGGATCGTTCATCGGGATGTGAAGCCGGACAACGTCGTGCTGTCCGCCAACGGCGCCGTCCTGCTCGACTTCGGTATCGCGCGGGCGGTGGCGGCGTCGGGGAGCGACCGGCTCACCCGCTCGGGAATCGCGGTCGGCACCTCGACGTACATGAGCCCGGAGCAGATCACCGCGCTCAAGGAGATCGACCTCCGCAGCGACATCTACTCGCTGGGGTGCGTGCTGTTCGAGTGCCTGGCGGGGCAGCCCCCGTTCGCCCACCGCAACGAGGCGGTGGTGCTGCAGCTCCATCTCAGCCAGCCCGCGGCGGACGTGCGAACCCTGCGGGTCGACACTCCGGCCGAGCTCGCCACGGGGATCGCGCGGGCGCTGGCGAAGACGCCGGAGGAGCGGTGGCAGTCGGCGGCGGCGATGCGAGATGCGCTGGCGGGGGCGCGGGTCTCGACCGCATAGGAATACCATCGCTCCTCCCGAAGTACCTCCCGTCGCGACCGTCCCAGCACCGTGACCGAGCCCGCCGCGACCTACCACCGCAGGGTCTCAGGGCACAGCACCCTACCCGCTACCCGCGCCCGGCGTGCTTCTCCTCGACGGTGAGCGCGAAGATGGCCGTGCCGGAGAGTCCGAGGAGTCCGGCCAGGACAAAGGGCAGCGAGGGGGACAGCCCCCACAACAGTCCCCCGAGGGTGGCGGCTGGCGTGATCGCCAGGCTCCGGATGAGATAATACAGGCCGATGCCTCGTCCCCGGACCTCGGGGCGCACCAGGTCGACGATGAGCGCCTTGCGCGCGGGCTCGCCCAGCTCCCGGAGCCCGCCGACCACGAAGGCGGCCAACAGGCCGGCGAACGAATGCGACGAGACCACCGCGAACGGGAACGCCGCGAAGGCCAGAAACGTGGCGATGACGAACGGCTTGCGCCGCCGCCGGTCGGCCAGGTGCGATATCGGCAGGTAACACAGGATCGCGGTGGTCATCTGCGCCGCCACCAGAAGGCCGAACCGGGGGGCGCCGATCCCCACCACGTCGAGCGCGTAGAGGACGAGGAAGACGTCCACCATCCCCTCGCAGGCGCGGATGAAGATATCGGAGAGGAGCAGGCGGCGGAGCGGAGCGGGAAGGGTCCGCCAGACCTCCCGGAAATCCGTCTCGGCGGATGGTGCCGGAGCCGCCAGCCGCATCACCCGGAGGCCCGCGAACGCGATGGTGGCCGCCACGATGGCCGTGCCCAGCCCGAGACGGATGCCCGGTATCACGCCGTGCGCCGCGATCAGGAGCCCGCCGATGGTTGGGGCCACCGCGATGGGAATCCGGCGCATGATCGACTGGACCGCGAAGCCGAGGGCGCGCCGCTCACGCGGCAGGGCATCGCCGATGACCGCGAAGAGACTGGGGCTCGCCATGCTGGACCAGGCCATGGCCCCGCCGAGGCCGAGCAGCACCACCGGCCAGGATTCCGCGAGCGCGATGACGGCGTAGCCCAGGGCGGCCGCGGCCACGAACAGCAGGAGTGCTCGCCGGCGTCCCAGCCGGTCGCTGAGCCACCCTCCGGGGTACTGGTACACGCCGTCCAGCAGGTCGGAGGTGCTGCCGTAGAGGCCGATGGCGACCACTGGTGCGCCGAGCGCTTCGAGGTATTTCGGCAGGAAGCGGCGCCAGAGCTGCTCGCCCAGAGCCATCAGGCTCATGGCGCCGGCCGCGGCGGCGGTGTTGCGGTTGAGCGCCAGGAGCCGGGCCACTCGTCGGGCCCCGGCGGTCACCGGTGCTAGCCCGTCCGCCGGCGCACCCACGCGTACAGCCCGTCGTACACCCGGTCGGTCACCTGAAACAGCTCGGAATCGCCCTCGATCACCAGGACGAGCCCCCGCACCACCGCGTCAAGTCCCGGCGCCCTACGAGTCGGGCGGGGCGCCGAAATCGGCCTGGGGGGCAGTGCAGTACGCCCAACTCCGGCGGCGGCGTTATTCGCCTTCCCGCTGTTGGGTCCGTGGCGTTGGGGGCAAACCGAATCACCGCGACCGGGCCGCGGCGGGAGACTTGGCACCGAGTGCCAGGAGGATGCCGAGGAGGATATAGCCGAAATAAAAGGGCTCGTACCCGACCAGCAGGAGGGCCCCCGTACCGAAGCCGGCGAGTGCGGCGGCGGGGACCCAGAGCGTGACCGATGCGACCGGATCCCCGCGCCAGCGTGCGGAACCGGCCGTCAGGGCGATGAGCCCGAAGGCAAGCAGCGACACGCTGCCGAACTGCCACCCGGCACCAAGCACGCCCGCGAGCCTCGGGTTCACATGCAGCGCTGCGAGGTCCGTCCGAAGGTCCCGCCAGCCCATCAGAGCGTGGACGCCGGCGCTTGCGATAAGCAGGGCGGAGGCGAGGAGCAGCGAGGTGGCCCGGGCGCGATCGGTCATTGGCGTGAGGTGGTAGGGTTGGGGACGTTACTGCACTGGGTCAGTGCGTGGACCGGGACTGAGGAAGCCGCAGGGGCACAAGTCGATGCACTTGCCGCAGGCCAGGCATCGCTCTGGGCTCTGGGCAAAGTAGGCTCCCGGTCCGGCGGGCACCAACCGGGTGAACCCCTCGGCATTGCAGTACATGAAACACCGCTCGCATCCGTAGCACAGGCCGCAGGAGAAACAGCGCGCCGCCTCCCGCAGGAACTCCTGCTCGCTGATCGTTCCCTGGATCTCCGCCTCGGGAGAGGCGATCCGCTCGGCGACCGGTCTCCGGGGAAGTGCGACCCGCTCTCGCTCATCGTAGAAATCCGGCTTGACTGCGCTGCTGGCCACGGCGTGCTGCTGGCGCGCGGCCGGCGCCGGGAGCCCAACGAGCCGGTTATGTACGGCCTCGGCCGCCTCTCGGCCCTGACGGATCGCCAGCCCCGCTACACCCAACCCCAGGAAATCGCCGCCGGCCCACAAGCCGTCCCGGCATTCACCGCTCGCCGAGGCTTCTGCCCAGTCCTCCTCGGGCTTCAGCTCCGTGATGCCGTCCCAGTCCGGCTGCTGGGATACGGCGGCGATCACCGACTCCGCCGGCATCTCGTATTCCGAGCCCGGCACCGGGACGGGGGCCCGGCGGCCGGAGGTGTCAGGCTCGCCCGGGCGCATGCGCCGCACCACGACGGCCCGAACCCTACCGGTGTCGCGCATCATCCGGATCGGCGCCGTGAGGAATTCGATCTGCACCCCCTCGGCCAGGGCGTCGTCGATCTCGGCATCGATGGCCGGCATTTCCTCCCGGGTCCGCCGGTACAGGATAGTCACGCAGGCACCGGTACGGCGAGCGGTCCGCGCCGCGTCCATGGCCGTGTTGCCACCGCCGACGACAATGACCTGCCCGCCGAGCGCGACCTCCTCGCCGCGGTTCACCCGAAAGAGGTAGTCCGTCCCGGTCCAGGTCCCGGTCCCGTCTTCGCCGGGCACGCCGAGCTTGAGAGCCCGGCCGGCCCCGATTCCCAGAAAGAGGTTCACGTGCCGCTGCCGCAGGGCGCTCACGGGGATGTCGCGGCCGACAGCGGTATTGAGCTGGAGGTCGATGCCCAGATCCAGAATCCGGTGCACTTCTGCCGCGAGCACGTCCTCAGGCAAGCGGTATTGAGGGATCCCGTAGTACAACATCCCGCCCGGTCGTTCCTGCTTCTCGTAAACCGTGACGGGGTAGCCTCGCCTGGCCATCTGGTAAGCGAAGGAGAGTCCCGCGGGTCCGGCGCCGATCACTCCCAGTGACTCCTGTCGGCAGCCGTGTGCCTCCAGCCTCGGAAGGGGCATCTGGTGCTCCAGGGCCCAGTCTCCCAGAAAACGTTCCAGGGCGTTGATGGCCACCGGCCCGTCTTTCACTGTGCGATTGCAGCCCGCCTCACAGGGATGGGGGCAGATTCGACCGAGGGAGGCCGGGAACGGGTTCACTGCCGCCAGAATGCCCCATGCGCGCTCGTAGGCTTCGCGGTCGGACAGCCCCAGTTGCCGACGCTGTGCCACGATGCTGATCCAGCCTCTGACATCGCTGCCACTCACACAGCCCGTGCAGCAGGGAGCCAGCCTTTCCTGCGGCTGCGGCCGGAGCATCGCGGCCGCAAGGGGAGAAGCGGCCGCCGTCGTGTCTCTCTTGATCCGGGTCACGGCCTGGCGCGCCTTTCGCCCTTCCGCCGGTCGCCGGCCGTGCGCCGGTCGCCTCCCGCGCCTCGGTCCCCGATCTGCTCGGTCAGGGTCCTGATCCGATGGGACATGATACGCACGAGGTTGAAAGCCAGGGAAGGGTCTTCCTGCATGCGGCGCAAAAAGGTCTTCTTGTCTATGGTGAGGACCCGGGCCTCGCCGAGAGCGCGAACCGTGGCCGAGCGAACCTCCCGCTCAAAGATGGCCATTTCCCCGAACATGTCGCCCTTCTCCAAAACGCGGACGCGAACCTCCTCGCGGCCCTCGTGCTGGGCGACGACTTCGAGCCGTCCCTCCTGGACGACGAACATGCAGTCGCCGGCGTCCCCCTGCCGGACGATAACCTCACCATCTTCGCGGTGGCTGCCCAACGCGCTATCGGCCATCCGTCGGCTCCGGTTCTTGCCGCGTGCTCCCGGGTGACAGGTTTCCTGCGATCACGTTCCAGAGCAACGTCACCGGGAAGCCCGGCGACAGGGCCCGCAACATCACGTCCCGGTAGGGTGCGCTCCCGGTGAAGGTGTCCCACAGGATGCTGCTCATGGGACCTGGCGCCCCCGTCCGGGCTTGCTCCCTGGCGGTCATGCGCACTACCCCACGCCGCAGGACGCGACTCCGCTGGATGAGGTGGGTGATGCCAAAAATGACCTTCGCGATCGAGTTGTCGCGGTCCAGGGATCGACACGCCGGCCAGAAATGACGCTCGAAGTCGTCCGCGGAAATGCCGTGGAACACCGCAGCCCGGGCCGCCGCCTTGGCGGTTCGGTACGCGGACCCGATGCCGTCCTTGTAGAGCCGGGCGACGCCGGAATCCCCGACGCAGACCATCCGGTCGGCGAAGGGTCGCACCGCGGCGCCGACATTAATCCGCGGGTAGCAGTGGCAAGCCGGTCGCGGCACCACCGATCCCGGAAAACATCGCCGGAACTCTGGGGAGTCGAAGAACGACTCCACCAGCGGGTCGTCGAGATTGTGTCCCAGCAGACACAGGGTGACGAAGTCCCCCTTGGGGATGATGGCGGCGAACTCCAGCCGTGGCAGGTCGAGGAGGAAGACGTGCATCGAGGGTCCGAACCACTCGCGGACGGTGTCCGCCCCGAGGCGGAACTCGCAAATGAAGGTTCGCTGCGTCGTCGGCGCCTGGAACCCGGGTGTCGCATCGCGGAACAGGGTCAGCAGCTGGCTGTTGACGCCGGCGGCAATCACGACCAGATCGTAGTCTTCGGAGGAGCCGTCGGTGCTGGTGACCCGCGGTCGCCGGTCGCGCCAGCTGAGCTCGCGCACCAGCTTCCGGACGACCGTGACCCCCGAGCCCGTCGCCAAGTCCAGCAAGTGGCGGTCGAACCCGACGATATCGATGGGCTCGGACTCCCGCGGACCGTTGCCACGGTACACGGCGGCGATGCGCTTCTCGTCTCGGGGCGCCCGGATGCGCACCTCACCTTGGTCCGTGTGGAGCACGTAGGAATCGATCCCCTGCTGCACGACCGTCGGCGGCAGGTTGATCCCCTCCGCCGCGAGCATCTGTACCAGGGACTCGGAGACGATGCCCCCGCAGTGGTTGCACCCGGCCGGGCCGCGGTGGCAGAAGAAGCGGGGTTCGTAGACGTCGACCGCCAGCTCAAGGCCAATCGACTCGGCCATCGTGAGGAGAAAGAAGGTAAAGAACGAGCCCGCCGGGCCCCCACCTACGACGCCGATCCTTGACCCATCAACCAACTCCAGCGGCACGGGGTGGAGCCGCCGCGTGCCGCCCGAAGCCGCCTTCACGGGAGTCGTCTTCACCAGTTCGGCACCTTGAGGGCAAAGACATGGTCGGGGCGCTCGAAGCCCTTGACCTGCGTCTCTCCCAGACCGTTGAACTCGAACGCCTCCGAGGTCATCTCCCGGGAGGCCCTCGCCACCATCTCCCGGGTCACCCGACAGGTGAGGATCGGGCCAGTTCGGTCGTTGGCGAGCTTTTCGAGGCGGCTCGCAAGGACCACGGGCTCACCTACCAAGGACAGGCCGATCGGGGCCTCCTCGCCGAAGGAATCAATGACCACGGAGCCGGTCGCGAGGGCCCAATCCATTCGCAAGGGGTAGTCCTGCAAGGTCCAGATGGAGGAGTCCGTCGCGATCCGCCGGACCACCCGATCAAGCTCAACCACCGCCCGGCAGGCCGACACTGCCTGGGCGCCCCGGAAGTCGCCCTCCCAGAACGCCACGATCGCGTCGCCGGGGAATTCCTTCACGGTTCCGCCACGCTCCACCACGGAAGCCGTGAGGATCTCGAAGACCCGACGGACGGACTGCTGGAGCTCGGAGGCCGGGGCCTCGCGCACGAGCACCGTGTAGTCGCGGATATCGCCGACCAGCACCGTGGCGATGGCGAAGCTGGGAGCCGCGTTGGTCCGTCCCCGTTTCGCAAGCGCCGGTTTGATCCCGGCCGTGGGCTTGCCATCGAGGACGAACTGCAGTCCGTTGCCCAGATCCAAAGTCTGGCCCACGTGCATCTCGGCCTCCACGTTCGGCACCAGACGACGGCCGCCCAGCCGCGTCCCGTTGCGGCTGACGTCGCGAACGTAGCAGCGGCCCTCGGGAGTCTGCGTGATGACACAGTGGCTCCACGACACGTTCGTGTTCTCCAGAAGCAGCAGGCCCGGCGCGGGCTTTCGACCCTCTCCAGAGCGGCCGATTTCGAGGCGGTCGAGGAACGGTATCCGCCGCTCTCCCTGCGTCGATCCGGTAACCGGGACCAGGCACTTCACCGAGCAGCCCGGTGGTCCTGGCTGTACTGGCTCCACCGGGCGACGACCCATTTGGTCGCGCATGCGGCGACCCAGCTGCGACAGGAAATTCATCCGTCCCTCGAGACCCCGGGAATCGCCTCAGGGGCTTACCGAGTATTACCGTACAAGGGTTTGAATCGCCCTTCCCAAATTACCACCCAACTCCGTGAACCGTCCAGGGATTCTTGGTGGTTCGACTGCCGCGGCACCCTCGGATCCAGTATGAAGAGGTATTCATGCCACGCTCATCGAGCCCTCAGCCGGGGTCAGTTAGCCTCACTCGAGGGCGGAATCCGCCCACGCCCTGATCGGATCACCGGAGATGCCGATGCACCGGCTGCAGGCGGTCGAGGAAC
>Ga0326597_10011611_pt1 | contig 11657 bp, 8 predicted proteins | sample RVTome_12_FD_203789 | JGI IMG/M metagenome (GOLD analysis project Ga0326597, IMG submission 203789) | Soil microbial communities from uranium-contaminated site in the Upper Colorado River Basin, Wyoming, United States - RVT100D185 | ecosystem: Environmental > Terrestrial > Soil > Contaminated >...
GTTGGCCTTCGACGGTGCATCCGAAAGATCCGCCGCCAGCTTCTCGAAGCTCTCGCCGGCCAGCGCGCGCGCGTGTATCTGCGACGCCTTCAGGGCCGCCGCTTCGTCCACCCCGACATTGAGCGTGAGGCCGTCGCCCGGCACCGACACGAAGATCTCGCGTAGCGTGACCGTCCCCGGCGTGGTGAACTCGTCGAGGTGCGAGTCATAGTAGCGGCGCGCCTCCTGATCGCTCACCGCAATCCGGCCGAGCACCTCGTTCTGGCGGACGCGAGAGATGATCATCTGCCGCTCCAGGCTGCGCCGCAGATCCGCCATCGTCATGTTTTCCTGCTTCAGCGCAGCCTCGAACGCCTCGTCGGTCTCGAGCTTGTTCTCGGTCTTGATGTTCGTCAGGATGCTCTGGAACTGGTCGTCGCCCAGCCGGTAACCGAGCTCCCTCCCGCGCTGCACGATGAGCATTTCGTCGACAACGTTGACGATGAGCTCGGGCGTGACCTCTTCGATCATCTTGCGGAGCTGCGCGTCGCCGAGCGTGGTGCTCGGATCGACCTGCTGCCCGATCTGGCGGAGCGCCGTCACCTGCCGCGCCTCGAATTCGCTCTTGGTGAATATCTCCCCATTCACCCGGACGAGTATCTGCTCGATGATCTCGGCGCCTGCGACGCCCAGGGCCGAGGCGGAAAGAGCCAGCGCCGCGACAACGTGCCGGAATTTGTGATTCATAAAGTTGCCAGTTCCAAACGCACTGGGCTCACAAGTGGTTGGAAAACCAATATTTTACATCCGATCGAGGAGCTCGCTCAACAGCCCGCCGACCCCTTGGAATACCCCGCCCGGGCCGCGGGGGTCGTCCTTGGCCGGCCGGAGGATCTCCTCCTTCGAGAAGCCCGGCTTCACCTCGCCCGCCCGCGCGCGAGCGGTCCACCAGCTGGGCGCAGCCTGCGGCCGGCTCCCGCTCCTCCCCAGGCCGGAGCGGTCGCGCTGGGGAGCTCGCGGCGCGGGCTGGGGGGCTGGGGCGGTTCCGACCTTGAGCGGGGGCGCCGCCCCCGGGCCGGGAGCCCCGTCGAGCGACAGGCGCAGCCCCGCCGGTGGCACCAGGGCCAGATCGGACCGCTGCCGGACCATCGACACGATCCGCGCCGGGTCGACCTTCGCCGGCGGTCTGAACTTCAAGACGACGGTCCGCCCCTCGCGGTCGATCGTGTCGATGCCGAGGCGGTCGGCCATCACGCGGATCCGGCCGTAGTCGGCGAGGTTGAGCACCGAGGTCGGCAGGGGGCCGTATCGGTCCACCGCTTCCTCCAGCACGCGGTCGATGTCCTCCTCGCGCCGGGCCGCGGCGACCTTCCGGTAGAGCATCAGGCGCTGGTTCATGTCGCGCACGTACGACTCGTCGATCCTCAGGTCGACCCGCAGGTTGACATTGGCGCGCGCGTCGTCTTCGAGCTCCTCGCCTTTCAGCTCCCGCACGGTCTGCTCGAGGAGCTTCATGTACATCTCGAAGCCCAGCGTCTCGATGTGACCGCTCTGCTCGCCGCCGAGCAGGTTGCCGGCGCCCCGGATCTCGAGATCCAACGCCGCGACCCGGAAGCCGCTGCCAAGGTCGCTGAACTCTTTGATGGCGGCGAGCCGCTTCTTCGCCACCGGCGACAGGCTGTCCTCGGGTGGAATGAGCAGATAGGCGTAGGCAGGACGATCCGAGCGTCCGACGCGTCCGCGCAGCTGATAGAGCTGCGACAGGCCGTAGCGGTCGGCCCGGTTGATGATGATCGTGTTCGCGTTCGGAATGTCGAGCCCGTTCTCGACGATGGTCGTGGCGAGGAGCACGTCGTGCTTCCGCGCGACGAAATCGAGCATGGCGCGCTCGAGGGCGTCCTCGTCCATCTGCCCGTGGCCCACCGCCACGCGTGCCTCCGGGACGAGGCGCTGGATCAGATTGCCGATCGAGAAGATCGACTCGACACGGTTGTGGACGAAGTACACCTGTCCGCCGCGTTCGAGCTCGTTTCGAATCGCGCGACCGATCAACTGCGCGTCGAACTTGACGACATAGGTCTGGATCGACAGCCGGTCCTTGGGCGGCGTCTCGATGATGGACATGTCTCGAATGCCGATGAGCGACATGTTCAGCGTGCGCGGAATGGGCGTCGCGCTCATCGTCAGGACGTCGACCTTCCGCCGCAGCTGCTTGATCTTCTCCTTGTGCGCGACGCCGAAGCGCTGCTCTTCGTCCACCACGAGCAGCCCCAGGTCGCGGAACTCGACGTCCTTCGACAGCAACCGGTGGGTGCCGACGATGATGTCGACCTTGCCCGCCGCGAGGTCGGCGAGCGCCGCCTTCTGCTCCGCCTTGGTGCGGAACCGGCTGACCATCTCGATCCGGACCGGAAAACCGGCGAAGCGCTCCTTCAACGTTTTCTCGTGCTGGAAGGCCAGCACCGTCGTCGGCGCGAGGAACGCCGCCTGCTTGCCGTCCATCACGGCTTTGAAGGCGGCGCGCATGGCCACTTCCGTCTTGCCGTAGCCGACGTCGCCGCAGAGCAGGCGGTCCATCGGGGTGGACGACTCCATGTCGCGCTTGATGTCGACGATCGACGACTGCTGATCCGGGGTGAGCTCGTACTCGAAGGCATCCTCGAACTCCTGCTGCCAGTGCGAGTCGGCGCTGAACGCGTGCCCCAGGACCGCTTTGCGCGCGGCATAGAGCTTCAGCAGCTCTTCCGCCATGTCGCGCATGGCCTTCTTGACCTTCGTCTTCACGCGCTCCCACGTCGTGCCGCCAAGCCGATCCACGGGCGGGCGCGAGGCGCCGACGTACTTCTGCACGAGGTCGAGCCGCTCGACCGGCACGAACAGCTTGTCGTCGCCCGCGTACCGCAGCTCGAGGAACTCCTGCGTCGCGTCGCCGACGCCGATCTGCTTCAGGCCGACGAACACCCCAATTCCGTGGTCGACGTGGACGACGAGGTCGCCGACCTTCAGGTCGCGCAGATCCGAGAGAAACGCCTTGGCCGCCGAGCGCCGCCGCTCGGGCGCGCGCTGCTTCTCCTCGAAGACGTCGCTCTCGGCGTACACCTGCAGGCCGGCATCGAGGAGGCGGAAGCCGCGGGACAGGCTCCCGACCGCGACGAAGACCGCCGCGTAGCGCGCATCTTCCGCGCGCTCGACGGCCGCGGCGAAGACGTCGTACTCCTTCAGCAGCTCGATCGTCCGCTCGGCCCGGCCGCCCGTCGCGGCCACGAAGAGGATCGTCTCCCCCTCCTGGCGGAGCTTGCGGATCTCGGCGACCCAATCGGGAACGCGGCCGTGAAGTTCGACCGCCGGCTGGCAACGCACGCGCACGGCAAGCGAGGAGGCCGACGCGCGGCCCTCCCGCTCCCGACCCTCGTCGTCGTCGACCGCCAGCTGCGCGAGATTGGTGGCCTGCGCCAGCCGGGCCCGCACGACGCCCCAGTCCACGAGGAGCGCTTCCGGCGGCGGAGGCGCGGCGTCGGGCGGCAGGCCCGCCCCATTCTCGACCGCTTCCTCGTAGCTGCGGCGGATCTGATCGCCGAGCTTCAGTGCATGCGCCTCGACTTCGTCCTCCTCGGATATGAGCACGCGCGCCTGCTTGCCGCGGGAGAGGTAATCGAAGATCGTCGCCGAGCGATCGTCGCCGAGGATGTCGCGCAGCGGCACGATGGTGAGCTGGTCGATCGCCTTGATGGATCGCTGCGTGGCGGGATCGTAGGTGCGCAGCGACTCGATGGTGTCGCCGATGAACTCGAGCCGCGCCGGTTGTGGCTCGCCGGCCGGATAGACGTCCAGGATGCCCCCCCGGATCGCGAACTCGCCGTGTTCATCGGCGGGATCCTCGCGGCTGAAGCCGGCGTCGACCAGGAGCTCTCCGAGATCCGCCGGCGCGATGTCCAGCCCGGGGCGAAGATCGATCGACGCGCCCAGCAGGCGCCGCGGCGCGCTGACCCGGGGCAGCAGCGCCGCGGCCGAAGCGACGACGACGCGCGCCGTGCCGCCGGCGAGCGCATGCAGGGCGCGGGCCCGCGCCGATGCGACCGCGACGTGCGGCGCCAGGCCGCGATACGGATCGACCTCGTGCGACGGAAAAGGCAGCACCGCGCGGTCGGCCCCCACGTCCGAGAGCCCTTCGAGGGCCGCCATGAAGAAGGAAATGTCGGCCACCGCCTGCTCGAGATCGCCGTCGCCCGGCACGATGTACACCACCGCTCCGCCGGGCATCGCGTGGGCGGCGGCGGCTACCTGCAGCGCCTTGGCGGGCGGCGTGAGACCCGACACCACGCGCGCGGAAGCGTCCATGCCGCTTCGCGTGATGGCGGTCTTCAGAAGGGCGCGGAGGCTGAGCGATGTCGACGTGGTCACGAGAAACCTTCAGTGTAGCCCCACCGGACCCAGGCAACCTCACGAGTCGCGGCCGCCTGGCGGAGGCGGCTGGCCCATTTTCGCGCCGGATCGCCGCCGGCCGGCGACGTCAGGTGCCGTGCGGCGCGCGGATCTTGTCGATGAGGGCTGTCGTCGAATAGCCTGGCTCCACCGCGACGCGCACCACCTTCCCACCTCGAGCTTCGACGATGTCCCGGCCCACGATGGCGTCCTCGCCCCAGTCGGCGCCCTTGACGAGCACGTCGGGCTGAAGGGCGGCAATCACCGCGTGCGGCGTGTCCTCGTCGAAGATCACCACGCCGTCCACGCAGGCCAGGGCGCCCAGAACTTCCGCCCGCTCCTGCTCGGACGTGATCGGGCGCCCGGCGCCCTTGTTCGTCCGCGCCGACCGATCCGAGTTGACGCCGACGATCAGGGCGTCGCCGAGGCGCCGCGCCTGCTGAAGGTAGCGGACGTGCCCGGGGTGAAGGAGATCGAACACGCCGTTGGTGAAGACGACGGTGCGTCCCTCGGCGCGCAGGCGCGCCACGAGCACCGCCGCCTCGCGCGTCGTCACGGCTCGAGCGCCCCGCCGCTCACGACGGATCGCCCTTGAATCGCACGCCCGGGGAGAACGACCAGCGGTGGTGCGGCCGGTAGATGCCGACGTCGGGCGTCCGCGACTTCACGCGAAACGTGTAGAGCAGCCGGTGATAGTCGTAGGGATAGCCGTCGCACGTGTGGACGGCCACGTCGAGCTTGTACGTGCCTTCGACGAGATCGAGGCTGTCGATGGCGAAGGTCACCTTCACTTCGCCCTCCAGGCTTCGAGGATCCATCTGCTCGATGAACGTGTTCGTGCCGTAGCAGCAGACCCCGTCGGCATTGAACAGGCTGACGCCGAACACGAAATCGGTCGACGGCGCGTGCGCCACGATGTCGAGGCGGACCGCCATCGGGTCGCCGGAGTGAAACACGAAGGACGGCTGCTGTTCCTTGTCGAGCAGCGTGACGTGCGTGATCTCGATCTCCCGCGAACCCCATCGGCCTTCCACGGCCTGGAACATGTTCTGCAGCTCGCCGCCGGCGGGGCCGGCCACCACCGCGCCGGTCGCGGCGCTCGCGGCGGCGCGCCCTCCTTCACTCACCTCGCCTCCCGCGCCCGGTGCGGCCCCCGGCGCCTCGGTCGCGGCGCCGTCCGCCCGCTTCGAGGCCGCTTCGACCGCGCGCGACGTCGTGGCGGCGAGGAGCGCTTCCTCGCTCTTCTCGACCTCGCTCAGGTAGGCGTCGACCACGCGCTTCGGATCGCCGTGCGTGCGGGCGCGGCCGCCGTCCAGCCACAGCGCTTCGTCACAGAAGCGTTCCACCACGCTCAGCGAGTGCGTGACCAGCAGAATCGTCTTCCCGCGGCGGCGGAACTCGCCGAACTTGTCGAAGCACTTGTGCGTGAAGGCCTCGTCGCCGACCGCGAGGACTTCGTCGACCAGCAACACGTCGGGATCGACGTGAATCGCCACGGCGAAGCCGAGGCGCATGTACATCCCCGAGGAGTAGGTCTTCACGGGGGCGTCGATGAAGTTCTCGAGCTCGGCGAACTCCACGATCTCGTCGAAGCGCTCCGCCACTTCGCGCTTCGACAGGCCGAGCATGATGCCGTTGATGAACACGTTCTCGCGGCCGGAGATCTCGGGGTGAAAGCCGGCGCCCAGCTCGATCAGCGCCGAGATCCGGCCGCGGACGCTCACCCTGCCGCTCGTCGGCTTCGTGATGCCGGCGACGAGCTTGAGCGCCGTGCTCTTGCCGGAGCCGTTGCGGCCGATGACGCCGTAGGTCTGTCCCGGGGCCACGCTGAACGAGACGTCCTGCAGGGCGGGAAAGGTATCGGCCGGGCTCAGGTCGCGCAGGATGCTGCGCTGCAGCAGGGCGCTCTTCAGCGTCGCGAACTGCCGGCCGCTGTACCGCCGGTAGATCTTCGTGACCTGGGTGAGCTCGATCGCGGGCGTCATACGACCTCCGCGAAGGAATCGCGCAGCCGGTCGAAGAGCCAGTAGCCCGCGAGGAAGATTCCGATCGACGCGGCCCCGAGCGCGAGCAGCCAGCGCCAATGCCCGATCGCGTCGCTGAAGAACAGGATCTCCTGATACGAGATGGCCAGGTGCGTGAACGGGTTGAGATCGAAAAACAGCTTGTAGGGCGCGACCTCCTTCTGAAACCAGGGGTAGATGATGGGAGTCGAGAAGAACCAGAGCATCAGGACGTTCGCGAGGATGTCGCGAATGTCCCGGAAGTGCACCGTCAGCGCCGCGAGCACCAGGGCCAGCCCGGTGGTGAAGACGAGCTGCACCAGGACGGCGACCGGAAACCACAGCAGGTCCAGCGCGTCCGGCGGATGCCGATACGCCACCAGGAACAGCACCACGATTGGCAGCGCCAGGAAGAAGTGGACCATGTTCGCCAGCACGCTGACGATCGGAAGCACCTCGGCTGGAAAGAGCACCTTCTTGATCAGGTTGCCGCCCGCGATGAGCGAGCCCGACGCCTCGGTCAGCGACGCGGCGAACCACGTCCAGGGCAGGATGCCGCACAGCATGAACAGGGAGTAGGGCTGCACGCCCTCTACGCGGTTCGGCATGATCGTCGTGAAGATGAACGAGTAGATGCCGAGGAGGAGCAGCGGGTTGATGAACGACCAGAGGAACCCGAGCACCGAGCCGCGGTAGCGCGCCTTCAGCTCGCGCGAAACCAGGCTCAGGATCAGGCTGCGGTAGCGGACGAGTTGCGCGAGGTTCGAGAACAACTAGGAACGGATTCTAGCCCGAGACGCCACCTGAAGGCGGATCAGCGCCTTGAGAAGCGACAGCCTCGCCCGCTCGAAATCGATCTCCGCCATCGGCTTGGCCAGCCGCTCCTCGGCCCGCCGCTTGGCGGCCTCGGCGCGGGCGACGTCGATGTCGTCCGGGTGTTCGGCGATCTGCGCCAGGATGGTCACCCGGTCCGGCTGCACCTCCGCGAACCCGAACGCGACCGACAGGTAGCGCTTGTCCTGGCCCTGGCGGTACCACAGCTCGCCGGCGCCCAGCAGTCCGAGGAGCGGCGCGTGGCCGGGCAGCACGCCGAGATAGCCGGTCGAGCCCGGGATTACCACCTCGTCGACCCGTTCGTTGACGAGCGATCGATCGGCGGAGACGATTTGCAGCTGCAGATGGGTCGGGAGCGCCACGTCGTTACGCCGCCTGCCGTTTCTTGCTCCGCTCGATCACTTCGTCGATCGTGCCGGCCATGTAGAAGTCCTGCTCCGGGATCTCGTCGTGCTGGCCATCGACGATCTCCTTGAACCCGCGGATCGTGTCGCCGATCGTGACGTACTTGCCCTCGAGCCCCGTGAACTGCTGAGCGACGAAGAACGGCTGCGACAGGAACTTCTGGATCTTGCGGGCCCGCGACACGGTGAGCTTGTCGTCTTCCGACAGCTCATCGATGCCGAGAATGGCGATGATGTCCTGCAGGTCCTTGTAGCGCTGGAGAATCTGTTTCACCAGGCGCGCGACGCGGTAGTGCTCCGCGCCGATGATGCGCGGGTCGAGGATCCGCGACGTGGACGCGAGCGGATCGACCGCCGGGTAGATGCCCAGCTCCGAGATGGCGCGCGACAGGTTCGTCGTCGCGTCGAGATGGGCGAAGGTCGTCGCCGGCGCCGGGTCGGTGTAGTCGTCGGCGGGCACGTAGATGGCCTGCACGGAAGTGATCGACCCGTTCTTCGTCGACGTGATCCGCTCCTGCAGCTCGCCCATCTCGGTGAGTAGGGTCGGCTGGTACCCGACCGCCGACGGCATGCGGCCGAGAAGCGCCGACACTTCCGACCCCGCCTGCGTGAACCGGAAGATGTTGTCGATGAACAGCAGCACGTCCTTGCCTTCGGCGTCGCGGAAGTACTCGGCGACCGTGAGCGCCGAGAGGCCGACGCGCAGCCGGGCGCCGGGCGGCTCGGTCATCTGTCCGTAGACGAGCGCGGCGCGCGACTTGCTCGGATCGTTCACGTCGATGACGCCGCTCTCCTGGAACTCCAGCCAGAGGTCGTTGCCCTCGCGCGTGCGTTCGCCGACGCCGCCGAACACCGACACGCCGCCGTGCTTCAGGGCGATGTTGTGAATCAGCTCCATGATCACGACGGTCTTGCCGACGCCGGCGCCGCCGAACAGCCCGATCTTGCCGCCCTGGAGGTACGGCTCGAGCAGGTCGATCACCTTGATGCCGGTCTCGAACATCTTGAGCTCGGTCGACTGGTCCTCGAGGGAGGGGGGAGCGCGATGGATCGGCCAGCGTTCGGCCGACTGGACCGGCCTGTCGGGAAAGTCGACCGGCTCGCCGAGCACGTTCAGCACGCGGCCGAGCGTCTGGGGTCCGACCGGCACCGAAATCGGCTCGCCGAGGTCCTCGACGCCCATCCCGCGCTGCATGCCGTCGGTCGGCTTCATCGCGACGGCGCGCACGCGATTCTCGCCCAGATGCTGCTCGACCTCCGCGATCACGTCGATCGCGCCGCTCTGCCCGCCCTCGGACCGGATCCGCAGGGCGTTGTAGATGCGCGGCAGGCGGCCGGCCTCGAATTCCACGTCCAGGACGGGACCGATGACCTGGACGATACGTCCCATGTTCTTGTCAGCCATATCTCGTTCGTCTCTCTCTGGCTAAAGCGCCTGGGCGCCCGACACGACCTCGATGATCTCCCGCGTGATGGCGGCCTGGCGGACCTTGTTCATGTACAGCGTCAAGTTGCCGATCATCTCGGCCGAGTTCTTGGTCGCGGTGTCCATCGCGGTCATCTGCGCCGCGAAAAAGGCGGCGTTCGATTCGAGGAGGGCCCGGTAGAGCTGGATCTCGACGTACCGCGGCAGGAGCTGGTCGAATATCTCCTCCGGAGACGGCTCGTACAGATAGTCGCCCGAGCGGGCGGCCCCCGCCTGCCGTTCGCGCGCCGCGGCGCTGCCGGGGCCGGCGATCTCCTCGCGCGCGATCGGCAGCAGCTGGTCGATTACGACGCGCTGCGACATCACCGACTTGAACTCGTTGTAGACCAGCATCACCCGGTCGACCTGGTCGGAGACGAACGCGTTGACCGCGATCTGCGCGATCGTCTGCGCCTCCTCGTAGCGCAGCCTCTGGAAGATGCCCACCTGCTCGAACAGCACGTCGAACCCGCGCCGGCCGAAGAACTCCCGCCCCTTGCGCCCCACCAGCCCCAACTGGTTCCGCCGGGAGCTCGCGGCGACGTACGCGCCGGCGGCCTTGATGACGTTCGTGTTGAAGCTGCCGCACAGGCCCTTGTCGCCGGTGACCACGATGACGAGGCCGCGGGAGTCGGCGCGGCTCTCGCGCACGGCAAGCAGCGGATGAACCGACGGATCGACGCCGGCGGCCAGGCTGCGGAGCACGCGCTGCATCTCGGCGGCGTAGGGACGCGCGCTGATGATGCGGTCCTGGGCGCGCCGCAGCTTCGACGCCGCGACCATCTTCATCGCCTTCGTGATCTGCTGCGTGTTCTTCACCGCGCGCACGCGGCGCCGGAGGTCAATCAGTGAGGGCATGGCGTCAGGCGGCGGCCGCTTTCCTTGCCGCGAAGTCGGTGGCGAACTCCTTGACCGCCACGTTCAACGCGGCCTTGAGCTGATCGTCGAGCTGCTTCTTCTCGGCAATTTCGCGGAACAGCTTCGGATGGCGCGTGTCGATGACCGCGTAGAGCTCCAACTCGAACGCCCGCATCTCCGAGATCGCGATCGTGTCGAGATACCCGTTCGTCCCGGCGAAGATGATCGCCACCTGGCGTTCGACCGGCAGCGGCTCGTACTGCGGCTGCTTCAGGATCTCCACCAGCCGCGCCCCGCGCGTGAGCTGAGCCTGCGTCGATTTGTCGAGGTCGCTGCCGAACTGCGCGAATGCCGCGAGCTCCCGGTACTGCGCCAGGTCGAGCCGGAGCGTGCCGGCCACCTGCCGCATCGCCTTGATCTGCGCCGATCCCCCGACACGCGACACCGAGTTGCCGACGTTGATGGCCGGCCGGACCCCCTGATGGAACAGGTCCGCCTCAAGGAAGATCTGCCCGTCGGTGATCGAGATGACGTTGGTCGGAATGTAGGCCGAGAGATCGCCGGCCTGCGTCTCGATGATCGGCAGCGCCGTCAGCGAGCCGCCGCCGAGGTCCCCCTTCAGCTTGGCGGCCCGCTCGAGCAGCCGCGAGTGCAGGTAGAAGACGTCGCCGGGATACGCCTCGCGCCCGGGCGGCCGCCGCAGCAGCAGCGAGATCTCGCGGTAGGCCTGCGCATGCTTCGACAGATCGTCGTAGACGACCAGCGCATGCCGGCCCGAATCGCGGAAGTACTCCCCGAAGGTGCAGGCCGAATATGGGCTGATGTAGAGAAGCGGCGCCGGGTCCGCGGCGGTCGCGGCCACCACGATCGTGTAGCGCATCGCGTCGGCTTCCTCGAGCGTGCGCACGACCTGCGCCACCGTGGACTGCTTCTGGCCAATCGCGTTGTAGATGCAGATGACGCCGGTCTCTTTCTGGTTGAGGATGGCGTCGATCGCGACGGCGGTCTTGCCGGTCTGCCGGTCGCCGATGATCAGCTCGCGCTGACCGCGGCCGATCGGGACCATCGCGTCGATTGCCTTCAGCCCCGTCTGCAGCGGCTCCTTCACCGGCTGCCGATCGACGACGCCCGGGGCCAGCCGCTCGATGGGCGAAAACGCCTTCGTCGTGACCGGCCCCTTGCCGTCGATCGGCTGCCCGAGGGCGTTGACGACGCGGCCGAGCAGCTCGTCGCCGACCGGCACGGAGATGATGCGGCCGGTGCGCTTGACCTGGTCGCCTTCCTTGATTTCCTTGAACTCGCCGAGGAGCACGGCGCCGACGCTCTCCTCCTCGAGATTCAGCGCGATGCCAAAGACGCCGTGCGTGAACTCCAGCATCTCGCCGGCCATCGCGTTCTCGATGCCGTGCACCCGGGCGATGCCATCGCCCAGGGAGATGACGGTGCCGACCTCGGCCACGTCCACATCCACGGCAAAGCTGCCGATCTGCTCGCGGATGATCTTGGAGATTTCCTCAGCCTTGATGTCCATTCGTTTCTCTACTCTGCGGCGGGGCCCCACCCCCGCCGCCTGTCGTGGCTCGCCTCTCCGGCTCGCCCCCCGGAAATCCTACATGCTGGCCACCAGCCGCTCCTTCATCTTCCGCAGCTGGGTCGTGATGCTGCCGTCGTACACCGTGCCGCCGAGGCGAG
>Ga0326597_10011612_pt1 | contig 11657 bp, 12 predicted proteins | sample RVTome_12_FD_203789 | JGI IMG/M metagenome (GOLD analysis project Ga0326597, IMG submission 203789) | Soil microbial communities from uranium-contaminated site in the Upper Colorado River Basin, Wyoming, United States - RVT100D185 | ecosystem: Environmental > Terrestrial > Soil > Contaminated >...
GCGTCACGGAACCAGCCTTGAAATGACCGACACCGAGCTGCGCGCCGAGGGAGTCTGGCGCCGCACGATCGCGTGGGCCGAACTCGACCGCATGAAGCTCGCCTATTACTCGACCAGCCGCGACCGGCGCAACGGCTGGATGCAGCTCGAACTCGGTGCCCGCGGTGCCAGGGTCAAGCTAGACAGCCGGATCGACGGTTTCGACCAGCTGCTATGGCGCGCCGCCGAGGTCGCCGCCGCGCGCGGCATTGCGCTGGACGACGCGACGGCGGCCAACCTGCAGGCGCTCGGGATCAGGCAGCCGGAACCCGGAGCGTGGCGATGAGGGATTTGCTGCGGGTCGAGGATCTGCATGTCCGGTTCGCGGCGCCGGGCCGGTTCATCGAGGCGGTCAAAGGCATCTCGTTCCGCATCCGGCCGGCCTCGACCGTCGCGCTCGTCGGCGAGTCGGGCTCGGGCAAATCGGTGGTCAGCCAGAGCATCATGCGCATCCTGCCACGCAACGGCGAGATCACCCGGGGCGAGATCCTGTTCGCCGATCCGCGGGGTACTGGCGACCCTGTCGATCTCTCCCGGCTGCCGGCCGACGCGCCGGAGATGCGGGCGATCCGCGGCGGCCAGATTTCGATCATCTTTCAGGAGCCGATGAGCTCGTTGTCGCCGCTGCACACGATCGGCGATCAGGTCGGCGAGGCATTGCGGCAGCACCGCGGCGGGAGGGCGGCGGAGGCGAAGGAGCTGACCATCGACATGCTGCGCCTCGTCGGGTTCCCCGATGCGGCGCGGGCCTGGCGCAGCTACCCGTTCGAGCTGTCGGGCGGGTTGCGGCAGCGCGCGATGATCGCCATGGCGCTGGTCTGCCGGCCGGCATTGCTGATCGCGGACGAGCCGACAACCGCGCTCGACGTGACGATCCAGGCCCAGATCCTGAAACTCCTCGTCGAACTGCAGCGCGAACTTGGCATGGCCGTGCTGCTGATCACCCATGATCTCGGCGTCGTCGCCAACGTCGCCGATGAAATCGTCGTTATGTATAAGGGCGAGATCATGGAAAGCGGCGCGCTCGACGATATTTTTCGCCGCGCGCACCATCCCTATCTGCGCGCGTTGCTGCAGGCGGTCCCCCGCTTTGACATGCAGCCGGGCGAGCGTCTGACGCCGCTGCGCGACATTCCTCCGGGGGATGCCCCGCACCTGATGGCGCAGCTACCGGCCTGGCCGGCGGGTGCCACCGGGCCGCTGCTCGAATGTACCGACATTCGCAAGAGCTTCGGGCTGCGCCGCGGCGGGCTGTTCCGCGCCGGGCCCGGCATGCGGGTTGCCGCGGTCGACGGCGTCAGCCTCAAGATCGGGCGCGGCGAATGCCTGGGCCTCGTCGGCGAAAGCGGCTGCGGCAAGACGACGTTGAGCAAGGTGCTGCTGCGCGCGCTGACACCCGATTCGGGCACCGTGATCTTCAACGACCGGGGCGTCATGACCGATGTCCTGGCGCTCGACGCCGAGGGATTGAAGCACTTTCGCCGCCGGGTTCAGTTCATCTTTCAGGACCCGTTCGGCTCGCTCAACCCGCGAATGAGCATCCACGACATCATCGCCGAGCCGCTCGTCATCCACGGCGTCGGCGATGCGCGCTCACGCCTCGACATGGTCAGCGAACTGATCACCCTGGTCGGGCTCGACGCGCGTGATCTGAGGCGCTATCCGCACAGCTTTTCCGGCGGGCAGCGGCAGCGCATCGGCATCGCCCGCGCGCTCGCGCTGCGCCCGGAACTGGTGATCTGCGACGAGCCGGTCTCGGCGCTCGACGTGTCGATCCAGGCGCAGATCCTGAACCTGCTGATCGATCTTCAGAAAAAGCTCAACCTGACCTACCTCTTCATCTCGCATAACCTCGCGGTCGTCGACTACATCGCCGACCGGATCGCGGTGATGTGCGGCGGGCGGATCGTCGAGATCGCCCCCCGCGGCGAACTCTTCCGCAATCCGATCCATCCCTACACCCAGGCGCTGCTGACTGCGATACCGTTGCCCGACCCCGGGCATCGCCTCGATTTCAACCGGCTGATGGAGGGGCGGGCCTCTGATCCCGCGGCCTGGCCGGAGCCGTTTCGCCGCGTATCGGAAAGCCCCGCCCAGCTGATCGAGGTCGAGCCGGGGCATTGCGTCGAGGCCACCGCAATGCCCCCCGTTGCCGAAGGCAGGACGGCACGGGTGCGCGCGGCCAGCCTCGCCGGGTCGTCGTGATGGCCGCCGCGAAGGACGCACGGTCATGTCTCGGCAGGTGGCCGGTCGCCTGCTCCACGATCCTGTCGCTGGTGATCTTGATGCTTCCCCTGCCGCTGGGCCCGGCGTTTGCCTGGTTGCAGGAGACCCCCTCATTGTTTGCCGAGGTGGCGAATGGCGAGCTGCCGCCCATTGCCAGCCGGATACCGCGCGATCCGGCGCTCGCCGAAGTCGAGACGATCGGCCGCCCCGGCGGCGAGCTGCGCATGCTGATGGCCAGCCCCAAGGATACAAGGCTGATGGTCGTCTATGGCTATGCCCGGCTGGTCGCCTATACGCAGGCCCTGGCGCTGGTTCCCGACATGCTCGAGGCGGCGGAGGTCGAGGACGGGCGGGTTTTTACGCTGCGCTTGCGGACCGGGCATAAATGGTCGGACGGCCAGCCGTTCACCGCTGAGGATTTCCGCTACTGGTTCGAGGATGTCGCCGGAAACAAGCAGCTATCGCCGTCGGGTTTGCCGGTGGCGCTGCTGGCCAATGGCGAGGCCCCGAAATTCGAGGTCTTGGATGAGCAAACCGTCCGTTTCAGCTGGTCACGTCCCAACCCGCAATTTCTGCCGGCGTTGGCCGGACCGGACCCACTGTACATCTATGGTCCGGCACATTTCCTGAAGAACTTCCACATCAAATATGCTGATAAATTGAAGCTAGAGGCCAGAGTCAAGCAGATGAGTGCCCGAAGCTGGGCATCACTGCACACCAAAATGGATATGATGTACCGCAATGACAACCCGGACCTGCCGACTCTCGAACCATGGGTCCTGAAAACAAGGCCTCCAGCAGAGCGGATAGTTTTTGAACGTAATCCTTATTATTACCGTGTTGATGCGGCCGGGCATCAGTTGCCGTATCTCGATCGAATCGTGTTTACCATTGCCAGCAGCAAGATCATTCCCGCCAAAACCGGGGCCGGCGAGAGCGATCTTCAGGCGCGATATCTGAGTTTCGACGACTATACCTTCCTGAAGGCCGGTGAAACGACCAACGGCTACAAGGTGTTGCTGTGGCGCACCGGTCCTGGCAGCCAGCTCGCGCTATATCCCAATCTCAACGTCGCCGACGAGGTTTGGCGCGGCGTCGTGCGCGACGTGCGTTTTCGCCGCGCCCTGTCGCTCGCCGTCGATCGCCACGAGATCAACCAGGTGATCTATTTCGGACTGGCGAATGAAGGACAGAACACGGTGCTGCCGGAAAGCCCGCTCTATCGCCCGGAATATCGCTCCGCCTGGGCGTCGTACGACATCGCCCAGGCCAACCGGCTGCTCGATCAGATCGGCCTCGCGCGGGGCAGCGACGGCATGCGCCAGCTGCCCGATGGGCGCCCGCTCGACATCGTCGTCGAGGATTCCGGGGAATCGAGGGAGAAGTCGGATGTCCTCGAACTGATCCGCGATTCGTGGCGCGACGTCGGCATCAGGCTGTTTTCCCGGCCGACCCAGCTGACCCTGTTCCGCCGCCGGGTGTTTTCCGGTCAGACGTTGATGTCGCTCGACAAGGGCATCGAGAACGGTCTTGCCACCGCGGACATGTCGCCCTGGGGGTTTGCCCCGACCAGCCAGCAGCTGCTCGAATGGCCCAGATGGGGCCAATTCGCTGAAACCAAGGGAACCGCCGGGGAGGCCCCGGACCTGCCGGCCGCGATCCGGCTAAAGGAGCTTTACGATGCCTGGCTCGCCGCGGCGAAGGGCGACGAGCATGCGCGGATTTGGCACCAGATGCTGCGGATCTGGGCCGACGAGGTGTTCTCGATCGGGCTTGTCGCCGGCGTCCTGCAGCCGGTCGTCGTCAATACGCGGCTGCGCAACGTGCCGTCCGACGGAATTTACAACTGGGACCCTGGCGCCCATTTCGGCTTCTACAAGCCGGACGGGTTCTGGTGGGATCAACCCGCCGCGACGGCTGCCTCGGCGGCGCTGACCGGACGATCGCGATGATGCATGTTCCGCTAAATTGCTATCGTGCCGGGCTCGATAAAATTCGGATAATACTTGAACGGTGAGGTTCGGCGCGCGCGGCGCAAGGGTGGCCGGGCGTTTAGGGCGGGGCGGTTGGGAGTGTAGCGGTCGATGCTCGGTTATCTGGTCCATCGGATCCTGATCATGATCCCGACGCTGATCGCCATCAGCATATTGATTTTCATCATCATTCACCTGCCGCCGGGCGACTATTTCTCGACCTACATCGCCGAACTGCAAAGCCAGGGGGAGGGCGCCAATCTCGCCAAGATCGCCTTCCTCAAGGCGCAGTACGGCTTCGACCTGCCATTGTGGGAGCAGTACCTCTACTGGGCCCTGGGGCTCTTACAGGGCGACATGGGCTATTCGTTCCTTTACGACCTGCCGGTCAACAAGGTGGTCGGCGATCGCCTGCTGCTGACATTCCTGGTGTCGTTCACGACGATCCTCTTCACCTACATCGTCGCCTTCCCGATCGGGATCTATTCGGCGACGCACCAATACAGCCCGTCGGATTATCTCCTGACGTTTGTGGGATTTCTCGGGCTCGCCACGCCCAGTTTCCTGTTGGCGCTGGTGCTGATTTATTTGGCGAATGTTTATTTCGGGATTTCGGTCGGCGGGCTGATGGACCCGATTTACATGGATAAGCCGTGGACCTGGCCGAAGGCCCTGTCGGTCTTCGCGCATATCTGGATCCCGGTCGCCGTCATCGGCACGGCGGGAACCGCCGCGATGATCCGGCGGCTGCGCGCCAATCTCCTCGACGAACTGCAAAAGCAATACGTCGTCACCGCGCGTGCCAAGGGCCTCCACCCGATGAAGGTGCTGTTCAAGTACCCGCTGCGCATGTCGCTCAACCCGTTCATCTCGGATATCGGCTCCTTGTTGCCGCATGTCATATCGGGGGCGGCGGTCGTCTCGATCGTGATGTCGCTGCCGACCACCGGCCCGATGCTGCTCGAGGCCTTGCGCAGCCAGGACATGTATCTCGCCGGCTCGTTCCTGATGTTCATGGCCTTCCTGACGGTGATCGGGGTTTTCCTGTCGGACTTGGCGCTGGCGGTGCTCGATCCGCGAATTCGCCTGCAGGTGGGGCGCTCGCAATGAGCGAAATCGGCCTCACCACGGGCGCGGCGCCACCCGAGAGGGCGCGCAACGCCACCTCGGAGTCGAGCGTGCCGTTGTCGCATTACGTGTCGCCGAAGCCGTTTGACCCCTATGCGGTCGACGCCATGACCGCGGCGCAGGAGCGCTTTTACCGCGCCCCGCCGTTGCTGCTGATGTGGTGGCGGCTCCAGCGGCACCGGGTCGCCGTCGTATCGGGCGCCCTCCTGCTCGCCTTTTACGTGATCATCCTGTTCTGCGAGTTTCTCGCGCCCTACGGGCTCGACAGCCGCCATGTCGACTTCATCTATGCCCCGCCGCAACGCCTGCGCGTGATCGATAACGGCAGCCTCGCCTGGCCCTACGTCAACGGCTATCGCTATCGTCTCGACATGACCAATCTGCGCCGGGTGTACACGCCCGACCCGGACAAGCACCAGCGGATCCGGTTCTTTTGCCGTGCCGACGAGTACCATTACTGGGGCCTCATCCCGGGCAATTTCCACCTGTTCTGCCCGGCAGAGGGCGGCCAGGTGTTTTTCCTCGGCACCGACCGGCTCGGCCGCGATGTGCTGTCTCGCATCATTTACGGCGCCCGGATCTCGCTGACCGTCGGGCTGATCGGCGTCAGCGTCAGCTTCGCCCTCGGCATCATAATCGGCGGTATCGCGGGGTATTACGGCGGCTGGACCGACATGTTCATCCAGCGCGCCATCGAGGTCATTCAATCCTTCCCGCATATCCCGTTGTGGATGGCGCTGTCCGCCGTGCTTCCGGTGACGTGGAGCCCGATCCTGGTGTATTTCGGCATCACGATCATCCTCGGGATGATCGAGTGGACGCACCTCGCCCGCGCCGTACGATCAAAGCTGCTGTCGCTGCGCGAGGAGGATTTCTGCACCGCTGCGGTGCTGATGGGGGCGAGCCCGGCGCGCATCATCGGGCGGCATCTGCTGCCGAGCTTTATGAGCCACCTGATCGCCTCGGCGACACTGGTCATCCCCGGCATGATCCTCGGCGAGACGGCGCTGTCGTTCCTCGGGCTTGGGCTGCGCCCGCCGATCACCAGCTGGGGGGTCCTGCTCAACGAGGCGCAGAACATCAGCGTCGTCGCGCTCTACCCCTGGCTGATGCTGCCGGTGATCCCGGTGATCCTGACCGTGCTCGCCTTCAATTTTCTCGGCGACGGGCTGCGCGACGCGGCCGATCCCTATCACTGACGGAGGCGCGTAGCGCGTAGGGCGGGTGGAGCGCAGCGCAACCCGCCATTTTCAGGGGACGGCCGGCGGGTTACCCCCGGCCTTCGCCGGGGTTCACCCGCCCTACAGGACGGCGCCGCTGTTACGGGTGCAGGACGAGGCCCTCATGCGCGACGATTGTCCCGGGGCGGGCTGCGGCGGCTTCGGTGGCGACCCGGTCCATGAAGTCGTCGTCGTGGTCGGGATCGTGGTGGAACAGAACCAACGTCCTGACGTTTGCGGCATTCGCCAGGCGCACGCCCTCCTGCCAGGTCGAATGCCCCCAGTTCTTGTGCGTCGGGTATTCCTCGTCGGTGTAGGTAGAGTCGTAAATCATGACATCGGCGCGGTCGACGAGCCGCAGGATGTTGTTGTCGAGCCGCCCGACCTCGTGCTCGGTGTCGGTAATGTAGGCGACCGCCTTGCCCTTGAAACCGACGCGGTAGCCGGTCGCGCGATTAGGGTGGTTGAGCGGCCCGGTGCGCAGCGTGATGCCGGGATGCGGCTCCAGGGTCTCGCCGGCGGAGAAATCGTTGAACTCGAGCTTGGCGTTAAAGATATCCATCGGGACCGGAAACAACGGCGGTGACATCATCTTGCCGAGCACCGCCTGGATGCCGGTCTCGGGCTTCAAATGGCCGGCCCAGACGCGGATGCGATTGCGCCCGTCGTAGCACGGCGCGAAAAACGGCAGACCGTGGCAATGGTCGAGGTGAGTGTGGGTGTAGAACAGATCGAAATCGCGCGGGTGCTCGCCTTTCATCAGTTCGTCGCCGAGCAGGCGCAGGCCCGAGCCCCCGTCAAAGATGAACAGCTGGTCGCCGCAGCGAACCTCGACGCAGGAAGTATTGCCGCCGTAGCGCACGGTTTTCGGCCCGGGGCAGGCGATACTGCCGCGCACGCCCCAAAATCGAACCAGCATATCCGGGTTGGCCAAAAGCGTCGGCTCCCTCGCGCTCCGCACTCTCAATAGATAAAATAATTACAACTAACAATCTGTAAAGGCGTTCCGGCGGCTGCGGGTTCCCGCGAGCGCTCGCCCAAACCGGCGTTTACCATAATCTGTTGTTAACCACCTCGGGATTATGAAGAGGCTCAGAGCTCAGCCAATAGGAGAGCCTGCGTGATGTCCGAGACCGAATATGCCAGCGCCATCGCCGAGTTTCTGAGCAAGAAAAACGTCACCCGCTGCCCGACCGCCTGCGTTGTGCCGACCCGCGCGAGCGTCACTGACGCGGACCGCGCCGCATTGCGCGATTACGATGCGGCACGCGAGGCGTCGCGTCAGGCCAAAATGCGCAACCATCAGCAGTCCCTCGCGTTTTAGTGGCGCCGTTGGGCGCTCCCGCGGCCGCGTCAGCTTCCCTGATAGCGCGGTTTGCGGCGTTCCTTGAATGCGCGGATGCCCTCGGCGGCGTCAGCGCTGTTGCGTATTGCGGCGAGCTCCGCCCCGTAGCGGGCGGCAAGCTCGGCCGGACCCTTCGGCAGCACGTGGTCATTGACGAACCGCTTCATCGCCGCCAGCGCCAAGGGCGCCAGATCGAGGATCTTGTGGGCCATGCCTAGCGCCTCCTCGACTTCGGTTCCGTTACTAACAATTCGATTTGCCAGCCCAGCCTGATAGGCGCGCTCGGCCGTCATTGGTTCGCCCAGCAGCATCATCTCCATCGCGATCTTGTGCGGAATGCGCGCGGCGAGGCCCGCGATCATCCCGCCGGTGATCGCGGAGATCTCGTGGGATGGGTCGAGCGCGTTTTATTTTGTAGCAGACGCTATAAAATTCTTTTAGGTTGGAGCCGATGCCGCGAGGTGAGATGGCCAGACCGAGAGAGTTCGACGAGGCTGCCGTACTCGACGCCGCGACGGATTGCTTCTGGCGCGACGGCTACGAGGCGACCTCGGTGCGCGGCCTCGCGGCCGAGATGGGCATCGCCGGCCCCAGCCTCTACAACGCCTTCGGCGACAAGCGCTCGCTGTTCCGCGCGGTGTTGCAGCGCTATGCCGAGCGCTCGATGCGCGCCCGCATCGCCCACCTCGAAGCGACACTGCCGCCGAAACAGGCGGTTCGCGCGTTCCTCGGCGGGGTCGTCGAGCGCTCGCTCGGCGACCGCGACCGGCGCGGCTGTCTCTTGGTCAACTCGGCGCTGGAAGTCGCCCCGCACGATCCCGAGCTTGGGGCCGAGATCGCCGCCCGCCTCGGCGAGATCGAATCCTTCTTCCGCCGTGCGGTCACCGCCGCCCAGGCCGACGGCTCCGTTCCCCCCGAGCGTGACGCGGCCGATCTCGCCCGATTGCTGCTCGGAATCGTTCTCGGCGTGCGGGTGCTGGCACGCTCCAAGCCCCAACGCGAGCTGCTGGAAGGGGTCATCCGGCCGGCGCTCGCCCTGCTCGACTGGCCCGATCAACACAGATGATTTCAGGGAGAGGTGCAATGACGCGACTGACGGATTTGCCGCCGGCCCAGGCCAAGCGCCTGGCCGAACTGGAGTGCCCCGCATTCGACACCACCCCCTGGGCGAGCGGGCCGGCGCTGTCGCAGCGCCGGGTCGCGATCGTTTCCTCGGCCGGCCTCGTGGTGCGCGGCGAAGCTCCGTTTCGCGGGGGCGACCCGGATTTCCGGGTGATCCCCGGCGACACCAAGCCCGATCAGTTGCTGATCAGCCATGTCTCGATCAATTTCGATCGCACCGGCTTTCAGGAAGACTGGAACGTCGTGTTCCCGCTCGACCGGCTGAACGAATTGGCGGCCGAGGGCGCGATCGGCTCGGTGGCGCAGACCCACTATTCGTTCATGGGCGCCACCAACCCGGTGCTGATGGAACCGCACGCCCGCGAGGTGGCCGGCCGCCTGAAGCAGGACGGGGTCGACGCCGTCATCCTGTCGCCGGTTTGACCGCTCTGCACGCGCGCCGTGAGCGCGCTTGGTCACTATCTCGAGGAAGAGGGTATCGCGACGGTCGCGATCAGCCTGATCCGGCCGCAGACCGAAAACACCAAGCCGCCGCGCGCGCTGTGGGTTCCATTTGAGCTGGGGCGGCCCTTTGGTCCGCCGGGCAACCCCGCGTTCCAGCGGCGGGTCATCCTCGCCGCCCTGCGGCTCGTGGAGCGCGACGACGGGCCGGTGTTGATCGACGATTTCCCGGACGACGACCCGCGCGCGCAACCCGATCCCGCCTGGGAACTGCCGTCCGTTCCTGCCGTCTCGGCCGACGCCTCGGCCGAGACGCTGGCGGATCAGGTGGCGGCGGAGATCGCCATGTTGCGCGACGCCCACGCGCGCTGGGTCGCCGAGCACGGCGGCACGACGGTCGGGCTGAGCGGCCTGTCGATGGCCGATTGCGGCGCCTACGTTGCCGGCTGGCTGCGCGGCGCGGCGCCGGCAAGCCCGCGCGAGGGTGTCTCCGGGCCGCTGATGCTGCGGTTTGCGGTCGACGATCTGAAGGCCTATTGCCTGGAGGCGGCAGCATCCGGCCCGGCCCGGCCGTCGAGCCGCCAGCTCGGCGACTGGTTCTGGAACCGGACCGCGTGCGGCGCCGCCGTTTACGCGCTGCGGGCGATCGGCCTGGCCAGCGAAGACGACCGGTTGAAGGCGGTCCTCGGCAATTTCATGGTGCCGGCCGCACGCGTGCGCGGCACGGGCTGACGCCATCCGGCACGGCGAAGGAGCGAGCATGGATACCCGTCAGACGGCGACGCGCTTCGAGGTCGTCTTCGACGTCGAAGGCAGGAACACCGCCAAGTTCCGCAACGAGATCACGGTGCACAAGCGGCTCCTCCATCCGGTCAGCGTCGACTTGCCGACCGACGAGGGTCCGGGCCACGGCGGCGGTGGCACCGCGCCCTATCCCTTGGCCTATTTCGCCGCCGGGCTGACCGCCTGCGTGATGACCCAGCTGCGCGCGTTTTCGCGCCGGCTCGGCATTGCGGTCGGGGAGTTCTCGGTGAACACGCGCTGTCATTGGGAAGCCTCGCAAATCGGCAACGCGCCGTACGAGAGCGCGCCGATCGCCTTCACGATGGATATCGACCTCGGGGGCGATGCCCCGGAGGCCGACCAGCGCCGGCTGATCGCGGCCGCCGAGAAGGGCTGCTTTGTCGAGCAGTCGTTGAAGCCCGGCATCGTCAAGCACCGGCTCAAGGTCGCCGACCGCTGGGTCGAGCTGTAGGGAGGCCACGCCATGTCGGACAGCGCCGCCCGATCACAGCAGATGGCCGCGAAGATGCTCGGCAAGCAGCTTTACGTAATCCATACGATCCCGGTCGCCCCGCGCGAGAAGATCGCCGAGCTGCTGCCGCAGCATCTCGAGCATCAGGTCAGGCTCGAAAAATCCGGGGTGATGTTCGCCGCCGGCCCGCTCGCGAACGAGGACGGAACCCCTGGCGGCGGGCTGATCGTGGTCCGCGCCGACTCGTTTGCCGCCGCCCGCGCGATCGCCGACACCGACCCGCTGCACAAGGCCGGGCTGCGCACCTACACGCTCCGGCGCTGGACTGTCAACGAAGGGTCCTACTCCCTGACGATCAACTATTCCGACCAGAGCGTGGCTATAGGGTGAGCGGCGCGCCGCGGGTTTGCCGGCGACTATAAAATCGCCAAAATCCTGTCGTAGGGTGATGCCGGTGCCGCGCAAAGAGCGGCCGTGGGCCGGCGACCGCCTGCTGTAGATTCCTTGCAGAAAACAGCGACAACAGCGGGCCGCCGGCTGGCAAATCGGGCGGACGGCGGCTTATAGTGCGCGCCTCACCGGCACAGGCGGTCAGCAATGGATCTGTTCAAGGAATTCGGGGTCAAGGATTACGAAGCGGCAGCGGCGCAGATCCCGGTCATCGATTTCGCCCGGGTTTTCGCCGGCGAACCGGGCGCGCGCGAACGCCTCGTGCCGGAGGTCAGGCACGCCTGTGAAGAGGTCGGGTTCTTCTATGCATTCGGCCACGGCGTGCCCGAGGCGGCGATCGACCGCGCCTTTGCGGCCTCGCGCGCCTTCCATGCCCTGCCGCTTGCCGACAAGCTGAAGCTGCGGCTCAACGACAACAATATCGGCTATCTGCCGATGGGCGCCTCGGTGCAGGGCGC
>Ga0326597_10011613_pt1 | contig 11654 bp, 10 predicted proteins | sample RVTome_12_FD_203789 | JGI IMG/M metagenome (GOLD analysis project Ga0326597, IMG submission 203789) | Soil microbial communities from uranium-contaminated site in the Upper Colorado River Basin, Wyoming, United States - RVT100D185 | ecosystem: Environmental > Terrestrial > Soil > Contaminated >...
CCGTGACCTCCGCCTCGAAGTCGGTCCCCGCGTCCTGTTGGACGGGGCCGACTTCAGCGTGCAGGCAGGTGACAAGATCGGCCTCGTGGGTCGGAACGGAGCGGGGAAGACGTCGCTGATGAGGACGTTGGTCGGCTACCGCACCCCGGTCGCCGGTTCGGTCACGCGGTCGGGGAACCTCGGATACTTCTCCCAGGAGGCTGTCCTGCCCGACCTCGAGTACCCGGGGATGACCGCGCTGGAGCGCATCCTCGCCGCCCGGGAGATCGGCGCCATGCTGCATCGGATCGAAGAGACACGGCGCAAGATCGAGCGGCTCGATGGAGAAGCCAGGGATCGTGCCATCCAGCGCTTCTCCCGGCTCCAGGACGAGTTCGAGGCGAAGGGCGGATTCGTCGCCGAGGCGGAGGCGAAGCGCACGGCAGCCAACCTGGGGATCGGGAACGACGATCTCGACCAACCCGTGGCGACGATGTCGGGTGGCCAGCGGCGACGGGTGGAACTCGCCCGGATCCTCTTCGCCGAGACCGACGTGATGTTGTTGGACGAGCCGACCAACCACCTCGACCTGGATGCCAAGGCGTGGCTGGTCGAGTACCTGACGAACTACCGGGGCGCTCTCCTGGTCGTCTCGCACGACCTCCCGCTGCTGGACGAGGCGATCACCTCGGTGCTGGCGCTCGAGAACCAGCAGATCGAGCGATACAACGGCAACTACAGCTTCTACCTCGCCGAGAGGGAGCGCCGTCGTGCCCAGCGCGCGAAGGAGCGCAAGCACCAGCTCCAGAAGATCCACGCCCTGGAAGAGAACGTCCGGCGCTTCCGAGGCTCGACCGAGAAGATGGCCCGCCGGGCGCGGTCGATGGAGACCCGCGCCGAGCGTCTCAGACGCGATCTGGTGGAGGTGCAGGCGCGGGGCAAGGAGGTCAGTGTCCGGTTCCCGCAGCCCGAGGCGTCGGGTCGCACGCCGCTGGAAGGCAGGGGGCTCACGAAGGCGTTCGGGGACAATGTCGTGTTCGTCGACATCGACGTGGCCCTGGAGAGAGGCGAGGCCCTGATGATCATGGGTCTGAACGGGGCCGGCAAGACGACGCTGCTCCGGATCCTGGCCGGGGTCGAGTCACAGGATCTCGGCGAGGTCGTGCTGGGACACAAAGCGTCGCTCGGCTACTACGCCCAGGAACACGAACAGATTTTCGCCGGGGTGACGGTGCTCGACCACGTGAAGAAGGCCTCGGACGGGATCCCCGACCAGCAGCTGCGGTCCTTGCTCGGTCACTTCCTGCTCGCAGACAAGATCGGCCAGGACGCCGCCACCCTGTCGGGTGGGGAGAAGACCAAGCTCGCCCTCGCCATGCTGATGACGTCGAGGCCGAACGTGCTCCTCCTGGACGAGCCGACCAACAACCTCGACCCACAGGCGAAGCTCGCTCTGCTCGGTGCTCTGGCGACCTACCAGGGCACCATCGTCCTCGTGTCCCACGACACAGACTTCGTGGCACAACTGGGACCCGACCGAGCCCTCATGATGCCCGAGGGCGGAGTCCACTGGTTCGACGAGTCGATGCTCGAATTGGTGGCGATGGCCTGAGCGCTCGTCAGTCGGACAGACCTCCGAGGCCGGCGAACAGGGCGATGCTGGCGATGATCGCGAGGATCACCAGTCCCACGACGAGGATTCCCATGGGAATGAGAACGGTGGCGATGGCCGATCCCTGCTTGACCTGATTGATCTGCATGACCGCCCGGATCTGGATGGCGGCCGAGTACACGAGTCCGGCCAGCCCGCCGATGACCGGGACGATCCCGAGGGCGAAGGGTGCGCCGGCGTAGCCGATGGGTCGGATGAGCTGGCTGTACGTGCCCTGGCCGCCGAACATCTTGCCGACCACGTACAGAATCCCTGTCCAGATGAAGAGCCCGATCGGGGCCACGATGAGCCCGACGAGGATGTTCCCGAGGATGTTTCCCTCGGCCGTCAGGTTGCCGACCATGGCGGCGAGCGCGGTGACGACGATTCCTTGGACCGTCGCGTTCTCGTCGTTGCCGATCTCGCCGAACACCGGATCCTCGAGCTTGAGGACCCGGGGGAGCCGGGCAATGATTGCCTCGAACATGTGAGAGCGTCCTTCCTTTGGTCCACGCAATGTTGGCAGCCCGGTTCGCTCGCCAGTGGAAATGCCGGGGAGGACTTGCTCAGCCGTGGTCGCGATGCCTGTGGCGCTCGGGCGTGATGTGGGCCGGATCGTCGATCAGGGGGACTCCATGGTCGCTGTGGAGCAGGCTGGGTCCGTAGGCGGCCGCCAGATGCTCGTCGGTCAGGACCTCGTCGGGCGGTCCGTTCGCCACGACTCTTCCCGCCAGCAGGATCACATGATCGGCCCGGGCGGCTTCGGAGAGATCGTGGGTGGTGATCACGACCGTGCAGCCCCGGGAGTGCTCGTCGTGGATGACGGCGTCGATGGCGCGGGCGCTCGGCATGTCGAGTCCGGTGAGTGGTTCGTCGAGCATGAGCACATCATGATCCTGCGCCAGTCCCTGCGCCACGAACACCCGCTGGCGCTGACCGCCCGACAACTCCTTCAGGTGATGCCCCGCGATGTCTTCGATGTCCATGCGCCGGAGGGCGTCGTCGACGATTCGGTGGTCCTCGTCGGTGAAGCGCCGTCTCGGGCCGGTGGTCGGGTACCGGCCCATCGACACGACCTCCCGGACGGTCACCGGGAGCGTCTCGTTCACCCTTGTGCTCTGGAAGACATAGGCCAGCCTGCGCGGACGGCCGGCCACCGGATGGATGACGAGCTCGCCGGACCTCGGCTCGTGCAGGCCGGCGATCACCCCGAGGAGCGTGGACTTGCCGGAGCCGTTGGGGCCGATCAGCGCTGTGATGCGCCCTTCCGGAATGGTGAAATCCGATGCCTCGAGGGCGACGGCGCCGTTGTATGCGGCCGTGACGGCCGTGCCGGCGATCGCGTTCACCGGCATGCGTCGCACCGCCCCTCGACTTCGAGGGCGTGGCCGGTGGGCTGGAAGGAGAGCGAATCGGTGATGGCGGCGACCAAGCGCTCGAGCTCCGCCTCCAGGGCGGGGTCGACGTGAACGTCGTCGACGGTTCCGCACGAACCGCAGACGACGTGATGATGGTGTCCTGCCGCCCACTCGGCCAACTCGTAGCGGGTCACACCACGGGTTCCGTGATGCGGCGTGAGCACCTCCGATTCCTCCAGGACGGCGAGAGACCGGTAGAGCGACGACAGGGGGAGGTCGAGCTCGTCGAAGAGCTCCTGGGCACTGCGCGGGCCATCGGCTGAGGTGAGCGCCTTCACCACCGCCCGACGGCCCGAGGTGTAGCGCACGCCGCTGGCGGCGAGACGCTGAGCCACCTGCTGGTCGAGTGTTTGCACGTTTCTCCCGGTGTCTGATACGTTGGCCCCACCATGTTAGGAACGATTCTCATTTTCAGCAAGCGACCGAGAATTGCAGCCGCCCTGCTCCCCGTCGCGCTCGTCCTCGGCGCATGCGGATCCGACGCCGCCGATTCGCCGGACCTCACGATCATCGCGACGACCTCGATCGCCGGGGATCTCGTCTCCGACGTGGTGGGGGACGACGCCACCGTCGAGGTGCTGATGCCGATCGGCACCGATCCCCACGACTTCCAGCCGTCGTCGCAACAAGCGGCGGCGCTGCGCGGTGCCGATCTCGTCGTGGCCTGGGGTCTGGGTCTGGAGGAGGGGATGGACGACGTCCTCGGCGCGGCCGCCGAGGAGGGAGTCCGGATCCTCGGACTCTCGGCGCTCGTCGACCCGATCCCGTTCCAGGACGACCATGACCACGGAGGCCTCGACCCGCACACCTGGATGGATCCGGTCCGCATGGCCCAGGCGGCGCGTGAGATCGGTACGGCCCTGGCCGAGATCGCGCCCGACGTCGACTGGGCGGTCGAAGCCGAACGCGCCGCGGGCGAGATGATGGCCGTCCACGAGGAAGTCGAATCCATTCTGGCTTCGATTCCCGCCGATCGCCGTAAACTCGTGACGAGTCACGAGTCACTCGGGTACCTCGCCGCCCGGTACGACTTCGAGATCGTGGGCGTGGCCATCCCTGGCGGTTCGACCCTGGCGGCCCCGTCATCTGCCCAGATCGCGGCTCTCGTGGATGCGATTCGTGACGCCGGCGTGCCGGTGCTGTTCGCCGAGGCGTCGAGCTCTCCGTCGCTGTTGGAGGCCGTGGCCGACGAGGTCGAGGGTGTCAGGGTGGTCGAGATCCTCGAAGGGTCGCTGGCGGAGCCGGGGGAGCCGGGCGACACGCTGGCGGGCATGCTCGTCCACAACGCCGGGGTGATCGCCGAGGCTCTGTCGTGAAGAAGTAGCGTCAGGCCGATGGACTGGCTGATCGAACCCTTTTCCCTCGGCTTTCAGCAGCGAGCGCTCCTCGGCGCCGCGCTGGCCGCCGTCGCGACCGCGGTCATCGGCACATGGGTCATCGTGCGGGGAATGACCTTCCTCGGCGACGCCCTGGTCCACGGTGTGATTCCGGGAATCGCCCTGGCAGTCGTGCTCGACGTTCCGCCGATCCTCGGCGCGGCCGTGGCGGCGGCGGTCATGATCGGTGGCATCAACCTGGTCCACCGCCAGACGAGTTTCAGCGAGGACACCGGGATCGGCCTGCTGTTCGTGGGAATGCTCGGACTCGGTGTCATCGTCGTGTCGCGAACGCCGTCGTACACCGGGAGCCTGACGACTCTCCTGTTCGGCGATGTGCTGGGAGTGACGGCGGGCGACGTCCTGTTCGTGGCGATCGTGGCCCTCGTGTCGATCGTGCTGTCGGTCGGCTTCTATCGACATTTCCTGGTGCTGTCGTTCAACGAGCAGAAGGCGGAGATGTTCGGGCTGCGACCGGGCATCGCCCATGCCCTGCTACTCGGATTGATGACGCTGGCGATCGTCGGATCCTCCCAGACGGTGGGAACCCTGCTCGTGTTCGGACTGCTGGTGGGTCCGCCGGCTACGGCCGCGCTGCTGGTCCGGCGGGTACCCACGATGATGGTGACCGCAGCCGGCATCGGAGTCGGGTCGGTGGCGATCGGGTTGATCGTCAGCTATCACGCCGACATCGCCGGTTCGGCCACGATGGCCGTCGTGCCGATCGCCCTGTTCTTCTGCGTCCTCGCCTATCGCGAGTTGGCGCCCCGCAGACAGGCGGGCGGCGTCAGCTGACTTCCCAGGTCCCCTGCGACTCGAGCAGCGCCGCGAGGTCCCCGGGTCCGCGCTTGGCCTGGGCGTCGACCAACTGGGCAGACATCTGGTCCTCGTACACCGGACGCTCGACGTTGCGGAAGATGCCGAGAGGTGTCGGTCCGTAGGGACCGTGCGCCAAGCGGCTGAGGGCGAACGCAAGAGTGGGATTCTCGCGGGTGGGGTCGTGAACGAGGATCTCGGAGCCGGCCACGGACGACCGATCGACGATCTCGCACTTCCCGTCGCGGAACACCACGGCCTTGGACTCGCCCGCCCCGAAGACGATCGGCTTGCCGGGAACCATGTCGATGCGGTTCGACACGCGTTCCTCCTTCCCGGTGAGCTGTATGAACGCCTTGTCGTTGAACACGTTGCAGTTCTGGTAGATCTCGATGAGAGCCGCACCCTTGTGGGCGTGGGCCGCTTCCAGCATCTCGATCGTGTGGTTGCGGTCCATGTCGAGTGTCCGGGCGACGAACCCTGCTTCGGCGCCGAGCGCCAGGCTCACCGGGTTGAACGGATAGTCGAGCGATCCGGCCGGCGTCGACTTGGTCCGCTTCCCGACCTCCGAGGTGGGGGAATACTGACCCTTCGTCAGACCGTAGATCTGGTTGTTGAAGAGAAGGATCTTGATGTTGAGATTGCGCCGCAGGGCGTGGATCAGGTGATTGCCGCCGATCGAGAGCGCGTCGCCGTCGCCGGTGATGACCCAGACCGACAGATCCGGCCGTGAAGCGGCCAGACCGGAGGCGATCGCGGGGGCCCTGCCGTGGATGGAGTGCATCCCGTAGGTGTTCATGTAGTACGGGAAACGCGAGGAGCACCCGATGCCCGAGATGAAGACGATCTTCTCCTTCTCGACTCCCATCGTCGCCATGTAGTTCTGGACCGAGGCGAGGATCGTGTAGTCCCCGCAGCCGGGGCACCAACGGACTTCCTGGTCCGTCTGGAAGTCCTTGCGGGTATAGGTGGGGGCTGTCATCTCAGATCATCTCCAGAATGCGGGCTTCGACCTCGGACACCTTGAACGGCTCTCCGGCGACCTTGTTGATTCCTTCGGCCGGGATCAGGAAGTTCGCCCGGATCAGGAACCGCAGCTGGCCCGAGTTCAGTTCGGGGATCAGCACCTTCGGATAGCGCCGCAGTACCTCTTCGAGATTGGCCGGGAAGGGGTTCAGGTGGCGCAGATGGACGGTCGCCACCTTGCCTCCTGCGAGACGCACGCGGCGTGCCGCCGCCCTGATGACTCCGAGCGTCGAGCCCCAGCCCAGCACCAGCACCTCGGCGTCTTCGTCGCCGCTGATCTCGATCTGCGGGATGTCGTCGGCGATTCCCTTGATCTTCCAGGCGCGCGTGTCGGTCATGAGCTGGTGGTTGTCTGCGTCGTAGGACACGTTGCCCGTGACCGCTGCCTTCTCCAGTCCGCCGATCCGATGTTCCAGTCCGGCGGTTCCGGGAACGGCCCACGGGCGTGAGAACGTCTCGATGTCTCTCTCGTAGGGGAGGAACGAGCCGTCAGGACCGTTCGGCGCGGTGGCGAAGGGCACGGAGATGTCGGGCAGTGCATCGAGATCGGGCAGATTCCATGGCTCGGATCCGTTGGCGATCAGGTTGTCCGAGAGCAGGATCACCGGGGTCATGTACTTGAGTGCCAACCGTGCGGCTTCGATCGCCGTGTCGAAGGCGTCGGACGGCGACGAGGCGGCGACCACCGGTAGGGGCGACTCTCCGTGTCGTCCGAACAGGGAGAAGAGGAGATCCGACTGTTCCGGCTTGGTCGGCAGGCCGGTCGATGGTCCCCCCCGCTGGACGTTGAGCACCAACAGCGGAAGCTCTGTCATGAGGGCGAGGGACATCGCTTCGCTCTTCAGTGCGATACCCGGTCCCGAAGAACCGGTCACCGCGAGCGCACCGCCGAACGCCGCACCTATGGCGGAACCGATTCCCGCGATCTCATCCTCTGCCTGGAAGGTGCGCACACCGAAGTTCTTGTGTTTCGACAGTTCGTGGAGGACGTCTGAGGCCGGGGTGATCGGATAGGTCCCGTAGAAGAGAGGCAGCTTGGCGGCCTGGGCGGCCGCGATGAGCCCCCACGCCAGCGCGGTGTTGCCCGTGATCTGGGTGTAGGTGCCGGGAGCCAGCCGCGCCGGCTTCACCATGTAGGTGGTTCGCGTGGCCTCGGTGGCGAACCCGAACGTGTAGCCGGCCTTGAAAGCCAACTCGTTGGCCTTGGCGACCTCGGGCTTGTTCTTGAACTTGACCGCGATCCAATCGAGCGTCGTCTCCTGGGGTCGGTTGAAGAGCCAGGCGAGGAGACCGAGAGCGAAGAAGTTCTTGGAGCGGAGCACGTCGCGCCCGCTGACTCCGGAGTCCGTCACAGCTTCCTTGGTGAGCCGTTCCATCGGAACGTCGATCACTCTGTATCCGGCGAGGGTCCCGTCGGTCAGCGGGTTCGACGAGTAACCGGCCTTGGCGAGGTTGCGCTCATCGAAGGCCTCCCCGTTGACGATGAGCGTGCCGTTCTCCCGGAGGTCGGCGAGGTTCGCCTTCAGGGCGGCCGGATTCATCGCCACGAGGCAGTCGGGCTGGTCACCTGCGGTGAGGATGTCGAAGTCCGCGATCTGCACCTGGAACGAGCTCACACCGGCGAGTGTGCCGACGGGGGCGCGGATCTCGGCGGGGAAGCTCGGCAAGGTGGCGAGGTCGTTGCCGAAGGCCGCCGAGGCGTCGGTGAAGCGCCCGCCTGCGAGCTGCATTCCGTCTCCCGAGTCTCCCGCGAGACGGATGACGATCTTCTCGACCTCCAACGTTTCGGTGGGGTGTTCCAGAGTGGCCGTTTCCTCAGTCACGGGCCATCACTTCCTTGATATGGGCGCGCCAAAATGGAGCGATGTTCTGATGGGTTCGGTTCGGTCTGCCGGCTTTCACCGGCCGGTCGGGCCGTGTGTATTTCATCGGCGCCCCTGGCTTCGAACTGAACCGGAGGCGGCGCCGTCGACTGTGCTGTCAAAGCAAGCCGATCTTAGGCATGCCCAGGGTGCTAGAAGGATCACTCGCCGTGGTCGGATCCCCGATCAGGGTCGCCGGAACACGCCCTCGCGTTCGAGCAGTCCGGCCACCTCGAGCAGCCGGTGTTCGGACCACGGGGCGGCGATGAGTTGGAGGGAAGGCGGAGGAGATCCTCCGGGGAGCGGCCCGGCGATCGCCGGACAGCCGAGGTGGTTGACCGGGGCGGTGAAACACGAGAGCACCGACCGATAGGGGACGGCGCCGTCGGTCGTCTGGACGGTGTCCTCGCCGATCACCTTCCTCGTGGCGCCGGTGGTCGGAGTCACGAGGAGGTCGAAGGTGCCGAACGCCGCCATCGTTCGCTGGCGAGCCATCGCCCGCCACTGCGACGCCTGCATGAAGTCGTCGACGGACACGGTCAGGGCGATCTCCAGCCGGGCGGCCACCTCCGGGCCGTACGGTTTGCCTTCTTCGACCCACCGACGGTGGATGGCCGCGATCTCTGCACCGGACAGGGCGACGATGGCGCGGTCGTTGCCTACCGTTTCGTCGCGGAACTCCTCGACATCGGCTCCCAGATCCCGGATACGGCCGATAGCGGTCTCGAATGAGTCGGCGACCTCCTCCGACACGGGACTGTCGTCCACCCAGGGCACGGGAACGCCGATGCGGAGCCCCTTGAGGTCCGGTCGCGTGGCCGAGCCGGTCACGACCGGACTGGGCCACGACCACGGGTCTTCCCGGTGATAACCGGCCATCGCCGAATAGGCCAGGGAGAGGTCGCCCACCGTCCCGGCGATAGGCCCGACCGTGTCCACCGAAGGAGCGAGCGGAAACACCCCGGAGAGGGGGATCCGCCCGGACGTGACCTTGAGGGCGAAGACCCCGCACATGGCCGCCGGGACGCGCACCGAACCGCCGGTGTCGGTTCCGATGGCGATCGGCACCTGGCCGGCTGCGACGGCGGCCGCGGATCCACCAGATGATCCGCCGCAGGACAGATTCGGATCGAGTGGGTTGCGAACCGGCCCCGTCCAGTGGTTCTCCGAACTGAAGCCGTAGGCGAATTCGTGGAGAACGGTTCTGGAGACGATGACCGCCCCGGCATCCTCGAGGCGCCTCACGACCTCGGCGGAGGTGTCGGCGTCGTGGCGGTAGAAACCGGATCCGCAGGTCGTCGTCCGCCCCTCGTGATCGATCAGGTCCTTGAGAGCGATGGGCACGCCGGCGAGTGGCCCCGGGCTCTTGCCCTGCGCCACCAGTCCGTCGATCTCGTCCGCCCGTTCCAGGGCTCGTTCTTCGTCGATCAACGTGCAGATGTTGAGGCGTTCCTGCTGGGCCTTCGCCGTGGTGATCGCCCCGGCCACGGCGTCGCGTGCGCTTCGGTCGGAGCGCACCACCTCCGCCGCGATCGTGGCGGCGTCGAGCGTCACCATTCGGGCTGTTCCCCGGTTGGGAAGAACGAGATCCAGGGCCGCCCCACCGGGACGGGCATGGGTTCGGAGTCGGCGGTGGTCAGTTCGAAACCGGATTCCGCGTCGGGTCGCGACCACGATCCCTCGACGACCCGTCCGCCGGCGAAGATCCAGGCGTCTCCGGAGCCGATCGACTGGACTGCCCTGGCGATACCGCCGCCGGGGGGCGGTTGGGCGAGATACGTCCTCATCTGGAGGACGATGAGCACGTCGGCCGTGATGCGACTGGTCTCCCCGTCGCGATCGATCCAGTCGTGTTCCACCCCGTTGGTGGTGCGCTCGTATGCGGTGCCGGTCCATTTCCATCCGGCTACCAATGAGCCGGAGAACTCGAGTCGGATGTCGGTGGCTCTCCCGGCCGGGCGTGGCAGGTCGCCGAGTTCCCAGATCGGCTCCGGTGGGTCGTCGTCGTAGCCCCGGTCGTCCGCCAGTTCCCTGATCGCCTCCGTGTCGCCGTAGAGGTTGTGCGGCGCCGTGCGAGACCCGAGGCGGTACGTGACCGGCCGGCCGACGTCACCGATGAGTTCCGCGCCGTTGCTCCTGTTCTCGGACAGGACCCAGTCCTGGCCCCCGGACATGACCAGCGGTCCCCCGAACAGGGCCGCCACCTGCCAGTCGGTGGGCCGCATCGACCGGATCGGACCGACCTCGGCCACGTCCTCGGTGTGGAAGACCCCGACGAGGCGGGTGATGCCCTCCACCGGCAGTTCGAGCACGACATCGGCGTGTGGCAGGCCGGACTGGGGGCGGGCGTTCGGGTGGTTGTCGATCTTGATGACGAGCGCACGCCGGTCGAGGGCGTCGGGGTCGTCCACCGGCAGTCCGGTCAGAGGGGAGAGCGGTCGCGCGTCGACTGTGGTCGTCGTCGGTCGTGTCGTGGTGGTCGTCGTCGGTCGTGTGGTGGTGGTCGCCACCGTGGTGGTCGTCGTCTCGGCGGCGTCCTCGCCGCCGCAGGCAGCGGCGGCGAGCGCGAGGCAGAGGACGAGGACGGAGGCGCGCATCGACGGGAGATTAGGAGCGACTGCCGGCTGTGCCGCCGAACCCGCCTCAGTACCCGGCCAGCGAACCTGTGACCGGGAGAATCGGCTTCGCCGCTTCCGGGTCGTTCACCGCGATCGCCACTTCGAGGCCATCGGTGTGGGCGCCGAGGATGAAGATCGCTTCGATGTTGATCTGAGCGTCGGCGAGGGCCCTCGTCAGCCGGGCGAGCTCCCCTGGTTGGTTGGCGAGCAGCGCCGAGAGCACGGTGCGTTCCTCGTACGCCAGACCGGCATCGTCGAGCACGCGGGCACATGCCTCCGGCTGGTCGACGATGAGGCGGACGACGCCCTCGCCGTTCTGCCCCCAGGCGGCGAGGGCGTCGATGTTGACGCCCTCGCCGGCGAGCAGCTCGGTGAGGCGAGCGAGCGAGCCGGGTCGGTTGTCGAGCCGGACCACGAACTCAGTCATGTGTTCCAACCTAGTCTTCGGAACGGCGTGGTGACCGGGCGGTACGATCCTTGTCGATCCTCATGGACCGCCTCAGACGCTCGATCGAAGTCATGTCCTCGTCGCAGCGCGCGACTCTCGGCCTGCTGGCGGTGCTCGTGCTGATCACGGCGGCCGTCGCCGTCGTGACGGCCGCATCCGGGGTGGGCGACGACTCCGACCTCGATGCAGGAGAAGCCACGTCGACCACTTCGCCCGCGTCGTCCACCACACCGTCGACGACGTCGACCACCGTCGCCACGACCACGACGACGTCGTCCACGACGACCACGACGACCACGACGACGTCGTCCACGACGACCACGACCACCACCCCGCCCACCCGCGCGTTGCTGCTGCGTCCCGACGGGATCGGCGATCTCTACTTCGGCGACCCCGCCGATGGCGTCCTGGCCGCCCTCGTCGCCGTCCTCGGTGATCCCGACGAGGACACCGGATGGGT
>Ga0326597_10011614_pt1 | contig 11654 bp, 8 predicted proteins | sample RVTome_12_FD_203789 | JGI IMG/M metagenome (GOLD analysis project Ga0326597, IMG submission 203789) | Soil microbial communities from uranium-contaminated site in the Upper Colorado River Basin, Wyoming, United States - RVT100D185 | ecosystem: Environmental > Terrestrial > Soil > Contaminated >...
CCTGGTCGTCACGGTTCGGGCCCTCAAGATGCACGGCGGTGTGTCCCTCAGCCAACTGAAGGTCCAGAATCCCGACGCGGTCAGAAGGGGCCTGCCGAATTTGGAGAGGCATCTGGAAAGCGTGCGAAGGTTCAAGATCCCGTGCATCGTGGCCATCAACCGGTTCACCTTCGACACCAAGGCCGAGCTGGAGGTGATTCTCAGACGGTGCGAGGAGTTGGGATTTGAGGCGGCCGTGGCCGATGTCTTTGCCCTCGGGGGCCAGGGCGGCATCGAGCTGGCGGAGCGCCTCATGAAGATGATGGTCAACCAACCCTCCGAGTACCGCCCGCTCTACGAGTGGAAGGAGAGCGTGAGAAGGAAGATCTTCTTGATTGCCTCGGAGGTCTATGGGGCCAAGAAGGTCGAGTATACCGAGAGGGCGCTGACCCACCTGAAGTGGATCGAGAAGCTGGGGCTCAATGAGCTGCCGATCTGCATGGCCAAGACCCAGAAGTCGCTGTCCGATGACCCGACCCTGTTGGGCCGCCCCGAGGGATTCACCATCACCGTCCGCGAGATCCGGATCTCTGCCGGTGCCGGCTTCCTGGTGCCGGTCACCGGCGATGTCCTTACCATGCCAGGCCTCCCACGCCAGCCTGCTGCCGACTCGATCGACATCGACGCCCGCGGCAAGATCAAGGGGCTGTTCTGAGCGACGCGCCGCGCTGGCTCACGCGGTGATGAACTCAACAGCGGGGAGACCGAGCCGCTCGACGAGCTGTCGTATCTCAGGCTGATAGACCGAGTTCATGACAATCACGACGTCCGGTCGGTAGCCCCGAAGGCACTCCGGGGCGACAATCGCTTGTCCGGCTCCCGCGACGTATCTCCCCTGTTTGCGCGGATTGATGTCCACGACATACTCGATCTGATCGCGGATCTTCAATGCGTTGAGGAAGCTTACGCCCTTCGAACCCGCACCCCACACCACTGCACGTTTCCCTGCCCGTTCAATCTGCTGAAGCGTGTGTCGCCACGCAGCCAACATCTCTCGATATCGCCCGGCAAATGACCCCACCTCACACGCCAGCTCTGCGATCGCATCGGGCTGATCAGGCGTGACGCGCGCTGACGCATGGCCAGGGGTCGCCTCAATGCAGAGAAACTGGCCGTCGAACGCTTCGGTGAGATCCTGAACAGCGAACCCGCACGAGGTGAACGCGCGCGCGACAGAGTGCATGCTGAAATACGAACAGTGCTCGTAGATGATATCCCAGATGCCGAGATCCCGCAGCATGAGGCGCGCATTCGGCACCTCGAAGAAGACCACGGTGCTCAGCCGGCTGCCGATCGCCCGACGCAGCATCGACAGGAAGCCATTCGGATCATGGAGGTGTTCAAGCATCTGTCGGCAGCAGAACAGATCTGCTCGATTCGCGGCGTACCGTTCTGAGTAGGCATCGCGGATGAAACGAACCGTCGCCTCTACCCCGCTGCTTGTTGCATCCCGGACACAGCTCGGATCAAAGCCGATCCCGCGGTTGTCACCGAGTATGCAGAGTAGTTCGAGAAACTCTCCGGTTCCGCAACCGATATCGATAATGTCCTTGCCGCGCAAACCATGGCGTTCAATCAGGCGAGCAGCCAACGTTGTGGCATACTGGGTGAAGCGCGGCGAGAAGTGCAAAGAGTTTTCATAGTTTCCATCATAGGCCACTAGATCAGGATTGAAGACAAGGTTGGTGATATGACCACACTCACCGCACAACCCCAGCCTGATGTCACCTCTGGTGGCACGGAGCGCCTCACGACGCGTTGAGAACAGCAGGTTGCACTGGGCAGGGACCTGGGAAAGCTCAAGGAAGACCTCCAGCTCCTCCGAGCTACAGATCGGGCAATGGCTCTTCGGCGTGTGTCGTTGGTCGGTCATCTCAAGCTCTCGTTCGGCCTCGATCTCCCGCGCTCACACTGTGACAAGCTCGGAGGTCAGACCCCTCAACCTGAGGTCTTGCTGGATCTCCTCCCGGTAGATCGAGTTCATCACGATGACGACATCCGGCTGATAGTCCCGCAGGAATTCCGGACCCATGATCCTCTGTCCAGTTCCCGGCATGTACGTGCCCTGCCTGTAAGGATTGATATCAATCACATACTCGATCTCCTCCCGGATATTTAGCGTCGTCAGAAATGCGACGCCTTTTGATCCGGATCCCCACAGCACTGCTCGGCGCCCATGGTGAGTGATCCCCTGGAGGCGTTGTTTCCAGGCGTCCAGTCCCCGCCCGATGGTCTCGGAAAACCGGGCCACGTCGTGCGCCAGGTCCGGCAGATCATCCTCCTCCGGCATGCGACGGCTGCGCCTCCCATTTCCTGGCCTCGCTTCTATTGTCAGGTACTGCCCACCGTAGTCTATTGAGAGGTCAAGTATGTCGAAGCCGACACTCCGGAATAGCCGCGCTAGCGATCCGATGCTGAAATACGAACAGTGCTCGTAGTAGAGGTCCCAAAATGCGTGTTCGCGCAACACGCGACCGACATCCGGCACCTGAAAGAAGACGGTCGTTTCCGATCGCTCCCCGATCGCTCGTCGCAGCCCGCGCAAGAACTCGCCCACATCCTGAATATGTTCCAGTGTCATCCTGCAACAGATGAAGTCCCCGATGTATCCAGAGTATTTCTCCGAATAGTAATCCGGTATAACCGTGATTCGACCCCAGGCCTGACCCTCGTTGCGCCCTTCACCATACGCGGGATCAAAACCCACGCCCCGGTTCCCTCCCGGTTCGCACAACATGGACAGAAACTCGCCCTTCCCACACCCAATCTCCATAATGGCCTTGCCGCGCAGATCGTATCGGTCGATCAGCCGTGTGGCGAGGCCACGCGCATACTCGGTGAAAGTGGAGGAGAATGCCTGCGTGCCCTCATAAGAGGCCGAGTAGTCCTGTCGTTCGGGCCGAAATGCCGTATTGAAGATGAACCCGCAATCCCGGCAGAATGCCAATGCGATATCACCTTTGGGGTAGGTGACGGCGACCTCCCGTGTCGGCATCAGCAGGACACTATGGACCGGGATACCTTTCAGCTCATAGAAGACTGTAATAGCCGGCCCACCGCAACTCCGGCAAATCGAGTTCGCCTTCATTGTTTCCTCTGCCCCTGCTGTTTCGATCAACGCTGTGGCTTAGGAGCCCGGGACGTCCTTTAACGATCAATCCCGTCAAGAGTCCTGTATTGGCGGAGGAGATCGCCTGCAACCCGGTCCCAGGTGAACAGTTCGCGGGCGCGCTGTCGCCCCGCCCCTCCGATCGATCTCCTCATATCTCCACGAGAGAGGAGATTTTGAACTGCTTCGGCCAGCCCGGCAGCATCGCCCGGCTCCACCAGCAGACCGCTCTTGCCGTCTTCCAAAATCTCCGGGATGCCGCCCGCGCGCGTGGCGATCACAGGGACCCCCGAAGCCATGGCCTCAACAATGGGCATTCCAAATGGTTCGCTCCAGACTGATGGGAATATAAACACATCTGCATCGTGATAGTGAGTGACCAACTCCGTGTGCACAACAAAACCCGTAAAACGCGTCCTACTTCTCAGGTCTCCAGACGCTTGTTCTTTTAAAGACGACATGTAACTCTTGGAATAGAAGGAGGCCAGCGCCGCGACCTTCGGATCGTCACTCAATGCTATGATGAATTCCATGGGTGCCGCGCGCTGCGGGCCCACGATCTCGATTTCTGCGTGAGGGAAGCGCTGGATGACTTGATGAAAGGCATCAAGCAACACGTGCACGCCTTTTTCCGGTGACACTCTGCCGACGAACAATAGGCGATTCGCGGAGTCTTTCTCGATCGCACCATGGCGGTTCGCTCGATGAAATAGATCGGGATCTACACCATTAAAGATGGTCTGGCAGCGCCCCACGTATTCGGGGAAGCTGCGCCGTATCTTCTCGGTAATGTACCGACTGCAACCGATCACCAAGTCCACTTCCCTTAGTCGTTTCTCGATCATGGCCCGGTCAAGCTGCGTCAACCACTCACACTGCATGTGCAGCACGATCTTGACCTGCGGATTAAAAGCGCGGATGACAGGAACGAATTGGGAGAAGTTATAGATGTGAACGAGATCGCACTGTTCCCTTCTGAGGTCGCTTGCGACTCTCAAGGCATATCCGAGATAATACAGCCTCGATGCAAACAAGGGACGCCTGGCATTCGGCGGTCCTGGAAGTTTCCTCAGACTCTCCAACGACCAACGTTCGAGATCAATCGGGATAAATCGGTACTCCACCCCATCGATGGATGCCGATCTCCATCGAAAGCGGCTCTTTGTGTAGACTATAACCTCACACGACCGGGTCAGCCGGGACGCCACCTGGTACGTCCATATCCCTATGGAGTTCTGAAACGGCGGAAGAACGGTGTCAAACGGTTGACTGACAAAAGCGACCTTCATTGCTGCCACTCATCGCTGCTCACTTGTTTCATATCTTGAGTGGGACGAGAAGGCCGTGCCCGCGATCAGGCTGTGTGTGGACCACGTCCCTTCACACGATCATCGGTCTGGGGATCGGAACAATAAACTTGCCCCCGCGCCTCCGGTACGCCTCCTGTTGCTGAAGGATCTCCTGCGCGAAGTTCCACGCGAGCAACAGGACGTAGTCGGGCATGTCTTCCAGGAGTTTGTCCGGCGGGAAGATGGGAAGATGAACGCCACCCATGTAGCGACCGTGCTTGATCTTGTTCAGGTCAACGACATACTCAATCAGTTGGCCGTCAATGCCACAATAACTCAACAACGTCGTCGCCTTCGCCGCCGCGCCGTAGCCGGCGATCCGGTTCCCTTTAAGCTTGAGACCCCACAGCAGATCTATCAACAGCGCCCGTACCTCCCGGATGCGATCGGCGAACCGTCGATAGTAGCTGAATTCGTGCACGCCTTGCGTCACCTCTTCTCCGAGCATTGCATGGACGGATTCGCGGACCGCCTCGTGGCGCTCCACGAAGAGACGGAGCGACCCACCATGGATAGGCAGGCGCTTGACGTCATTGAGGGAGAGCGAGTGCTGTCGAAAAAGCCGGTTCAATGCAGTCACGGAGAAGTAACATAGATGCTGGTGATAGATTGTGTCAAATTCGCAATGATCGACGAGATCCACTACATACGGGACCTCAATGACCGCGATGCCGGTATCGCTTAGGATCACGCGGATCGCTTCGACAAACCCATTGAGGTTCGGAACATGCGCGAGGACGTTGTTCGCGATCACGAGGTCTGCCACCCGGCCTTCGTCTCGAAGTCGTCTGGCCACGGCCTTGCTGAAGAACTCACGCAGCGTTGGAATCCGCTGTTCCTGGGCGACCGTTACCGGTCTGGGTGCGGGGTCGATTCCCAGAACGGGAATGCCACGCACCGCAAAGTTCCTGAGCATAGATCCGTCGTTGCTGCCAAGCTCGAGGACAAAGCTGCGTCGGGTGAGCCTCCTGAGCTGAATTAGCTCAAGCGCGTTTTCTCGGGCATGGTTCAGGAGGGTTTGGGAGACGGAAGGAAGGTAGGAGTAGTCCTCCCCGAAGAGCAGTTCGGGAGCCACTGTTTCGATGATCTGTACGAGGGTACAAGTGGGGCAAAACGCCAACTCAAGAGGTGCCGTCAGCTCTGGCTGGTCCAACTGGTCATCGGTAAGGAGCCGATCTGCCAGCGGTGTTTCGCCAAGCGACAAGATCGGCAGTAACCCTGTAGACGCACATAACCGACAGGTGGCCGTCGCGTATGCGGAGGTGCCCTCTTCCATATCTAGGCGCGTTGTCTCCGCCGGCTCAGGATCCGATCCACCGGAAGGTACCATTCAAATGGCCCGTGCGCTGCAGGTGTCTGATGTGGTCGATACGACTGTATCGAGAACCTTCAAAATCCTCCTGCCGCAACCCGCGTGCCTGGTACGCCTCGTAGAGTTGCCGTGCGCCGGAGCGCGCATTCCAGCTCAGTTGGAATTCGGGAAGAGAGCGGCCCAGCTTGTTGCAGTCAACTCGATAGCAGCGTGCGTCCGATGAGGAGCCTTTGGCGTATTCGACGCGGCTGCCGGGTACGGTCTCTTGAACGATCTCGGCCAGATCTCGTATCCGGTAGTTCTCCTCGGTCGATCCAACATTGAATGTCTCATTGTGCACGAGCGCTCGCGGTGCCCGGAGCACGGCGACAAATGCGCGCGCGATGTCTTGAACGTGGATGACCGGGCGCCAGGGCGTGCCATCGCTCTTGATGTAGACGCGTCCGGTTGTATGGGCCCACGCAACCAGATTGTTCAGCACTAGGTCGAAGCGCAATCGTGGCGACAGGCCGTAGGCTGTCGCGCTGCGTAGGAACGACGGGCTGAACCGCGAATCTGCGAGCCGTGCCACGCCCTGCTCTGCGAGCACCTTTGAATGGGCGTATGGCGTCAGCGGGCAAGGCTCAACGTTCTCGTCCGCCAATTCGTCACCTTGCGCACCATACGCGCTGCAGGAGGATGAAAAAAGAAAGCGCGTGACTCCAGCCTCTTTCGCAAAGGTGGCCAGGCGAACTGAGGCGAGATGGTTGATCTCAAGCGTCACGCGTGGGTCTATGCTCCCGAGCGCATCGTTCGATAAGCCGGCTAGATGCAAGATAGCGTCGAAACCCTCCAGGTCAGCCGGTTCGACGTCCCGAATGTCTTTTCTGATGTGCGGGATGTTCGCGCCATCGGACCCCGGGTCCCCAAAGGTGCACTGAGCGAAGAGATCGCTGTCCAGTCCGACAACGCGGTGACCATCCGCGATGAGCGCGGGGGCCAGAACCGTTCCGATATACCCTTTGTGTCCGGTCACTAGGACGCGCATCGCATTACGTCCATACTTTCCATGGTGGTGTTCCACTCTGCCATAGGGCTTCCAGCAAGCGCTTATCGCGCAGTGTGTCCATGCACTGCCAAAAGGAGGTATGCCGGTAGGCCATCAGTTGCCCGTCCTTCGCCAAGCGCTCCAACGGCTCCCTTTCCCACTGCGTGTCATCGCCGTCAATGTAATCCATAACCCCCGGCTCCAGCACAAAGAATGCGCCGTTGATCCACCCCTCTCTGGTCTGGGGTTTTTCGGAGCATTCGACGACCTGGTTGCCGTCGAGTTCGAGGTGGCCAAAGCGCGCAGGGGGGCGTACCGCGGTCAGAGTTGCCAACTTGCCGTGGGTGCGATGGAACGCCAGGAGGTCATGCAAATTCAGATCGGACACGCCATCTCCCCAGGTCAGCATGAATGTTTCATTCTCCAGGTGTGGGGCCAGGCGTTTGATGCGACCGCCGGTGAGAGTTGGGATCCCGGTGTCCACCAAGTCAACGGTCCAATCTGGTTGGGAGCACCCGTGTAGTTTTACTTCGCCACGTTGGAAGTTCACAGTCAGGTTGCTGTTCAGCGAGGAGTAGTCTACAACATACTTCTTGATTACCTCGCCCTTATACCCAAGGGCAATCACAAAATTCCTAAAGCCGTAGTGAGAATAGTGCATCATGATATGCCAGAGAATTGGTCGACCACCGATTTCCACCATCGGCTTCGGCCTGACTTCCGTTTCCTCAACGAGGCGAGTGCCAACCCCGCCGGCGAGAATGGCAACCTTGGTCATGAACTCCTCCTCACCTCTCTATTCACACCTTTGCCTCTCATCAGAGCCGCGAAGAGGAGTTCCATGGACTGGAGGGCGGCGAGACAGAGGTCTCTTGCCATTCGGTGACAGTTTTTTCCCAGCCACTGTCCCAGATTGAGATAGCAGCCCATCCGCTCGCGCCGGCTGAGCTGAGCGGAGCGAATGGAGATCATATGCTCGAAGAAGAGCCTCCAGTACGGAAACACAATCCATCCCCTCTTTCTCGGGTCGAACCATTCTGCAGGGGGTAAGGGCCCGGCGAGAAAATTCGCAAGGTAAATCTTCCAGCCTAGGAGCAGGGGCTGCCCCTTCCTTCGCGGATCAAACCAGTCGGCATGCGGGACTGGCCTGATGCCGAAAAACCTGGACAATATGCTGAAGGTCACTCGCTGATGAGTGGGCAATGTCTTCGCCGATTGCTCCTCATGGCTTCGAGATAGGAGCAGGTACTCGGGGATCTCATAGAAACGACCGGAAAGAACGAGTCTTGCCAGTAACACTGTGTCTGACGCTGCAAAATTGCCGATGTGGGGCATCTCCCTGAGAGTGCTCGTGCGGATCAGGCCGAAGAACTGGAAGAACATGTGACGAGTGCATATAAGGTCGCGAAGACGCGTTTGTGGGTGATGTGAATCGGTGTTGAGCCTGACATCGTAGTTCTTCAGCACCCTCCCAGCGTCATCAATGATTGTTGCCTTGGGGCAACACAGAACCACGGATGGGTCACCGTCAAGCACCTCGACGCACTTTGCGAGGAAGTCCGGACCGATCATATCATCGTGCGACGCCCACTTGAAATATTCACCGCGTGCCAACTCGAAGACGAGGTTAAAATTCTTGGCCGCGCCGAGATTGTCGTAATTTCGGTTGTATCGGACGCGGCAGTCCTTGGCCGCGTAGGCCGAGCAGATCTCCCCAGTTCTATCACTCGATGCATTATCCGATATAATCACCTCGAAATCCGAGAATGTCTGCGCAAGAATCGAGTCCAATGCCTCCGCAAGATACCTCTCTCCGTTAAAAACGGGGACGCCGATACTGACGCGAGGTCTCACGCGACTCATTTCGATCCCCTGCCACACCTATCCGAAATCGGGTCCCAGTCCGCTTCAGGCTGATCCCAGGCGTGGCTATCGTGAAATTGGGATCTCTGAAACCTCGCCGGCCGGCCGATCCCCTCACGGTGCGTCAAGGCAGCGGGCTGTCGCCGCGTCCACGCGAGTGGGCAGGCGGTACGCTCCCCCCGCTTGCGGGTAGGATCGGGCCCGACGGGGAGGGGGAGACGCACTCCCCTCAACTCACGACTCCTGCTCCATTCCCCGAAGAGCCTCGCGCATGAACCCCGCCGTCCAGACAGCCGCCTCCAGGAGAATCAGGGGCGAGAGGGCCAAAAAACGTAGGGTCTGACCTCGATCGATCTTGCTGAGCCGGACGCCGATTCTGGCCATTCGAAGAAAGGGCATGAGAGGTACGAGGAGGGGGTAGTCGGCAAAGAGCCTACCCGGGAGATCAGCGGTCCGTTTCCGAGCCCAACAAGCGGCTTGGCCAAGCAGGTGCTGGTGGTGCAGTGACTTCCCCAGGTGCGTCCGGTTCATGTGGACCACGCGAATCGCGGGGTCGAACAGGAGCTTGGCCCCGCGACGGACGAGGTCCCAGTTCAGGACCGTGTCCTCGGCTAGATTCACTCCCTCCGGCCCGCCCTCAAACAGCGTCTCGGTCAGGACGCTTTTGCGGTAGCAGAGGTTGCAGGTGGGGATGTTCGTAGCCAGCCGTTCGGGAGCCTGCGGGAGGAACTCGTTGAACGCGAAAAGGTGTTCGGCTGAGCCGACAAGGCTCCAGGGGGTGCCATTGGCGATGGAGCCGCCGACGGCGGCGAAGTCTCCCCCTTGGTGCCGGTGGACAAGTCGGCGCAGCCAATCTTTGGCGACGATGCAATCGGCGTCCGTGAACGCCGCGAAGGTGCCCGAGGCTTTTGCCACCCCCAGGTTGCGTGCCTCTCCGGCGGGCATGCGTTCCTCCTGGCGAAGCAGGATGACTCCGGGGAACTCCCGGCTGATGATCTGGTCACTCCCGTCGTCCGAACTATCTACCACGATCACCTCGTAGCAGGACTGGAGATCCTGCTCAAGCGCCGACCGGAGGCAGGAGCGGATAGTGCCCCGCATGTTGTAGGAAGGGATGATCACAGAAATCAGCGGGGCAGCGGTCATGGGGCTCGGCCGATCTCAGAGGTGAAACCGCGACCAAGGTGGAATTCGGTCGCGAGGATGGAAGCGGTCGCAAGATACGCGTGAAACTTTACCAAGGTGATATCACCTCAGCATGTTACCGAAGAAAGAACAAGCGACCTTCTTCTGAGCCAAATCCCTTGGAAGGCCCAGCGCCGGGCTGATCCGCAGTGTTTACGCGACCGGACCGCTCATAATTTGCCTGGAGGCCCACGTAACCCTTTGCCTTTGCCGCGTTATCTGTATCACGGGTTGTTATCGACGTCAAGGCCCAAGCGTCCCTCTCCCGGCGAAGGCGCTTCAGCCTGAGACCTGGGTCTCCAGATGGACAGACATTCTTGAGTTGGACTTGACAGTTCGACCCGGCGCAGGTCGCTTTGTAATCGATTGAAACGTGATCGTTGTCCATGTATATATATGGTATCTTGCCGATGGGCCAAATGAGATGAACATCCTTTTTGTGGTTTCAGAGGCTGCGCCGTTCGCCAGAACCGGGGGGCTCGGTGACGTGGCTGGTGCCTTACCCAAGGCGCTCGGGCGGCTCGGGCACGACGTCCGGCTAATCCTGCCGCTTTATCGGGGCATTGACGTGGTGCGATATCGGCTCAGCGCCGTCGCGAGCGGGATTGGGGTGCCCGCCGCGTTGGGATCCGAGAAGGTGGACATCCTGGAAGGATGGCTCCCGACCGGGCTGCGCGTCTATTTTGTCCGTCACGATCCCTCTTTCAACCGCGATGGGCTGTATCAGGCTCGTTCCGGGGAGGACTACCCAGACAACGCGGAGCGATTCGCCTTGTTTTGCCGGGCAACGCTTGAAGCGTGCCGCGCCCTCGCGTTCCAGCCCGACGTGGTGCATGTTCACGACTGGCAAACCGCCCTGATCCCTGTCTATCTGAAAACGCTGCTTCGAGGCGATCCATTCCTTGAGGGCATCGGCACGGTGTTCACCATACACAATCTTGGCTATCAGGGTGTCTTCGGGCCCGAGACCCTCCCGAGGCTCGGCCTTCAGTCGGAATTGTTCACACCAGCCGGCATCGAGTTCTACGGCAAGGTCAATCTCTTGAAGGGCGGGCTGCTCTTCGCCGACCTGCTCACCACCGTCAGCCCTCGCTACAGTCGAGAGATACAGACACCGGAGCAAGGGTTCGGCCTGGACGGCGTGCTCAGGCAGAGGAGCGGGGATCTATTCGGGATCTTAAACGGGATTGACCCGGAGGAATGGAACCCGGGGATCGATCCGCACATCGCCGCCCGTTATACTGCCGCCGATCTTTCCGGCAAGGCGGTGTGCAAGAAGGATCTCCAGCGAAGATTCCGGCTGCCGGAGAGGGCCGAGGTGCCGGTTCTGGGTGTGATCTCACGGCTGACCGGACAGAAAGGACTCGATCTGCTTCGGGATATCATGGCGGACGTGATGAGCCTCGACCTTCAGCTCATCCTGCTGGGAAGCGGCGAGAAGGCGCTCGAAGCGGCGTTCCTTCAGGCCGCCGCGCAACACCCCTCCAAGCTCGGCGTCACGATCGGGTTTGACATTCCTCTCTCGCATCAGATCGAAGCCGGCGCCGACCTCTTCCTGATGCCGTCGCGGTATGAGCCGTGCGGCCTGAACCAGATGTACAGTCTGGCCTACGGGACGATTCCCGTCGTCCGCGCCACCGGCGGGCTGGACGACACCATCGTCACCTTCGATCCGGAGACGGGGCGGGGCAATGGCTTCAAGTTCGACGAGGCGACCGCAGCCGCCCTTCTGCAGTCGATCAGGCAGGCGTTGGCGCTCTTTTCGAAGAA